>Ga0224495_10000158_pt1 | contig 53156 bp, 41 predicted proteins | sample SF_Jul11_sed_USG_FD_168128 | JGI IMG/M metagenome (GOLD analysis project Ga0224495, IMG submission 168128) | Sediment microbial communities from San Francisco Bay, California, United States - SF_Jul11_sed_USGS_4_1 | ecosystem: Environmental > Aquatic > Marine > Sediment | place: USA: California...
AATATCGCCACGTTGATCACTCCTGTTTACTCCCGCCCAAATAATGAGCGGGACAGTATCTACACGTGGGTCAAATTTGGATGCAATTTATGCTGCCAGGTGGGTCAGATTTGGGTGCAATTCAACAGACAAACAAAATACTTCTGCAAGACTTGCGGTTCACCTATCGTGAGCAAGACCACAGCAAGGCCGGGGCAGGTCCGCGTGCGGCTGGGCACCATCGAGTCGGCGATCAACGAGCGGCCCGTTGCGCATATATTCGCGACATCGAAGGCAGATTGGGAAGATATCTGCGGAGACCTGCCCCAATACGAATCTTATGAGCCGGGGCGTGACACGCTTTAGCAAGAATCTGGAGTAGGGTGCAGTCCTGTCTCAACCGGTGATGTTCTCAAGGTTTTTTTTCACTAGCCCGCATGGGCTGTCTGCTGGTCTAAGATGAACTTTACGTACGCAACCGACTGGTGGATGTACTTCTTTCTGCAACACGGGTTTTGATTATATGGAGACATTCGTTTCTTACCATATTAATATGCACAAATCTATTATCAAATTAATTGTTAAACGGGTTTTCGATGCAACTTAAGGGGGATAAATGGCTACGCCTAAAGTATTTGTAAGTTCGACTTGTTACGATCTTGGCGAAACCAGGGAATCAATTATACGTTTTATTCCTACTTTTGGTTTTGAACCTATTTTAAGTGATCATGGAGATGTTTTTTTCATCCAGACTTGCATACTCACGATGCATTTCTAAACGAAATTTCTAATTGCCAGATTTTCATCTTGATTATTGGTGGACGTTCTGGAGATAAATATATTCATGAAAAAGATAAATCTATTACCAATGCAGAGTATCAAGCAGCAGTTTCACTGAAAATTCCTATATTTTCATTTATTAAAAAAGAGGTTTTGGAAAATTATAAATTTTATCAGGAGAACAAAGACAAGCCTTTTACTAATGAAATTAATTTTCCTGCTATAGCAAAACAAGAAGATGCAATATCAATTTTTAATTTTATTTATCAGGTTAAGAGTGCTAGCGTTAATAACGGCTATGAGTCGTTTGAAAATTCTAAGGATATTGAAAGCATATTTATCAGAGCGTTGACAGTGTAAATTATCAATCTGGTATGGATAGAATCGATATCGAGACAAAGGCTAAAGCATTTTCCGATAAGTTTTTTTCTGAATTATATACTGGCGGTATTCATGTTGAATCTACTGATCAAAAACAAGAATTAATTACTATCGATCCAAACCGATATAAATGGCATGAGTATTTACTTGCATTGGGGATTTTTAAGGCCGCTGGTGAAAATAGTGAATGTAGAATTTTCAGTATTTCTGATGATGATATGAAAAAATATTCTTCATTTACACCAAAAGGAGGAGGCTTAGTGAGTTTTGGTATTTCTAAAACAACACCTGATGTGCATGAAATTAAATATGCTGATTTATACGAAAATGGTTTTAAGAAATTAAGTTATTTAGAGCGAAAAAATATCTTGGAGCCTTATATTCTTATTTCTTCATTAAAACAAAAGGAATCGCATAAATGACATTAGTGGCATTATCCAAGCGGATCAGCTGAACCAGCTTCAAGTAATGATCCGCAATTGTCTTTCTTTACCTTTACCACCCCTGTAATACGCATAATGTATAACGGGGAAACCCGCCAGCCGTGTATTCTGGCGGGTTTCCAGATGATGAATCGATTTTTAAAGAGCGTGAAACCATACCGAGTTTGAGCATGTTCATGATTTTCCTGCCTCCTGTCAACGTGGTTAAGTGAATCATTCCGTGTTCCGTTCCTGCTTCTGTGCGCGTTTTAAAGCCGGGCCGCGCTGCCCGAAGGTGAAGCGGTAGGGATAGGCCACCTCCCAGTAACCGTTGTCGCGCCTGACGCCTTCCAGACGCGAATCGACAAGCAAGGCGCGGATCCGCCGAGCACTGACTTTCCAATCCTTGGCCACAAACGAAACCGGCACATAACGCACGGTGCGCATGCCATGCTCTGCAAGGGTCGCGCCGGTAAGCGGAACGCGCTGCTGCGCAACACGCTCCGCTTCCAGCTTCGCCGATGCGCGCGACCGGTCGGAAGGAATAATGATGTGTGTACTCAACGTGAGCCTCCGATCTGTTTTTGTTCTGCAGGCGATTTCTGCGCCTCGCCAGGTGCAGGGAAGACACCACGGCAGCGGGTTTGCGATGCCTGCTGGTATAGTCCTTGCGCCACAGGCGAGCCATGCTGAACACCTGTTCGATCTGCTCAAGCGTGTTGGCCTCGTACCATCGACCATTCGGCGCAATGAGCCGATCACCATGCACCGTCCAACCTTCCCATGACTTCCCGGGCAGCGCATAGCCGGTAAGGATGCGCAACATCCGGTAAGCCATCCACGGGATGCGCGCGCCTCCGGTTTCCCAGTTCTGAATCGTGCGGCCGGTGACATCTAGCAAGTCGGCAGCCTGCTTGCGCGTCAGATCGGCACGGTGACGCATATCCTGAAAGTCCTGCGGTTCTATCCAGCGGCGGCCGGTCATAGCTCATCCTCCTGTTCGAACTGATCACAATCACTGCGCATTTGGTTGCGCCAGGTGTTACCACCTTTCGCGTTGCGCTTGATCAAAGCGTAGTCTTTCAAAACACCTGGCATGCGCGCCGTCATGATGGATTCGAGCTTGTGCCACAGACTGTCAGTCGCCTTCAGATCGCCGGCAGAGGCAAGACCCTTCTTGATATCCCTGCGGGTAGCATTCCGGTCCCGCTCACAATCAAAATAGACATGCAGAAATTCGCAATCCGTCAGCTCCAGCCGGTGACGCTCGCGCTTCTGCTTTACGGCAGCAGCATGGATGCCTGCACAGGATTTCAGCACTTCCGGGCTGCGGTAAACCTCCGGCATGCGCGCTGCCTTCAAAGCCTGCTGGCTTGCAGGAGGGAGGTCCCTCAAGCCTTCGCGAGTTTCCTGATGCGAAACCGGCAGATCGGCAGACAGCCCATGCGGGCTAGTGCCAACGTCAACAGCCAGGTCAAAATCAGGATTTTTGTTGGGGCGTGCAGGGTGGTTATTCATGACCACCTCCTGAAGCAAACCGGGCAAAAAGAGGCCGCAAACCCATAATGCCGGATATGTCAAATACGAAACTGTGCCGTGAACCGTTCCGCCTTGCCTGTCCCTGAGATACGCATAATGTATATTATGTAAAATACATACAATACTTAAACACTCTTTCTTATTCCATTGTTAATAAAGATATTTGAATCAGGTAATTGTTGGAAAACTACTAGTAAGAAAGTACTTTAACTATGCTGTAGGCGAGGATTGAACCGGGGGTTGCGCCTGCTTTTCATCGTTATATCCACCAGGGTTTTAGTATATTCCTGTCGAACCTGATCCCATGAAAAACGCCACTCCCAGTTGTCACAGTGTTGCCCGGGATAATTCATACGATCATCGCCAGCCAGTCCTAGAACGTCCTGCATCGGGATGATCACAGTATTTGCTTCGGATCCGGAAATGGCCCGGATCATGTCCCATTGAATCTGGTGTCCGGTTGTATCGAGATACTTCTGGGCAAACTCCTTCTCTTTGGGCGTTGCCGTGTTCCACCAGCCTATGGTGGTATCGTTGTCATGCGTGCCGGTATACGCAACCGAATTGGGCACATAGTGATGAGGCAAGAAATAGTGGCTATCATCCTCGCCGAAAGCGAATTGGAGGATACGCATGCCCGGAAGATTGAATTGCTCGCGCAGTTCCACCACGTCGGGTGTGATTACACCCAGGTCTTCGGCAATGATGGGCAAACCCCCCAGTGCATCCTGAAACGCCTGGAACAACTTTGCACCCGGCCCGGGCACCCACTTTCCATTCATCGCGGTGGACTCACCGGCGGGAATTTCCCAGTAACTGGCAAAACCGCGGAAATGATCGATACGTACAAGATCGCAGATCCTGAGTGCATGGCTCAAACGTGCTATCCACCAGGCAAAACCGGTACTCTCGTGCGCATCCCACCGGTACAAGGGATTACCCCATAACTGTCCCGTTGCACTGAAATAATCAGGCGGAACTCCCGCGACGACTATCGGGTCCCCATCCTCGTCAAGCTCGAACAGCTCCTGGTGGGCCCATACGTCCGCGCTTTGATAGGCAACAAAAATCGGCACGTCCCCAATGATGCGGACTCCCCTTTCATTGGCGTATTGCTTCAATTTTGACCATTGCCGTGCAAAGCACCATTGGCAGAATTTCCAGAAACCGATTTCCTCATTGCAGCTTTCGGCTACTTTGCACAGTGATTGCGGATCTCTTTTTGCCAACTCGGCGGGCCACTTGCTCCAGGTGAGGCCGTTTTGACTTGCATTCAGCGTCATGAACAAGGCATAGTCGTCGAGCCAATCCCTCTCAAAATCACAAAACTCGAGATAATCTGTGCGACTGCGTTTATCAGGGCTGACAAAGAAAGCATGGGCGGCACGGCGCAGCCTGGCCATGCGAAAGGAATTCAGCAAAGTAAAATCTATCCGGTCGGCACGGAATTCCGGATGTGGCTTCAGATCTTCTTCTTCCAGCCAACCCTGCTCGGCCAATTCTGCAAGATCGACAAGCAGGATATTGCCGGCAAAGGCCGAACTGCTCATGTAAGGCGAATTTCCCGGACCTATGCCGCCAAGCGGCAATGTTTGCCAGTAGGTCTGGCCGGCACTTATCAGCCAGTCAACGAACTTATATGCGTCCGGGCCAAAATCACCCGAACCTAGCGGTCCCGGTAGAGAAGTAGGATGAAGCAATATACCGCTGGCGCGTTCGTTCAATAACATAAGCCTGTGTGGCTGGTAAAGTTTACAATAGATTTTATGGCAATAACCGCCCTATTCCGAAGCGCGTCTCATCGCACCGCCTGCCTCAGGATGACCGCCACCCTGGCTGATCGGTTCGGAGAGGTTCAAGGGCGGGGGAAGTTTCAGCAATCGGTACAACTCTGACAGATTGTGCCGGAACAACCGGTCGAAACTTGCAACAGAGTGGGATGGATTGTAATCGCCAAACCACCAGAACCAGTCGGAGCTTTCGCAGGAAAAAAGCTGCTTTTCGGCGGCTTCTTGCTCCGCCGGGCTGAGCCTTCCGCTGGACATGACCATATCGAAACTTTGCTTTGCTACGCACAGCAAGTCCCAGGCACGGTTCTTGTCCCTGGATCCTATCCAGGTCGAGAAATCTCCATATACCCAGCTACCGGCAACGATATCCGGCAGGTTGTGGATTTTTGCTGCCTCATTGCTTGCTGCGCTCGATTTCAGGTAATCGTTGAATGTATTGGTGTGAATGTCTGTGTGTGCTTCAAGTGCCGCATACAATTCATCAAGGAAGTAAAAGCCGTTATAGGGATAGTATTCCCAGGCATTTTCGCCATCCAGTATGACGCTGACCACGGGTGTTTCACCCTCTTGCGCGTGAGCGGCGATGTCCTCTAGCTGTTCGATGAAGTTTTGCGCGGCATCCTTTCCATGCCAGCGCGAATACTCAAAACCGATCAGATCTGACAAGCGGTCATCCCGGAAAAAACAGGTCAAGCCATCCGCCCCTTTTTCCAGCTGATAGGGACGGTAGAGATATTGCTCTCGCGACGGAATGATTTGCTTGGCATGAGTCAAACTATTGACCAACACGCCCTCCCCGCTGGCAACCCATTGACAGCCTTCTGCTGCAAACACTTGCAGCGTCTCTGTCGAAATCGATCCTTCGGCCGGCCACATCCCATGAGGTTCTGTGCCAAAACGCTGGCTGTGACTTTTCTTGGCCATTTCTATATGTGCCGTCACCCGCAGCCGTCCTTTGGGGTAATGCGGGGATTCCGGCAAAGGAACGTCCGGCATCGCTTCTCTGGCGCTGAAAAAATCGATCAGCAACGGTGCAAGCGGGTGGTAATGGGGCGTGGCAGACAATTCGATTTGCCCTGATTCGGCCAGTTTGCGATAGCGCGGAATAATGCCTCCAATCAATTCACCGATCAGGTCCAGCAATTGTTTGCGGTCTTCATAGCTGTAGCCTTCGGCCTTGCTCATCAACTTTGCCACGAGCTTGTGTTCGCGCCGGATGCTTTCGCCGCACCAGGCCAGGTGATACCAGGTCAGCAGGTCGGCAACATACTGGCCGGACAAGTAAGACAATGCGATTTCGCCATCGGCTTGCAAACGATTGAACAATTCCAGCAGTCTCTTGTAGGCCGGATACGGCGAGATCATTTTTGTGTGGTTGCTGCGAAAGCAGGCATCCAGAGCCAATTGCCGCTGTTCCGGCGTAAGTTCACAGGAGTCCTCGTGCACCAGCAGGCGCAGCAAGGGGTCACGCAATTTCCCCGTGGCAAACTGATCAGCATAGTCTTCAAGCTGATCAAGCAAGATCGGCACAAAATTTACTACTGCGCGAACCTTTGGGTGCCGCTCGAGGTGATAAGCCATGTCGGTGTAGTCTTTGATCGCATGCAAATAAGTCCAAGGCAACACGAAATCACCGCTGGAATAATCGCGGTAATCCGGTTGGTGCATGTGCCAGAGAAAAACCAGATCGGCAGATTTATTCATAAGGAGAACCCGGCAGGGCTTCTGCCGAGGATATAGATTATTGGATTAACGGTTACTGTGCACTTTCTGGCCAAGCATGTCCGGCGTGATCAGTGTCACGCCATTCGATGTGACATGAAAGCGCTTGCGATCTTCCTCCGGATTGACTCCTACAACCAGCCCGTCAGGAATCTTGCAACTCTTGTCTACGATAACCTTCTTTAAAACTACATCGCGACACACATCCACGTTTGGCAACAATACCGAATCCTCGATTGTGCAATGGCTGTTGACGCGAACATCTGAAAACAGTAGTGAACGGCGCACTGTAGAACCGCTGATGATGCACCCGCCGGAGACAAGGGAGTCGATTGCCATGCCGCGGCGATCATCATCGTCAAACACGAACTTGGCCGGGGGCAATTGCTCCTGATGGGTCCAAATCGGCCACTCCTGGTCATACATATTCAGATCGGGAATGACCTTGGTGAGTTCCATGTTGGCTTCCCAGTAGGCATCGATCGTTCCGACATCCCTCCAGTATGGCTTCTTGTCTTCTCCCATTCCCACGCAGCTTTGCTCAAAACTTTGTGCATATACACGGTATTTTGCCACCATGTGCGGGAGCAGATCCTTGCCGAAATCGTGGCTTGAATGCTTGTTGTCGGCATCACGTATCAACTGCTCGAAAAGAAATTTGGTATTGAACACATAGATGCCCATACTGGCAAGCGACATGCCCGGGTTGCCGGGTATGGTCGCCGGATTGGCCGATTTTTCGGAAAACTCGACAACTCGCGAATTCTCATCGACGCCCATAACGCCAAAAGCAACCGCCTCTGCAACAGGCACTTCCAGGCAGGCCACCGTCATGTCTGCATTGTTTTCAACATGGAAAGCGAGCAACTTGCCATAGTCCATCTTGTATACATGATCACCCGCAAGAATCAGCACGAAGTCGGGATTGGACTCGCGCAGGATATCAAGATTCTGGTATACGGCATCTGCGGTGCCCTGATACCAGTGAGTTTCATCCACGCGTTGTTGCGCCGGCAGCAAATCGATGAACTCGCCGAATTGCCCGTTCAGGAATGACCAGCCGCGCTGGATATGCTGAATCAGGCTATGTGATTTGTACTGCGTAGCGATGCTGATATGGCGTATGCCGGAATTCACGCAATTTGACAGCACGAAATCAATGATACGGAACTTGCCGCCGAATGGAACCGCAGGCTTGGCGCGCCAATCGGTCAACTGGTGGAGTCTGCTGCCCCGCCCTCCTGCCAGCACCATCGCATAGGTGTTCTTGGTGATCCTGCTGACGAAGCGCGGCGCCGGATCATCTGAGGCCACATGATATTTTTTTTGCAGGTAACTTAATTCGGCAACCATTTTGCTTCTCCCTTTTAATTACCTTGCTGTAAAAGTGTCATTATCGTTTACAATCGACCCATTAGACAAGAACTACGGGGTGTGCAAGTTGGAAAAGCTGTTGGAGTCGTTGCTGCAAACCCGTCTTTACGACCCCTTTGCACTGCTGGGACCGCATCTCGAAGAGGCTGAATGGGTCGTCAGGGTGTATGAACCGAATGCTTCGGGGTGTGACTTGCTGAACAACAGCCAAGCCGTAAAGCTCATGCGCGTCCACCCTTCCGGGGTATTTGAATGGCGCGGCAAAAAAGAGCCCGAGCGCCCATATCGGCTGCGCATGCATTATGGCGAAGTGACGCACGATATCTTCGATCCATACCAGTTCCCCCCACACCTTTCGCAACAGGATCTGTATCTGTTCGGCGAGGGCAAACTGCGTCAGGGTTATCGTATGCTGGGTTCACATTCCGTTGAAATCGGCGGTGTCAAGGGAATCCGTTTTGCCGTTTGGGCGCCGAATGCCGAGCGTGTCAGCGTGATAGGCGAATTTAACAATTGGGACGGCCGCTTGCATCCGATGCGCTCGCATGGTTCCAGCGGCGTATGGGAATTGTTCATTCCCGAGATCGGGCAAAATGCGCTGTATCGTTATGAGATACGCAACCGCGATACCGGCGTTTTGCTGACCAAGACCGATCCTTACGCACAGGGTTATGAATTGCGCCCTGGTACGGCGGCGCTGACTTTCCCGGCCAACGAACACCGCTGGCAGGATGCGGAATGGATGAAGCAGCGAGGTGAATGGGATTGGCTGCATGGAGCGATCAACATCTATGAAGTGCATGCCGGTTCATGGAAACGCCACCCTGATGGGCGCTTCTACACCTACCGCGAACTGGCCACCGATTTGGTTCCATACGTCCAGGGTATGGGCTACACGCACATCGAACTCATGCCAGTATCAGAGCATCCTCTGGATGAATCCTGGGGATATCAGGCAACCGGCTATTTTGCGCCAACCAGCCGCTTTGGTTCTCCGGACGAACTGCGTTTGTTTGTCGACACCTGCCACCAGGCAGGTATCGGCGTGATCCTGGACTGGGTACCGGCGCATTTTCCCCAGGACACATGGTCACTTTCCCGTTTCGATGGCACAGCACTTTATGAACACGAGGATCCGCGCCTCGGCTTCCATCAGGATTGGGGCACATACATCTTCAATTTTGGAAGAAATGAAGTCAAAAGCTTCCTGATGTCCAGTGCTCATTATTGGCTGTCGGAATTTCACTTTGACGGTCTGCGGGTGGATGCGGTCGCCTCGATGTTGTATCTCGATTATTCGCGCAATCCCGGCGAGTGGATACCCAACAAGTACGGAGGACGGGAGAATCTCGAAGCGGTTGATTTCCTGCGCGAAATGAACATCATGGTGCATGATGAGTTTCCCGGTGCGCTGACCATGGCGGAAGAATCCACCGCGTGGCCCGGTGTATCGCGGCCAGTCTATCTTGGCGGGCTGGGCTTTTCAATCAAATGGAACATGGGCTGGATGAACGACACGCTGAGTTATTTCCATCACGATCCGGTGCATCGCCGTTACCACCACAACCAGCTTACCTTCGGCCAGCTTTACGCCTATACCGAAAACTTTGTGTTGCCGTTCTCGCATGACGAAGTGGTGCATGGCAAGGGTTCGCTGTTGTCCAAGATGCCCGGAGATGCCTGGCAGAAATTCGCAAACCTGCGGTTGTTGCTGACTTACCAGATGACCAGCCCGGGAAAGAAGCTAAACTTCATGGGCAACGAGATCGCCCAAGGACGGGAGTGGCAATCCAAATGGGAACTCGAATGGTGGCAACTCGGCGAAGAATATCATCGCGGCTTGCAGAATCTGACCCACGATCTGAACCAGTTGTACCGCAAATTGGCCGCGCTGCACGACTTGGATTTTCAGCACGAGGGCTTCGCCTGGGTAGACTGCAACGATGCGGAAAAATCCGTGCTGTCCTACCAGCGCAGGGCTCGGGATGGGACTTCAGTAATTGTCGCTCTGAACCTTACACCCGTGCCGCGCGCGCACTACCGTATCGGCCTGCCGATGCTTACGCAATATCGCGAAGCGCTGAACAGCGATTCGGAATATTACGCTGGCAGTAACGTCGGAAATGCCGGATTGATATATGCCCAGGAGATTCCATGGATGGGACAACCCTGTTCCGCCGAGATATTCTTGCCTCCATTGGCGGGCGTGATTCTGATACCCGAGACGGAAACCTAAGGGCGATTCAGCATGAAAGCAGCCAGAATCAGGGGTGCCGGCGTGTAGCCATGAATTAGCCAGAACAAGCTATCCGCTGTTGATGCAAATCCACATCATGTCAAAACTCACTAAATCTACCGCATGGCAAGCGCTCAGCGCTCACCACTCAACTATCAAGCTTGTCCGGATGCGCCAGATGTTCCAGGATGATCCGAAACGCTTTGATAAATTCTCGGTGCGACTGGGTGGACTTTTTCTCGACTATTCCAAGAATCGTATCAACGAAGAAACCATAAGGCTTCTGGTCGGCCTCGCCGAGCAGGCCGGTTTGCCTGCCTACATCGAGCGCATGTTCAACGGCGAAAAAATAAATACCACCGAGCAGCGCGCTGCATTGCATACCGCACTGCGCAATCGATCCGGAAATCCCTTATACGTTGACGGCAAAAATGTCATGCCGGATGTGCAGCGCGTTCTTGGCTTGATGCGCAGATTTTCCGATGCGGTGCGCAGCGGACAGCATCGTGGACACACCGGCAAACAATTCACCGACATCGTCAACATCGGCATCGGCGGTTCAGATCTAGGCCCGCTGATGGTGTGTGAAGCGCTAAAGCCCTATGCAAAATCGAGTCTTCGCGCGCACTTCGTTTCCAATGTGGATGGCACTCATCTTGTCGAAACGCTGAAATCCCTCGATGCAGAAACCACGCTGATCATCGTCAGTTCAAAGACCTTTACGACGCAGGAAACCTTGACCAATGCTCGTTCTGCGCGTGCCTGGCTGGTCGGTAGACTGGGCGAGGAGCAGGCTGTTGCGAGACACTTCGCTGCCGTTTCCACTAACCTTGAAGCCACCACCGAGTTCGGTGTCAATCCCGAAAACGTGTTCGAGTTCTGGGATTGGGTCGGCGGGCGCTATTCGCTGTGGTCAGCCATCGGCTTGCCGATCGCGCTTTACCTGGGCATGGACAGATTCGAGGAATTGCTGAGCGGAGCCTCTGCAATGGATGAGCATTTCCGCACCGCAGTGCCGGACAAGAACATGCCGGTGCTGATGGGGTTGCTAGGCATCTGGTATGGCAACTTCTTTCGAGCCGGCTCCAATGCGGTGTTCCCGTATGATCAATATCTGCACCGGTTTCCCGCCTATCTGCAACAACTGGATATGGAGAGCAACGGCAAAGGGGTGGACCGCGACGGCAATCCGGTTGATTACGATACCGGCATGGTTGTATGGGGCGAACCGGGAACCAACGGCCAGCATGCTTTTTACCAGCTCATACATCAGGGAACACGCATGATACCGGCTGATTTCCTGGCTCCGCTGCACAGCCAGAATCCGCTTGGGGAGCACCATACGATCCTGCTCGCCAACTGCTTTGCACAAACAGAGGCGCTGATGGTCGGCAAAACCGAGCAGGAAGCGCGCAACGAACTCACCGCGCATGGTTTGCAGGGTGAGACGCTGGAAGCGCTGTTGCCGCACAAGGTGTTTCCGGGCAACAAGCCGACCAACACTTTATTGTTCGAGACGCTGGACCCGCAAACGCTGGGAATGCTTATCGCTCTGTACGAACACAAGGTGTTCGTACAGAGCGTGGTGTGGAACATCAATCCGTTCGATCAGTGGGGTGTGGAACTGGGCAAGCAACTGGCAGGAAAGATACTTCCGGAACTGCGCGATGCTGCCAAGCCTTCACAGCATGATGCCTCAACCAGCGGGCTGATAAAATATTACCAGCGAAACCGCTAGGCTTTCGAGGCGTAACCGCACCAAGTCATGCGATAAAGGAAATTTCCGGCGTTCATTTGGGATTCAATTCCAGATCTTCCGCATACGGCCTGCTTGGATACTGGAATGCGACCGGTCCATCCGGTTGAGCATGGACAAATTGGCGCACGAACGGGTCTTCCGATTCGAGCATATCCTCTGCCCTGCCTTCGGCCATGACCACCCCATCATGGATGAAATATACGTAATCGACTACCTTCAGCGATTCCGACAGATCGTATGTCACCACCACCGATGTCACACCGAGCGCATCATTCAGACGCCGGATCAGGTTTGCGATGGTGTTCAGGGAAATCGGATCAAGCCCTGCAAATGGCTCGTCGTAGATGATCAGCGGAGGATCAAGCGCTATAGCGCGTGCCAGGGCGACACGGCGTTCCATTCCACCCGACAGCTCGCTCGGCATCAACGAATGTGCACCGCGCAATCCCACGGCCTGGAGTTTCATCAACACCAGATCATGGATCAATTCCTCGGGAAGTTCTGTATGCTCTCGCATCGGGAAAGCAAGATTTTCGTACACTGACAAATCGCTGAACAGCCCGCTTACCTGGAACATCATTCCCATTTCCCGGCGCAGCGCGTACAGTTCATCGTTGCCCAGTTCATGGATCACTTTACCAAGGAATTTCACGCTGCCTCGCGTTGGCCGCAATTGACCGCCAAAATGCCGCAGCAGCGTAGTCTTGCCGCAGCCGCTGACTCCCAGTATCGCAACAACCTTCCCTTGCGGAATAGTGAGATTGATGCCCTTCAGAATTTCCCGCTTGCCATATGCGAAATGCAGGTCGGAAACCTCAACCAGATTATTTGACGTTTGATTCAATATGATTAACTCCTTCTGGCATGTCACGCGGTAAAATGCTACCACTGATTTGTGGCGAAGCCGATTCAATTTTCACTGTAGTAAATTATACGCATCCGCACTGCAGCCATCGTCTATGACACGATGCACGAAACGGCGGGTGCGGGAATGGTGGCTACTCTCGCAATCGGCTGGCTTTTCCAGTAACGTTTCACGGCGATGAACCCGTTTTGTCAGAAACCCACTGGATGAATTTGATCAGAGGTTCCTCAAGATTAATTAAATGAGTTAATTTTTGCTCCAGGGAGTTTTCAATTATGCCCCACATTGTCAAAGTTCATCAGAGCGGTGGTCCCGAAGTGCTGCAATGGGAGGAGATCGGGGTCGGTGCTCCTGCTGCTGGCCAGGTCAGGTTGAAGCAAACAGCAGTGGGGCTCAACTACATCGATGTCTATCATCGCACCGGCCTTTACCCGCTACCGTTTCCTTTCGTGCCGGGAATGGAAGCAGCCGGAACCGTGGATACTGTCGGCGATGGCGTCACTCATCTGAAGCCGGGAGACAGGGTAGCGTATGCATCGGTGATAGGCGCGTATGCCGAAGAAAGGCTTATTGAAGCAGACCGGTTGGTCAAGCTGCCGGATTCCATCGACGATGCCACGGCGGCGGCAATGATGATGCAAGGCATGACAGCGCGCTATCTGATACGCGATATCTACAAGGTCTGCCCTGGCGACAAGATCCTGATACACGCAGCGGCTGGCGGAGTCGGGTTGATCGTCTGCCAGTGGGCCGCTGCTTTGGGCGCAACCGTGATCGGAACAGTATCCAGCGATGACAAAGCGGCATTAGCCAAAGCCAACGGCTGCCACCATCCTATTGTCTATACCCGCGAAGATTTTCAGGTACGGTTGCTGGATATTACCGGCGGACAAAGAGTGCCCGTGGTCTACGATTCGGTCGGCAAGGATACATTTATGAAATCACTGGATTGCCTTCGACCGCGTGGTTTGATGGTGTTGTTCGGTGCTTCATCGGGTTCAGTACCGCCGCTGGACCTTTCGGTGTTGGCGCAAAAAGGTTCGCTACTAGTCACCAGGCCAACCCTCGCCACCTTCATAGCAACCAGGAATTTGCTGGAGGAAAACTCTGCTGATTTGTTTGCTGCGGTCGGGTCTGGCAAGGTGAAGATACACGTCAACCAGACTTACCCGTTGAAAGACGCGGCAAAGGCGCACCGCGATCTCGAAGCGCGCAAGACGACTGGATCGACCGTTCTAACCGCCTGGCATGCCGGTTAATATTCGGGTACGTCCATTCCCTTATGGCAAGTAACCAATGAATATAAAAGATTTATCAGATAAATTGGGGCTCTCCTACTTGACGGAGCCGATGTTCCTTCAAGTCTTCATGGTCGTCCTGGCAACGGCGCTAGCCAACTTCGCCTCCCACTTCCTGCTGCGGTATGCGGACAAGATCACTCGCTTGACCTCTAGCCATTGGGACGATGCACTCATCCAGTCAGCGAAACGGCCAGCTCCGATCGCAATCTGGCTAATTGGCATTGCCTTTGCCGCCAGCATAGTGGGCAAGGAAACCGGCGCTGCCATCTTCGATTATGTGCCGCATGCCCGCAATGTGGGTGTAGTCATCTGCTTCGCATGGTTTTTGATCCGCCTTGTCCGCAACGTCACCCGCAACATAATCTCGATACACGAAATAAAAGGTGCGGAGGTGGACCGCACTACCGTAGACGCACTGTCAAAGCTGGCCCGCCTCACGGTGATCGTCACCACTATCCTAGTGGTGATGGAAACTCTCGGTTTCAGTGTTTCGGGGATTTTGGCTGCAGGAGGCATCGGCGGACTCGCCGTCGGCTTTGCAGCCAAGGATTTGCTGGCGAATTTTTTTGGGGGTCTCACCATCTATCTGGACCGGCCATTCAGCGTGGGCGATTGGATACGCTCTCCGGATAAGGAGATCGAGGGGACGGTGGAGTTCATCAGCTGGCGTCACACGCGGGTCCGGGCATTCAACAAGAATCCCATCTATGTGCCGAACGCATTGTTCACCACCATTGTGGTAGAGAATCCGTCTCGGATGTCCCACCGCCGCATAAAGGAAACCATCGGTATCCGTTATGAAGATATCGGGATGATGGGCGCTATAGTAGAGGACGTGAAGGCCATGCTGCAGAATCATGAAGAAATCGATGCGACCCAGACCCTAATCGTCAACTTCAATACTTTTGGCCCATCATCGCTTGACTTCTTTATCTACACTTTCACCAAGACCACGAACTGGATCCACTACCATAAGGTAAAGCAGGACGTGCTCCTGAAGGTGGCCGGGATCATCGACAGTCACGGTGCACAGATTGCTTTCCCTACGCATACTGTGCATATCGACGAAGGCGCTTCGACATCGGGGAAACACTCGGCCAAGGATACATAGCACGAAATCTGACAACAGAATAATTCAGTTGCCGGTAGCCCGTATATCCAGCCAAACTGCAATGGAATCAGGCTTGGAGATGTTTCCCGAAGCCGCGAGAGATGATCAGGTCATCCCTCAATCTATCGGTAACGCCTTCACTGGCTTCAGTTTCCAGATGTCCTTGTTGTATTCAGTGATGGTGCGGTCGCTGGAAAACTTTCCGCTGGCGGCGGTGTTGAGGATGCTCATGCGTGTCCATTTCTCCTGGTCACGGAAGGCATCCGCCGCACGCTGCTGCGCGTCGACGAAACCGCGAAAGTCGGCAGTCGTCATCCAGTAATCGCCATGCGTAGTCAGGGAACGGATGATGGGGTCGAAAATATAAGGCTCGAACTGGTTGAAATGCCCGGAACTAAGCAGATGCATCACCCGCTTCAAGTCTTCGTCCGCATCGATGATAGCGTTCGGGTTGTGCTGTGCCCTTCCTACTTCCACTTCCTCCGCAGTAAGCCCGAACAAAAAGAAATTTTCCTCGCCAACCTCTTCTCTCATCTCGATATTGGCGCCATCCAGCGTGCCGATGGTGAGCGATCCATTCATCATGAATTTCATGTTACCGGTACCGGAAGCTTCCTTTCCGGCAGTGGAAATCTGCTCGGACAGATCGGTGCCCGGACAGATTATTTCCATCGCAGTCACACGGTAGTTGGGGATGAACGCCACCTTGAGCAGATTATCTACGTCAGCATCGTTGTTGACGACATTAGCAACATTACACACCAGCTTGATGATGTTTTTCGCCATCGCGTATCCTGGAGCGGCCTTGCCGCCGATCAACACGCAGCGCGGAGTCCAGTTGGAAATGTCACCCCGTTTGATGCGGTCATAAAGATGGATGATATGCAGGACATTCAGAAGCTGGCGTTTGTATTCATGGATGCGTTTGACCTGGACGTCGAACAACGCGCGGGTATCGAATGTGACGGCGCAATCTTTCTGCACCAACGCGGCAAGGCGTGCCTTGTTGATCTGATGAGCTTCGCGCCACTTCGTTCTGAAAGATGGATCGTCCGCATAGGGTGCAAGCATCTTCAACTGTGACAGATCGGTGATCCACCCTTCCCCGATCTTTTCGGTGATCAGGTTTCCGAGCGAAGGATTGGCCCAGGCGAGCCAGCGTCGCTGAGTAACGCCATTGGTCTTGTTGTTGAATTTTCCGGGCCACAATTCGTAAAAGTCACGGAATAAGGTTTGCTCAAGCAACTTTGAGTGGAGTGCTGCGACACCATTGACCGAAAAACTTGCGACTATGGCCAGGTAGGCCATCCTGATCTGTGGATCAGCGCCTTCCTCGATTAAGGACATTCGCCTCAGGCGATCTGTATCCCCAGGCCAGCGCCGTGATATTTGCGACAGATATCGAGCATTGATTTCCAGAATGATCTCGCTCAAACGCGGCAAAAGACTGCTGAACATCCGTACAGGCCATTTTTCCAGGGCTTCGGGCAACAATGTGTGGTTGGTGTATGCGACGGTGCGGCTGGTGATCTCCCATGCCTGGTCCCATGACATTAAATGCTCATCCATCAGCAGCCGCATCAGTTCCGGTACTACGCAGGTCGGGTGGGTGTCATTGAGCTGGAAGTGATTTTTGTCCGCAAAGTGGGAGAAATCATTGCCGTGACGTCCTATCCAGCTGCTCAGAATATCCTGAAGGCTCGCCGACGCCAGAAAATACTGCTGGCGCAAACGCAATTCCTTGCCGTTTTCGCTGGCGTCGTTCGGATAGAGCACCATGGTGATGTGCTCGGCATCGTTCTTAGCCGCGACCGATTCCGGATAGCTACCCGCATTGAACTCACCCAGATCGAATTCATCGGTTGCCGCTGAATGCCATAGCCGCAATGTATTCACAGTGCCGTTGCGGTAACCGGGAATTGGGACGTCATAGGGAACCGCAAGCACGGCCTGAGTGCCTGCCCAGCGCACGCGCAATTCACCGGAATGGTCACGGTATCGTTCGGTGTGGCCGCCATAGCGAACTCGCCGGGTAAATTCGGGCCGCTCCAGTTCCCATGGGTTGCCGTCCCTGAGCCAATGGTCCGGTTCCTCAATCTGGTTTCCATTTTCGATATGCTGGCGGAACATCCCGTACTCATACCGGATTCCGTAACCCATCACGGGCAATTGCAAAGTGGCACAGCTGTCCAGGAAGCAGGCTGCCAACCGGCCAAGGCCGCCATTGCCTAGGCCCGCGTCGTTTTCACGTTCTGCAATTTCTTCCAGCACGATCCCATGATCGTACATCGCCCGCGTAGTCTGGTCCTGGATACCAAGATTGAGCATGGCATTGCCGAGGACCCTTCCCATCAGGAATTCCAGCGACATGTAATAAGCCCGCTTGCAGTTGTTTTCGTCGCAGGCGTACTTTGTGTTTTTCCAGCGCTCCATCAGTCGGTCGCGCAACGTGAAGGCCAATGCGGTATACAAGTAGTGTACCGATTTGCAATTCCTGTCCCTGCCCAGCGTATGGCTGAAATACCGCCTGTAATCCCTTGCAATGCTGCCTGCATCCATTCCCAGTGCTGGCAGTTCCGTGAGCGATTTCTTGGGAGAGCTTATTTTTGCCTGTTTGTGCGCCATAGGTAATGCGATTCCAATAAAGTAATTTGTCAGTCTACAGATTCATCTCGGCATGCGATATGCGGAAGAAAGCATAGGTACAGTTTAGCAACACTATTTTTCCAGGACTTTCATGTACACCGCCTGATAGGCCCTGGCGCTGCTTTCCCAACTGAAATCCTTAGACATGCAGTTTTTGCACAAAGCCATCCAATTGTCCTGCTCGTGGTATACCTTGACGGCGCGCCGTATCGCGGCAATCAGGTTATCGGCGGTCATGCCGCTGAACATGAAACCGCTAGCAGTTCCATCCCTGAGCGTTGTCGCGGTGCAATCCACTACTGAATCTACCAGGCCGCCGGTGGCATGAACGATAGGCGGCGTACCATAGCGTTGGCTATAAAACTGGTTCAGTCCGCATGGCTCGAACCGCGAAGGCATGACGAACATGTCCGATCCGGCTTCGATCAGGTGCGAGAGTTCTTCGCTGAAACCTATATGCACGCCGATCTTTCCGGGATAAAGATGCGACAAGTCATGCGCTGATTTTTGCATCTTTGCGTCACCAGTACCCAGCATGGCCAACTGTACCGGTATATCGGTCAGCAAAGGCGCGATCTCGAGCAGCAGATCCAGTCCCTTCTGTTCGGTAAAACGGCTGACCACTCCGAGCAGCGGCACCTTCGGTTCCAGATTCAAACCGAATCTGCTTTGCAACGCTTCCTTGTTAACTGCCTTGCCAGCCATGTTTTTACTGTTGTATTGCTTGGCCAGACGTTTATCGCTTGCGGGATTCCATTCATCGGTATCGATGCCGTTGAGTATTCCGGTCAAATCGTTGCTGCGGGTGGTCAGCAGGCCTTGCAAACCGAAGCCAAGAGCTTCCTGCTGGATCTCCTTTGCATAGTTTGGACTTACCGTGGTGATGTGGTCGGCGTAGAACAATGCAGCTTTGAGAAACGACATATTGCCGTGGAACTCTACCCCGTTGATGCTGAAGCAGGAATTCGGCAAGTGCAATGCCTGTACCGTTGCCGCAGAAAAGATACCCTGGAAGGCCAGGTTATGGACTGTGATGATGGAAGGCACGGCACCAGGGGTGAAATGCAGATAGGTTGGTGTCAGTCCGGTTTGCCAGTCGTTGCAATGCACCATATCGGGACGCCAGCCTAGCGGTGATGCACTGCTGCCCAGCACAGCGGCTACTCTGGACAATAGACCGAAGCGTTGGGCATTGTCCACCCAGTCGTGGCCGGTTGCATCCTGGTAAGGCCCCCCTTCGCGTCGGTACAGGCTTGGGCAGTCGATCACATACAACGGCACTTTGTTCGGCATAATTACGGATAGCAGTCTTACCGAAGGAAATCCCGGCAGATCATTAAAGGTTGCTTCAAATTTGTATTGAGCAAGTTGAGTCATTACTTGGTTATATCCCGGCACCAGCACGCGCACGTCCATGCCGATCGATCTCAAAGCAGCGGGCAGCGCTCCGCTGACATCTGCCAAACCTCCGGTCTTGATCAATGGCGCGACTTCGGAAGTCGCAAAAAGGATTTTCATTTCAGCCATCTTGCTGGAAGGTCATCGGATAGAAAATTTAGGATCGCTCCGAGAATCCAAAGTGCAAATCGTAGCGGAGGGTATGTTTTCATCAGCGCCCTGGCGGAGCCCGGAAAACCGGGCGGGAAAATCAGAGTTTACGGGAATGTCCATGCTAGTTTACAGCCAACGCATCATGCCCAGTTCGAACGGGTGGGTCAGCATCTCGTGGAAGGGATATGCGCGAATGTGATATTCAAGCCTGCCACAATGCTCGGGTTTCACGTCGGCGGAAAAAACGCTTTCTCCAGAATCTGTAACGGCGTTGGTAGCAACCAATTTGTATCGATGTGGATTGCGCAATTGCTTTCCATGGCTTGAAAATCCCAACAACATCTCCACAATCACGTCGTCGGGTTTAAGGCCGTTCAGTTTGACACCTACTTCGAAATGAAGACTTTCTCCAAACTTGATCTCCATCTGTCCGATATCGATACGACGCAATTCGACACCGGGCCAAGCATGGCGGATGCGAGCTTTCCAAGCGGAGATTACGTAGGAATTTTCATATTGGTCCCGTTTGTACAATCGATGCTGCTTGCTGGCAGGCAAGTAGCATTTTGCCAGGTACTCCCCAACCATCCGCTTGGAGTTGAAGCGCGGCATGATCGTAGCCATTGAGCGCTTGGCCATCTTTACCCAATTTGGCGAAAAGCCCATTTTGCCGTGCTCATAATACAATGGCACGACCTGGTCCTGCAGCAACTCATAGAGGGTGCGCGTTTCTTCGCGAGTGCGGACCTCTTCGCTCATCAATTCTGATACAGGCTTGATCGCCCAGCCATTTGCGCCGTCATAGCTCTCTCCCCACCAACCGTCCAGTATCGACAAGTTGATAGTGCCATTGATACCTGCCTTCATTCCGGACGTTCCACTGGCTTCCAGCGGGTATAAAGGGTTGTTCAACCAGACGTCCACGCCTGAAACCATCATCCGCGACAGGCCAAGATCATAGCCCTCTACCATCAGGATTTTGCCTATGAACTCCGACATTTTCGAAATCTGAGTGATACGCCGGATCAACTCTTGACCCGGAATATCCGCAGGGTGAGCTTTTCCGGCAAAGATGAAAACTGTCGGGCGCTGAGGATTATGCAGGATCTCCCGCAGCCAATCGAGGTCGCCAAATAGCATCGTGGCACGCTTGTATGTCGCAAAGCGGCGCGCAAAGCCGATGGTCAGGATATTCGGGTTTTCCGGATTGACATACTTGAGCAAACGGTCGAGGTGAGCCTCGGAACCGTGGTTGCGGAAATGCTGTGCGGTGATGCGTTCTCGCACCATGCTCAACATCTGCGCTTTTAGGGTTTGACGCACACTCCAGAACAGGTGGTCAGGGATTTTATCGACACCCTTCCAGAATTCAACGTCATTCATTCGAGCGCTCCATTCCAGTCCAAGGTGACGCTCAAATATTTCGAACCACTCGGATGCCAGAAAAGACGGTGCATGCACACCATTGGTGATATATGTCATCGGATTTTCATGATGCTCGATCTCCGGCCACATATCGCCACAGATCACCGATGACACATCGCCATGGATTCGCGATACACCATTGTGAAATCTGGTGCAGCGTATGGCCAGTGCAGTCATGTTGAAATCTGGGCTATCCTTGGTTCGCCCCAGTGTCAGGAACTCGTCGCGCGTCAACTGGAGTTCGGAGAAATAGTGTTCGAAGTACTCCTGCACCATTCCTTCGCTGAAATAATCGTGCCCGGCAGGCACCGGGGTATGCGTGGTAAAAATCGTGTTGACTGCGACAGCCTCAAGCGCTGCAGGAAAATTCAGGCCATCATTGGCAATTTTCTGCCGCATACGTTCCAGCACCAGAAATGCCGCATGACCCTCGTTAATGTGCCAAACCGTCGGCTTCAAGCCCAGTTCATGCAAGGCGCCTACACCGCCGATACCAAGGACGATTTCCTGCTCGATGCGCATCACCTTGTCACCGCCATACAGGCGATGGGTGATATCTCGGTCGTGTGGACTATTGCTATAAAGATCCGTGTCCAGCAGATATAGAGTGATATGGCCAACCCTGGCTTGCCAAATCTTTATATCCAGCTTGCGGCCAGGCAAATTCAGGGAAGTATAGGCATCGCTGCCATCAGCACGCTTTGCCGGCGTGATGGGCAGGTCTTCAAACTGTGAATCGTTATTGATGGCGATCTGGTTACCTTCACTGTCTATGATCTGGTGAAAATATCCCTGGCGATACAGCAAGCCGACGCCGATGAATGGCAGGCGCAAATCGCTCGCCGCCTTGCAGTGGTCTCCGGCAAGTATGCCAAGGCCGCCCGAATAGATTGGAAAACTTTCGTGAAACCCGAATTCGGCACAGAAATAAGCAACCAAATCATCGTTGCCCAGCAAGTCAGCGCCGGACGCTGGCGAACGATTATCATGATAAGTATCATAGGCCGCCAATACACGGTTGAAATTGCCGATGAATACCTGGTCATCAGCCGCGTTCAATAATCGTTGTTCGTCAACACGTTTCAGAAATGACTTTGGACATTGCCCGGTGGCTTTCCATAGCCCCTGGTGCAGGCTTGCAAACAATGCGCGTGTCGGACGATCCCAGCTATACCAGAGGTTATCTGCCAGTTCTTCAAGACGCGCCAGACGCTCCGGGATCTTTGGCCGGACTTGTAAAATGTATGTTGTGCTTTTTTTCATGGATCGACGAAGGAGGTTAAATCTTTAAAATGTATGCGAGAAACTTTGGATTATAGCTTAACTGCAACTCTTCCCTGAATAACCCTGAGTATGCATGGCGCGGGTGGAAAGTTAACAAGCAAAATTGTCATTGCCAACAGGAATACAGGCGTGGCTGTCGCCGGAATAAACAAAGGTCATACATCATTGTCAAGCTGTGCGGCTCGCAAAGCAGGGCCGAACAATGCAGCCCGATCGTTCAGGATTACTTTGACCGGCATCGCCTCCAGCAATCTGCGCATCCTGCCCTTGTTGATAAATGCTTCAAGAAATGCGCCATTTTGCAGCATCGGCAAGATTTTGGGCGCTATGCCTCCGCCCAGGTACAATCCGCCGCGGCTCATCAACTTCAGCGCGAGATTACCCGCTTCCGCACCATAAAGACGCACGAACCAATTCAATGTTTCGATACATATATCATCACGACCGGCAAGCGCAGCTTGTGCAATTGCAGCTACTGCATCACCGTTTCGCATTTTCCCCAACAGCCATTGTGGTACTTCTGCCTGGCGATGCTCGCACAGAAACCTGTGCATGCTCGACAATCCCATTCCTGAAACGACACGCTCCCAACTGATGTGCTGGTAGCGTTGCTGAAGATAACGCAACAAGGCCATGTCCAACTCGCTGCTTGCGCTGAAACTCGCATGCCCCCCCTCTGTGGCGAAGGGTTGGTGACTCTGCCCGTCCCAATACAGGCCTGATTCGCCCAAACCCGTACCCGCAGCGATGACGGCGATATTTCCGATTGCATCCGGAGCGCCTGGCTGCAAGGTGAACAGGTCTTTTTCGCTCAGTGCGGGAAGACCATACGCTGTTGCCTCAAGGTCATTGAGCAAAGTGCATTGAGGGAAACCGAAGCGGCCCTGCAAAGCATCCACATCAATACGCCAGGGTAAATTGGTGGCTTTCACCAATTTACCCTGTATCGGGCCGGCAATGCCGAATGCCGCATGATGTATGTGAATTTGGCCATCCTTATCCTTAACTGATGAGGAACGAGGGGACAAAAAACACTTGGTGCGGGACAAAAAATCTTCCAGCAGCTCCTCGAATGTTGCGTAATCACGGCTGGGATAACTGATTTCGTGGATGATCTTCGCTTGTGTGCCGCTGACTTCAACCACCGCAAGGCGTGTCTTGGTACCACCGATGTCGCCTGCAAGATAATAACTCATGACTATTTAATCATTCAGGCAAGGAACAGGTATCGCCTGGATTCAACGGATGCCGCCACCACTGTCCAACTTGTTCGAGCAAGCAATACATGTTGAGCGTATCCAAAATATCCCCCAAAAAATAATTTCAACAGCGTTAACCGCACACGCAGCCGCAGTTCTGCATCGCAGATATAAATAATATACGAATTATATGCCTTAAATTGCCGGTGCAAACCAATGATGAATATGCCCTACTCCGCCTAAACTTTAATTAACTCGGCCTTCATAAATTTTCGACCGTTTAATGCAAGGCGGATATGTTCATGAAGAAGCAGGTCAGACATAGTCCTGAAGGTTTCATTTTCGTTTCAGTAGAATCGGAAGGAATAAAACAGATCGAGCGCATCCTCGTTGCCAGTGCGGGTAACTATGGTGATGCGCGGTGTCAGAATGTAGGTAAATTTTGTAATACCGCCTACCTCGGACAAACCTTGTTCGTAGCTGATACGGGCACGCGCAGACAACCGCTTTCCTACGGTTACTTTCTGATCCTGTTGGGCGTCGGCCCCGGTTTGCTGGCTCACGGAGAATTCATCCACGCCAAAGGTCTGGCCGAATTGTCCGACAGTCTGCCCGCCCAGAATATTCCCTGCGGCCGCAAGCAGCAAAGAGGTATCGACACTGCCGCTCTCCGGCACGCGGCCCAATACGATCCACGACAGTTTTTCCCCATCCGGAACATTGGGCGTAGAAACCAGTCGAACCACAGGATGTCGCAATGTACCGGTCACCTCTACACCCGCCTCCACATCCAGCCCCTTGCGCAAAGCGAGGATATTCAAACCCGGATCGTCAGCCGGTCCCTGGAAATTCATCAAGCCATGCGACACTTCCAGGCGTTGTCCAAAGGCATCGAACAGTGCATCACGTGCCGCGATATATCCGGTCACATACAACGGTGCACCTGGATCCCTGCGCACTTTGAGCTGCCCGGCCAGACGCCCCTCCAATCCTGACGCGCGAATATAGAAGTGGTCTCCCAAATCAACGGTGGCATCAACCGCACTCCGCAGTCCAGGCTGACCGGCAGATTCCTGCCCTATGAAATGCACATCATCTGACCAGCGGGGACGGTCGCTGACGGGCCGGTTGATAAACCCAGCGTCGGCAATTATGTTACCCTCCAGCTTCAATGTATTACTTGCGTATCTGGCATGACCCGATCCGGAAGCGATTATCCAGCGATCATCGCGTTGCGCCACCGGCAGGCGTTTTGCAGTGATTTGCAGATCGCCGCTTCCGCCTTGAAGATCGATCAGTCCGGTCGCACTCAGTAGTCCGGTATCGGCAGGGAGAGTGTAGTCTGCGAACAATTTGTCTTTTGGAGACGACAAATAGGGTGCAGAAAAGGCAAGGCGGTCGACATGCACCGCATCGGAATCGAAGCGCGTTCTAAGCTCGCCCTGCTCCAGGCGTATTCCCTGGTCAAGCAAGCTCAAGCTCAAGGAATTGCCAATGGCCACACCCAGCAGCCTCGGAGTTAGGAATGTTCCGATCAAGTCTGCATCGAAATTTAGATTTCCACCGCTTTGCAAATTGCTGTTTAGCATCGGGCCGAGCCAGGACAAGTCATCAGATTGCAGGCGCAGGTGTCCGGCTAACCTGGCATCCGGCAAGATCGTCCAGCCATCATCACCAAGCGTCAGTGGCACACTGGCCTGCGCTTTGACTTCACCGAGCTGCTCTCCGCTGGCATCCAGACTCGCATGCACTTGATCCTGCTCTGCACGAAGAGAAAAATTCATTTCGCGCAATCCCAGCCTCAAACCAGTATTGCCATCCACTACCCAGTCACCGCTTTCGCGTCGCACCACCAACCATCCCTGCAAGTGTTCATCTACGGTCGCATCCCATGCCCCGCCGAAATGCATGACATCGAAGGCATCCAACACCGGTTTGTTTTGCAGCTGGTTAACGGCACGCACATTGAGGTTGCTGAAGTGTCCGGCACTGTGCCATTTTTGCCGCGTCCACCGAGTGTCGGAAAGCTGAATATTTCCACCGCTGATATCCATATCCACCTTGCCGAGACGAATGTTATCCCTTGCCAGCATCAACGGTGCCGCCGCATCCAAGTGCAATGGCAGTACACCATGTGCATCAAGTGCGTCGATAGTTCCGCTCCACTGCGTGGTTTGCCAGCCTTGCGCAGGATCACTCAATCCTCCGCTTGCTCTCAGGGTCATTTCTCCGAGCATGTTGTTTCCTTGTGCGATGCGGGCGGATGCCGACACGGTGTGGTTCATCCTGCTACCCTGCAGTTCGACGCTGGCTTGCGGAATATTCAATGCACCTCTGGTTCGATAATCCTTCAAGACAAGATTCAATTGCATCGCGGCTGATGCCAGATCTCCAGTCGCATCCAACTCGGCGACATGCTGTCCGCCCGGCAGAGATATGTTTGCTCCCTGAGCGGAAAATATCAGCCTGGGCTGTTCAAGACTGCCTGTCAAACCGGCATGACCCGCCAACTTGCCTTCAAATCCGGTTCCGAACTGTGCCAGATTTGGTGCATCCAGTGCCAGTTGTACATGATCTGCTTTGGTACCTCTCGCGATGTCCAGGTTGAAGCGGTTGTCACCCAGGCGCACTTCGGCCGTTGCAGCGGCATGGTGCAAGCCGGTAAATTCCAGAAGACAATTGCCGCTGACATCTTGCCGATCAAAACGGCTGTCGGCAAGATTGACTCGCAACGTACCCTCCGCTTCAGGCAGCAATGTGCCTGACAATTCAAGGCCGGCATTCAAGTTTGTCGCAGGGTAGCCGGAAGCGAATTCGGACAGATCCAGCTTGCGCAACTTGCTGAAGAAGCGAAAGGTCCGGCGGCGATCCATCGCCAATTGCCCATGACCGGTGAGCACAGAATCGCCGCGCGACAGGCGCACGCTTGTCAGATCCACCTCGGTGCGCTTCCGGTTGATTTCTGCATACAAATTCAGTTTGCCATCGCTGAGATCCAATACGGCCTGTTGGTCATCACCCATTCCCTCGACGGTGATTTCACCCTGCATGCGTGCGCTTCGCAGGCGTGTGTCAAATGCGGCAGGGTCGAGGTTATTAACTTGCAATTTTGCACTCGCATTGCCGCTCAGTCCTGCCAAGGATAGAGTTCCAAAAATATGGCCGTCATTAGGAAGTCGAACATCCAGTTGCTGCATTTGCCAATCCGAAGCGGTCAAACTGGCTTGTGCCGTCAAGCTCGACAGCGGCAAACCGTTCCTGTCCAGCGGTGCCGCTTGCGAATTGCGCACTTGTATAGATCCTTCAAGCACGCCACCCGGTCTGCCATGCAGATCGACGCTTCCAGAAAGCGCTGCATGCGGAGTGCCGACGAACAGCCTTCCTGAATCGATCCCGCTGAAAGCGATCTGCAATTCGCTGATCATCACATCAGCGAACGGTTCCAGTTTGGCCTTGCCGTTGACATTCATGCCATCACCAGTGCCGCTGAACTTGGTGCCAATGTGATGCAGATCGCCCACTGCTTCGGCGGCAAGATGAGCGCGCACCGATTTTCCGGATAGTTGCAAGGATGCATCAAGCGAGGCCTGCGCATTGAGTTTGTATGGCTTTCCAAATGAAATTTCGCCTGAGCCCGTGAAGTCACCGTATGGCAATCTGGCGCGCAACGCATGCAATCGAAAGCGTCTTGCATCACTCTCCAGGCGCGCTTCAATATCGTTTGCAACAAACTCGGGGGACACGCCTGCACTGCTGATCACCCTGAAAGAGCCGAGTTTCATCTGCTGCACGCTCACATTGAGCGGCAAGCTCAAGCTGCTCGGCATAGCGGGTTGTGTTTTCGATGGTGCGGATGGTCCGGGCGATTTTGACAGAAATTCAACCTGTCGAGCGCTCATTTTCAGCACCTTCAGTTCGCCTATCAACAAAGCTGAAGGCTGGCATTGCAGTTGCGTACCCAGCATGGTGATGTGCCACCCATCACCGCGTATTATCAATTGATCCATATCGAATGAATCAAGCAGCGTGCCGCTGGTGCCATTTACGCTGAGACTACCACTGCTTTTGCGTTCAATCACACCGACCAGCCATCGCAGCCCGGATTCGGAGGCGACCACCCAGCCACCGCCTGCTGCCAACACCAGGCAAGGTGCCAGCACGACGAACAGCCATTTGTAGCGGCTCGACTTGTTTTGAGGGGAGTGATCCATCAGAAAGCCACTGCAATGGAAAAGTGCACACGCGATCCGGGCTGGCCTTTGCCGCGCGCTAAATCGAGCGCAAGCGGCCCGACCGGGCTGCGCCAACGCGCACCCATGCCGTAACCCAGTGACATTTGCAAAGCCGGCGCCACATCGTCAGCTCCGCCAGCATCGATGAACATCGCGGCACCCCAGTTGCCGAACCAATGGACATATTCTGCGCTGACGGTGGCCATCGCCCGTCCGCCAACCACCGCATTACCTTCACGAAAGCCGAGACTCTGGTAGGCGAAACCCCGCACAGTCTGGGTACCTCCTACGCGGAACAGGTATTCCTGCGGGATACCGAGACGAGTGGTGGAAGCCGTGTATCCTCCCTCAATACGCAACAAAACCACATCGTTTTCGCTCAGGGGTACCCACAACTGGTGACGAACATAACTGCGCACAAAGTTCTGGTCGGACAGAATTGTCTTGCTAGCACCGCCAACAAGCAATTCAGTCAATGAGCCAGACATCGGAAACAAGGGATTGTCCACCGTACGCCTATTCCAGTGCCAATCAACCACCAGCGCCTGATCAGTCTCACGGATGCCGCCCAGCGGAAGCCGTTGCTCCTGTTGCCAGTTGAGGCCGGTGCCTGTTTCGATCGATGAAAGTGTGCGGCTGCGCATTACGCCAAGTTTGTCGCGTCTTGTCTCCAGTCCCTGGATTTGGGTCTTTTCTGCGCTGCCATTCCAGGTCAGATGGTAGCCAAGCGGATTGGGCGGTGTATCAATCCCTAAAGAAATTGTCTGGCGGTTTTGCTCAAAGACTACTGCGCTGTTTAGTGTCCATGCGCGATTCAAAAAATTGTAACTCTGATAATTTACCTCGTTGCGCACCCCGTTGTTGCTGCTATAGCCGATACCTATCGAGAGTTTGCGCGACTGCGCCTCGGTGATCAGTACCTTTACGGGTGCCGACACGGTGCTCTGGATCGATTCTTCGCGGTCAATTTCCTGCGGATTCTCGAGATTGACGATCACCGAACTGAATTGTGGCAGGTTCTGCAATTGTGTCTGGAAGGACAACAGTAGATCACGCTGATAAGGCTGCCCGAGGTTGAACGTAGCGTAGCGGCTTACCAGCAATTCATTGTAGCGTTCCAGGCCGCTCACCTGCAATTCACCAAACAGATAGCGCGGACCGGAATCCACCACCACATGCAAACTAGCACTTGCATTGGCCATATCAACTTGGGCGGAGCTTTCTGTCAGGCGTGCGGCTGCATAGTCCCGTCTTGCGACTTTCGACAGCAGATCCGCTTTTGCTTCATCCCATGCGGTCGCCCGAAACGGCGTGCCGGATCGCAACGACCAAGCTGCACGCAGTTGTTGTACACGTTCAATGCGATTTGCTTCGGGATATGCAAGATCGCCGCGAAATTCGATGTTCACTTCAGTAACCATAGTGCGTTGCCCTGGAATAACCTCCAGTTCCAGCACACCTTCTTCAGTTACTGTGCGCAACACAGCTTTGCCGGAAAAGTAACCTTCGGTCGCCAGCAATTCAGAGATTTCGCGCTGCGCTCGTCGCATGAAAATTGCCCGCTCGGTTTCATTGTTGAGCAAAGTTTCGGGAAGAGCAAAATACTGTGCAAGAACCTTGCGCACTTCTGCAGGCGCAATAAGTTTGACCGGAGGATCAGAGCCACCCTGGGCCAGCAGCGGCTGCGGAAATGACAGGCATCCGCATACCAGCAACAGCATGGGTATCCATGCCTGGCGCAGTGGTATTGTTCGTGGTATCGGCAAGCTTGGTAAGATCATCAATATGTTCCGCGGTTGAATGCCAGGCAGTTGAAAAATGAGTAAACGATGCTTACATTCTCCATCAGTACGAGCCCGGTAGCCGAACCGATGCATGGCTGCGAGCCAGCCACAGCAAAATAGTCTCATAGAGGTAAATTTCCATGATTCAGATATCACCCTGCAACTGTCGTATAGTGTTACTGTTATTCGATTCCAGCCATCTAATTGGATTAATTCCACAGCACATCATTTCTGCGATTCAACTGCAGCATACCGCCCCGACTGTTGAGTCGCCATCATCAAGATAAACTTAAATTATAAGCTTTTATTCACAGACCCAAACCACAGTAGATCCAGAGCAACATTGCCATACGTTTCAAAATTGACTTTATTCAAGATTCCGGATTATGTTCAGCAGGACATTTGCATTTATCATCTCTATACTCCATACACTGCCAACTCCCCGATGAGGAAGTGACATGCCGAAAAAACCTCAGCCAGATCCTCGTGAACCGCTTCATCTCAGCCTGAACGCGGTTCAACAGTCGATGATCAACCATTTGATCTTTACCATAGGCAAGGATCCCATCACTGCAACAGACCGCGACTGGTTTTTTACTTTGGCATGCGTTGTGCGAGAGCGGCTGATCGAGCGCTGGATGGAGACCATGCGCACCTATTACAACAAGGACGTAAAACGGGTGTATTACCTGTCCATGGAATTTCTGATAGGCCGCAGCCTGATCAATGGCATGCTCAACATCGGCTTTGCCGATGAAGTCAGGCAAGCCTGCATTGATGCCGGAATAGACATGGATAAGATAAAAGAAATGGAATTCGATGCCGCACTCGGCAATGGCGGCTTGGGCCGTCTGGCGGCATGCTTTCTCGATTCGATGGCAACCATCGGGCTTCCAGGCTACGGCATGGGTATCCGCTACGAGTATGGCATGTTCAAACAGAAGATCGAGGATGGCTGGCAGGTAGAGCATCCGGACAACTGGCTGCGATATGGTAACCCGTGGGAATTTCCCCGTCCTGAAGTGCTGTATCCGGTCAAGTTTCACGGCCGTGTGGTGCAGTACAGTGACGATCAAGGCGATCTGCACAATCACTGGATCGATACCGATGATGTAATGGCGATGGCCTATGACACCCCGGTTCCGGGCTACGGCCTGAAAACCGTCAACAATATGCGCCTGTGGTCAGCCAAAGCTACGCGCGATTTCGACCTCAGGTATTTCAACGAGGGCAACTATATAAAGGCAGTGCAGGACAAGAATGAATCAGAAAACCTTTCCAAGGTACTTTATCCTGATGACACAACTGCAATGGGCCGGGAACTGCGCATCAAGCAGCAATATTTCTTTGTCAGCGCCTCCTTGCAGGACATTTTGTTCCGCTTCCTGAAACATCATGATTCATTTGACGAACTCCCGGATAAGGTCGCGATCCAGCTGAATGACACTCACCCTTCCATCGCCATTCCGGAACTGATGCGATTGCTGCTGGACTTACACCATCTGGATTGGGAGCATGCATGGAACATCGCTACCCGAACCTTTGCCTACACCAACCACACCCTCATGCCCGAAGCACTCGAGGCATGGCCGGTAGCATTGTTTGAGAACATCCTGCCGCGCCATTTGCAGATCATTTATGACATCAACCAGCACTTTATGTTGGAAGTCATGCACCATTTTCCAGGCGAAAACGATCTGCTGAAGCGCATGTCCATCATCGACGAGGAACATGGCCGGCGCATCCGGATGGCGCATCTGGCTATCGTCGGAAGTCACCATGTCAACGGCGTGGCGCAGTTGCATTCCGAATTGATGAAGACCACGATCTTTGCCGACTTCAACCGCTTCTACCCGGGAAAGCTCACCAACATCACCAACGGCATTACCCCGCGCTTGTGGCTGAACCAGGTTAACCCGGGATTGGCACGATTGATCGGCAGCCATATCGGCAATGGCTGGGTGACCGACCTGTCGCAACTGCGCAAGTTGGCAGATTTGGCCGATGACGCGAGCTTTCAGGCCGAGTTCCGTGCGGTGAAGCGGACCAACAAGGAATATCTGGCCCGACTGACAAAGGAACGGTTGGGCCTGAATATCAATCCCGACAGCCTTTTTGACGTGCAGGTCAAACGCATCCACGAATACAAGCGGCAATTGCTCAACCTGCTGCACGTCATCACGCTTTATAACCGTATCCGTTCCAATCCGTCACTGGAAGTCATTCCCCGTACCGTGATCATTGCCGGCAAGGCAGCACCAGGTTATGCCGCAGCAAAACTCATCATCAAACTGGTCAACAGCGTGGCAGATATCGTTAACAACGATCCGGCCATGCACGGCCGTCTAAAACTGGTGTTCATCCCAAATTACGACGTCACCACTGCCGGCGATATCATCCCGGCGGCTGATCTGTCACAACAAATCTCGACTGCCGGCACCGAGGCATCAGGCACCGGCAACATGAAGCTCGCCCTGAATGGAGCACTGACCATAGGCACGCTGGATGGAGCGAATATCGAAATCATGGAGGAAGTCGGCGCCGACAACATCTTTATCTTCGGACTCAACACACAGCAAGCTGCTGCGCAAAAAAGTTCGGGTTACAACCCATGGGATTATTACCGTGCCAACCCCGAGCTGAAATCGGCACTGGATATGATAGGTTCCGGATATTTCTGCCCGGAACAGGCTGGCCTCTTCCAGCCCATCATCGACAGTCTCACCGAGGGTGGGGACAGCTATCTGTTACTGGCCGATTATTCCGACTACATTGCCACACAGGAACGGGTGGAAGCGCTATACCGAGACCAGCGTCAATGGGCACGCCGCGCCATACTCAATGTTGCCGGCATGGGAAGGTTTTCCAGCGATCGCACGATAAATGAATATGCAGAAATGATCTGGAGATCTAAACCAGTAGTTGACCAGAAGAGGTGACTCGGTTTGCCAACTCATCATTACAAGTCCAACAGCAGAAATATTCCTGCATCCATGATAGAGGCTAATAGTGCAGGATCCAAAAAAATAAATTGTCCGTCTGGCTATATAAAATAAGGTCCAAGCCTTGTTAAAACACGCTTCCAGTTCACCTGGATTTAAATATGTTCATTTCTGCTTTTTCTTGTCGTGTCCTTTCACTGGCTTCCATGTTGGGCGTAAAGTTGTACAAATATTTTCCCATCACTACTGTAAACGGCTTGCTATCCTCCTGGACGTGTCGAATCAAACAACTGTTCATGGCATCGATGAAATATTTTCTCTCGATTCTTGAGCGCTTGCGATATTGTTCCATTAGCTTGTGTGTTATGACTTGAAATTCATCAAATATTTTTTGGTGCGCCAGACTGTGTTTGGTAAAGTCAAAGTTGACCGCTTTTGCTACATTTTCCTCAACGACAAAATAGTGACTTAAAGCATCGGTTAGTGTTTTTATTGCCACTGACAGAGCTACATCGTGATTTACCAACATTAACTGTCCTATGTCGTTAATAATGTCGCCCAATTTTTGGTGCTCGGAATCTATGATTCTATTTCCAACGCTAAGCGATTTGTTTGAGAACTGCATGATGCTTCCTCAAGTCTAGTGAGTGCTGAAAAAATATTATGCTGAAATTGGCAGCTATTCAAATATAGTCTTGATACCTATATTTGTAGTGTTGGGGTGTCGAAAAAACCCATCAAGTCAATTATTCAATGCATCAATTGCCACTATAAATATCTGTTTGATTGATTCTTTTGTGACTTTAGTCTTAAAAGACTACTACTCACAATTGGCCATAAGTATTAATACTCGTAGGGAAGTATTAATACTTCCAGTGGGTTGAAATTTCGTAGTGTTACTTGTAACAAATGTGCTAGATTTCAATAGGTATATTAATTGGACAGTTGAAATGAAGATCATTGTTGCTGACGACCATACCTTGTTTCGCGAAGGTGTCAGACATCTGCTCATGAGATTGGATGATGACGTTTCCGTATTGGAAGCTGACTGTCACGATGCGGCCCTTCATTTATTGAAGGATAACCCTGATACAAACCTCGCTCTTGTTGATTTGCATATGCCGGGCAGGGAAGATATGTCTGGCCTGACCGAATTGCTCGACAATGCCCAGACAATCCCTGTAGTTGTTCTTTCTGGTTCAGAGGAGCTAGAAACGATTAATCGGGTCATCAAAGCAGGTGTGATGGGATTTATCCCGAAACATGAACATGCGGAGGTAATGCTCTGCGCGTTGCGTCTGGTGTTAAGTGGGGGTGTTTATGTGCCTCCGCTATACCTTTCTTCCACAATAGCTGACCGCCAAATCCAGAAAAGGCTGACGCCACGGCAGATCGAGGTACTTCAGCAACTACGCAAGGGCCTTTCCAACAAGGAGATTGGCCATCTTATGCATTTGTCAGAAGCAACCATCAAAAGTCATATCTCTGCGATATTTCGTGAACTGAATGTCGATAATCGCCTTCAGGCTGTAACCGCCGCAATAATGCTCGGCCTTTAACCTGAACATTACAGAAACCGCTTATATTTCTAGCTTGGCAAGCTTCTGTGTCGGCTTGAGGAACGAAGAAAAGCCCTCAGTTTTGCAGCATTAACCGGTTTATGCATGAATGGGTAACCGCTGGATTGTGCTTCTTGCAGCAAATCCAGTGTCGAATCACCTGTAACGATCAGAGCCGGGATTTCACCACCCCAAATTTGATGTATACTTTGTACGGCTTCGATGCCGGTTCTCCCCTTCTTCAGCCGGTAATCCGCAATGATTGCATCAGGTGAACGTTTGATTGCCTTTAATGCCTCCTCTATTGAGCCAACTGCAATTACTTCATGTCCCCAAGTTTTGAGCAGTGCTGTCATGGCTTCCTGAACAGAATAATCATCATCAATGACCAATATCAGCATGCCAGGTTCATTTTGCAAATGCTGTGCGAGCAAGGAACGATTATTGGAAATCTGGGTTTCATCTCCCAAGCGAATATTCAACTGAAAAACCGAACCAGTTCCAACCGCTGATTGAACGAATATAGTGCTTTTCAGCAAACTGCATAACCGCCTGACAATGGCCAATCCCAAGCCAAATCCTTTGGTTCGATCCCGATCAGGATTGTTGAGTTGCAGGAATTCCTGAAATATATGTTCCCTATCCTCTTCAGATATACCCATTCCGGTATCGCGCACTTGAATACAAATCTGGGTGCCCTCGCTTAACCAAGCAACTTTAACCTCCCCAATCCGGGTATAGCGGATCGCATTGCTGATCAAATTACGCAAAATGGTTTCAAGCAATACCGGATCAGAGTAAGCCACGATATCCGCACCTTCAAACTGAATATCGAGCCCTTTGAGATGGGCAGGTGCCTCAAATTCCGTGGAAAGCCTACCCATCAATTCCTTGATCCTGAAGTGTTGGAATTTCGGCTGGATAACTCCGGCATCCAGCCTTGAAATATCCAGCAATGAATTAAATAATTCTTCCAGGGCAGCCACGCTTTTGTTGATATTATCGACCAAATGACGAACCTCCGGAAATTTGATGCGTTCATTGAGCGCTGATGCGAATAGTCCGAGAGCATGTAACGGTTGCCGCAAATCGTGGCTGGCGGCAGCGAGGAATTGTGATTTTGCCTTGTTGGCGCGCTCAGCTTTTTCCTTGCTGTTTCGCAGATCCGAAGTCGCCATATCCACCTTTTGCTGCAGAACCGCACGTTCTTCCTGCAGCTGTTCAGCCATGTGATTTATCCCTTGCGACAAGACTTCAAGTTCGGACATATGGGAAGTGGAATCGATGCGCGTTTCAAGATTCCCATGAGCTATCTTCTGTATCACATTGCTCAATTTGGTGATCGGGTATGTGATGCTACGGCTGACCAGAAATACGATGAGACTGATAAACGCCAAGAACCCCATGGTCGTGGCAATCGTATACCAGAGTATCTCCGATTTGAGTTTTTCGGTTCTCGCCAAGCTCAATTCAACAATCACGGCACCGATGGGCTTGATCGCAGGAACGGCTTCGAACTCATTCAACGCCACAGTTTCTGGAAGAATTGGCTGGAGTATCTGCAAGCCCCCATTGCCGTAACGGGTGACGCCGGAAGACTTTCCGGTCGTTGCGTATCGCAGGTCAGCAAGCAATTTATCAATCGAGCCCGAGGTATATCCTGATGCACTCAAAATAACGGATTCAGAATTCAGAATTACCGCTCCACTTACGTCAGACTCTTTGAAAACATTCCTGGTGATGTCTTCCAGATATTGGAGATTGTTAGATACCACGCCATATTCGCTGCTGGCAGCGAACTGACTGGCGATAAGTCTTCCTCGTTCAACGCTGTGAAGATCAAGCTCGGAAAAGTAGTTATGCAAAAAAAATGCTTCCAGACAGACCGTTATAACGATCAAAGGAACCAGCGTTATGCAGGCAATAAACAGGCGGATACCGTATTGTTTCATTGGCCGCCCCCATTTACATCATACATATTGCCTTTCACTGCGTCGGCAGTTGGCAACTTAATGCCCATCGATCTGGCAACTTCGGGTTTCAGGGAGACGGTGAAATCACGAGAGTAATTAGGTTGGGGAAATTTTCCGGATTGCACAAAGAAACGTATCGATTCGGTAATCTGGTCGGCTAATTGTCGTTGAGAAGAAAAAACAGCCCCTATTGCACCGGCGTTGACATACGATTGCGATAGTCCTACGAAAGGAATGCCGGAACGATAACAACTCAACAAGATATTGCGTATATTGTTGCTGTTGTAAATCATGTTATCCGGCACGGCAAGCAGAATATCGCTACTGGCCAGCAGTTCGTCCAGAGCGGAATATAATTCATCTTCAGATAACACCCTTTTCGTTATCAGCTTGACGTCGCGCTTAGATGCTTCCTTTCGCAAGAATGTCATATTGATCAGGGATCTGTCTGAGTACAATATTCCTATTCTGAAGTGTGTGGGGAGGATGGCCTGAATGAAATTGAGCTGCCGTTCCCAAGGCTGATCCAGATATATTGCCGAGATAGAAGGTGCGTGATCTTTTCCCGATTTTTGCTCAATCAACTCTTCATAGCTCGTTCTCGGAACCATCACCACCAGTACCGGCACTTTGGATTGGCTAACCGCGAGCGATGAAGCCTTCATGCCAACAGAAACCACTATGTCAGCAAGAGGTTGCTCTGAAATCTCATCGGGATTTTCAAGGACGATTGCCTGAACAGATTCAGGCAGGCTTTGCTTCAGGGTGTTAGCAAATGATTGGTATGCAGGCAGGGTATCGCTTAATACCACAAGCAACCGTAGATCTCCAGACCAACAAGAATTCGGGGCAAGCACTAGCAGCCACCATACAACAACTGCTGCTTTTTTTAACTTGCTGAAACTCATGTAGCTAAAAATCAAACGATACGGTTAGGAAGGCCCGCTGATTGAATTGGTTTCTTCTTCGGTAGTCTATGTATTTATCGGTGATGGGATGCTGTACCACCAGTGCAATTTCGCCTTCTGTACCATCATTGTTCATGCCGAATCTTTTTGCGATTCTTGCGTCTACTCTTCGTGTAAATTTCTGGCGGTCATAATCCGGACGATCTATCGGCACCATGGTGCCCTGCTGATAATAGCCCAGACTAAACGTAACTTCCGCTGCAAAAGTCTTGGCATAAAGTACGCTGATCATGTTCCTGGGCATGGTGCTGCTGTAACTACCATTAGCTCCGGCAGGTAAATCATCACTTCTAAGCACCTGATAAGCATAGTTGACAGTCAGTTGGTTACGGTCGCCCCACTGATGCTTGGACGTCAACTCCAGTCCATCATGCTGCGCCCCGAACATGTTTAAATAATCCTTCGGAGGCGTAAAAGTTTCATAGATGATATTTCTGAATTGATCGCGATAGATGCGTACATCGATCGTATACCCTTTATCGGCGAACTCGCCGAGATAACCAATTTCGCGTGACAGAACTTCTTCCGGGTACAAACCGCCCGAAGATTGATAAGGAATAACAAGGCCGATGCCAGGAATAATGAAATGGTAGTAACTCCGCTCCTCAAATAATGAAGGGTTGCGATACGCACGCGATATGCCAGCCCTCAACGTTTGCGTTTTCGTAAAGTGATAATTCAGTGCTGCACGAGGCGACACACTTTTCCGGCCCAAACCGTTATTTGCCAGCATGGCGCCGGCATTTAATATCCATAGCGGGGTGATCCGCCACTCGTCATGTGCAAACAAAGTTGTCTCGTGTAATGCTTGTTCCTCCAGGAATTGGTTCGGTGCCAAAACCCGGTCCCGACGCACGGATGTGCCCCACACCAATCTATTCGAATTTGAGATATACGAGGTAATCTGCATCTCAATCTCGTCGCGTGTGCTGGTGTAATTATCACTGATAAATCCGAGACTGTTCAGTTCGTCAAGAAAGATGTGATATAACTGCAACCTGAATTCGCCACCATCATCCTGACTGTGCAACCAGGTGACCTGCTGGAAGTTCTCGGTATTCTGCGTGTCATGTGGAACGTCTGGCCAGCTGCTTGGGGAGCCAACCCCCCTTGGACCGTCGCTATAGCCAAACTGTACATCAAGACTATCCGCGGTATTGGGGTGGTATCCTGCGCGAAGATTAAACAGGCGCGTGGCATGATCATCATAATTGACATCAAACTGACTAGCATCGTAACCGTCGTCACTACGGTATCCCAGACTCACTCGATAATCCAATGTTTCACCACGATCGCCAAAATTTAGAGACGCATCTGAAATCCCGCCGTTCCCCCTAGTAACGCTGGCCTTGAAACCGTGTTGTGCACCCGCATCTCGCGTAATGATGCTGATTACCCCCTGAATTGAGTTCCCGCCGTATGACGCAGCTGCCGGACCACGAATCACCTCAATTCTCTCGATGTCTTCCATTTGTAGCGGCAGGTCTTCCCAGTTAACTCCCCCTGTCGGTGACATATACACCGTTCGCCCATCAACCAACACCTGCATTCGACGTGCGTACTGTTCTATAACTCCGTGGTATCCGACAATTGCATGACTTCCGGTGTAAAAACTGACATACATGCCCGGCACCAGCCTGAATAAATCGGGAATATTGCGAAAACCTGAAGCCTCTATCATTGCCCTGTCAATAACTGTCATCGCATTGGGCGCTTCCGACAGTGGCTGATGCAATCGCGAGGGGCTCAATACAACAGGCAGCTCCTGAATGATCGACTGTTCCGGAATATCATTCTGTGTCGCCAAGCAATCATTCATGGCAAGTACAGACAATATCGACATGGCTATACGAGCATGTGGCAACAATACAATGATACTTTTGTTCATCTCCCCTCCGCGCACTACTGAATCGATCCAAAAACACCAAGCCCCTTGCATTTTCATACCGGCATGCCTCAGAGAAAGTGCCGCATACAAGACACTTACTCTAACAATAGCATTATGGCTTTGTTTATATTAATTTTTGAGAATATATTACCTGAATGGCTGCTTCGCAGAAGAAATTCTGAAGGCGGCTATTTGGGCAGTTTGGTATTTCAAAACTGCTTTCATGGTGCTAACACAGACTTTGCCTCGTCTTGCTGGCTAAACGGCAAAGACCCCGTAAAGCCTTAGATGGTGCCCGGAGCCGGAATCGAACCGGCACGCTGGTTTTACCCAAGCGACGGATTTTAAGTCCGTTGTGTCTACCAATTTCACCACCCGGGCGGGTGTTTGGAGGCGAGACCCGGAATCGAACCGGGATAGGCGGATTTGCAATCCGCTGCATAACCATTTTGCTATCTCGCCGTGTAAAGCTTGAAATGAACGAGGGAAAGCCAGAATGCTTTCCCTCAGAATTGGAGCGGGAGAAGAGTCTCGAACTCTCGACCTCAACCTTGGCAAGGTTGCGCTCTACCAACTGAGCTACTCCCGCAAAACGAGTTGCGCATTATAGGGATATTCGAATCCCTGTCAATAATTTCACTTTCATCAGCTAGTTGACTAGCTCGCCAATTTTGAATAGGCGCACAAAATTCTCAGTGGTTTTCCGCCCCACCTCGTCCAGGCTGATACCTCGCAAAACCGCGATCTCCTCCGCGACGTGTTTCACATAAGCCGGCTGATTGGGCCTGCCGCGATGTGGTACAGGGGCCAGATAAGGCGCATCGGTTTCGATCAACATGCGCTCCAGAGGTACGCGCTGTGCGACCTCCTTGAGCTGTTTCGCATTCTTGAACGTGACGATACCAGAAAACGAGATGTAAAAACCCATCTCCAGAGCGGCATCTGCCACCTCCCAGGTTTCGGTGAAGCAATGCATCACGCCGCTCGCTTCTGCAGCCTTTTCTTCTGACATGATGCGCAGCGTGTCTGCCCCCGCTTCGCGGGTGTGAATAATCAGCGGCTTGCCGGTCTCACGGGCTGCTTTGATGTGTTTGCGAAAGCGCGCTCGTTGCCACTCCAGGTCACCCTTGAGGCGGAAATAATCAAGGCCGGTTTCACCGATGGCGATGACCCTGGGATGCTGCGCCAACGCCACCAGACGAGCAATATCAGGCTCCTCGACATCTTCGTAATCCGGATGCACGCCCACCGAGGCGTAAATGTGGGGATGTTGTTCGGCAAGAGCAAGAACTTGCGGAAAATCCCTGAGGTTGACCGAAACACACAAGGCGCTGACCACTTCATTTCCTCGCATATTAGCCAGAACATCACCAATATTCGCGGCAAGCTCTGGAAAATTGATATGGCAGTGGGAATCGACGAAAGGCATATGGCTATTCAAGTATGAGCTGTCGGTAAGCCAGTAACAATGATTCAATAAACAGCCTGGGATTAAGAGTATGCTGAGCTTCGCGCTTTGCTGTCTGCAAAAGCTTTTGCAGGCGCGCCAGATTCAAAGGCGCCACAGGCTCGACCAGTTTTCTGATCGCTGTTTCCTCATCGGGATGATAGCGCAACTTGCCAGCCAGCTTCATCGCATTCAGGTCATAACTCCATTGTTGCAGCCACTGCACGACCAGCACCTGCTCGGTTTTCTGCAATGACTCTGCCAGCGAGAACACGTCCAGAGCGGCGGGCTGCCGGACTGCGCGGAGCAATTTGGCACGTTCTTCGCTGCCTTGCTGCTGGCCTTGCTGAACGGCCATGAGCGGTGAAAAGCCTGAAGCAGCAAGCGCTTCGGCTGGATTTGTTAGGCCCTGCTCCTTCAGCCAACGGATGGCACTGGCGGCATCAGGGGCCGTCAGAGCGAAGGACAAACAACGGCTCAGTATGGTAGGCAGCAATTGCTGTGGCTTGTGCGTCACCAGGATGAACAGCATGCCTGGTGGAGGTTCCTCAAGATTTTTCAACAGTGCATTTGCGGCATTGGTGTTCATAGCCTCGGCGGGATGAATGACTACTACCCGCCTGCCGCCCTGGTGAGCAGACATACCTACAAAATCTGTCAGGCTGCGCACCTGATCAACTGAAATCTGTTTGCTGGGTTTCTTCCCGGATTCGGATTCATCGCCGTCCAGATTTAATGCTTCAGGCTGCAGCAAGCGAAAGTCGGGGTGCGTTTTTTGTGCAAACCAGTGGCAGGATGGACATTCTCTGCAGGCTGAATCGTCTTGATCAGGATGTTGGCACAACAGGCTTTGGGCAAAATTCATCGCCAGATCGGACTTGCCGATACCTTTTGTCCCCTTGAACAGAACGGCATTGGGCGGACGTTTGCGTAACTCCCGCAAGCGCTCCCAATCACTGTTTTGCCATGGATATATGTGTCTCATATCATAATGTTAGTAATATTTCTTTAAGCTTTTGTTTAACTGCATCGAGGGGTTGTGCCGCATCGATCACAACATAGCGTTGCGGATTTTCCAGGACGCGCTGATGGTATCCGGCACACACCCGCTCGAAGAAATCAGTTTGCTCCCGCTCGAATCGATCCAGCGAGACATTGTTCGTCAGCCGTTGTCGCGCTACTCCTACCGGTACATCAAACAACAAAGTAATATCTGGCTGCAGATCGCCATGCACCCACTTCTCGAGTTGTTTCAGTTTGTCCCAGTCCAATCCCCTGCCGCCACCCTGATAGGCGAAACTCGCATCGCTGAAGCGGTCTGAAATCACCCACTTTCCTGCGCTTAACGACGGCTTGATGACTTGCTCGATGTGTTCCAGACGGGCTGCAAACATCAGCAGAGCTTCGGTGCCGATACACATCGCCTGGTTCAGCAACAACTCACGCAGTTGCTCACCAAGCTGTGTCCCACCCGGTTCGCGGGTTACCACCACATCATGCCCAAGCTGGCGTAGCGCATCGGCAAACCAGTTCAGGTGAGTACTCTTGCCGGCCCCGTCAACACCTTCAAAGGTAATGAATTTGCTCATAAAATCGATTTGCGGGCATGTTCTGAATTCTTGAGTCGGTCTTATTGCTGAAATTTTTTGACTGCACGATTATGCGAGATCAGGTTGCTGGAAAACTGTGAGCTGCCATCCCCGCGCGCCACGAAGTATAACGCGTCGGTCTTCGCAGGATGCAAGGATGCCTGCAAAGCAGCCAAGCCGGGCAACGCGATCGGCGTAGGCGGTAATCCCCCTCGGGTATAGGTGTTGTAAGGCGTATCGGCCAGCAAGTCACGCTTGCGCAAGTTGCCATCGAACTTGTCGCCCAGGCCATATATCACGGTTGGATCGGTTTGCAGCCGCATCCCTTTGCGCAGCCGATTCACGAACACCCCGGCTATCAAACTTCGATCGCTCGCAGTTCCGGTCTCCTTCTCGACGATGGAAGACAGGATAAGTGCCTGATAGGGAGTCTCAAAAGGGAGATCTGCCTCGCGGGAATCCCATACTTCCTGCAGTCGCTGTTGCATGGTGTGGTACGCGATCCTTAGAATCGCTAGATCACTGCTGCCGGCAACGAAATTGTAGGTATCGGGGAAAAACAACCCCTCCGGATGTTGCTCCACCGCACCGATACGCTGCAGGATTTCAATATCCGACAGGCCGATCGAATCGTGTGCGATGTATCGGTTGGAATTCAATGCACCACGAAACTGCCTGAACGTCCAGCCTTCGATAATGCCGATCTTTCGCTGGCTGAATTCACCTTTGGTAATGATGCTCAACAACTGCAACGGCGTAACCGGATGCTTCAACTCGTAATTGCCCGCCTTGAGTTGTATGGATTTATCCATGACTCTGGCGAGCAGCACAAACGCCCAATCCTGGCCCAGCAATCCGGCATGCTGCAATTGCCGGGCCGAGCCCTTCAGGCTACCGCCCTGCTTCAGATCGAATTCAAACGGTGTGGAGGGAAGTGTAAGCAGGCGATTTGCGTAATAGATCATACCGGCCGTCGCAAGCAGCGCCATCACGATCAAAAGCGTGAAAATCCTTCTCATTATTCCCAACCCGCTCCGGTGTCTTGTTGATTTCCGAATCATCCAGCCGCTCATTCGAGGCTCCGCCGAATTTCTGTTGCAACCGGAAAAGAATTCCAGCGATTCATTTCGAGCTCACGCAGCGGCCATAAGATCATGACGCTATTGACCAGGAACAATTCGTCTGCTTGCAGCACTTCATCCAGGCTGATATCGCGAACCTGCAACGGCATATTGTGTCGAGCCGCCCAGTTCAAAACGCGGTCTCGCTGGACTCCCGCCACACCACAGCGCGCAAGCTCGGGCGTGATCAATATTCCATTTTTAACCAAAAACAAATTGCTACGTGTGCCCTCGATTACATTACCCGCCGCATCCATCAGCAATCCTTCGGCAATTTCCGCATCGCTCCATTCGCCTGCAGCCAGCACGTTCTCCAAACGGTTAAGATGTTTGATGCCTGCCAGACGGGATTGATAACCCAGGCGCATTTGGCAAAGGCGCGCCTTGATTCCGGTTACCGGCCAGTCAGCCGGATAGTCCGGGCAAGGCAACACATCCCATATATGCGTGGAATCCGCCTGTGGAGCGGGTGAATAGCCGCGTGTTCCCTCTCCCCGCGTAACAATTAACTTGTACACTCCGTCAGGGTGCAGCTTGAGCAAATCGTCCATCTCTTTGGAAAGCAAAGCGAAGTCCGGGCAGGCTATGCCCAGGCCGGTGCAATCGTGCCGGAGTTTTTGATAATGCAAGGGCCAATGAAATGATCGGCCGCCCGACACTCGCAGGGTGCGGAACACCCCATCTCCGAAGAGCAGTCCACGATCGCGGATGCTGACCATGTTCCCAGGCTTGCCATTGACCAGCATATCAGCAAAAAGACTTATATCTTGCGAAAAACCAGCGTGCCGTTAGTCCCACCAAAGCCAAAGTTATTGTTTACGGCTACGTCTATTCTCATGTCGCGCGCGGTGTTCGCGCAATAATCGAGATCGCATTCCGGATCCTGATCGAAGATATTGATGGTTGGCGGCGAGATTTGATGATGCACCGCCAACGCGCAAAACACCGATTCCACACCTCCGGCGCCACCCAGCAGATGACCGGTCATCGATTTGGTGGAATTCACCACCAGTTTTCCGGCATGTTCGCCAAACGCCAGCTTGATCGCATCGGTTTCATTCTTGTCACCAAGTGGCGTCGATGTGCCGTGGGCATTGATGTACTGAACATCCTGTGGGTTCAGGCCGGCATTGCGCAAGGCGTACTGCATGCTGCGCATGGGTCCGTCGGTATTCGGCGCGGTAATATGGTAGGCATCGCCGCTCATGCCGTATCCGGCCAATTCGGCGTATATCCTTGCTCCGCGCGCCTTCGCATGTTCATATTCTTCCAGTACCATCACGCCGGCACCTTCACCCATCACGAAACCATCCCTGTCCTTGTCCCAGGGACGACTTGCCGTGGCAGGGTCATCGTTGCGGGTGCTGAGCGCTCGGGCGGATGAAAACCCTCCTACTGCCAATGCGCTGACTGTCGCTTCCGAGCCTCCTGCGATCATCACATCCGCGTCACCATATTCAATGATACGCGCCGATTCTCCGATACAGTGAGTCCCGGTTGTGCAGGCAGAAACCATCGCCAGATTCGGCCCCTTCAGTCCATACATCACCGACAGATTACCGGATATCATGTTGATGATGGTGCCCGGAATGAAGAACGGCGAAATTTTCTTGGGCCCAGCAGCAAGGTAATCGCTATGCGTGTCCTCGATCATCGGCAGGCCGCCGATGCCGGAGCCGATGTTCACACCGATGCGTTCCGCATTCTGCTCGCTGACGACCAAGCCGGAATCCTTGAAAGCCTCGATCCCCGCCACGAGGCCAAAATGGATGAACCTGTCCATGCGGCGCGCATCCTTGGCAGAAAGATACTGTGTTACATCAAAATCCTTCACTTCTCCGGCGATCTGCGCAGCCATAGCACTGGCGTCGAAGTGGGTAATTCTGGTGATGCCTGACTTTCCAGCGACGATGTTCGGCCAGACCGTGGGAATCCCGGTCCCGACCGGGGAAATGATCCCCAGCCCGGTAATGACTACTTTGCGTTTAGACAAACTGGCTCCGCCAAACAAAAAGGATGGGCAAAAAGAAGGGAATTACTTTTGATGCGCCAGGACGTAGTCCAGGGCTTGCTGCACGGTAGTGATTTTTTCTGCGTCTTCGTCGGGAATGTCGCACTCAAATTCTTCCTCGAGAGCCATGACCAGTTCGACGGTATCCAGAGAATCCGCACCCAGATCGTTCACGAAAGAAGATTCGTTCTTGACTTCCGACTCGTTTACACCCAGTTGCTCGGCAACGATTTTTTTTACGCGTTGTTCTATTGACATGCTATCTCCCCCACCCTTAGTTTAAAGTTCATAAAGCCCGCGCATTGTATCAAAATTGCCCGAAATGCCAAACTACTTTAGGCTGCAAAATTGGTCTGCGCATTCAGTCTGTTAGTAAGTCACGATGGGCAAATAATCAACTTCTGCCTGCACCGGATTGGTTGGCTCAGCGTCGGCTTGCCAGTGATATCAATCAAATAGTCTGGATTCCCGGCCCGAAAGTGACTATTTCGTTCAAGCTGGGCAATGTTTCCCTGTCCCACTCAGTCCGCGTGAAACACTTGGATGGCGAATCAGCCGCCTGCACTCTCGTCGGCTGCAGGCTTGGGTGCGTCTTCCTGGGATTGCTCGCTTTTCTGGGATATCTTCCTTTGGCGTTTTTCTTCCTGTTTCTGCTTCTTGGCGATTTCCTTCTGGCGCTTCTCGTATGAATAGTTGGTCTTGGCCATCTACAATCCTTTAACAGTACGTTTAGTTCAAAATGATGCGGGCGCCGCACTACTCCATATACATCCCGCCATTCACATGCAACGTGACGCCGGTAATGTAAGCCGCACCCGGTCCGGCCAGAAAAGCCACCGCAGCCGCGATATCGGCAGGCAGTCCAAGGCGTTTTAGCGGCACGTGCTCGACAAGTTTCGCGCGTTGTTCTTCGCCCAGCGCATTGGTCATGTCGGTATCGATAAACCCCGGAGCAACACAGTTCACGGTGATATTGCGGCTGCCGATTTCCTGGGCAAGAGATTTTGTAAAACCGACCATGCCCGCTTTGGAAGCGGCATAATTTGCCTGTCCCGGATTGCCCATGCTGCCTACCACCGAGGAGATGCAGATGATGCGCCCCCCCCTAGCCTTCATCATCGCGCGCAGCACAGCTCGGCTTAGGCGAAAAACCGATTTGAGATTGGTTGACATCACATCGTCCCACTCCTCTTCTGACATACGTGCCAGCAAGTTGTCCCTGGTAATTCCGGCATTGTTCACCAGAATGGTGATCTCGCCGAATTGCTTGCGCAGCTCGCCAAGCACTTGCTCGGTCTGGGCGGCATCGTTGACGTTCATCGCCATGCCGGCACCCTTTATGCCTGCAGAGTCAAGGTAGGCGCTGATTGCTTGCGCTCCCTTGTCGCTGGTGGCGGTGCCGACAACTGTCGCTCCCTGCCTGCCCAGTTCCTGCGCGATTGCCTGACCGATGCCTCGCGTAGCACCAGTGACCAACGCAATTTGTCCTTGCAATGTCATATCTGTCCCCCTCTACCCAAGCGTGGCCAAGGTTTGCCTGAGCGCCTCGCCGTCGTTGATGGCCATAGCCTGCTGGTTGGTGTCGATTCGCTTGTTCAAGCCTGCCAGCACCTTGCCCGGTGCGCATTCGGCGTTGTGAGTGATGCCCATCCTGCCGAATTCCAGTACTGTTTCGACCCAGCGCACCGGCGAATACAGCTGCCGCACCAGCGCATCCTTGATCGATGCGCCATCGGAATAACTTTTCACATCGGCATTGTGCAACACAGGAATGGCAGGGCCATTTATCGTGATGCCGCCCAGATATTCGCGCAACTGGTCTGCCGCGCCATTCATCAGGCTGCAATGCGATGGCACGCTCATCGGCAGCATGATGGCCCTCTTCGCGCCTTTGGCCTTGGCCAATTCCATGCCGCGTTCCACTGCAGCGCGATCACCTGCGATCACCACCTGGCCGGGCGAATTGAAGTTCACAGCTTCCAGCACTGCGCCCTGCGCACCCTCGGAGCACACCGCGCGGACAGCAGCATCATCCAGACCGAGTATTGCCGCGATACCGCCCGCACCTTCTGGGACCGCGTGCTGCATGCTTTGTGCCCGATAGCGAACCAGCGGCAGCGCATCGGCAAACTGCAAGGCGCCTGCTGCAACAAGTGCGGTGTACTCTCCCAGACTGTGTCCGGCCATTATTGCCGGTATAGCTCCGTTTTGCGATTGCCATGCGCGATACACAGCCACGCCTGCGCAAAGCATGATGGGCTGGGTATTAACGGTGGCATTTAGATCGGCATCGCTGCCCTCGGCGACCAGTTGCCACATATCCTGTTTCAGAATATCGGAGGCTTCGACAAATGTTTCGCGCACCACCGGGAAATCGGCATAACCGTTCATCATGCCGCGGGATTGTGAGCCCTGGCCGGGAAATACGAAAGCGAATTTAGTCATACTTGCCTTTATTAATCTGTATTCAGGGCAAACGCAGTATCGAAACTACCACTTGATCAATACCGCACCCCATGTAAATCCACCGCCGACCGCCTCAAGCAGAATATTCTGACCGGGCTTGATGCGCCCATCGTGCACTGCGGCATCCAATGCCAGGGGAATGGAGGCAGCCGAAGTGTTCCCATGCGTAGCGACCGTGACAATCACATTATCCATGCTCAGGCCGAGTTTCCTGGCGGTAGCTTCCATGATGCGGATGTTTGCCTGATGCGGCACCAGCCAACTGATATCGGAACCAGTCAACTGGTTTTCCGCCAGCACCTCCTCGACCACTTCGCTCAACACCTTGACGGCAAACTTGAACACGGCCTGTCCGTCCATTTTGATGAAAGGATCACCCTGCACTTCACCGTTGCGGATGTTGCCATCGGCTTTCAACATGTCGCGATGGCTGCCATCGGCATGCAGTTTGCCGGACAAGATGCCGGGCGTCTCGCTTGCACGCAGCAATACTGCGCCTGCACCATCGCCAAACAATACACATGTGGTGCGGTCCTTCCAGTCCAGGATGCGCGAAAGCACTTCCGCACCAACAACCAATGCAGTCCTGGCCTGCCCGCCGCGGATATACAGATCAGCGGTATTCATCGCATAGACAAACCCGCCACATACCGCCTGCATGTCGAATGCCGCTCCGCGATTCCTGATGCCTAGCTTGTCCTGAAGAATGCAGGCAGTACTTGGAAATATCTGGTCAGGCGACGTGGTCGCGACGATCACCAGGTCGATTTCTTCAGCATTGATGCCCGCCGCCTCTATCGCACGCAAACTGGCTTGCAGCGCAAGGTCGCTGGTCATTTCCGTATCGGCAGCGATATGCCGTTCGTGGATGCCGCTGCGCGAGACGATCCAGTCGTGCGAAGTCTCGACGATCCTTTCCAGATCGTAATTGGTCAGTGTTTTGGCGGGAAGATAGCTGCCAGTTCCGATGATCCTTGAGTACATCAGGCAACTCCTTGCTCTGTGTTTTGACGCCCATGATGCCACTTCTCGATATGTTCGCTGATGTGAAGCAGCATGCCCCCGCGTGCTTCTTCAGCTGCTCGCTCGATCGCGCAACGAAAGGAAAACACATCCGCCGAGCCGTGACTCTTCACCACAATACCTTTCAGGCCGAGAAAACTCGCGCCATTGTAACGCCGGGGGTCGACCCGGCGCTTGAAAGCCTTGAGGACCGGCATCGCAACCAGAGCAGCCAGTTTGGTCAACGCGTTGCGGCCGAATTCCTCACGCAGGAATTCTCCCAGCATCTGAGCAAGCCCTTCGGTCGTTTTCAACGCAACATTGCCGACAAATCCGTCGCATACCACCACATCGGTGGTGCCCTTGAATATATCGTTTCCCTCGGTGTTGCCGTAGAAATTTAGGTCGCTTGCGCGCAACAATTCAGCAGCTTGCTTGACCACTTCGTTGCCTTTAATATCTTCGCTGCCGATATTTAGCAGCCCTATCGTTGGATTCGCTTTGTGTTCCAGCGCGGTGACCAAGGTAGAGCCCATCAGCGCGAATTGAAGCAGGTGCTCGGCGCTGCAATCCGTGTTTGCACCCAGATCAAGCATGCAGACCTGGCCTTTTTTGGTCGGCAGGTACGATGCTATCGCCGGGCGATCGATACCGGGTAAGGTCTTGAGCACGTAACGCGCAGTCGCCATCAAAGCACCGGTGTTGCCGGCGCTGACACAGGCAAGCGCCTCGCCGCTTTTCACCAGGTTGATACTGACTCGCATCGACGAATCCTTTTTGCCGCGCAGCGCTGATTGAGGCTGCTCGTCCATGCCTACCACTTCTGTGGCGGCATGAATGCGCAAATGCACACCGGTTTGTACGCCCAGTGCACGCAACTCTGTTTCAATGACATCGGGTATGCCCACCAGAACGATGGTATCGTCAGGATAGTGCTTCAAATAATCAACTGCGGCAGGGACAGTGACCGCCGGACCGTGGTCGCCCCCCATCGCATCTATAGCTAAAGTGACATCCACTAGGCGATCCTGCTTTGATTAAAACCGGAATGAAAATAAAAACGCAGCCGATCTATGCGATCGGCTGCGCAGCCAAGATACTTATTCACCCCTGGACTTGATTACCTTCTTGCCGCGGTAAAAGCCGCTCGGGCTGATATGGTGGCGCAAATGGGTTTCTCCGGTAGTCGGCTCGATCGCAATCGCCGGGCCGGCCAAAAAATCGTGGGCACGGTGCATGCCACGCTTGGATGGGGATTTCTTGTTCTGTTGTACTGCCATGATCAATGCTCCTAAAAAAACTGTTTCGATTAATTGCGCTTCAATTTAGCCAAGGCCGCGAAGGGCCGGCGCTCTTCCTGTTGCATATTCTCGCCGCCTGCCATCTGACATGTCCCCTGTTCATGCCTGGGTGCGATAGGCAGGCTTAACAAAATCTCGTCTTCCAGCAGACTCGACACATCCAAATGATCGTCAGCAAGGATACTGTCGTACTCCTGCTCTCGACCCGGTTGCCCGGCCAGCAGTTCCTCGGCGTCCAGACTTGCCTGATCACGCAGCATCAGACGCGTTACAAGTTGAATCGGATAATCCATGCCCTCCAGGCAGCGCTGGCAACGCACCTTACAGAGCCCGTTCACGCTCACGTCCAGGTAATGATTACCCTGATCATCCACACCGCCGCGTATCTTGTATGTCAATTTCCCTTGCTGATTTTCCAGCAAGTCCTGCAAACGCTCCAAGTCCGCAACCTGCACTTCACCGCTGATTTCCCTCCCCTTGCTGGCAAAATCCAGGGTATCGATGAAAGGCCGTGCGTACATGAGGCGCGCATGATATATTTTTCGCTGCTCCCTGTCAAAAACCCCAAGGAATATTTGTGTCTCTAATGTTATATTTACAACTGGGCGCCGCCAAAAATTCAGTAAAGCCGGTGATGACAAGGCGATAACGGGCGAAAAAAGGAATTTACACCCGGTAAATTAGCATTTGAGCACGTTCTTAACGCCGCCAGCGCGGCTTCAGTGAATCTTTAGAGGTACCCAGTTGCTTGTTCTCGCATCCAGCTCCATCTACCGCAGCGAACTCCTGAATCGGTTGCAAATCCCATTCGAGACCATGGCACCCAACATCGATGAAACACCTTTGCCGGGCGAATCCGCACGAGACACTTCGCTGCGTCTTGCCCAGCAAAAAGCCCGTATCGTGGCTGGCAGTTATCCCGATGCGATGATCATCGGCTCGGATCAGGTCGCCCTGCTGGAGGGCAGGCAACTCGGCAAGCCCCTGACTCACGACAATGCAGTCGAACAACTGCGCGCGATGCGCGGCAAAACCACCTGCTTTTATACCGCACTGGCACTGCTTAACAGCAAGACCGGAAGCATGCAGGCCGAGGTAGCAGAAAACCTCGTAACGCTGCGCGATCTCAGCGATTCAGAGATTGAGGGCTATCTTCAAAAGGAACAACCCTATCATTGCGCTGGCAGCGCCAAAACAGAAGGGTTGGGCATCGCGCTGATCAGCCGGATGACCGGTGATGACCCGAACGCGCTGATCGGCCTGCCGATGATCCTGCTGGTCGAAATGCTGCGCCGCGAGAACGTGCAGCTTTTCTAGTGATGGCGGGCATACTTTACCTTATCCCCTGCGCACTGGGAGATACCCCCGCAGAGCTTGTTTTGCCGCAGCACGTCATGGAGGTGGCGCGCAGGCTTAAGTATTTCGTCGTGGAGCAACCCAAGACCGCGCGGCAATTCATTTCCTCGCTCAGGCCCGAACATCCGATCCGGTCCCTGCATTTTTCCTCGCTCAACGAACACACCGACCCCAGGGAATTGCCCGGAATGCTCGCTCCGCTGGAGGCGGGGGAGGATCTTGGCATCATTTCCGAGGCAGGCTGCCCGGGCATCGCGGACCCTGGCGCCGATCTGGTCCTGCTGGCCCACCGCAAGGGGATCCGGGTAGTGCCGCTGGTAGGCCCTTCTTCGATTCTGCTGGCATTGATGGCATCCGGCCTGAACGGACAGTGCTTCGCATTTCACGGCTACCTTCCGATCGCAGAGCCGGAAAGAAACAAGGCAATAATTGCATTGGAAACTGAGTCGGCGAAGCGCAGACAAACCCAATTGTTCATCGAAACGCCGTACCGGAATGAAAAGTTGTTCAACGCACTGCTCGCCCATTGCCGCCCGCAAACGCTGCTGTGCGTTGCAACTGACATTTCATTGCCCTCTGAACAGATACTGACGCGCTCAATCGCTCAATGGAAATCCCACCCCGTCCCGCGCCTGAACAAGCGCCCGAGCATGTTCCTGATGTTGGGCGCAAGTTAAACTAGTTGCCTTGCCACCCGCTTTCTGATATTAAAGCAGACTTTCTTTTATCCCGTTGGAGAAGTGCAATGCCGGTACAGCCAGACAAACCCGTCGCCCCTTACAAACCCAAGAAAGGCGAGGCTTACATGAATCCCAAACAGCTCGATCACTTCCGCCAGATCATGAATGACATCAAGTCTGGCCTGGGCAAGGACATCGATCGCACCGTACACACCATGCAGGACGAAGCAACGGTCTTTGCCGACCCAAATGACCGCGCCACGCAGGAATCCGACATGGGCCTGGAATTGCGCAACCGTGACCGAGAGCGGAAATTAATCAAGAAGATCAATGAGATGCTCGCCAAGATCGATAGTGGCGAGTATGGCTACTGCGAGAATTGCGGCGTCGAAATCGGCCTGAGCCGACTCGAGGCCAGGCCTACCGCAACGCTGTGCATAGATTGCAAGACGCTGGACGAGATACGCGAACGCCAAGTAGCCAAGTAGCCAAGTAGCCAAGTAGCAGCCGCCGGAAACAAAAAAGCCCCGCCAGTAATGGCGGGGCTTTTTCATCGGCTGAACAAATTACTGCGTATGGGTCGCTGCTTCCGGTGCAGGCAACAGCACCTTCATGCTCAGCTTCATCCTGCCCTTGTCGTCCACTTCCAGCACCTTCACGCGCACGATCTGGCCTTCCTTGAGGTGGTCTGACACGCTGCTGACGCGCTCGTGGGCGATCTGGGAAATGTGCAACAGGCCGTCCTTGCCCGGCAACACGTTCACCAAGGCACCGAAATCGAGCAGCTTGACCACCGGGCCTTCATAGATCTTGCCAACCTCCACATCTGCGACGATGTCCTCGATGCGCTTCTTGGCCAGATTGCCGGCATCCCCGCTTACACAGGAGATGGTGATATTGCCGCTGTCATCTATATCGATAGTAGTGCCCGTTTCTTCGGTCAAGGCGCGTATCACTGCCCCGCCCTTGCCGATCACGTCGCGGATCTTGTCCGGATTGATCTTCATCTTGATCATGCGCGGCGCAAAATCGGATACTTCGGTGCGAGCCTGCGGCATCGCCTGCTTCATCAGGCCGAGGATATGCATACGGCCTTCTTTGGCCTGGGTCAATGCGGCCTGCATGATCTCTCGGGTGATGCCGTTGATCTTGATGTCCATCTGCAGCGCGGTGACACCTGTCTCGGAACCCGCCACCTTGAAATCCATGTCGCCGAGATGATCCTCGTCACCGAGGATATCGGTCAACACCGCGAAACGGTTGCCTTCCTTGATCAGCCCCATGGCTATACCAGCGACATGCGCCTTGAGCGGCACTCCGGCATCCATCAGCGACAGGCAACCGCCACACACCGAAGCCATGGAACTGGAACCGTTGGATTCGGTAATTTCCGAAACCACGCGCATCGCATAGCCGAAATCCTCTTCGCCGGGCAATACCGCAACCAGCGCACGCTTGGCCAGGCGGCCATGG
>Ga0224495_10000159_pt1 | contig 53155 bp, 67 predicted proteins | sample SF_Jul11_sed_USG_FD_168128 | JGI IMG/M metagenome (GOLD analysis project Ga0224495, IMG submission 168128) | Sediment microbial communities from San Francisco Bay, California, United States - SF_Jul11_sed_USGS_4_1 | ecosystem: Environmental > Aquatic > Marine > Sediment | place: USA: California...
GTTTTTCCATGGTCGATATGGCCCATTAGACCAACATGAACAGGAATTAGTGAGTCCATCATATCTCTCTGCAAATCATTGCGAGAAGAGAACATAAAACCTTGGTCACTTCCCATTAGAATTAGAGTAGTTTATGTGGCGGATTGCAGGAGTGATAGATATGGTGTCTAGGTCTCTTGAGAAGATGATGTTGATAGCAGTTGGGCTTTCAACTGCAGTCATTATTGGCGTTCCTGTTCTGCTCTATGCCATCAACACAATGACCTATTCTACGCATCTTCAAGATGCACAGAGTGCCGCAGAGGCGATTTTCACAGCTACTAATAGGATAGATAGTGGTGAACTCCAGAACTTGACTATCCAAATCCATATTCCAACGGGAGTCACAATGACAGTGAATGGAAATGTACTAACGATTACCGTGCTTATAGATGGTCAACAGACAGGATGGTCTGAGAGCTATGACCATCAACTATCAATTAGTCCTCCCACCGAGTCAGGCAATTACAACATGATATTTACTCTGGTTTCCAATGTGATTCAAATTACGCACTCGTGGATTTCGCTTTAGTCACCCATTATTCACGAACTACAATGTCGCTTTCAATTCAGCATAACGTTTTTAATCAGGGCACAAGTTGTCGCCGATAACTGCACCTAGGCGAGGAATGAATCCATGGCTGAAGACGCCGAGAGGCTAGAAGAAACGGGCGAGGAAGAGGAACTTCCTGAGTCAGTAGAAACGGTTGAAAAACCGGATATTAGTGAGAAGAAGGAAAGGAAGCCCAGAAGTAATCCGCTCGGAATGATCTTCAATCTCCGAATGCTTCGTAGGGTTGTTCAGATAGTCTTTCTCCTAGGTATCAATGCCTACATATTCACAGCATGGTTTGGTGCAGAGTATATCACGGCTTTCTGGACATCTATCAGGGATATTTTCCCCAGCATCCCAATCCTTTCTCCGTTGGAGGCTCCATTTGCAGTTATCTCAGGTTCGTTTGATACAATGCAAAGAACCTTCACATCAGGATTCTTCCCATTCTTCACAATTGGTTCGATGATTATAATCCTGATTTTTGTTGGTAGAGCGCCTTGTGGATGGATCTGTCCATTAGGGACTATTCAGGACTTTGTAACATTGCCAAAACGAACAAAGGTCCGACCAGCACCAGGAACCGAGATTGAGCTAAGAAAATTCAAGTTCTACATTTTTGTTATTACAGCAGGACTTGCGGTCTGGCTGGGAGTCAGTGTGACGATGGGTAGTGAGGCAACACTTGAGGCAATTCTTGGTATATTCGCAACTGATGCCTTTGCACCTCTAAATCCAGCATACATTCTGTTCAAGATATTGCCTGATCTTCAGAGTGCCGGTCTTTGGCCAACTAGTATAGGCACACTTTGGTACATCACTCAATGGGGTTTTGCACTTTTGCAACTAGCCTTCGTGATCTTTGTGTTCTTTCTTTCCATATGGGTGCCAAGATGGTTCTGTAGATGGCTTTGTCCAGCGGGATGGTTGTACAGTGTCTTTTCAAGAGAGGCATTAATTGGAATTGGCAGAAATCCAGCACGTTGCACTCCCGATACATGCAATGTCTGCGAAGTAGTCTGTCCAATGAATATTCGAATCAGGAAATATCCATACCAACATATGCATAGTCCAGATTGTATCATGTGCTTAGATTGCAAGAGTCATTGCCCGAACGATGCAATAATAATTCGATTCTCATAGATTGAGTGAACCAGTCTTATTCAAGACATCCTCAAAAGCTTCGCGTAGTTCAGAATAGGCTTTTATAAACTTCAATCCCTGTTCAGTCACTCTGGCACCACCCCCGCCTACTTTTCCACCCTTGTAGGTTTCTATGAGCCGAGTGCCTAGCTTCTTCTCGATTTTTCTGATTACGCCCCAAGCATAGCGATATGACATATGGAGCTTTTCCGCGCCCTTAGTCAATGTACCCTCTTCAAGGACAGCAATTAGAATTGCACATGCCCCAGGACCAAAAATATACTCACCGTCTATTTCAAACCATAATTTGTAATTTGGCTTCAGACCATATTCAGTACCTTTCTTTGTGGGCATTTCACCACACTCCAGCCAAGTCACAATTTCTGTCTTTATGGCCAAAGATGTTGATTTAATGACCCCAGCGGAGTCGCTCGGGTTTTGTTTCTTTCTTGAACGCCTTCTTCACTATTTTCCAGTGATCCGCGCAAACATAGATTTTTCTTGCTCGAGCATCCTTTACCTTAAGACCTGAGTTGGTAATGCTTTCCATGATTCTCACAGTTGCAAATGATCGCTTCGATTCCTTTCTGCAACCGACAATACTGCATTCCTTTGTAGACGACACCTGAGACACTTCGATAGTCAACGAGTAGTGAGACAATATAACGCTAACGCAGGTGTCATTCGTGGTCATTCTTTGGAGTGAGCACAGGTCCTTTAGTAAAATCAAAGACTATGCGTTCCTCTCCATCAAGAGCTAGCTTGATTTCTTTTGAATTATCAACAGCTCCAATTATACATGGGAACAGAGAATGATCTCTGGCTACATGTTCTAGCTTCGAGTAATTCTCTTTTGATGTAGCGACCAGAAAACCTAGAGAGATGTACATTCTGAGCCAGTCCTCTAACGGGATTTCTGATGGTCTTGACTTTTCGACCTCATCCAAGAAGAGAATACCACCCATCCCAGAGTACTCCAGCATCATGACGGCGGTTCCAACAATACCAGCCACAGACACATCTTTTGATGCTGTGAGAAGGTGCTGTTCAGCAAGAATGTTCATGACTGACAATCGTTGTACAATCTCATCAGAGGGGCGGTCAGTTACCGAGTCCCAACCAAGAGTGTAATGTGCACCTCTCTGACCTTCTGGATCAAAAAGAAGGACAAGAATATTGTTAGCCAGAGCCCCGCCAGCAGTGAGCAGGTCATCTTTCTGTACAGTACCTGTAGCAGATCCTACAACATAAGTCGATGATGAACGAGGATTGGTATGCCCTCGCACAATAGGAATCTTGAAAGTATGTGAGCCAGCTATCAGTCCATCGAGCATTGCGCTTCCAATCTCAGGGTCAGAGTAGGATAATGCAACCGCAAAGGAAGTTGGAGTGCCACCAGCTGCATAGATATCCATGATATTTGCAAGTACTGCATTAAATCCGGCAGCTCTAGGGTGAAGAAGACATAAGTCCTCCACGATAGCGTCTGTTGTAAGAAGGACAACGTCATTAGAATTTGTCAAGATAGCAGCAGAATCCTCTCCAAGACTATGGGGTGTATCTCCCTTGAAGGAACTCATTCGTAACTTGTCAATAATAGATGGAAGAACAAACTTGCGCGAGATACCATCAAAGTTGAGTAGTAAATCAATAATGTCATCAAGGCGTGTCAAGGGAAGTCACTCCGTGTGCATCCCTTTCCTCTAAGGCCAAGTCAGAAAATCAATTGCGAAAGCCATTTGTCCTAACAAAATGCCAATACCAAGAAATGTTATTCCAATCATGAAGTAGATGAGCGCTCTCATCTCGGGACGGATTTCTTCGAACACTACGATTCACCTTCGCGTAACTACGAGGGACTTTGTGTTGCTTATAGACATTACGGGCCAAAGACGAATTATCGTCTTTGGACTTCATACTTTGTTTCTTAGTTTCTTTGCAATATCCTTCGGAATAGCGTCGGGGTATTCGTCATCAGGACCCATATCAATCACTGGGCTTACCTTTTGTGCTGGAGGTTTGCATTTTCCATCATCTGTCATTCTGCGTTCTACGCACTTAGAGAACTGGCACCATGCACCGTCACATTCCTCATCGATCCATGTGCACCATACCGTTTTCTTATTCCCTTTCTGTATAATCTTAAAGGCGAGAGGCCTTTTCTCACATTTAAAGTTCTTACAGAGTGCATTGCATTCCACATAACTTGTTGCCATAACAATTCGCTCCAAGATCATGTTTCTTTGATATTTCATCTTTTCTTAGTCAGTTCTAATAGTTCATCTAGCCTTTCTTGGCCGCCTTCAATAATACGAATTCCGCGTTCCATCCTTGCCTTTGAAGATTCATACTTTTCTCTCGAGATGTCACCGATCTTGAATTTGGCATCAAGTCGATTCATATCTTTCCGAAGAGCCTTCAAAGTATTCTTGATCCCTTTAGACCACTTTTGGCCTATCTTGATGGCGTCCTTGAGACTTGTCCGGAGTTCCTTGATAGTCTGAAGTATTTCTTTTCGTTGCTCCTCATACACATCTTTGTCAAGGGTTCCTGCAATTCCTTCAAGCTTTGATAACCGTGCTTCGTTCTTATCAAGGGCTTCCAAGATAGTCTCGAGAGCAAGTTTTTCTTTCACTGAGGTCAGTTCCCGTCGCCGTTGCTTGGCTCGTTCAAATTCCTCACGGAGAACTTCTGTACGTGCTGTTAATATCGCTTTGTCAGCCTGTCGGAGCTGCAGAGCCTGACGAGTTGCTTTGGTCTGTTCGATGATTCGATCCAACTCATCATCAAGTACAACAAGTTCAGCACCGGACAGAAGAACAACAGCAGCATCAAAGGGCATGTCCTGAATCACCACATCAAAGTGAGGAAGTGATATCGGTTCAGAAGGAGTGTCCTCCTTGGGGATTTCTACAACCTCGGTGGTGTGATTTGCGGGGAGGTCCTCCGACTCGGGTACGTTTCTAGAGTCTCCGGGATGGAGTTCTTTTCCGCAGAGGTTGCAGTATTTCCCATCAGGAACTTCATGACCACAAAATGGACATTCAATAAGTGGTTTTGGCATTCTCCTTTTCCGTCCACATCATCAATCGGCCCACAACAGACTTCAAATCAATCGACAATCTACTTTAACGTGCCTAAGCGGCTTGCTACCTCGTCGAGTTGTGCCTTAGTTGTGACGATGGTATCTGCCCCATAAGTAGGCAATACCTTCAGCTCTTCCACTAGTAGGGCAATTGCTTTGATTGGGTCGATTTCCTTCTTGTCTAAGGATCCATCGGGAAACGTGAGCGATGCTTCAACCCACTTAGCCTTAGTGTCATCAGATGGGTAGAGACAGTAAATGTAGTCTTCGTTGCTGCAGATAAATGAGGGAGTGTTCTCCCAGGCTTCTGCTAACAGCACACCAAAAGCCTTTGCGTTTTCAGCTTTGTTAGCCATTAGGATTCATCCTCGGGGCTAGATGTTATATCATTGTCCATGCCTGCGAACTTATTTGTTTTGCTCATGGATAGTTGAAGACCTACGGGCGGTGCCAGATGAATGAATAATGCGCGATTTCTCCATTTGCCTTTACTGTTGCTATGATGAATCTCTTCCTCACACTGGTCGCTAGACGGCCTGCACGGACAATATCCAAAGGTACAACTCCTTTCTTCTGTGGAATTACATGCACTAAAAAGGGTGCATGATCGAGTCCGGGACCTTTCTCATAGACCGCAAAATCTGTCCCAAATTTCAAACCGGGACGCACAATGTACCCACGTTCTCGTAGCTGTGCATAGACCAAGAATTGATCCTTGAAATCCTCAGACCGCTCAAGGCCGAGGGTTACAATCTCATCCAAACTCAGTACATGGTCATCTCTTGTGTCTAGTATGTGTAGTCTCTTTTCACGAGTCAGATACGCGCTTTCGAGGAGTGAGAGCTCGAGAGGCTTATCAAAGACAGAGGACTTGGGTTTTCGAATACCAACAGGCTGGCCAAAGTAGCCTTGTTCATATAGGTACATGCCATCGGTTGAATCCCATACAATTGCTCGATCACCGACCAATCTCGCGATCGCAATCCTCTGGGCGTCTTTTGTCAATTCATAGCACCAGCTAGTATCACATGTTCAATGTGAGAGAGAGAGTTCTAATTGTGATTGCAGCGTCCTCGCCGAAGTTAGCAATATCTTCCATCATGTTGATGAAATCGCGGAACCTTAAGAGAATTGCAAGTGGTATGCTCGCAGGGTAGAGAAGCGTGACAATTTCTCGTTGAACTACATCCACCTGTTTCTCAAGCTTACAGATATCATCCGCTCGTTTCATTGACTCATCCATATTGATGGACAAGAAGCGTACAGCCTCCCTCTGTTGTGTGATCTCCTCAATCACAAGCTCACTCATCTTGGCTATTTTCTCTTTCAACTCGCCTTCAGGATTCCAAGATCCCGCAATAGCAGCTAAATGATACATACACCACTCCGCACCGTCAGTTAATTTGTCATTATAATGTACGAGTCGGAGAAGATCCTCACGTTGCATCAGAGTGTTTGCTTTTGCAAGTTCAATAAGGATTGTATGTTTTAAGTCGTCGCCTTTCTCTTCAAGATTTGCGATAGTTCTCAGGTCTTCTGCTGTAATGTTGCTCTTTCCTGCTAGCCAGTCATTTACAGCATTATTTACCATTTTACTAGCAGATAGTGCAGCTCTGAAATGTTCTTCTAACATCTGAGTGATATTGCTTAATTCTGAGTTAAGGAATCTGTCATTATCCAACACCATGATGCTCACCCACTTCAGCTGCTGTCGGTTGGAGTATCTTTTTAATTCTTATGGACATCGCCTTTAAAGGCGGAAGTGATACTTTGGAACTCTGGCAGATACTAGTAGCAGTCCTACAGGGCCTCGTTGAATGGCTCCCTATCAGTAGTGAAGGGCAGGTTGTCTTCTTCATCTATAACTTTACATCCATAAGCCAAGACCAAGTCCTACCCCTTGTGGTATGGCTTCACTTGGGTACAGCGCTCGCGGTGATCGTGCGGTATCCAAGAATTATTCTCGACATCATCTCTCTAAAGGACAAAAAACTGACACGCCTGTTGTTCATCGCTACAATTGCTACTGCCATCACTGCGATACCTCTGTACATCCTTCTGGAGAACAGCATTGAGATTTTCCAGGGAGAGATACTTAACGTACTCGTTGGATCCTTGCTCATAGTAACCGCTCTTGCACTCTATCTGCCTAGCCATAAGGACAGCGGGACACAGACTGTCGAGGTGAAAGAACCGACGGACCGCGAAGCCCTCCTAACTGGGCTGGTTCAAGGTTCGTCCGTCTTACCCGGACTGAGCCGCTCAGGTGTCACAGTATCCGCGCTCCTCATGCAGAAGATTGACAGGGAAACTGCACTGAGATTTAGTTTTTTGATGAGCGTTCCTGCAGTTCTTGGAATTCTATTATTAAATCTCTTGACAGGAAGCGGTATTCCAGCTAGCATGAGTACGCTCGACCTGATAATCGTTGAGGCCATTGTCTTTATCGTGGGTCTTGGCTCCATGGAGTTTCTACTACGTGTAGCAAGGAGAGTCAATTTCTGGAAGCTCTGCCTTCTCCTTGGACTAGTCGCCATAGTATTCGGAATTCCAGCCTTCTTCGCAATAAGCTAAGTAGAGCCTGAGCGTTTCTGGAACATGATAGCAATAGGAGCATTTGCGCTGCGCCATTCCGCAAGTTTTCCATCATAGTTTAGTGGCACTGGGTGGCGCCCGTGATTGCCTATGATTATGAAGAGTGTATCGTCGCGTGCTTGTCTGAGGAGAACCTTGATCCAGTTGTCAGTTCTTCGCACAATCTTCTCCAGCAGGGTCTTCGGAGGTGTCCTGTGTCCATATTGAGCATATAGACTTTCAAAATCTAAAAAGTGGAGATACAGAAGTTCGCTCTTGAAGATGTGTTTTGTGGATTCAATGTATGTAGCCATGTCATCTCGAGGGTTGACAGTATATGATGAGTCAAATCCAAAAACGGCTTGGTCACTCTCTCTACATATGACCTTTATCACTTTACCATAATTCTTGATATGATTGATCATGTGAAATCCATTAACAGGACCTTGTAAGAGGGTCTTCATTAGAGGAATTGCGTATGGGTCCTCGGTTTCAATGAGGGCAAGTGCCTCCATGTTCTTTATGAGTGCCTCTGGCTTGTAGACAACTGCTTCAAAGAGCCCAAAGTTGTCGATGACAACCATGACCACAGCTTTAGGGCTAAACTTACTGACAAGTTCCTGATTTGCCTGATATAGCCCTTTTGGAATCTCAAGACCGAGCAGTCTCAGGATGGTAGAGGGAAACTCCACTGCTGTGGTTCTAATCTGTGGAAACGACATTCCTCTTTCCTCTATATGTTACGTAAATCTGTGTTTCGACTTGTTGAATAAGTTTTGCTGACTGTCCTAGGATAGCATATACTCACTCATTCACATTCAGGCGACCTCTTTAACCTATGGAAGCATTAATAGAGAGAGCAGAGATTCGGTTTCTTGAGGTCTTAGAATGACTCTCAGGGATGTTGTATACAAGGACTCAGTCAAGTTCATCCTCTCAGGAGGAAAAGGAGGTGTAGGTAAAACTAGTTGTGCGGGTGCAATAGCTGTTCTATCTGCGCGATATGGATTTCGTACCTTAGTTCTATCGACGGATCCAGCACATAGCCTTAGCGACAGTTTTGACCAAGATCTTTCGGGTGGAGAGGTTATTCCCATTAAGGGATTTGATAATCTCTGGGGGATGGAGATAAACACGGAAAAGGGAATGCAGCAGTTCCAAGATATTATTGGTGATGGTGCAGCAGGTCCTGAGGCACAAATGGCAGCGAACCTGATGGGAGATATGACAGGTATGTCACCTCCGGGTTCTGACGAAGCAATGGCGTTTGGTAAGATTCTCGAGTTCATCGAGGACTCTTCCTACGACCGTGTTATATTCGATACCGCACCTACAGGGCATACGTTGAAGTTACTGGAGCTGCCAGACCTTCTTGATAGCTGGTTGGGTAAGATGTTAACTCTTCGTCAGCGATTAAGCTCAATGATGGGAGGGCTAAGAAGTATGTTTGGCGGGGGAAACCAGGATGAGGACAACTCTTGGGAGATGATTCAACAGACAAAGGATAAAATTCGAGCGGCTCGTATCGAACTCTCGGATCCAGACACTACACAGTTTATTGTTGTCATGATTCCTGAGGCAATGGCTGTTTTTGAGACACAACGACTCCTGGCTAATCTAGATACATGGCATATCCCTGCGACAAATATGGTCGTGAACCAACTAATCCCTCCAAATCCCTCTTGTATGTTCTGTACAAAAAGGTATGAAATGCAACAGACAAACCTCAAAGACATTAGAGACCTATTCTCCGACATAGATATCACTGAAGTACCCTTATTTGATGGCGAGATAAGAGGACTCGAAGAACTTTCAAGACTCGGCATGATACTTATTGGTGACTCGGAGGATGAAACATGAGACGTGAAACGCGAAGGAAAATCTATTCACTTATTTTTCTAATATTGCTTATAGCATCTGCAGTGGTTACTACAATGCTAATCCTAGGATTAGTATAGTGACAATGAGAAATGAAACTGTCACGCGCCTTTTACTCGTTTAACTACTGGAGGACGAAGCTTGTATAGGATTCTACCACCGCAGTATGGACATTTGACGCCTGGTAGTGTTTTAAGACCATCTGGGGTTACTTCTCGATGACAATTATGACAAGTGTATACCACGGTGTGCCACCATCCTGACTCCCGTAGGCGTATCAATATGAAGCTTTGCCTAGAGCAATTATGATCGCGACTCTGGTTCTGAAACCACCTCTCCCTCAACAAGTCCACTACTAAGGACCTTGAGGATTCTCACATTCACCAGTATACCTGCTGAAAACCCACCCATAACAGTCATCAGAGGACCTTCTTTCAGAGGATAGATCATTGTATAACCCGCTTGTGCCCAAGATGGCTCTGCAGCAATCCCTCGAACCACAAGCCCAACATAGTCATTCTTCTTCATACGATTGATTCGCTCAGCCTCTCTTCGAAGTTGAACACTAAACTCATCCCTCGTCGATGACTCGGAAAATTCTTCGAAGGCGGAACCAGGAAGGGGCCTAAAACCATAAAGAATAATTCGTTCAGCTCCTGCTTCACTGATTTCACGCATTGCCTTAATCGACTCTTTTGTACTCTCTGCATCTTCTCCGGGTAATCCATAGATGAAATATACAAAAGGTTTCATACCATGACTTACGGCAATTTTCACAGCTGAAAGCACATCAGAAACACTTCCACATTTCCCAATTGCACGCAGATGCCGTTCTGAACCAGTTTCAAGACCAATGTTCGGAGAGCTTGACATCATCGATTCAGTCAACGTTTTAGCAACATCATTCGTGAAGAGACAGGCCTTCATATTCTCAATTGCAATGTGTGCTGTCTTATCCATGACCTGAGGAAGACTGTTGAGTTGGTTCAAGAGATTTCTAATCGCATCAAGATTTGCACGGGGATAGCAGGGATCCGTGAGTGGTTCAGAGCCTCGCATATAATCAAGAAATCCAGGGGACTCCAAAACTATCCGGTGAACACCCAAATCGAGTAATTCCTTCACCTCACGTACAATGACTTCTTGCAAACGGCTTCGAGGCGGCCCCCAAGTACTCGGAACACTGCAAAAACCACAGCCAGGAGGTATGTCCTCTGGACATTCCATTTTGATATCCGGACTCTCTGAGTCACAGTTGCCACAATCAGTGCAATGACGCCCATCTTTTAGAGGGAGGGTTGTCCTTCTGAAATTCGAGCACCCCCTAGTCACCTCCACATAGATTTTGCTTGCCTGATATGTAGGATAATCGATTATTCTGGTTATCGAGGGAAAATAATCGCGTGAGAGCATATCAGATGATATAAACTCTCGATGCTGTGTGATATGGATCTGCTCATCCTCAAGATATGCAATACCCTTCACAGTAGAGAGCTCAAGAGGACTATCAAAGAATTGTCCAAGTACCAGTTCCTCAAGAGTCGCCTCTCCTTCTCCTATTACTAACAGGTCAACAGCCAGATCTTTTAATATTCTTGGTGCAGATGCAATTGGACCTCCAAGAATTATCTTTCCTGAAACGCGTGTCTTACTCCGCCATTGTTTTACTAACATCTTGACGGCAGGATAATCCATGCTCATTGCACTTACTGCTAGATGATCAAACTGTTTTAGAATGCGAGGTCTTGAGAGAACCTCTTCAGCTCTGTGGATTCGACTATCCAAGTTATGTTTTTCGAATATGCCTGCAACAGTCCTTGGCCCACAACCGATAGAATCTCGTGAACTGCGTCGCTGGCCACTACCTGCACTAAGTGCATCGATGATAAGAATCCGGCAGGACATGTCAATGAATAAGGTACAAGGTCGTTCTTTACTCTTGCTCATCAGTAACGGCAGAACTTATATGCGGGAAATTGCAAACCCTCCGTAAGCAATTTGCTATAACCAAGTCTAAGGAGTACATAACTTAGTGAGTAATGACGATGGCGGAATTTGCGCCAATTGTGGGTTGCCTTTGGACCTGTGCGTGTGTGAAACCATTGCACAGGAAGAGGCAAGGATTAGTGTGAGTATAGAACGAAGAAAATGGGGTCGTCTGACCACCATTGTTGAGGGTTTTGATAAGAATATTGACCTCGGCGACCTTGCAACAAAATTGAAAGGTAAGCTAGCCTGCGGAGGCGCGGCAAAGCATGGTCATATAGAACTCCAAGGGGATCATCGTGGTACAATTGGAGAGGTTCTTGCAAAACTAGGTTTCCCTGAAGATATGGTCCAGATTGACTGGTCATTTCAATCAACAGGACGAAGATAGGTTATTTTCTCCTATAGAGAAACCCATAGTTCAGAATAGTACATTCCAGGGGAAGTTGGGTCAGAAGTCCATGGGCTCTAGACCTAGAGAGTCAATTCCAAGTTTTTTGACAATCTCTTTGTAGCGATTCCTAACAGTAACTTCTGTTACACGAGCAACCTCGGCAATCTCACGTTGAGTTCGTCGTTCATCAAGCATTATTGAGGCCACATAGATTGCGGCAGCAGCTAGCCCAAGAGGGTCTCTACCAATAGTGAGACCGATATCACGGCTCTGTTGCAGTATCTCAACAGTACGTAGTTGCACTGGACTTGATAGCTCAAGCTGGGAAGCAAAACGGGAGATGTAGTCGATCGGGTTGGAGAGTGGTATCTTGATGTCAAGACTTCGAAGAAGTAAGCGATAACATTGACCTAGTTTCTTGCGATCTATCCTTGAACCGTCAGCCACCTCGTCGAGAGGACGTGGTTTTAGGCGTATTCTGCATGCTGCATAGAGGGTAGCTGCGACCATGGCTTCAATCGAACGACCTCTCACAAGTTTCTTGATAATTGACTTTCTATATAGAAGAGCTGCCAGCTCGCGGATTGGCTCAGGGATACCTAGCTGTGAAGAGAGTCGCTCCAACTCTGACATTGCTTGGGCGAGGTTACGGTCTAGAGAGCTATGAACGCGACTTCGTATCTGCCATTTGCGGAGACGGTAAATCTCTGATCGTCTTGTGGGACTCAATTTCTTTCCAGAGGTGTCCCGGTCCCTCCAATCAATAATCGTTGAGAGACCTTTATCATGTACCGTATAGCGAAGAGGGGCACCAACTCGACTCCGCGAGTCACTCTCTTCAGAACTGAAAGCCCTCCATTCTGCACCTGTATCAATTCGATGGTCGGATAGTACAAGGCCACATCCGCCACATACACGCTCACCTCGAGTTGAGTCTTCAACAACAAGCGCAGATTTACACTCCGGGCACTTAACAACCTCAGTTGAAACTTCTAGTGCCTCTTCTTTGTGATCGTCAGTACTTCCTGTGCGGCCCAATCGCTCTCCTCCAGTATGATGGGGTGGGATTAAGACCGCCAGTATTCACTGACAAGTCGAGGTATAGATGACAGTCTCCCAGGACCCACAATTGTAGAATTATGAACTAAATACTTTTAATCCTTATGTGTTAGCCAATTTTTTGTTCGGCAGATGTGAAAGTACCAAAAATGTACCTCAGAAAGAAATCTAAGTGGTCTTTTCGTGGCTTCTCTCAGTGATAATGACAGTGTGTTCATGTTGTGAAACGAACTCGCCCTTCTCTTCTGCAAGAATATGATGTGCAAAGAGCGCACCATTCTGCCGAAGCTCCTTGATAGCCATCTTCAGTGTTGCATGCTTCATTCGTTCTGCAAGCCAACGTTCTGCAAATGGAAATTCACGGTATTCCTTTCGTGCAATTCCTAAGAACTGCTTTGAACCACTAAACCGTAGTGGCACTCGTATTGGAAGAAGCTGGTAGATAGTGGGATTTGGAAGATCGGTTATGTTTCCAGATCCCGTACTAGCAAAGGTTTCAATTGCGTATACTTCACCAGCCTCAACAAGAACTTCGGCTTTCCCACTAACACAAGGAATCTGCTTTTCACCATGTAGCTCGTATTCCTTTAATTGATGCCCGCTCAACTGCTTGATGGGCCTGAATCCCGCATTGGTGATTGTGTCTTCAATAAGGGCACCAATTGTATTGAGTTTGGCACCAGGACGCATCATCTTGATGGCCACGTTTGTTGCATCCTCCGCAGCCTTCACAAGATTCTGATGATCTGGATTTAACGCAACAGTGAAAGCGGTATCTGCAATGCACCCATCAACATGGGACCCACAGTCTACCGTGACAAGGTCACCTTCTTCGATTATAGTTTCATCATTGAGCGGTGAAGTATAGTGTGCAGCAATGTTATTCAGTGACACATTACACGGAAAGGATGTGCCTGATGAGTTCTCGCGGATGTAGTTCTCAACAGTATTGATGATTTCAAGTACCTTTACTCCAGGTTCAATCATTGGTCTCGCTAGAGCAAGGGCCTCACGAGCAACAACTCCGGCACGTCGCCAATTTGCCCAAACATCCTCGGTCTCTTCATCAGTTTCTTTCTTGATTTGTTTTTCAGCTGGCACAATAATCACCGACCTGACTGCTCGTCATTGAGAGGACTGATAAAAGTGACGATGAAGCAGAAACCTATGACAATACTTGTTCTATCCGTCGTGCCGTTCTAGACATTGAGAAGAACATATACCCGATATTGGCGCGTTTATTGGTCAGTACAGCAAGGATCGCATCATTTCCAGCATCACAGATGATGACATATCCATTCTCACCTTCAATAAGCATCCTCACCAAGGGACCACGCTTCAATTGCTTGAACACTTTTCGAGTGGCTTCTTGTATCTGTGTGGAACGACCAGCTATAACATCCTCTTCAGGAATTCGCTTATCATCAGGACCCTCAGGGTAGAGTGAATAGATTGGAAGTCCTTGAGACTTTGAGATGATGGCACTAGCTTCCACATTACCTTGGGAGGCCCTACTCAAATCTAGAAGAAGTTCTTTCAGTAACTCGGTCTTTGAAGACAAGGTATTGCATACCTCCCAAAGCAAACTGAGAGAAAAAGGGGTGTCAAGTATTTAAACTCTCTTGGCGCCTGCTCCTTTCAACGCTTTGACTATCAACTTAAGTCCTTCAGCCTTATCCTTCTGGACATGCTTCTCGAGATATGTACCCTGTACAACTATTGATGCCCCAGCCTCAACTGCTCTAACAACGGATTCTGCATCATTAAAACCGCCTCCAGTGATTACAGGTATCTCAATGAATTTCGAAACCATGGCAATCATCTCAGATGGAACACCACCGCCTTCAGCACCACTGCCAGCTTCGAGATATACCAATTTCATCCCCAAGAGCTCAGCTGCCATGGCATACATAGCAGGAATCTTAGGCTTATCACGTAAGAAGGGTTTTGCATCACCAACCCATGCCGCAGTCTTTCCAGGGGCTACCATAAGATAGGCCATAGGGATGGTTTCGATTCCAGTCATCTTGATTTTAGGTGCGGCAAGTGCCTGTGCACCAATAATCCAATAGGGGTTCATACTATTCAGAAGAGTCATGAAGAACATAGCATCAGCATGCTCGGATACTCCTGTGATGTTTCCAGGAAATAGAATGGTTGGGATATCAACAGCCTCAGTAATCTGGGCTACAGCATCATCAATCACGCCAAAGACTGTGCTACCGCCTATCATCGCAGCATCAGTTCCAGCTTTCTCTGCAAGTGTAGCAATCTCTACAACGTTCTCAATTGTAGTAGATAAGGGATCTGGGTCAAGGAGAGAGAAGTGACAGGCGCCTTCTGATTCAAGCTTTTCAGTGATATACTTCCAGACTTTTCCGACCATTGTATAGCCTCCAAGTCGTAGGTGCTCCCAATTGTCGGGCTTTTTACGCTTTTGGTAATCCCATTCCATAAGGTCAAAATGATCTTGATGGGGAAAAATGCCCTTTTTCATGCATATATTGACACTGTATCAAAATAAGAATGAGAAATTTCTATTCCACTCTCTAAAAATGTGGTTATGCCACGCATTCCGGCAAGGGAAAAAATGAATAAATCCGTTAAGTCTTATACTCAACGTGTTCGATTTTGAACATCAGTTGCTTGGATTATACCGCATCTGAAATATTGTAAAGTGGTTCATGTCTGTTATTCTCAACCTTTATTACTAATGTTGGATGAAGCTTTACAATTGCGTTCTGCAGAAAGAGGATAGATAGATGACCACAAGCCATCCAAAAGGAAGTAGTGCAGGACCTCCGGAAGTAGAAGTGGTTTCCTCAGAGCCTGAGCTTCGCATCGGCGTCTTTCCATGCAAATGTGGAAAAAACATAGGAGCTGTTGTAAATATCGACGCCGTCGCAGAATATGCAAAGACCCTACCGGGCGTTGTTCACGTTCAAGTAAACACCTATACTTGTGCAGATCCAGGACAGAGAGAAATACAAGAAGCGATTGCCCAGCATGGACTAAACCGAATCGTAGTCGCATCTTGTAGTCCAACGATGCACGAGGACACTTTCAGGAAGACAGTGAAAGCCGCAGGGCTAAATCCATACCTTTGCATCATGACTAACATTCGAGAACATGTTTCATGGGTTCACCAACATGACCCAGCATCTGCAACAAAGAAGGCGATGGATCTCATAGCAATGTCAGTAGCTAAGGCAGCCACCCTTGTAGCTCAACCGGAGCTTGATGTTCCAGTGACTCAAGCAGCTCTAGTAGTAGGAGCTGGTGTCGCAGGGATGCAGGCGGCTTTGGATCTTGCAGATGCAGGATTCAAGGCATACTTGATTGAACGGCAACCCACCATTGGGGGTATTATGGCTATACTGGACAAAGTCTTTCCTCAAAATGATTGTTCAATCTGCATTCTAGGACCAAAGATGGTCGACGTAGCAAAACATCCGAACATCACCTTGATAACAATGGCAGAGGTTGAATCTATATCAGGCTATGTTGGTAATTTTGAGGTGCGTGTGAAGCAACGTCCTCGATATGTAAACATGGACAAGTGTACTTCATGCGGTGACTGTGTTGAGGTCTGTCCCGTTGATGTTCCCAGTAGAACAGACCAGAATCTCACTTGGCAGAAGGCCATTCAGATTCCATTCCCCCAAGCTGTACCATCCTCTTACTTCATAGATCCTGAGGCGTGCCTTGGAATGGACCTTATTAGATGTGGTAAATGCATTGATCGTTGCGAACAGGAGGCAATTAACGCATCAGACAGAACGAAATATGTAGACTTTGATGTGGGAGTCATTATTCTGGCTACAGGATTCAAACCTGCAGATCCCAGTAAGACTCCGCGTCTTGGGTGGGGTAGGTTCCCCAATGTTATAACAACATTAGAGTTTGAACGTCTCATCAACGCTGCTGGACCCACTGAGGGTAAACTTGTACGCCCATCTGATCTCTTAAAACCCACATCAGTAGCAATTGCTCAATGTGTGGGTTCAAGGGATATTGGGACTCGGTCAGCCTGTTCGAACTACTGTTGTGCAGAGTCAGTTAAGTGCGCACTACTCATCAAGGAACATTATCCTGACACTGATGTGACAATCTTCTACCAAGACCTAAGGATGCATGGTAAATATTTCGAAGATCAATATCTTAAGGCGAGAGAAGAGGGTGTGAAGTTCATTCGTGGTAGAGTTGGAGAGATTCAGCAATATCCAGATACAAAGAATCTACGAGTTAGTGTAGAAGACACGACACACAACAAACTGAGTATGGAAAACTATGACATGGTCGTCCTTTCGATGGGAGCTGAGGGCGCTGCAGGGAACTTCCCACTCCCTATATCTTGCACAAGCGATTCCTTCTACATCGAATCGCATCCAAAATTGAAACCTGTTGATACAAGTTCAGCAGGCGTTTTCATCTGTGGTGGCGCAGAGAGTCCAAAGGATATTCGAGACTCGGTTATCCAGGCAAGTGCAGCTGCTGGCAGAGCAGCAATTATTCTGCAGAAGGGAAGATACCCTATTGAAGCATTGAGCGCGAAGATAATGCAAGATATCTGTAGTAGATGCGGCACATGCGTAAGCCGTTGTCCCTATGGTGCTATCTCCCAAGATGGGACAGGTAAATTCACTGTAATGGGAGCGCTCTGCCAAGCATGTGGGACTTGCGCTGGAGACTGCCCACAAGATGCAATCTACATGCCGAACTTTACTAGTGAGCAGATAGAAGCTCAGATTGAAACAGCACTTGTTGAAAATACAAGTGAAAAGATTGTTGCGTTCGCATGCGCATTTTGTTCATACAGAGGCTCTGATCTTGCTGGCGTGTCGCGAATGCAGTATCCAACAAATGCTAGAGTTATTCGAGCAATGTGCTCTGGAAGGTATTCTGTGAGGTTCGCTCAAAAAGCATTTGAACTTGGAGCTGGAGCGGTCCTCTATTCAGGGTGTCATTTGCCAGCAGACTGTCATTTTCAGACGGGCAATGTATGGATGGCAAAACGAGAATCTAGAATCAGGGGTTGGATGAAGAGAAACAACATTGAGGATGAACGCTTCAGAGTGGAGTGGGTGTCTGCTGGAGAAGGGAAAAAGTGGCAAAACATCATGACAGAGATGGCGCACGTGGTAACAACACCTAGAAAGAATAGCTCCACACCTAAAACACCAACCGTAGCCAAATCAGAAAAGCCTGTTAAACCAAAGACAAAAGCTAAACCAAAAGGGAAACAAGCAAGCAAGCCACACAGCCCTGGAAAGGGTACTAGTACGAAGAAGACTACGAGGAAGAAGTGAGTGACATGAGTGAAGACCTTCAAACAAACCGACTCAAAGAACTCAAAGAAACAGCCCTTCCGTGTTTCCAATGTGGAGTATGTTCTTCATCCTGTCCGGTCTTCAGGGTATCGCCTGAGTTGAATCCAAGAGTATCAGTCGATTCCATCATAAGCAGAGGAAAAGTACCATCAGAAGGGAATGAGTGGCTATGTGCTTATTGTCTCATGTGTGATCAGAGATGTCCGATGGGAGTTTCGCTTGCTGAAATCCTGATGGTAATCAAAAACATATCAGCAAAGGAAGGACAAGCCCCTCCAGATGTCATTGAGTCAGCAGAATCCTTGATGGCAGATGGTTGTCAGTCGCCTATATCTAGCAGGTCCGAAAAACAAAGAGAGGACATGGGACTACCAAAATTGCCCAGAGCGGATCCAGAAGATGTGAAGATGCTATTTCGGGCTACAGGGGCAGCAGAAGTATTGGAATTAAATCGATCCACCTCAGGGGAGGCATCTGAATGAAGTTTGCCTTTTTCCCCGGCTGTACGATGGCATATCGACTGCCATTTGCGGAAAAATCCATCAGAATGGTAGTACCTCATTTTGATGTTGAATTAGTAGATTTGGCATTCACCTGCTGTCCTGAGCCAAATACTGTCAGAGCATTATCGGATGACACCTGGATAACTTTAGCAGCTAGAAATATTGCACTTGCAGAAGCGGAAGGACTCAATATTTTAACCGCATGTGCAGGATGTCATGAGTCATTATCTCTTGCCAAGCATGAACTTGATGAGAATCCTGATAGAAAGAATAAAGTTAACGAGCTTCTGAAAGACCTTGGCCTTGAGTATAAAGGTACGTCAACTATTGTTCATGTACATCAATTATTGTTCGATGAGATTGGTATTGAATCAATCTCTTCAAAAGTTGTCAGGCCAGTGCCAATCAAAGTTGTGACTCATACTGGTTGTCACCTCTTGCGGCCCGAGAGGGTTCTTCATGTAGACAATGCTGAGGTGCCTGTAAAACTAGATATGCTATGCGAATCATTGGGTATGGTACCCTTGGAATATATGGACAAGACAATGTGTTGTGGCGCTGGGGTCAGAAAGATAAATTCAGTCACATCGTATGCGATTCTCAGAGAAAAGATGACAAGTATAGCAATGGTCGAACCTAATGCAATAGTTGTGTTTTGTCCAACCTGCTTCATAACGTTTGAGTCTGGCCAGAGAGTAGCGAATAGAATCTTTGGAACTGATTTCAAGATTCCAGTATTCTATTATACAGAACTGCTTGCTATTGCCTTGAACTTGCCTGAAACAGACATCTTACTGGCAGAGCATAGAGTAAAGATTGAACTTCCTACTAGTACTGAAACAAAGGAAGAAAACAAAACGGAAACCAAGGATTCAATTCCGTCAAGTCCATAAGCAGCTCAATCCCGAAACACTTTATTACTCAGGTTATGCCGCGCGAGATTGCTGATAGCGATATGAAACCAGAGCCATCATTGCATTGGGGTACTACATATGCCTGAAAGAAGAATTGGTGTCTTTCTCTGTCACTGCGGAAGTAACATTGCTGGTGTGATCGACCTTGAGGTACTCAAACAAGCAGTCCAGAGTCTTCCAGATGTTGAGATTGTTACCGATTACAAGTATGTCTGCTCAAAACCAGGACAAAAGATTCTCAAGGATAGTATAAAGAAACACAAGCTGAATGGTATTGTGATTGCATCTTGCTCTCCTCGGATGCATGAACCCACTTTTAGACAGGTCCTCCGTGAGATAGGTCTTAATCCGTTCCTTCTAGAGATTGCCAATATTAGAGAACATGTGAGTTGGATTCATGCGAATGATCCAAAAGCAGCTACTGAGAAAGCAATTGATCTAGTCAGAATGGCTATTGCTCGCGCGAGACTTTTAGAACCTCTTGAAGAACCAGAGGTATCCATCAAGAAATCAACGCTCATAGTTGGAGGCGGTATAGCAGGAATCTCTGCCGCTTTGGACCTTGCAAACGCGGGATTCAAAGTGTACCTCGTTGAGAAAGAACCCAGTATTGGAGGAAAAATGAGCCGCTGGGACAAGACCTTTCCAACCCTGGATTGCTCAAGCTGCATTCTTACACCTAGAATGGCAGAAGTTGGAAATCATGAAAATATTACACTTCTGACCATGGCACAGGTCGAGGAAGTTGAGGGATATGTTGGAAATTTTAAAGTGAAAATCAAACAAATCCCCAGGTATGTTGACATTGAGAAATGTACATCCTGTGGGGACTGCTCTGATATCTGTCCAGTTGACATACCAGCTGAGTTTGACGCGAATCTATCGTATCGAAAAGCAATCTACATTCCATTCGCTCAGGCAGTGCCCTCTGCCTACGTGTTGGATATGGAGAACTGCCTTGGTGTTGAAGCAGTCAAGTGTGGAAAATGTGAAGATAAGTGCGAGGCGAAGGCAATCAGCTATGATGATAAAGAAAAAATCATCGAAATTGAAGTAGGTACGATTATAGTATCAACGGGATTTGAGTTGTTTGATGCCTCTAAGAAGGAGGAATACGGCTATGGTCATTTCCCCAATGTTGTCAATCTTGGTGAGATTGAACGGATGCTTAGCTCGGCAGGACCTACACGGGGTCATGTTTTGAAACCATCAAACCTTACGGAGCCTAAGAAGATAGTATATGTACAGTGCGTCGGAAGCCGTGATGAACTCACCAACAGATACTGCTCACGAGTCTGTTGCATGACAGCAATCAAACAGGCTCGCATGATTCGGGACAAAACTGGAGCTAGTATCTATATGTTCTATATTGATCTCAGAACCTTTGGGAAGGGCTATGAGGAGTTCTATGAAAGTACCGCCGCAGCTGGCGTCACATTCATCCGGGGGCGTGTGGGTGAAATCCTCCAGAACGAAAAAACGATGAATTTGATAGTACGCGGTGAGGACACCTTGCTTGGAAAACCCATTCAATTGGATGATGTGGACCTTGTCGTACTATCGACAGGCGTGGTGGCTGCTGATGCAACCAATAAGATTGCTCATGTCCTGAATCTGAGTATTTCCCCCGATGGTTTTCTGCTCGAAGCTCATCCCAAGCTCCGTCCTGTTGACTCATTCAACGATGGCATCTTTGTTGCAGGTATGGCTCAAGGACCAAAGGATATCCCCGATACTGTGGCACAGGCAAAGGCAGCAGCTTCTGGAGCGATGGCTCTCATGGGGAAGGGTAAAATCAATGTTGAGCCATACTACTCTGTAGTGGATGAAGAGAGATGTGCAGGATGTCAGGTATGTATCTCAGTTTGCCCGTACAATGCGGTGACATTGAACGAGAGAGGGTACGCAGAGGTGAATCCTGCAGTCTGCAAGGGCTGCGGTACATGCACTGCAACATGCGCAAGTGGAGCGATAACTTCTCAGCATTATACAGATGGACAAATTGCAGCAATGATTCAAGAATATCTCTCAACCCGATATTGGGCTTAATAGGTGATGTATAACTCAGTAGTATCTCGATTGGTAGACAGTGATTATGATGACAGATGTAACTGTAGCTATTCTGGCTGGAGGCAATTCGAAAAGATTCGGTTCAGAGAAAGCCCTGGCGAATTTCCATGATCGGCCCCTCATATCCCATATGTTGGATATTGCTCGAAAGGTATCAGGAAACATACTTATTGTGCTGTCTGATAATGCACAGTTGGAGAAGATTAAACCATATGTTAAGATAGGGCGAACAGTAGTGGATCCGGAAGGCAGCACCAAGTCTGCCCTGAGTGGAGCCATTACAGCGTTCGAATATGCAGGAACAGAACATACCCTCTTACTACCAATCGATGCGCCACTAGCAAAACCGCACCTATTGAAGGTGCTTGTCGAAATGAGCCCTACGCATGGAGCAGTGGTACCATCATGGCCATCAGGATACATCGAACCACTTCATTCAGTCTACCTGACAGAACACGCCTATTATCATGGAATGAAAGTTACAGAGAGTGGGTCCTATAAGATGAGTAGCATGCTTGAGCATCTCCAAAATGTTCTATATGTATCCACAGAGACTCTGAAGCAATTCGATGCAAAACTTGAAACATTTAAGAACTTTAATACATTGAGAGACCTGAAGGCAGCAGAGAGATAGTATGAATTCAGGTAGAATTTTTTTTGTCGGATTAGTCAATGGAATCTACAGAGTCGTATACTCATGACGAATTCTACAGGTACCTTCATGACCGACCATACATGGGCCATAGGGATCTTCGGGAGTGCAACGTCGACCGAATAGGCTGCAATCAACAGGATCCACTATACCAAGAATCACTTCATGACATCTACAACCTGGAAGGATATCAACAGAATCGAAATCAGGCAAATCGAACTTGAGCCGAGCATCATACTCAGAGTACTCTTCTCTGATAAAATAGCCGGACTTCTCTATGATTCCAAGACCCCTCCATGGAGCATCACCGATTCGAAATACCTGTGCCAACACCCTTTGCGCGGCAATATTGCCCTCAGGAAGAACTACACGAGTGTATTCATTTTCGGAAACAGATTTTCCCTCAATAAGCTGTACTAATAACATTCGGATTGCTTCAAGTACATCAAGTGGTTCAAAGCCAGCGGCTACACAGGGAATATGATATTTTTCTGCAAAAGGCTGGAAAGCATTTGTACCAATTATTGCCGATACATGTCCAGGGGTTATAAAACCATCAACCGAGAATCCTTCTATATTGGCAAGGAGGTCCATAGCAGGAGGAATTACCTTCAGCGACGTTAGAATTGAAAAGTTACGTGGAGGAGCACGAAGGAGTTCTAGAGCGATTGTTGGGGCAGTAGTTTCAAAACCAACTCCGACGAATACAACTTCTTTGTTGGGATTTTTCCGAGCAATCTCCACAGCATCATTTGTTCCATACACGATTCGAACATCGGCGCCTTTCGTATGTTCCTTGGCTAGAGAAGACTCTGTAGACGGAACCCGGAACATATCACCAAAGGTTGTTACGATGTGACCTTGCTGTGCAATAGCAATTGCCATATCCACATCTTCAGCCGCACACACACAGACTGGACATCCTGGACCAGCAACTAATCTCAATCCTGTCGGTAGAAGAGACCTTATTCCATGTTGACTTATCGTATCTTCATGGGTACCGCACACATGAACAATTCGAAGCTGCCGATTCCCGATAAGACTTTCAATCTCTCGTTTAACAGCTTGAGCATATCGAGCATCTCGAAATCCCGGCTGTTCGCTCATTTCATCATAACCGCATGTCCTTTGTGACCGCAGCATAAAAATGAAGATATTTGGCCAAAACTCTTTCAGGACTTGGGTTCGTAGCCCTCCAGAATTGCTAGAGCTTCACCCACTGTAATGGACAGCTTGTATGCAAGTTCTTTTGGAGTGATCGTTGGATTCTCAGGTATGATGTGATTGTGAGCATAACCAGCATTTCCAGCAAACAGGGGATTATTACGTGCCGTTTCAATCAATATCTTCCATAACGGATGACCTTTGAAATCAGCCACATCAATGTCAATAAACCTCCCTGATTCCAGCTCGATAGAGCGGATATTAGGCACGTTCTTCGGCTTGTCTTTGCGTTTGTCATCGTCAGTAAGTTTTGACTGTTTCAACATAGCAACCAACCTGAAATTTCCCGGCGTAGTCCAAAACGATGGACACATCATAGGATTCTCAAGTTAATCGATATAAGCCTTGGGGAACTTCCACTATTTATTGGTAAAGTCGCGCCAGTGCGTTAGCGAGGCATTTTACCACTTCTAATGATGCGAATGTACACTGTAGCAAGATTTAACAAGCCAATGAAAAAATGCATTTCTCGAATCAAATTATGACCTAATGGTCAAATGGAGTATGTTGTTATTGCCTCATGGCATCCGTAGAATCGTATTAGATGTTTTGAAACCCCACAGTCCGCGATTGACTGAATTGTCTTTGATGCTCGCACGTGATGCACGTGTAAGTGGTGTCAATATCTCATTGAAGGAAGTGGACCAGAACACTGAGAGTATTTCTATTACTCTAGAGGGCGATGATCTCAGTTATGATAGCATCAAGGAGATTCTCGAGCAAGCTGGAGCAGTAATTCACTCAATCGACCAAGTTGTTGCAGGGAAGACGTTTGTTGAAGAAGTGACTCTTCAACCTGAGAATTCATAGATTTGAATCATCTTCGCTGAATCTGATCAGATACTCTCTTGCTCTCAATCTCAATTTTCTTCCGAACGAGGGCGTAAAGCTCCTGTTCGAAGACTTGGGGAATTATCTTAACAACGCTGCATAGCTGGTCGACTATCTTCTCTGCGAGGTACTCTGGTGAAAGCACATTGCGACTCACGATGCTAATCACAAGCTCTTCACCAACATTGGCACGAACCACAGAATCGATTACACTAGCAATCGTCCCTTGAGGATCCATAAAGAAAGGTAGTTGTGCGCTATCGTGAATCGTAGAAAATCCAAGCTTGTCACAAATGCTTTCGGTGTACCATTCCAGGCTTGATTCTTTCATATTGAGTTTGTTTGCAAACTCAGTCTTAGTAAGGGGGTTTGGGTGGCTCCACGGGTGTCTAGTTACAATGTAAAGAGCCGCGGCAAAGAAGGGATCCTCCTCTCTGGATCTGCCTTCATGTGATACATATCTCCGAACAAGATCGAGAGCCATCTTCTCGTACCTTGCTTCTATACGATTCTCTTTGAAGAACTCATGAGCGTGAAGCACAGCTTCTACTATGACCTGTGGATTAATTTGAAGGTCTCCTGCGTCTTGATGAGATGCCATGTGCTTTACTCCCGGTTATACTCTGCAAGCTACGCTGATATTTCGTGGAAGCCAATGCAAGTTATATTCTTTTGCAAAGGAAGTTAAGGTAAGTTCTCAAGGGCGCCTTCAATCATATTATCTGGCACTGTAGGTCTTCTCAAGCGCCCAACGAAGTGTTGACTGTATCTCCTTCATACGGTTTTCATCGCCATAGTTCCGAATAATCATCTCACCGAGGATATTATCCTCAGCATGCACTTCGAAGTCAAAGGCATCCTCCCACTCAATCTCCCCATTTTCAACTCTATGACGATCTTCCTGTTGGAATTTCCCAAGTATTCGCTCCACAAAGAAGCGGGCAAAAGCTCCTCGAGTGATATCGTAGACTGCTCCTTCAGCAGGTAGAAATCGTATTGTCTGATCGATAATTTCAAGGATTCCAAGTTCAAGTTTGCTAGCCTTATCCATAATAACGATGCTTTGAGGTTCTGTAATCTTAGCTAGAGGAGGAACAGGAGTAGGAACTTGAGCGCGTGATGTCTTGCTTAAGGCGGCATCTGCTGTGGTGAAACTAGTCTTAGCAATTTGACCATCAAGAATTTCGATTTGCTCCTCTATGCGTGCAATCATATCTTTTAGTCTATCTACCTCTTCATTAAGCTTTGTCCGAATATTCAGAAGAAACTGAATGTCTGAATTCTCCAAGTTATCCACCTGCTGGACTATCGACTATTCAAGTCAATGTCTAATTATATATCACTGCATGTATTATTAGTGCTCGTAGAAACCGAGTATGAAAGGTGATTTATTCCTCGACTTCCTCGACGGATATGGCAAAGTCGGGACATTCCATCTCGCAAAGGCGACAGACCTTGCACGACTCAAGGTCTACGACTAATGGAAGGAAATAGCCACGATCATCAACATCATCTGATTTTTTCAAAACATCATGCGGACAGACGAATATACAGATATGGCATCCCTTGCATAATTTGGCATCAATAGAGATTTGTTTTGCCTTCCTTGTCATCGTTTGAATACCAAGGCCATTTGCCAATTGTGCTGGATATAACAATATTCATTCGACCAGAGAGAAAGACCATTAAATACTCAGTTCTGTAAACATCTTAGTGATGTAGGTGTTCCGCCTTTGAAACAATTCGTAGTTTTCATGTGTCCGAAGTGTAGAAATTTCACCAACTCACCTTTGGGTCAAAAGCGAAGGCGATGCAGTTATTGCGGCACGATAATAGATATCAAAAAGGCAAACCAAGCCCTCTTTGATAGTCCTGAACAAGCATTAGTTGCAGTGAAAGAGTTCAATGCTGCAAGGGGAGGAGATGAATTTCAAAAAGCAGTCGAACAATCACGAGCGCGCTTTCAACGGCTATTGCCGGATGAACCAGTTAATCTTGAAAAAATTATGACTGATGATGAAAATGTTGTACTCCCAGGAAAACGAGCTCGTTTGATGACAATACTAGAAGAAGAATCTAAAGAAAGACCCTGTACACTTGATAGACTCGAAGAATTGTGTGCTGCTCAAGGTCTCAGTTGGGAATGGGTTGAGAAAACTGTTCAGACCCTTTCAAACGTTGGCGCATTGATATTCCCTCGTCCATGGGAAATACAACTGGTGGGGACTGCTGAGGACACTTCACCAAAGAGTGACACTAGGCAGGATGTGTCTCTGGAAATCATATCATTTCTTAGGACTCGTAAGGACAGAGTAAGAATTGATGAGATTGTACGCCATTTTGAGGAGAGGGGTATCTCTGAAGACTCTGTTGACAGTTCGCTTGAACGCCTGATGAGAAGTGGAGCCATTTTCCAACCTGTTGTTGGGTATGTCAGCCTTGTATGAGCTTTTCGAATCATTCAAGAGGAATAGAAACGAAGGGAATGTGATTCAAATGCCGATTGTCGAACTCGTGGCAAAAAAGACACTGGAGAGATATCCAGATCTTGGTCTCGATGTCATCGACCTAATCGTTTTACTTTGGATGTATTCCAATCCGTATGACAGCAATCGCCGCCAAATTAGTTCTATGAGAAATGTCCTCAAAATGAGCGAAATTATGCAAGTGCCTGGTGGAGGGCTTGATGTGACAGAGGAGGAACTCACTCAGATTGTGTTAAAGAGCCTCCAGATTCTCAAGAAAATGGATCTCGTTTACATTCAATCTGCAGGGGTTCATTACATTAAAGGAACACTGACAGAGTCTGGAGTGAAATTAGTTAAGAGAACTGTAAGTACGCCACTGCTTAAACGTGTGACTGCAGAGTTTGGGGATAATCCATAATCGCAATTCTCGAACATGTGACAATGTTTAAATGTGAAAGTCTTCCGGAACCGCTTAGTTGCTCATAGGATGTGACTGTTTCAGAACCGATGGAAGCAGTGCAGGCCACTTAGTTCTGCTCGCGAGAACTGTCTGCAAACGTGTGCCAGTAGGGTCTGGAGTGGTTGCTGAGCGCAATAATGACTTGAAAGCTTGCAAAAAGAAAGTGAGCTTTGTATAGTCCCACAGCGGAAGTGACGCACGATGCCATCGTATGGATATTCAATCATAGGCATTGACCCTGATAGAACTGCCATAGCTAGTGGAAGGAATATACGGGTTTCCCCGAAACATTGCAGAGAAGTCTGTAATGAAATCCGAGGAATGATGCTTGACAAGGCCATAGAACTTCTAGAGGCCGTAATCGAAGAAAAGGCTTGGATTCCCTACAAACGCCATTACAAAAAGCGTGGACACCATCCTGGTATGAAGAAATGGATGGCAGGTGGGCACCCTGTGAAGGCCTCAAGTCATATCATAAAGATTCTGAAGAATGCTGAAGCGAATGCAGACAATAAGGGCCTCGACATTGATCGACTGAAAGTCATTCATGCGGTAACGCATAGAGGGAGAATCTACAAGAAATTCATAGAGAGAGCATTTGGAAGAAGCTCCGCATATTTCGAGCAAACCTCCCATATTGAAATCGTTCTGGAAGAGGTGACATAATGTCGGCTGTAAAATATTTTATTGAGCAGAACACGCGAAAACTGGCTATTGATGAGTTCTTGACAAAAGAACTCAACGCCGCAGGATATGGCGGTGTTGAAATAAGGAAAATGCCAATGAAGACAGAGGTCGTCATAAATGCATCACGACCAGGTGTTGTTATTGGCCGACGTGGAGCAAAGATCAGAGAATTAACATACATCCTTGAAAACGAATTTGGATTAGAAAATGTGCAAGTTGAAGTCAATGAAATAGAGAATCCGTGGCTCGATGCGTCTGTTATGGCATCAAGATTAGCAAGACAGCTTGAACGTGGCGTTAGATTCAGAAGAATGGCATATTGGATTCTTAGAAGAGTTATGAGAGCAGGAGCCATCGGATGCGAGATTATTGTTAAGGGTAAGCTCTCAAGTAGAAGAGCACGGTATCAGAAATTCAAGCAGGGGACGATTGCTAAGACAGGAGAACCTTCAGATATTTTTGTTGATGAAGCAGACGATAGAGCTGTTCTCAAGCCGGGTGTTATCGGTATTAAAGTCTTAATCATGAGACCTGATGCAAAGTTGCCAGGCGTTATTTTGATTAAGCCTCCAAAACCGAGAAAACCGGAAGAGATTGAACTAGTCAAGAAAGCTGAAGAGGAAAAGACTCCTGAGGAAGAAGAAGCGATGGAGGAAGTACTCGAAGGAATCACCAATATTGACGAACTTCGGGAACTTGAAGAGCTAGACGGTCTCGAACTAGTAGAAGATGTCACAACTCCTGATGAGTCAGATGCTCCCACAAAAGAACCAGATGGCACACTAGTGAAGAAACCAGAGGTTTTGGATGATGAATCTGATAAATCAACAGACGAGAGCATCGTAGATGATCTTGCGGAATTAGATTCGATGGAGAAGGAGGATGCTGAATAATGGCAAGACTTACTGCTAAAGACATCCGCAAGCTCACTGCCGCAGAGCGTCAAAAGAAATTAGATGAACTCTATAATGAAATGTCCAGCATCAGGATTGAGTCAGCCACAGGTGGAGGTACTCAAAATCCGTATAGAATTCGTGGTGTGAAGAAAGCAATAGCCAGAATTCTGACTATTCAACATCAAGAAGAGTTGGAGGCATCTAAATGAAAATCACACCAGAAAATATTGTGAGACACGAACTCACTGGCCTACCAATGCACATTGTCAAATCGACTGACCCAAATCTTGTGAGCAAGAAGGGCATCATCCTTCGAGAAACAAAGGAAATGATACATTTCGGTACAGATAGCAGTGCATTAAGCGTACCCAAGAGCAATTGTGTCTTTGATGTTACACTTCCGGATGGCACACAAGTACGAATCAAAGGAGATGTACTTCGTGGCAGACCGGAAGATAGAATGAAAAAACGCCTCAATAGGAGCTGGTAAGGATGGTTGACACAAAAGCAAAGATTCGAAATATTGGCATCCCAAATGTGGAGCCACCAGAAGCAACGTGCGATGATGCGCATTGTCCATTCCACGGAAAACTCTCAGTAAGAGGTCGAGTGTCAGAGGGAGTGGTGACTAGCACAAAGATGCACAACACAATTGCATTCCAGCAGGATTTTCTGAGTCTGGTGAAAAAATATTCCAGATACGAACGTCGTCGATCAAGAAAACTCGCCCATCATCCACCATGTATCAGTCTCAAAGAAGGCGATACTGTGAAAGTAATAGAGTGTCGACCCTTGAGCAAGAATGTATCCAACGTTGTTGTAGCAGTAACAAAATCTGAAGGAGCCCAGGAGGAATAATCTGTGTCAAGAAAAGTTGGAAGAGGCATTAGGAAATTCATTCCAAAGATGTCAAGAGGTTTACCAATTGGTGCGAAGATATTGTGCGCAGATAACTCAGGAGCTAAGGAACTTCAGCTGATAACAGTCTTCGGTTATAAGGGCAAGTTGAGAAAGATCGGCAAAGCCGGAATCGGGGACATGGTGAATGTTTCAGTTACAAAGGGGAAACAAGAACTAAGAAAGCAGGTTCTACAAGCTGTAGTTGTTAGGCAGAAACAACAATTCAGGAGACCTGATGGCACCTGGATGCAGTTTGAAGATAATGCTGCAGTTCTAGTAAAACCAGGCGGAGAACCACAAGGTTCAGAGCTGAGAGGACCAATGGCAAGAGAAGTCACTCTGAAGTGGCCACGTGTTGCTGCGATTGCTTCAAAGATAGTGTGAGGTTGATTCAAATGGTAAAGAAACCTAGTCCAAAATCCCCGAGAAAGCAGCGAAGACAAGTACAACAGAGTTCAATGCATGAACGCAGGAACTTGCTTAATTGTCGACTGGATGAGTTCCTACAAGAGGAATACGGTCTCAGATCACTCCTAGTAAAGAAGGGAGATCTTGTCAAAATAATGAGAGGCCAATTCCGCGATACTGAGGGGAAAGTTGTTCGCGTAGACCACAAGAATATCCGAGTCCACCTTGATAGTGCGACAGTTACCAAATCTGATGGTAAGGAAGTAAACAGTCCAATTCATCCCTCAAATCTTATGCTTGTGAAATTAGAAATTGATGACGAAAGAAAGAAACTCATCGAAAGCAAATTGATGAAGACTGGGGAGAGTGAAGAATAAATGACGAGAAGAGGTCAAAAGAAGCATATGAAACGCCTGCCCGCGCCGAAATACTGGCCCATACCAAGAAAAGCAGGCAAGTTCACGACACGCGTCATTCCGGGTCCCCATGCACGGGATCATTCTCTGACATTAGCATTAATCCTAAGGGAGATACTTGATTATGCAGAGAACATGCGCGAGATAAGAGCAATTCTTTCAACAGGCCAAATCAAGGTTGATGGCCAAGTAAGAAAAGATGCACGATTCCCAGTCGGATTAATGGATGTCATCGAGATTACTACCTCTGGAGAACGATTTAGAGTTCTTCCAAAGAAGCGAGGAGGTTTACGCCTAGTCAATATCGATGATTCAGAGGTTGGATTCAAGCTCTGTAGAATTGAGAAAAAGACGCTGAACAAAGGCGGCAAGATTCAATTGGGTCTTCACGATGGGCGCACGCTGCTACTTCAGGGAGGCGAGAAGGCTTCAAAATATAACAATCTTGATACTCTCAAAATTGCGATACCTGAACAGAAGCTCTTGAGCGCAATACCTCTCGAAAAAGGAGTTCAAGCAGTAGTATCCAGAGGAAAGAACATTGGGATTGAGGGTAAAGTCCTTGCAATTGAAAAGAGACACGGCACTCACGCAAGTACTGTGACTTTGGAGGACCAGACTGGAAATAGATTCCAAACAGCCCTTGAATATGTGTTTGTTGTGGGCAAGAACAAATCAGAAGTGAAATTTCAGTCAGAAGGAGGCAGTTCTGAATGAGTATAGAGAACGAACAAGTCTACACTAAGGACTGGAAAGTATACCCAATGCGGGAGCCTTACATATCAAAGGTAGTTGTAGACATCTGTACCAGTGGTGGTGAGGAACTCAACAGAGCAACCACAATACTTGAGCAACTCACAGGTCAGACACCAACTCAATCAAGGGCACGACAAACTATTCGTGACTTTGGCATTCGGAAGAAAGATCCAATAGCAGTCAGAGTCACTCTTAGACATAAGCGTGCTGAAGAGTTCCTTGGAAGAGCAATGAAAGCCAAGGATGACGTTCTTCTTTTGAAGAACTGGGATGATGATGGTAACTTTGCATTTGGTATCACTGAACATATCGACATCCCTGATGTAAAGTACGACCCCACATTGGGAGTTCAAGGAATGAATATCACTGTCTGTATTGAGCGACCTGGATACAGAGTGAAGCGAAGACGCAGACAAAAAGCGAAGGTACCCTACAGACACCGTTTGACTCCAGAAGAGAGTATGGTGTTTGTAAAGAGCAAATTCGGTATCGAGATACTAGAAAAGGAGCGAGAACGGACATACCTGTTCTGAGGTGATTAATGATGAGTACAAAGAAAGAGCGGACACGACAGAAGAAGAAGTCGGGCAAGGGTAATAGGACATGCGTCCGTTGCGGAACACATCAGGCAATAATCCGTTCATACGGTCTCTACATGTGCCGACGTTGTTTCAGAGAAACAGCGACTAAACTCGGATTCCGGAAATATATGTAAGGAGGTCTAAGAGAAAATGACACTACTAGACCCACTGGCTGATGCGATGTCAAACATACATAATAGTGAAACAGTAGGCAAGTCCGAAGTGGTCATTGCCCCAGCATCACAGCTAATTGAGAAAGTGCTACAGGTTATGCAGTCCAAGGGCTACATTGGAGAGTTCGAACGAATAGATGATGGAATGGCAGGTAGACTGCGAATCCAACTCATGGGTCGGACGAACAAGTGTGGTGTAATAAAACCAAGATATCCAGTCCGACGAGATGGCTTTGAGAAGTACGAGAAGCGATTCCTTCCTGCATACAACTATGGTATCTTGATTGTTACTACTCCTGCAGGAGTAATGACACACCAAGATGCAAAGGACCGCGGAATTGGCGGGAGACTACTGGCATACGTGTATTAAGGAGATCTGACAAATGGCTGAAGAACTAGTATACCATCAAACGATTGAGATTCACAGTGAGTGTCAGATTTCTTTGGATGACAAGACAGTCACTGTAAAGGGTCCAAAGGGCTCACTAACTCGCACATTTCCTGAACCACAGACTTCCATCAAGATTGAAGGAAATGAAGTGTATGTAGGTACGAACATTAGCAGAAAACGTGCCCGAGCATTGGTCGGGACAGTAATTGCCCATATCCGTAATATGATGCTCGGTGTTCGTTTGGGCTACGAGTACGAGATGAAGATCGTCTATAGTCACTTTCCAATCAGTGTTGAGCTGAAAGATAAGATCATGATTATCAAGAACTTCATTGGAGAGCGAGGAATTAGGAAGGCGCGAATTGTCGGAGATGTTCAGATTCGAACCACAGAGGATGAGATTTTCATCAGTGGCATTGATCTTGAACATGTATCGCAGAGCGCAGCTAATATCCAGCAGGCCTGTAAGATTCGTGATAAAGACAGACGTGTATTCCTAGATGGAATCTATGTAATCAGGAAGACGAAGGGTGATACAATAAAGTCCGTAGTATAGGAGGCAACAAAATGTCGAAAAAGCCAGAACTAAAAGATCTGCCCGGATTGGGTCCTAAGCTTGAAGAAAAGCTTGTAGAGGCAGGAATAAAGACAGTACTTAATCTGTCACGGGCAAAAGCGGACAAGCTTGCTGAAAAAGTAGATGGACTTAGTGTTAGCCGTGCAGAGGCATTAATAGCAGCAGCTCAAGAAACCCTCCAGAGCGTCCCAACTCCTGTAAAGGAAGCCAAACCAAAGAAAGCGGTGAGCAAAGAAGCGGCACCTGCGAAGAAGCCTGCAACGAAAACCGCACCTAAGAAGAAAGTTGAGGCAGAAGTAGAGGCTCCAAAGAAGAAAGTTTCTGCAAAGGAAGCTCCAAAGAAGAAGGCTGAAGAAAAACCAAAGCCTTCTAAAAAAGCCGCCAAAATTACTGAGGTCAAACCCAAGAAGAAAGCGGTGAAGAAGGAAAAGCCAGAGGTGCCTGTGAGGTTCAAGAACCTAGACCAACGGCTTGTAAGAATAAAACATGATAGAAAGATACGGATGCCAAAATTCCATGCTGAAAATGCACATCGCTGGACCCGTATAAGTAGACGATGGCGCAAAATACGAGGAATCGATAGCTATACACGACAGAAGAAGAAAGGCAGAATTGCCATGGTATCTCCCGGATATAGAACGCCTAAGGCTATTCGTTACTTACACCCTTCAATGTACAAAGAAGTTCCAGTTTATAGACCATCTGACCTAGAGAGTCTTGATCCTGATATCCATGCAGTACGCATAGCTGCAACTGTTGGAGGAAGAAAACGACAAGACATACTTGAGAGAGCAGATGCAAGACTCATTCGTGTGCTAAATCCAGGCACAAAAGAAGAGATTGGTGAAGAGGACCTCTTCACAGACCTAGACTTGGAGGAGGATTAGTAATGAAACTCTCCACTCAAAAAAGACTAGCAGCCGATGTAATGAAGGTCGGAGTATCAAGAGTTTGGATTGATCCAACATTCGAAGACGAAGTCAGTCTAGCAATAACTAGAGATGACATTAAGCGACTTGTGGATGAAGGGGCTATCCAGAAAAAGCAAGTGACTGGTGTGAGTAGAGGCAGAGCTCGATATGTCCTTGAACAGAAGCGAAAAGGTCAGAGAAAAGGCCCTGGCAGAAAGAAAGGCAAGGCCACTTCAAAACTTAGCGGCAAGGACCGATGGATGATTAAGATACGCCCAATGCGTAAAGAACTACGCAAGCTTCGTGATAATAAGAAGATCACAAGCAGGACCTACAGAGAATTGTATCTAAAAGCCAAGGGTAATGCATTCCGTAACACGGCACACCTTAGAACATATATTACCGAACGCAAGCTGGAGGTGTCAAAGTAATGGCACAGGGACCAACATATCGAGTGAAGTTCCGTCGTCGACGAGAAGGAAAAACTAACTACTACCGCCGGCGAAGCTTACTCCTGTCACGACGATCACGACTTGTAGTACGAAAAACCAATTCAAATACAATAGTTCAGGTCATCAATGCCAATGTTGCTGGAGATGTGACTGTAGCTTCAGCGGTTGCAAGAGAACTCTCCAATTTCGGATGGACAGCAGGAACATCTAATCTACCTGCTGCATATTTGACTGGATACCTAGCTGGTCTGCGCGCAAAAAGCCGCGGAGTCAGTGGAGCAATACTTGATATTGGACTTAATCCTCCGGTCAAGGGCTCTAGGATTTACGCAGCTCTAAAGGGAGCCATCGATGCAGGTCTTGAAGTTCCACATAGTCCAGAAATTCTTCCCGATGATTCCAGAGTTTCAGGAAACCATATTGTTTCGGGCTTTGAACACTTCAGTGGATTGGATAACACATTCATGTTCAACAGACTTGGTAAGAAGAAGACAACAATCACATCAATACCCAAACAGGTAGATGCTGTGAAGAAATCACTTCTTGCAATTCCAGCTGCGGATCTGAAAAAGAAGAAACCAAAGAAAGCCCCTGCTAAAGCAAAAGCTGCAGAGAAAATGGAAAAGAAGCCCAAGAAGGAAGTACCAACGGTTAGACCTCCACGGGCAATACCGAGAAAGCCCAAGCCAAAGAAATTGATTGCCAGAGGTAAGGGAAAGAAGGGGAAGAAAGGTAAGATCTAGGGGATGATGAACGATGAGTAAACAGAGAAGAAGAGCGCCTCGAGCAGAAATCAATCCACTAGACGAGTGGATTCCAAAGACGAAGCTTGGAAGACTTGTCAAGGACGGTCATATTAACAGTATCGAGGAGATAATAGCCAATAACTACAGAATCAGGGAACCTGAGATTGTAGATGCTTTATTCCCAGATTTGAGGCAGGAAGTTGTTGATGTCAGCATGGTACAACGCCAGTCTGATAGTGGTCAACAGAAGAGCTTCAGAATAACCGTCATTGTTGGAAATGGTGAAGGTTTGCTTGGGATTGGTGTTGGAAAGGCTCCGGAATTCGTCCCTGCAGTACGTGCAGCAGAATCACGAGCAAAACTAAACATTACAAAGTTCCGAAGAGGATGTGGATCTTGGGAGTGCAGATGTCATGATCCGCATAGTATCCCATTCCAAGTGGATGGCGCAGCTGGATCAGTAAGTGTCACGCTCAGACCAGCGCCAAAAGGTACGGGGCTTGTGACCGCAGATGTTGGAAAGATCGTGCTCAGAATTGCAGGTCTTCATGATGTCTGGTCCATTTCAAAAGGACGCTCAAGAACATCATCGAACTTTGCAAAGGCCTTCGTGGATGCACTTACACAGACATACAGAATGCTACCTCCACAAGAATGGATATCATCAGGGGTGACTGAATAATGAGTGAAGATGAAAAAGTCATTCTTGCCATACGAATTAGAGGTCAAGTTCGAGTTCGACCTCAGATAGAGGATACTCTTAACAAATTGCTACTTGGGCGCCTACACCAAGCAAGGCTCATCAAGGCCACACCCAGTTTGGAAGGAATGATTGCAAAGGCGAAGGACTACATCACTTGGGGAGTGCCTTCTGAAGAAGTGATTGAAAAACTCCTCATAAAGAGAGGACGAATAACTGGCAATGCTCACTTGACTGATAGTTATGTGAAGAAGAATTCGAACCACTCCAGTGTGAAAGCCTTAGCAAAGGCTATCGCAGCAGGAGAGGCCTCTGTCTCTGATGTTGAGGGTCTAAAGCCGGTATTTCGGCTTACTCCACCAACAAAGGGATTCAAAGGAAAGAGAAACGTACCAGTGAATATGGGTGGCATCACTGGAGATCGTGGTGAAGGTATAAGTGAACTTGCACTACGTATGATTTGAGGGATAACTAATGTCTTGGGACGACGATCGTGACGACGAAACGAAAAGAAGGATACGGCGCTGGTTTGGCGACTTTATCCCAGAAGAGATGCTCAGACAGATAGAGGAGATGATGGAGCGAATGATGTCTGAGATGAACCAAGGAACATTCCTGAATCCTGAAACCTTCGAAGAGATGCTCAGGAGTCAGGAGGGAACAAATCCATTCCTATTTGGATTCTCCATGAATCTCGGCCCAGACGGAAAGCCCATAATACAAAGATTCGGGAATACACCGGGTTATGAAGGTGAGAGTCATGTACTCGAACCTTTAGTGGATATTGTGGATGAAGACGGTGAAATCATCGTTGTTGCAGAAGTACCAGGAGTAAGCAGGGACGAAATCAAGGTTCGAATCAAGGGAACTGAACTGACAATCCATGCAGAGAACCAAGAGAGACCCTATCACAAGGTCATCCAACTCCCCGCAAAAGTAGTGAAAGAAGAAGCAAAATCAGCAATACGTAACGGTGTGCTGGAAATTCGATTGAAAAAGGCATAATCAGGAGATTGCAGCCATGCAGAAAAGAACCAAGAAGAAAATTACAAAACTGAGAGGCCAGCGGTCAGCCGGCTATGGATTCACTAAAGGACATAGAGCAGCAGGACAGCGCGGTGGAAAAGGAATGGCTGGTTCACATAAGCATCACTACCAGAAAAGAATGCAGGAAGACCCACACTACTTTGGTAAGTGGGGATTCAAGAGACCACAGAAGCTCTTGCAGAATGTCGATGCTGTGAATATCGGAGAGATCGACGAGGCTGCAGACAGATTAGTGGCGAAGGGTCTTGCTACTATGACAGGCAAGAGATACAATATTGATGTATCAAAACTGGGAATTGACCGCATCCTTGGTTCAGGCAGGGTTAGTCGCAAGCTGAATTTAACAGGTGTGAAGTCAATCACAGCGCGAGCGAGAGAAAAAGTCGCAGGCGCTGGCGGAACTCTTGACTTACCAGAAGAATAGAGTACAACTTCTGGCCGACCACTATCTTTAAAGGTATAGCCCCGCTGGAGCCGAAAAGTACCTGCAGGAGGCAAGATATGAATGCCTAGCACATTTCTCAAAGCTCTATCACCATTTGTCAGGGTAATGCCTGAAGTGAAGGCACCCGACAGAGAGGTCTCTTTTAGAGAGAAAATCGTTTGGACTGCTATTGTGCTCATTATCTTCCTTATCATGTCACACCTGCCATTGTATGGCGTGGATAGGACAGTAGGGACAGATTATCTATGGGCAATGCGAGTTATCCTCGCGTCCACAAGAGGCACATTGATGGAGCTGGGAATAGGACCAATAGTCACTGCAGGTCTGGTCATGCAACTCCTATCAGGCTCAAAGATTATCAATGTGGACTTTGGAGACCCAGAGGACAGAGCCCTATTTACCGGTGGTCAGAAGGTATTAGCCCTGTTCATGACTGGTTTTCAGGCGATCGCATACATCATGGGTAATGCCTATGGTTCATTAACACCAACTAATGCACTTCTAGTATTTCTTCAACTCTTCATGTCAGGAATCATTGTAATCCTCATGGACGAACTTGTTCAGAAGGGCTGGGGTCTCGGATCTGGAGTTTCTCTCTTCATCATGACCAATGTTGCAGGACAGGTCCTCTGGAATATGCTTGACTTTACTCAAGTAGAGGGTACAGGTCCTGATGGTTATCTCGGTGTCGATGGAACAGCTACAGGACTGCCAAAAGGTGTCATCGCTGCAATTCTCTCAAACATCCTGAGAGCAATTGGAATCGGCACAACAGCAGGGCCCGCTGTTGATGCTGGATGGCTATTCGTACGAGATGGGTTCACTCCAAGTATCTTCTCACTCATAATTACATTCGTAATCTTTGGGGCGGTCATTTGGATGGAGTCTGTTCGTGTTGAGATACCGTTACAATATGCAAAGTATCGAGGTATGAAAGCACGATATCCAATCAAACTCCTCTACACTTCGAACATTCCAGTCATTCTAGCACAGGCACTCTATGCAAACATCCTGTTCTTTGGACAGATGATCTGGGGGGCTTTCAATAGTGAGAATAATAATCCCTTCCTGAATTGGTTAGGTACATTCCATAAGGATGAGGCATCAGGGAGAATGATAGCAGATTCCGGTCTATCACGCTATATCACGCCGCCACAGGGAATATTCAGTCTGAGCGGGGAACCGGATTGGGCAATCCATGTGTTTGTCTATTTCGCCCTCATGATACTCCTCTGTTGGGGTTTCTCTAAGGTGTGGGTAGATATCTCAGGTATTGCACCTCGTGATGTCTCGCGCCAGTTGCTCAATTCAGGGTACATGGTCCCTGGATTCAGAACAAGCGAGAAGGTCATGGAGAGACTACTTGAGCGCTACATCCCAGTTGTCGCAGGACTCGGTGGATTCCTCATTGGAGTACTCGCAGCCACTGCAGATGTCTTGGGTGCTCTAGCCAGCGGAACAGGAATATTACTGATGGTTTCGATCATAAAACAATACTACGAACAAATTGCGAAGGCCCAACTATCCGAGATGGGCGGGGAAGGCGTAGCGGGGCTATTAGGGATTCTGTAAGAAGATTTCACTAAAGAGTGGATGGAGATAATACTCCATCCTCACTTTTTTCTTCTCCTTCAAGGTACACACTTCAATCTCTGGTATTTTCTTGCACTTGTTTCCCACGAATGATAGCTAACGATTTTCTAGATGGTAATAATAGAACAAGGCCAAACATGGCAAAGAAGAACAATGGGTCTTCCAATATTGTTACGATATCTAATAACTTGATGAAAAAAAAAGTTACAAATGAGAGGATTGAACCAATCCATCCAGCAAATTTGAGCTGCTCAATAAAAACAGGATCATACTCTATCCTTAGCCCCGCGCTCATTCCAAGTTTCAATGATAGCCCTATAAAACTCCTATAAGGGAAATAGGTGAAGGTTGGCCATAGTAAAAAAATGAGGGTAATTACTCCACTTGCTTCCTGTATATTTATTGTGTCCGTGTGTTGTAAAGCTACAATTCCGAAATTGATTGGAAATGCCCAGAACATCAGATAAAAAATCATCTGAAATAATCTCGGATGGATCATGAAATAAAATGGTTCTTCGTCTTCAAGATAGCCAACGGCATCAAGATGTAATATCAGGAGCAGCATGAGTGATCCAACAAACAGCACAGTTCCAGTAAATAAGACCTCGAAACCCATTGTCCTCTCCTAAATCTCTCTAGATGCTAATATTATTTGAATTTTTCCAGATTGTCACCAATGAGAAGAGAATCAGGCAATGGATTAGATAAAGTAACATACAAGGCAAGAAAGAACAAAATTAGATGTAAGCAATATAGATACTCAGGTCGCCATACATTTGATTCAGTCTACCTTGGAAGAAGGAAATAGCTAATCTCAACTGTCCGAGATGGGCGGGGAAGGCGTAGCAGGTCTGCTAGGTATCCTGTAGAACGAAGAGGGGGTCCAGAGCGACCCCTTTCTTTTCCTTTTTTGATGCACTTCATACCATGGTGTATTTATGGAAGCCTCTGTATATTTTCACGAGGAGGCTAGAGAATTGCCAACGAGTCTCACAGTAGGTACAGCAACGGCGAAAAGAGGAGAACTCAAGAAGGGTGTCATCAAAGGAATCGAGTTGAACACAACGACTTCCATTGATATTCCAGTCTTGGTTATGAATGGAGAGAAGGATGGGCCAACACTACTCATGGTGTCGACTCAGCATGGTATTGAGATACAGGGGATTGAGGTCATTCTCAAGATAATGAGAGAGCGGGTGAATCCAAAGGGGCTTCGAGGAGCCATTATTGGCATTCCGGTCGAGAATCCACTTGCCTTCATGCACCACCAGTATCTCTCTTGGATAGACAATCTTGATCTTGGTGGAGGTGGAAGTGCGAGTCCATTAACTGCAGACCAGCCATCTGGAACTGCAACAGAACGACTAGCTCATGCTTTATGGGAGAAGGCGTGGAGCAAGGCTGACATGGTTATCAATATACACTGTAATGTGAGACCAGACTCGCTCTTCTTCACTGAGGTCAATATTGGCAATCCATCAACAAAAGAGAGTCTTGAGAGAATGGCAAAGGTGTTTGGTGTAACAAATGTTGTTGAGAATGTCCCCCTCAAAGAGAACGCGCCTGATACCCTCTCAAATCTGGCTGTCAAGAATGGTGTCCCTGACATTCTGGTTGAACTCATCGATGGACGTTGGATATCAGAACCCTCGACAACAGTGGGTGTCAAAGGTGTTCTTAACATAATGAAAGAGTTCAACATGATTGATGGTAAAATCGAACCGCAGAATGGGATAACCATCATACCTGGTGTGTGTACAATGCACGGGATTGTCAGAGCAAATAGAGGTGGACTCATTCGATTCAAGAAGGTCCCAGGTGCTTTTCTGAAGAAGGGAGACATTTTTGCAGAGATCTACGACCTGTATGGCGATGTCCTTGAACAGGTGAAGAGCCCGGTTGATGGATATATTTGGGCATACCCATGTGGTGACATCTTAGGTACACCAGGTAGTTTACAAGCTGTACAAACCGGAGCCAACATTGCATACGCTTTTACTTCGAGTGAGAAGCGGTAGTGGGTACGTTCGCATAATGAGATAGAGGTGTTCCATGTGGGGTGGCGTAATCATCTAAATTACGATCCTTTGCCACAGTTTGCAGATGTTGATAATAAAGCCCTTCAATATCAGGTGCGAAGAGACCTTCAGGGATTGAATCCAGGCCCAGTCACTTCTCTCTGGGACTTGTATCCTGTGCAAAGAATCCTGAGAAAGCAACAAGAGGATGGCTCTTGGAAGTATCCTAAGAAGAAGACAGATCCAATCGAAATCTCTGGTTACAAGCAACTTGAAACCTTCAGACAGCTCGGTATACTTGTTGAGAAGTATCTCCTAAATAGAGATCATTCCTCAGTGCAAAGAGCCGCAGACTTCCTTTTTAATTGTCAGACAGAAGAAGGTGATTTCAGAGGCATCTATCGAAATCAGTACAGTCCAAACTACACTGCTGCCTATCTTGAGATTCTAATCAAGGCAGGATTTATTGACGAGGAGGCCATAGAACGAGGTCTTCAGTGGTTACTCTCTATTCGCGAAGATGACGGAGGATGGACAGTGCCTCTTCGTACTGAACATCTGAGGTGGGGAGAGGTAATAAAACTGACAGAACCGGTGCAGCCAAGAAGGGAAAAGCGTTTCTCGCAAATGATCACCGGAGTAGTTCTACGTCCTTTTGCGGTCCACCCAAGATACAGCCATCAAGCAGATATTTTGCGAGCCGGCGAGAAACTTGCTACCCAAATATTCAAGGCGGATAATTACACAGACAGAAAAGCACCTGAATACTGGACTAGAATTACATTCCCATTTTGGTTCAGTGACATCTTATCCGTATTGGATACTCTTTCGAGATTAGGATTCTCTGCAGATCATCAGAATATAAGAGAGGCAATAGACTGGTTTGTAAATCAGCAGAAGAGAGATGGAAGCTGGTCGCTATACCTACTTAAAGGAGCAGGAGATAAGCACCAAAGTCTCTGGGTTGCGCTTGTTATATGTAGAATGCTCAAACGTTTCTTTGGATGATTTGCATCGGTGTCCACTGAAGGTACATGGAAGGAATTATAACTACCCTCATTCGACCATGCGGTCGAATTCAGAGTCGAAGGTGAGTCCATTCGATGAGTGAGTCAAGAAATATTGTCATTGTAACTGGTATTCCAGGAGTTGGTAAGACAACTGTGATCAATACTGCTGTGGATATTGTCAAACAGAAACATGGGGAAGATGTTCTCGTTCTGAACTTCGGTACAGAGATGTTTGAAGTAGCCTCTAAGACCGGACAGGTAAAAACTCGGGACGAAATGAGAAAAATGCCCACTGCCCTGCAACGCAAGAATCAGAAGCTTGCTGGAGAATCAATTGCAAAGAAAGCTCGAAAAACAAGGGTGATTGTTGACACTCATACTCTTATCCAGACTAATAATGGATACTTGATTGGGCTCCCTGAGTGGGTTATACGGGCCATCCAACCAAAGACTGTCGTACTTGTGGAGGCTGAATCTGATAAGATAGCAAGCCGTAGAAGTAGTGATGAAACCAGAACTCGTGATGCACAGGCAGTCAGTGATATTCAAATACATCAAGAGATGTGTAGGGCAGCTGCTATTTCAGTTGGAACACTAACTGGGGCAACGGTGAGAAGAATCATGAACCGAGAGGGTAAAGTTGAAGAGGCGGCCGCTGAATTAGCTCAGACATTAATGGAGTAGAAACAGTTGCAGGATCTCTTCACAGACTTTGCCATTTGGTTTGCTACAGCTTTTCAGTTGTTTCAGAAGCCGCCCTTTTCTGCGTTATTCATCATGCTTGTATCAGTCGTGGTATCAACGATGAGTAACCTAGCCATGAAACGTTTTTCGGACATGCGAAGACTTCAACGACAGCAGTTGGAGATAAAGCAGTATCAAGAGATGGAGAAGGAGGCAAAGCGAACACAGAATGAAAAACTGCTCAAGAAGGTAAAAAGAAGGAAGGCATACATTGATAGAATCCAACGCGAACAGTTGAGCTCTCGATGTAAACCATCTCTGATATTTCTTATTCCATTCATGCTTATCTTCACGATTCTTAGAGGCTTTTACACCATTGACGGTACGGAACAGATTGTTGCAGTGATACCGTTCAACTTGCAGAAAGTTCTACCATTCCTGGTAGGTATGGGCGGTCGAGCTACCGAGGCTGGCTTTGGTCTGACATATTATATCTTCTACTTCATTGTAGGTCTTGGGCTCTCTAGCATCCTTCAAAGAATCATGGGTACACAAGTCATGGCTCCGCAGACGTAGCAATTCATAAGTGACCCACCGCTTTGCTTAAAAGAGAACGACCAAGGGTCTCAAGGGAACAATAAAGGAATGGTGTTGAAAATGGCACGACCTGGCCAATTAACAAGAGGAAGAGCAAATCGAATGGTTAGAACGCCCGGTGGTAGAAGAGTCGTACATAGACAAAAGTTCTACAAGTCTGGAGGCATTTGCCCCGTGACTGGTGCACAGCTGCAACTTCCTAAGAATTCGCTATATCGACTGAGCAGAAAAGCAAGTCGATCATCAAAACGTCCAAATCGTCCCTATGGTGGAGTGCTATCATCAGCAGCTGTACGTCGTGCAATAATCACAAAAACTCGAGAGTAGAGAGATGAAGCGAGTCATCACTATTGGCGGGCTTCATGGAACAGGAAAGAGCTCCGTGGCTGATGCAGTAGCGAAGAGATTCAATTTGAGAAGGAGTTCTGCTGGAGCCACATTCCGGCAATTAGCCAAGGAGAGAGGATTAACCTTGGAGGAGTTCTGTCGCGTGGCAGAGGGCGACGAGGAAATTGATAAGCTAATTGATAACGCTCAGAGAAAAGAGGCACAGAAGGGCAATGCTGTCATCGATGGTCAGCTTGCGGCATGGATGGCAGGAGAATATGCAGACCTGAAAATACTATTGACAGCTCCCCTTGATGTAAGAATTAGGAGAATTGCCGCGCGGGATGGTGCAGATTTTGAGTTCGCTCGCCGGGAAACCATCCATCGCGAGGGGAGTGAAAAGGCAAGGTATCTCGAATACTACAAAGTAGATGTTTCTGATTTGTCTATCTATGATCTCATTCTCAACACAGGCAAGTATTCTCTTGAAGGGGTCAGCAGTATAGTAATCACCGCAATTGAAACATATTTTGATATTGAAAAGAGGTAGGGCTTTTACAGGTCCTAGCGGAAAGCTCATATTGTGAACAAAAGCAAGTGACCGTATTCTCCCAGTCCAGTGGGATGATACATCGAGGCGACTTGGTTGCAGACTATGGACAAGGTGAGGTGTAATTGATATGAACTTGTACGACATTGGTAGAATCTGTGTTAAGGTGGTAGGTCGAGAGACTGGAAGCCACTGTGTCATCGTTGAAATTAAGGATGATAGCTATGTGGTTATCACCGGACCGAAGAATCTTAGTGGAGTCAGACGACGCAATTGCAATACTCGACACCTTGAGCCCTTGGAGACCGTACTACCAATCTCCAAAGGAGCGGATGACGAGGCGGTAAGAAAGGCAATTGATGATGCAGGTCTTACTGATAAATTCCGACAGAAGATTCGGTTCGAGCTCTAGACGGAGCTAGATGTAAAAGGAGTGTCTGTGATTGGTGGGTCTTCTGCCTTCAGACCAACCTCGTGAAATTATTCAAAGAGCATCAGATACTACCAATCCAGACTATGGATTCTCTTCACTTGATAATCTCCCTATCGAATACCTCCTTGAGAATGGTGTAATAGTCCTTGACAAACCAGCAGGGCCTACAAGTCATGAGGTTGCGACTTGGGTCAAGAAAATACTGAATGTTGATCGTGTAGGTCATGGAGGCACATTGGATCCCGGAGTAACAGGCATTCTACCAACAGGTATTGGAAATGCCACGAAAGCTATGCAGGCACTTCTTCCGGCCGGAAAAGAGTATGTTTGTGTTCTTGAACTTCATCACTCATCACCGGAGGAGGAGATAAGACGAGTCATTGAGGAGTTTGTAGGCAAAATCTACCAAAAACCTCCACTCAGGTCATCAGTGAAGCGGGTTTTGCGAGTCCGTGAAATTTACTATAATCAAATCATCGAAATCAAGGGAAGACTTGTCCTCTTTCGTGTTGGATGTGAAGCAGGCACCTATGTTCGAAAGCTCTGCTTTGATATTGGAGAAGCCCTTGGTGTTGGAGGGCATATGAGAGAGCTTCGCCGAACACGGGTTGGAGGATTCAAGGAGGATATACACCTATGTTCGTTGTACGATCTGAAGGATGCCTATATCTTTTGGAAGGAGGATGGGGATGAGAAACTCCTTCGAAGATATCTATTGCCTACGGAATTCGCACTTAGTCATTTACCCTTCATTCAGATACGTGACTCCGCCGTCGATGCAATATGCCATGGCGCAGATCTAGCAGCGACGGGAGTGATTACACTCAACACTGGTATCACGAAAGGAGACTTAATCCTCCTCAAGACACTGAAGGGAGAAGCTGTTGCACTAGCAAAGAGTAATGATATCAGCGAGAGAATAGCTAAAGCCAAGAGTGGAATTGTTGCAACAAGCGAGCGAGTTCTAATGGTGAGAGGTAGGTATCCTCAGATGTGGAAAAGGCATACAGAGAATGCGGATTGAAATATTAACCATCTTTTTATGAGTATCCTTCGAGAGGATTATGTAGCTCTGGAGCAGAAGCGCAACTGACGGTACTCATCCTTCGGGGTGAGAGCTGAGGAAACTCCCGACTCGTGTCGACGCCGGTCCAACGAAAGAAGGGAGGCGAGAGCCTCGCTCTGGGAACAGAAACGACACCCCCGAACGGGCGTGACAATGATACAGACTTGAATCTGTTGAGGACTCGTTTGGCTTGGCTGAAACGGCCTATCACCGGTTGAGCAATTCCAAGAATACACTGTTGATGTGCCGACCTGAGGTGTAGGGTAGGAAGCTTAGTTCGATGTTGCAAGACCTCTGATCGGTAACTTTCGGAGGTGGAACAGAATTGGGGTTACTCTCTGGACCAGAGCTACATCACATCATTCAGCCATTCTGCAATTCCATATACTCTTTTTGAATTTGAACGACTTCTCCGCTAGTGGAGCATTTCGAATACTCTTCTAAAAGCTCATGATTCAATGTTATGAATGTAGAACCCCATTTGAATACGGACATGATATCCTCGGCAAAGTCTTTGAATCCAGCGATGTATATTGCTGCAGCAATAGCCTCAGCAGTTGAAAGTTTGATCGGTTTGTATGTGTTGATTGGATTAGCAGCAAGCAGATATGGTAATGCTCTTTGTATACCAAGTCTTGAGGTGGCAAATATCTCTTCAGCCTTTTTCCATGAACAATCAAGCGCAATAAGACCTGAGCGAAGTATAGCATCCCTATCTGCCCTAGAGAATGCAACCTCTGACACAGGGTTGAGAACAACGCCACCCTGAGGAATTTGGTTCATGTTTGTCAGAATTTGACCTCTTTTCATTCTGCTGAGGCGTATCCCTGTACATTTCTTTGGGGCACATTGGCCAGCATGATAGATGAGAATTCTCGGTTGTGGGGTCACTCTTGATTCACCAATCGTGCAATCCAAAAAGGGTAAAGGATTTCTGTGTTTTCATAGGCCTCAACAAAGAGGAAATGCCAAGAATGTACTACGCACCAGGAATAATATGTGAGATTTGCAGTGAGGAAAATAGACAGCTCGTATCGTGTAAGATGTGTGGAGCATTTGTATGTACTGATTGCATGAATCACGATGAGATATGCTTGAATTGTAGTGAGGCTAGATGCTACATCTGTCAAGATTACTTGGCTGCGCGAGCATGTAATATCTGTGGAAGACTCGTCTGTGAGGACCATGGAACGAAAGTGGATGAGTCTACAATCTGCGATAATTGTCGGAAGAGAGAGGCATGAGCAATAGGGAAATCCACATTGGTCTTGACGACATTGACAGCCCAAAGGGCGGCTGTACAACACACTTTGCAAGCCTGCTAGTAGAACATCTCACAAAACAGTCCGTGGATTGGAAAGATTACCCTCGATTGATTCGGCTCAATCCAGGGATTCCATTCAGAACCCGTGGTAATGGAGCTGTCGCACTTCAGTTTCTCTTTGACACCAGCTTGGTTGAAGATTTGATGGGCCGAATGGTGCAGATGGTTCACAAATACGTAGACGAAACTTACCCCAACACAAATCCCGGTATTGTTGTTATTGTTGAAGAGATACCAGAGAGTGTAAGGGCACTCTCACAGCAAGCACTATGGCGGACAGTTCCAATAGATCTAGCGTGCAGACTAGTGAAAAGAAATAACATTATTCACTTCGGAGGTGGTAATGGAAGGGGATTGATTGGCGCTTTGTCAGCAGTTGGGAACGCTCTTGAGGGGGACCATACCTACGAATTCATTGCATATCGAGGAATAAACCAGTGTGATCAGAAAAGAGGTGTGGATCCAGAGTCTGTACAAGAGATGGTTGATAGAATGGGAAATAGGATATTTTCGAATATCGACATAACAGATGGGAGGATTCTGATTGAACCACATGGTCCCGATCCAGTCATCTATGGAATCAGAGGTGAAACTGCACAAGATGTCAAAAATGCAGCTGATTTCGTGAGAAGCGAACAAAATGTGGATAGATGGATGGTTTTCAGGAGTAATCAGGGAACAGGGGAGCATCTAAAGTATACCATGAAGATACGAGATTTGAGACCGTACATGGCGTCTATTGTTCATGGCTTTGTAGAGAGTCGTTCAAAGATAATTGAGGGAGGACACGTTGTATTCGGGCTCCGTGATGATAATGGGAGAATAGATTGTGCTGCTTATGAACCCACACGAGACTTTAGAGAGATTGTCAAGGCTTTACGAATTGGTGATGAGATCAAGGTCCACGCAAATGTGAGACCTAGTTCTCGGTCACATGGGCTTACTCTAAATATTGAGGGTCTTGAGATTCTCAATCTCACACAGGAGATTCGGTCGCTAAATCCATTCTGCCCACATTGCCTAAAGCGAATGAAGAGTGCTGGAAGTGATAAGGGATACAAGTGTTTCAAGTGTGGTTTCAAAGACAGGACAGCAGTGAAGATTGATACACAGATAGAGAGAAGCATCAGAGAAGGATTGTACATCCCGCCACTCAGCGCACAAAGACATCTCACTCGCCCAAGTGCTAGATTCGAATCGCGAAACTCGGGAAGACCATTGAGTCTAATTAGCAAATGGCATAGTCCATGAATGCCAGCTAAATGAGAGAAATATACGCGAAAAGAATCTATACTCGTCTTCCGCGACGACCGCCAGCTTTTCTGGTTCCGTCATGAGGGACAGGGGTAACTTCATCGATGATACCGATTCTCAGACCTGCCCTGCTCAGCGCACGAATTGCCGCTTGTGCACCAGGACCTGGAGTCTTAGGGCCAGAACCACCGGGAGCTCGTACACGGATGTGAATACCATAAACGCCCTTGTCCTTGGCTTCCCTTGCCGCTTGAAAAGCGGCTTGCATAGCAGCATGAGGTGAGGATTCGTTCCTATCCGCCTTGACCATCATACCACCAGTATGTCGTGCCAATGTCTCTGCGCCAGTTATGTCAGTGATGGTAATTATTGTGTCATTGTATGATGCAAAGATGTGGGCTACTGCCCATTTGTCTCTCTTCTCTTCTTTACTCAAGGTCCTCAGCTCCTATAGAATCATCATCGTTTCTCAAAGGTTCTCGTTCATCATCATCAGTGGGTATTGGTACGCGTCTTCGTGATGGACGTTCTACCTCGATTTCCTCAGGAACTGCAGTAATCCTTGTTGCTGCGTCAGATGCAGCAATTCGAGCTGGATGAGACTGGTCGTTCAAAGCAGATTTTGTAGTGTAAGTGATATGCTCTTCTTCAGAAGTGGTAATCAATCGTGCAGGTGTGGTTACGCGGCTATTGTTCAAACCAATGTGACCATGTATCACAAGTTGTCGAGCGTGATGCATGGATGCAGCAAGACCCTTTCGGAAAACAATCGTCTGTAATCTGCGCTCAAGTAGGTTTTCTAAGGTCAGGTCCAAAACGCTGTCAAGAGTCGGCTCTCCTGAGAGAATGCCAATTCTACTTAACTTGTCGACAAGCTCTTTCTCCAGATGAGCTCTTTCGGAGGGGGGTAGAGCCAATAATGTTCTTGCCTGTCTGCGATAATTGGACAGTTCTGTTCTATGCATCCATATCTCTTTTTTATTCCGTAGACCAAAGGTGCCGACCAATTGAAGTTCCTGTTCAAATCTGTCTGTATCGAATGGACGTTTCGGTGTTACGTACTTTTTCTTCTGGCTGCGTGGATCTCCCATATTTCATTCCTCTTTATTCTTTCTTCCTCGACACACCAACAGCCACGCCACCACGTCCAGTTGTTCTTGTGTGTTGACCTCTTACCTTAAGACCAAGCGAATGCCTTGATCCTCGCCACGACTTGATTCTGCGTAACCTGTCAATATCATTTCTATTAGCAAAGTCAAGATCCGAACCAGTCAAATGAAGCATTCTGCCGCTCATTCTATCTCTAGGGCGGTTTACAAACCAATCAGGGAATCCTACGGCCACTGGATTCTCGAGAATGGACTCGATTTCTTCAATATTCTTATCGGTCATGAATCCGAGCCTATCATTGGGATTCATTCCGAGATGTGCAAGAATAGTCTTAGACATTCTAAGACCAACACCTCTAATATGGGTAAGTCCCTGGATTAGGCTCTCTTGGCCATCTATATCGGAACCTCCGATACGAACAATATGCTTGTAATCTTCAGACACGGTCTATAACCTCATTCTGACTGGCTTTGGCTAGTTCGCCTCTTTTGGATTCCTTATAACCATTACCATAGAGAACTGATTTTTAAAGGTCTTTTTAGCCCTCAGCAAGTGTTCATTCTATGGGGAAATATTTGTCAACTGAACCATCCCTAACGCCTAGTAGCATATCGAGTATTCCATCTCACCTAAAAATGACTCTTCTTGAGATTCTTAGTAGATATGAGGGAAAGGGAAGAAAGGGCATACTCATTTCAAGTAACAGTTTAGCGAACAAGTTCATACATCTACAATGGAACATTAGACCAACGCAGAGAAGGCAATATCGAAATCTGTTCCTCGCTGTGAGAGAGGAGTGTCGTAGTATCTTTCAGTATTATATCAATAATAGAGAGGTCATTTACCAAGAACATGGAACAGACTATAAATTCAGAGTTTACAAGTTTGATGAGGTGCGTGGCAATCTGATTCTAGGCTTTGTCTACATTGATCCCAATTCACTATGAGATGCAGTCCGCAAGGTTTGAAACACCGTGTCCTGCTTTATCTCGGTATACTTATTTGAGCATGAAAGATTAACAGCATATCTTTAGAAGGGTGGTGTTCCAGCATGATAGTCATTCAAAGGCAGAGGGGCAGAGAACATTACAGCATCGGATGGCTTGCTCTTTTCCTAGTGCTTTTAGTGTCGGTTAGTTCCTTAGGGGTGTCTGAGGTTTCATTTGACACAAGGAGTTTGACAAAGACAATCACAAATAGCACTGTCACCACTACTTCGACCGATAATAGAATAGCTGTGGTCAAGCCTATTTTTACTGCGACGGCCTACTCAAATGCATTCTATACATTTTACTCCAGATACAGCTGGCTACCTGTGGGAGAATACATTACAACAGACCTAAATCTTTTCAACAGAACAGTGGTTGATGATTGGGGCTGGAGCACGCAGCTTTGCTCGTGGTTTGAGAGTGATGCAGCTTACTCTCTTCATCTTGTCCTCGGAGAAACTGTGACGCTCATCAACGAAATCGATGTGGATCAAGGTGGGCTCTTTCATGATGGTGCGAGACTATATGATGTCGTAATACTTGGATTTACTGAATATGTCACAGAGAGGGAGTACCTCTATTACAAGCAATTCGTGGCGTCGGGAGGTACACTGATAATTATGGATGCCTGCACTTTTCTAGCTGAGGTTACATATTCTAATGGCTATCTAAGCCTGACCAAGGGGCATGGGTGGGAATTTAACGGAACTCATGCCTGGAAATCCGTCTTCCATAGGTGGCCTGAGAACAACACGAATTGGGTTGGTAGTAATATCTGGAAGTATTGGATTGGTAACCATTACAATTGTATCAAAGTCAACACAACAAATGCTCTCAGCGACTTTCTCAGAACTACATTAGGTGAGAACATTTACTCTAGCTACAGGGGCCATGAAGAAAATCTTCTGCAAAATCAAACAGAAACGGATATTATCGGTTACTGGAATTTCGTCAATCCTAGTGAATGCCCTGAATATCCGGTAGCGGCTTATATGCACAGGTATAGAGATGGAGTGGTCATACATTCAGGGATAATGGCAAGCGATGTATTGGCATCTGATGAATTCCTCAGTGTGTTCCTTGCCGCCTCTATAAGATTTGGTCTCACCGGAGAAGTCTGTCAATGGACATACCCTGAACCTCTAGTTTCGTCAGATGATTTTGTGAAATCTACAGTAGAAATATATGAAAAGTACGGAGGGCGGGCTTCTGAAACACTTTCTGGTTTAGCCTATTGTGACGTTAATTTCAATATAACGACAAATGTTCTCCGGGACTGCTATCAATGCAACCTTGAATCAGTGACTGGAGAAATTGTCGAACAGGTGGATACAGACCATCAAGTACTGTATGATGCCATCTTACAGGCTCGGGCAGTGAACAACACTTGTTGGCGATTAGACATAAACACATTTCTGATTACGAATGGAAACTGCAGACTAATGATTAACGCCACATGGGAGGGAGTACACAATTCGTATATCGCTATTGAAACCATAGAAGTACTGTATTTCACTGTTCATAACAGTTGGTGGATATCGATACTGCCCTTGGCTGTGCCTTTAGGCTCTGTGATTTGTGCGGCCATCATCATTATCGCATACAACAAAATCAATGGGACGAGGTCCTGAAGGTCTTTCGTTTCAAACAAGCTTCGTACGTGTGATGAGAGGCGGTGAAAATTTCTCGCTAATTAGAGAAAATGTCTAAGAGAAAAGATGAAAAGGGATATCAAAAACACGACTAGTAAGCCTGGGTAGCCAAGCCTGGTTTACGGCGACAGCCTGGAATCGACGGTTGTCTTACCGGCCTTCGGATAGACAGCTGTTCTCCTCCGGGAGGCATGAGAGTTACTCACTTTGAGTGACTTTGCCTGAGTTCAAATCCCATCCCAGGCGCCACTTCCTTTTCAGTTCTCGCCAGATAGTTTTGATGGGTACTGCACTAATCGTAGATATAATAACACCTGCAGAGGTTGATATACTGCCAACGGTGTCTATTTGTTCAGTGAATCAGCTAATCCAGTGTACGATACCTCGCCCACGTAGCTAATACTCATCATCTCTCGAACACGGTCCGGATCACGAGTGTGACCCAGGACCCATGCTAATTTCACAAGAGCGGCTTCTGAAGTCATATCAAAGGCACTCATTGCTCCAACATTCATTGCAGCACGGCCTACCTCGTAGATTGACAAGTCAGCTTGTCCAAAAGCACACTGCGAACTGATAACTACAAAGCAGCCTTGGTCAATCGCTTGAAGAATTCCTCCAGTGAGGGCATTCTCATCAGTGGGGATATTTCCAGATCCAAATCCTTCGACTACAATTCCATGATATCCCATATCCATGATTCTCGTTAGAGTCTGTGGAGGAATTCCTGGAAAAACTTTCAACAAGAACACTCGGTCATCAAGGCGTGTATCGAACCTGGGAATAAGATTCATGTTTCGTTTCTTACGTCCATCATAAAGTACGATTTCTCGAGCTAAAATCCCAACGGGAGATGGGTCCACAGAGTCAAATGCGTCGTAGGAATTGACACGTACTTTCTTGGTTCGCGTGGCGCGATGAATCTCACCATTGAACACGATAACGGTTTCACCCAGATCACCAAAGGCCGCAACCCTCATTGCATCCAACAAATTCCGTGGTCCATCACTCCAGGGTATACTCGCAGGTATCTGGGCCCCAGTAAAGACTATTGGTTTCCCAAAATCCTGAACCATGAAACTGATAGCTGCTGAAGAATATGTCATCGTATCTGTACCATGAGAAACAACAATCCCTCTTAGGTCATTTATTTCCTCACTGACTTGTTTAATGGCACCAGCAAGAGTCTGCCAGTGGTGCGGCTGAGCATTTGCAGAATCTAGTTGGTACAACTCTCTTTTGACTACCTCAATATTACCCATTTCCTTGGGGAGCCTGTTTAGGAGCTCATCCACAGAG
>Ga0224495_10000163_pt1 | contig 52744 bp, 47 predicted proteins | sample SF_Jul11_sed_USG_FD_168128 | JGI IMG/M metagenome (GOLD analysis project Ga0224495, IMG submission 168128) | Sediment microbial communities from San Francisco Bay, California, United States - SF_Jul11_sed_USGS_4_1 | ecosystem: Environmental > Aquatic > Marine > Sediment | place: USA: California...
TGGCCCGGGCACTGAAAGACATGGAACCCTATCCGGGGCTCACCGGAATAACCCGCTTCCGCGCAGATGGCCAAGCCGATAAACGGACGCGGGTGTATTCCATCAAGGGCCAGCGGGTCTCACCGGTATTGTAACCCCCTGAGAGATTTTTTTTTCACAACCGTATCCATTAGGTTGTTGTTGAAACCAGAGAGCAAGAGCCCCAACAGAGATCGGGCACCTAGGGCGAAAACAACGGCGGGCTTAGGGGAATGATTTTGGGTAGAGAACCAAAAGGACGAAGAGGACTAAATTGTAGAATTGTTGAGGAATCAGAAGGAGTCAAGCGAAACGGAGGACAACCAGAGCAAAGCGCAGAATCGGGCGGGGCAATCAAACCACAAAAGATAAAAAAACGGTCGCTGCAACAAGGGAACAAGGGAACAAGGGAACAAGGGAACAAGGGAACAAGGGAACAAGGGAACAAGGGAACAAGGGAACAAGGGAACAAGGGAACAAGGGAACAAGGGAACAAGGGAACAAGGGAACAAGGGAACAAGGGAACAGGGGAACAGGGGAACAAATGAAGCGTTGGACGAACAGCACCCGTTCAAATCCATACGAAACTACATGCACCAATACGTTTAACATTTACCATTTAATATTTACCATTACTTAACTTTTCCAATTCAAGAGGGAGTTGGGGCGCTAGGGATCGAACCTAGGAATGTCGGAATCAAAATCCGATGCCTTACCACTTGGCGACGCCCCAAGTTGCCACATGTAACCTTGCCACCCCCCACAAAAAAACCGCCAAGGTGGGGAAAACCCGGCAAAAATTACTCATAAAAATGTAGAGTTACCCACTCGTTTTGTCAACCACGTACATCCACCATGTTCCTTTCTCAACTGGCCGTTCACCCCATGGTTCGGGAAGCTTGGCTTCTGGAGGAGAACTTCTCCCTTCAGGCGGTCACGGCGGTATCGGGCCAAGCCTCACCAGAAAGGGCCTTCTATGCCCTGAAGGGATTCCATAGTGATGGCCACGATTACGTGGACCAGGCCCTCCAATTGGGGGCTTCCGTGCTGTTTCTCAGCAACGCCCAGGTTTACCAGCGGCTGGTCCACCATCCCCCCCAGGGGGTGCGGGGGATTTTCCGGGTGGATGAAGGACGAGCCCCCCTGGGACCCATTGCTGCTGCTGTGTATGGAGAACCCTCCCGCCGGTTACAGGTGTTGGGGGTCACCGGTACCAACGGAAAGACCACTGTTTCCCACTTAACCGCCCAAATCATGGAAGCCGCGGGCCAGCCCTGGGCGGTGGTAGGGGGGCTGGGCATGAAACGAGGGCAGGAACGATGGAACAGCGAGCGCACCACCCCAGAAGCCCCCGAAATACAGGCCTTCCTGGCCCATTGCCTGGCCCAGGGAGACAAAGGGGTAGCCATGGAAGTCAGCTCCATTGGCGTGGAATTAGACCGAACAGCGGGTCTTTGGTTCAAAGCCGCCGCCTACACCAATCTGACCCAGGATCACCTGGATTTTCACCACACCATGGCCCGCTATCAGGCCATGAAAGAGCGATTGTTTCTTGAGTATCCCCTGGAAACCGCCGTGCTGAACCTGGATGACCCCGTGGCTGCAGCGTTGGTCGCCCCAGCGGCCCACAGACACCGACGGGTCATCACCTTTTCCACGGGGGCCCAGGGAAAACTGGGGGCCGAACAGGTACGCATGGGGAAAACCGGCATGGCTGGCTGGTTGCGCTACGGGGAAGAGCGGGTTCCGTTCAAATCCAAGTTGCTGGGGCGGCACAATCTTTCCAACTTGTTGGCGTCCTTAGGGTTGGCCATGGCAGCCGGGTTGGGCTTTGAAGAGGCCGTTCTGGCTTCTACCCATGCAGTCCCCCCGCCAGGAAGGCTGGAACCGGTGGATTTGGGAACAGAATTTTTAGTGCTGGTTGACTACGCTCACACCCCCGACGCCCTGGAACAGGTCCTGATGGCCGCCAGAAGCGCCTGCCTGGGCCGCCTGATGGTGTTGTTCGGCTGCGGCGGGGACAGAGACCGGGACAAGCGCCCCCGCATGGGAGAGGCTGCCTATCGTCTGGCTGATATGGTCATGCTCACCAGCGACAACCCCCGCGGCGAAGACCCGGAGGCCATTTTGGATCAGATTGAGGGGGGAATCCCCCTCAAGCAGGGAGACCTGGGAAAACGGGTGTTCCGGGTGCTGGACCGCGGGGAAGCCATTGACCAATGGCTTTCCATGGCCAAACCCGGAGATGTGGTGGTGTTGGCTGGCAAAGGCCATGAAACCACCCAGGAAGCCCACGGCCAGAAAACCCCCTTCCACGATGCCACCAAGGCCCTAGAATGGGCCAAGAGGAATAAAGAAAGATAGACCATCAGAGATTTTTTTTGAGATCCAATATGGTCTAATGCTTTCAAGTTTTACGCTAAAAACATGGGTTGGGTGGAATATTTTGAGATGTGTGCAGCCTGGGCTTTTGGCTCAACCATCGGACGGCATCGCAGGTGGGGGAGCGATTTTTGTGGACGTTAAGGGGGGTAATTTGACCCTATATCAAAAATCTATCAAATCGATCAAAGTCGCGTGGTTTAATGTGTTTACTGCGACAGTAGTGAATTTTCTGCCGTTGGGGGCAGGAGTAACAAACAAAAAACCCATGCGTTATTAGGCGCATGGGATTGTGGGTATGAGCCGGCCGGGATTTGAACCCGGGACCCACTGATTAAAAGTCAGTTGCTCTACCAACTGAGCTACCGGCCCGAAGCACTTTCGGTAAAAACCAGCTTAAAAAAAATCCGGATCGATGCGGCATGATCCGGAAAAGCATCCCCAACGGGATTTGAACCCGTGTCGCCGCCTTGAAAGAGCGGTGTCCTAGGCCAGCTAGACGATGGGGACGTGCTGGGTACGTCAACAAGAAAGGGTAGAGAGGAAGGAGAGGGTTGTCAAGGGTTTCAATTCCCTCCCCGTAAAAAACTTTTCTATTTGATTTCGATGGCCAACAAGGTGATGTCATCCTCCAAAGCTTCTGGGCGGATTAAAAAAGCCATCAGGTCGTCCAGCAGGGCTGTAATCATTTCCTGCACGGGGAGCTGCCGATGGAGGGATAGGCTGGAGGAAACCCGCTGCATTCCATAGCTTTCGCCTTCTGGGTTGGTTCCCTCGTACACGCCATCGGTGTAAAAGAACACCCGGTCCCCCGGCCCAAGATTCAAGGTACTTGTTTCAAATTGGGCATCGGGGAAGAACCCCAGAAAGGTTGATTGAGGCTCGACCTCAATCACTTTATCCTCTCCCTTGCGAAACAAAAACACTGGGGGGTGGCCGCCGCTGGCGTAAGCCATGGTTTTGGCTTCAAAATCGAACAATACGTAAAACACGGTCACAAACCCAGACATCAAATAATTTTGCAGCTCACGATTCATTTGAGACAGCAGATGCCCAGGGTCTGGGTTGCGGAAGTAGTTGTTGCGGAAGGATATTTTAGTCATGGCCGTAATAAACGCCGCGCCTACCCCGTGCCCGCACACATCGGCAATGATAATCCCTAATTTTTTCCCGTCATCCAGTTCCACCACGTCAAAAAAATCCCCCCCCACCCGATCCAGGGGAATGTAACGAGCCTCTAAATCAAATCGTGGATTGGAGGGCAGATCATGGGGCAGCAACGCCTGCTGCACGGTGCGGGCGGCTTCCAAATCCGCGGTCAATTGGTCGTTCCGTGCTTTGAGCAGGGCGTTTTTCAGCACGACTTCTCGCTGCAACCGCCGCAGACGAAGGTGGTTCCGCACCCGGGCCATCAATTCGTCGAAGTTAAACGGCTTGGTGATGTAGTCATCGGCCCCCAGGTCCAGTCCAGCCACTTTTTTGGCCGTTTGCCCCTCTGCCGAAATCAGAATCATCGACAGGTCGGACAAGGCGGGGTTTTCCCGAACGGCCTTCAGCAGTTCTAGCCCATTCATGCGGGGCATCATCACATCCGACAGCACCAGTTCAATGTCTGGGGTCGTGCGAAGAATGTTCAGGGCTTCCTCGCCATCTGGCGCGGTGAAAATAATGTAGTTTTGCTTTTTCAAGTAAAACTGAACTATCCGCAGAATGTCTGGGTCATCATCCACCACCAGCACGGAAGGAGTTTTTACATCCAGGACATCCTGGAAGGTGGTTTCCCCCGAAGATTCGTTTGGATGGGTGACCAGCGCACTTTTCACGTGAAGGCTCCTGTTTTTTGACCCGAGTAGAGAATGTGTCAATTCTAGGCTAGATGTTGGCCATTTTCCAGTTCTTTTCTGCGGTTCTGTGCCCCAAAGTTTACCCAAACACCCCGGCAGGCCCCCCTTCGAATTGTTGAATTGCCATCCCCCCTTCCATCCCTTAAAATAGAACCCATTCATGGCGCCGCCTGAACTGTTTCCATCGGCGCTGGTTTCTTTGGTTTCCCTTTATTCCGGATGCCCCCCATGAGCATGATTCCCATCGCCGATACCCGCCTGACGCCCCAAGAAATCGAAGCCGCCACCCGGGTTCTGCGCTCGGGGGCCCTGCGTCAGGGGCCGGAATGCGAGGGGTTGGAAAAGGAGTTTTGCGCCCGGACTGGGGCCCCCCACGGAGTGGTTTCCTCCAACGGCTCCACGGCCCTGCACCTGGCCTACACCACGTTTTTACAGCCGGGAGACGAGGTATTGGTGCCAGCCTTCACTTTTATCGCCACGGCCAGCATGGTGGCGGTGGCGGGCGGAACCCCCGTGTTCGTGGATGTTCACCGGGAAACGTTTCTAATGGACATGACCGACGCCGAACGCAAGATTACCCCCAAAACCAAGGCCATTTCCCCCGTGCACCTGTTCGGCAATGTGTGTGATGTGGACCAGGTGATGTCCTTCGCCGCCCGGCATAAGCTAAAAGTGGTCTGGGACGCGGCCCAAGCCCACATGGCCCAATGGAAGGGGAAAGACGTGGGGGGGTTCGGAGATTTCGTGGGGTATTCTTTTTACCCCACCAAAAACATGTTCACCGGCGAGGGAGGCATCACCTTAACCCCCCATGCCGCCGCCGCCCAAGCCATGCGTGATTACCGTTCCCATGGCCAGACCGGCCCCTACTACCACACCAGCATCGGCCATAATTTTCGCATGACCGACGTTGAAGCGGCCATTGGCCGTGAAATGCTGAAACGGCTGGATGCCATGAATGCCGCCCGTCAGCGCAACGCCGCCATTTTAAACGAGACCCTGAACAAACTCCCCGGAATCTCCCCCCAACAACCCACCGCTGGTGCCACCCATGTGTGGCACCAATACTGCGCGGTGGTAGAGCCGGAGGCCTTCGGCATGAACCGGGATGAATTGGGGGCGAAACTAAAGGAAAAAGGGGTTACCACGGGTGTTCACTACCCCCGGGGGTTGCACCAGCAGCCTGCCTTTGAAAAAACTGCCGGGAAACTCTCCCTGCCTGGAACGGAATACCTGGCCCAGCGAATCATTGCCCTCCCCGTTCACCATGGGCTTTCCGAACAAGAGGCCCAACAGGTGGCCAAAGCGGTGGCGGCCTGTCGGCCATAACCGTGGGGCTTAGGCGCTCAAGGAATCTGCTGGAAGATTTGCGTTAATTCGTTTTCCTGAAAGGTTTTCGCCAATTCTTGAACCCTGAGGAGAAACCGGCTCGTCTCCGGATCCGGGTGCTTGGTTTCCAGCCCATGGGCCAACGCCGCCATTTGGTTCAGGTCCCCGATCAGCAAAGCCTTGCGAAATTGTTTCTTTTCCTTCTCCGTAAGAACCTTTCCCACCTGCGCCAAATCCAAAGGCGTTTGCTCATCCCGCTGATGATCAGCAGCCAGCGTCTCAAACGTAAAGCTCACCTTCAGGCAATCCGCCAATGCTTGGAAAATGCTTTCCTCCCGGTAGGGCTTGGTCACCACGGCATTGAACCCATGGCTGGTTAAGCGCCTCATGTCTTCGGCCCAGGCGCTGGCGGTGAAGGCAACCACCGGCAGGTCTTTGATTTCCGGGTTCGCCCGAATGGCCTGAAGCACTTCGATTCCATTTTTAATCGGCATATTGATGTCTAAGAAAATCAGATCGGGCTGAAACACGGGAAGATCCCGCAGGGCCTGCTCTCCATGCTCGGATTCTTTGGCCACAAAACCCACGCTATGCAGCAATTGGCTTAAAGCATGGCGGGCCCTCCAGTCGTCGTCCACCACCAGCACCCGCCACGTGTCCGTTCCCACCAACCCGGTCACTCGTTTTCCACGGATATTCCGGTCCTTAAATTCCGCTTGTACCGGCATCAAGGGAATGCTGAAATAAAATTCCGCTCCTTCTCCAGGCCGGCTGATCACTTCCAGTTTTCCGCCCAACCCATCCACGATTCTAGACGAGATGGACAACCCTAGCCCCACCCCACCTTCCACGCTGGTGTGGGGTACCTGCTGAAAGGGCTCCATGATTTTTTCTTGGAACTCCAGGGGGATCCCCATGCCGGAGTCTTTCACGGAAAATCTTCCTTTGCCGTTTTCCATCCGGGCGCTCAATACAATTTCTCCCTGGGTGGTAAATTTGACCGCATTGCCCAGCAGGTTGATCAATACCTGACGAAGCTTGCCTTTGTCGCCATGGATAAACATGGGCAGGTTACCGTCAAATTGATGGGTAAACGCCAGCCCCTTTTCCGCGCAGCGTAAAGTAAACAGGTCCACCATGCCAGTCAACAATTCCGGCAGGTTAAAGTCCTCTTGTTTTAGTTCAAATTTTCCCGCTTCAATCTTGCTGATATCCAGCACTTCGTTGATTAATTCCAACAGATGGTGGCCGCTGTTCGCGATGACCCCAATGTTCTTCCGTTGCTGGGCGGATAGCGAGGCATCCCGCAGCAGCAACTGGGCGAACCCCAATATTCCGTTCAGCGGAGTACGCAACTCGTGGCTCATGTTCGACAGAAACCGGTCTTTGGCCTTGTTGGCCTCCAGCATTTGCACACGGGTTTCATGAATTTCGGTCAGGTCGTGAACCACCGCCGTGAAGAACTGCCGGGTACCCCGCCAAACCTCCGACACGGCCAGATAAAGGGGGAAGGTGGTCCCGTCCTTCCGCAGGGCGGTCACCTCCCGGGCAATGCCGATAATTCGTTTGTGTCCGGTTTTCAGGTAGGCCTCCAAATAGCCATCGTGGCGCCCGCGCTCGGGTTCGGGCATCAACATTTTTACGTTTTGACCCATGGTCTCCCCCAGGTCATACCCAAACATGCGCTGAGCGGCCTTATTAAACGTTTCAATCGTCCCAGATGCATCAATGGTAATAATCCCATCCACGGCGTTGCCCAAAATGTTCGCTAGGTAGGCCTGGCTTTCCGCCAACGCCTGCTCCGCTTTCTTTCGGTCGGTCACATCGAACACGGTAGATTGAATGACTTCCTGGCGGTCCCAAGTAACCTTACGGGAAAATATTTCCACGGTCATGGGAGTGCCATCCTTGCGAAAACTCCTGGCCTCATAACGAACCATGTTTTGTTCCCCTCGGTACAGCGACTTGGCGGCCTCGTTGACCATATGATAATCCTCTGGGGCAACACGGTCCAAGGCATTGGGCAGCACCAGCATTTCCAACGCAGACTTAAAACCAAACATGGACACCAAGGCCGGGTTGACGAACAAAATCTTTCCCCGTGAGGTAATCATCATTCCTTGGAGAGACCCTTCAATCAGGTTTTCCAAGCGATGGCGGCTTTCCCGCAATTCCTCCTCCACCCGTTTCCGGTCGGTAATGTCGGTGGTCACCACTTGCAGGGCGGGCCTCCCCTCCCATTGAATTTTCATGATCCGGTTTTCTCGCCAGATCATTTTCCCATCCTTGGTGACGGCCTGAAACTCATAGGTGGTGGGGCCTTCCCGGTCCTCCAGGCAGGCGGCATTGTAAGACACCACCCGCTCTCTTTCATGCAGGGCCATGAGATCGGTCAGAGAAGGCATCTCCATCACCTCTCCCACAGATTCAAAACCGTGCATTTGGGCAAAGGCTTGGTTCACAAACAAGGGGCTGTGTCGGCGGTGAATCACAATCCCCAATACCGATCCTTCCACCAGGTCCCGGTACCGTCCCTCGGTTTCAAGCAGGGTGCTGTGAATGCGGTCCAATTGCCCCACCCGGCGGCGGAACAAAAATATCACTCCGGTAGTAATCAAAAAGAGAAGAATCCCAACGACATCCCCCCACCGATCCAAGTTTGCCATCACCCAAGAAGAATACTTCGCCAAGAACACTTCATGAAACCGTTCCACCCCAAAGCCCACCAAAACAGCTGGGATATACCAACCCAGTTCCCCCACCCAATTGGATAAGCGACTTTTTTGCTGTGCTACTGATGGTAGAGAGCGTTTCATAGGCTGTGAAAAACCCGAAGGTCTGAGTTGGATGAAGATAGGTGAGAGAAATCTATTTCACCGGTTGTGAGTGGGCCCTCTAACGGAATCTTACCGCCGCCGCCGGGGATATCCACCACGTAGTGCAGCATATCCAATTCAGGGGCCATTTGCCGCAACGTTTGAACCACCCGACGACCTTCCTCCAAAGACAGGCGAAACCTCGCGGTACCGGGGATCAAATCGGCGTGATGCAAGTAATAGGGCTGCACACCCAACCGGGTTACCCCAGCGAACAATTCCGCCAGCACCTTGGCATCCACATTCACCCCCTTCAGCAAAACAGATTGGCTGTACAACCGCACCCCGGCCCTGGCCAACCTCCGCAGGGCCTTGGCCGCGCCCAGAGTGATCTCCCGGGGGTGGTTCACATGCACCGCCAAGTGCAAGGCAGGGAACTCTCCTAACATCTTAACCAAATCAGGAGTTATCCTCCGGGGCAGGGCACAGGGCACCCGGCTGTGAATGCGTACCCGCCGCACGTGTTTTATCCCAGATAGAACGCTAAGAGTCTGTTGCAACCGGCGGTCGGGCAGCATCAGGGGGTCTCCCCCCGATAGGATGACCTCTTGAATCGCCGGCCGGGCCGCCACGGCTTCTATCCCAAGGGCCACCGATTCGGCGGAGATGCCCTCTCCCGATCCCCCTTCCAAAGTTTTCCTTTTTCGCATGCAAAAGCGGCAATACAGGGGGCATGTGTCGCTAACCAGTAGCAGGGCCCGGTCTGGATAGCGCCAAGTCAGGTGGGGGGCGGGGGAGTGGAAAGGGTGATCCTCCCGGAAAGGATCGGCATCCAATCCAGGTTCCTGAAGGGATTCTGGCTTTGTTTCCCCAGGGAATTCCTTGTCGGGCAACGCCTGCACCCACAACGGATCCCCCGGTTTTTGCAGGAGAGATCGGAAATGGGCCGCCACACGAACCCGGCTGGGGGGCATGGGTTGATCTTTTTTCATAAAATGTCTTTTCTCATCCCTTTCCCGTTTACATCCCCCCGGTCAGAAGATACAGTATCAGCAACATCCTCTCACGTTTTCGGCGAGTCATGAAGGCCCATCTGGTTCTAAGCAATGGCGCGGTCTTTCCAGGCCGCCTGCGGGGTGCCCGTCAAAGCGCTTCCGGCGAAGTCATTTTCAATACCTCCCTCACCGGCTACCAAGAAATCCTCACCGATCCGTCCTATAAGGGGCAGATGGTGGTCATGACCTATCCCCACATCGGAAATTACGGCACCAACCCCGGAGATGTCGAGTCCCGACGCCCCTTTGCCCAGGCCATGGTGGTTCGAGAATTGTGCGGGGCCGCCAGCAACTGGCAATCCACTGAAGACCTGGACGGCTACCTTGCCCGCCATGGGGTCACCGTGTTGGAGGGGGTAGATACCCGTGCCCTGGTGCTCACCCTGCGCTCCACGGGCAGCCTGCCCGGCCTGATTGCGGCCGAAACCGAAGCCCCCCTGGAAGAATTAAAACGACGGGCCGCCAAGCTGCCAACCATGGAAGGCCAAAACTTGGCCAAAGAAGTATCGACCCAGGAAGCCTACCCCTGGTCCAGCGTGGAACAAGACCCCACGGCCCCCCCCGTGCGCTGGAAGGTCGTGGCCTACGATTTTGGCATCAAGTACGGAATTTTACGGATGATGGCCCGGCAAGGAATAGAGGTGGAAGTGGTGCCGCACAACACTTCGGCCCAGGAGGTACTGGCCAGAAAGCCCCATGGGGTATTTTTATCCAACGGCCCTGGCGACCCAGAGCCAGTGACGGAAGCCATTCAAGCGGTCAAGGATTTGGCGGGGAAGGTTCCCCTGTTTGGGATTTGCCTGGGGCACCAAATTCTGGCCCTGGCCCTGGGGGGGAAAACCTACAAACTGAAATTTGGCCACCACGGGGCCAACCATCCGGTGCAAGATTTATCCACCGGTCGGATTGAAATCACCAGCCAAAACCATGGCTTCGCGGTAGACAGCCATGCCTTGGGCCAAACATTGGAAGTCACCCACATCAACCTAAACGACAAAACGGTGGAGGGTATCCGCTCTACCATCCATCCAGCGTTTTCAGTGCAGTACCACCCAGAGGCCAGCCCTGGCCCCCACGATTCAGCCTACCTGTTCCAACGGTTCGTCCAGATGATGGAAGAATTCCATCAGCCACGGGCTGGACGGAAAATCAGTTAACCCGCCCCAATCTTTCTTTCAACCGCTGATTGTATTCCTCCGACACCACGCAAAAGGTGGCGTTGTTCAGCAGGGGAATCTTTTGTTCAGAAAAATAATTCAACATTTCCTGAATGGGATGCTCGTACAACGGGTCCGGGCAGGGCAGTTGGGCGCCATAATGCACCGCGTGAACAAACTCCACCAGCAGCGAGAGAAACTGTTCTGGAATCCCCAGCTCTTCCGCCACCTCGTGAAACAACATTCTTTCCTCGTCCATCACCACGCCATCGGACATGGCCATCATCATCAAGTCCAATAAAAGATTATACGCCAGGGGGGTGCCGCGGATTTTCCTGAACAACTGGTGCATGTTGGGTCGGCCGCTGCGAGCCGCCTGAATCACCCGGTCTCGATAATATCGGGTCAGTTCAAAATCCCGGATTTTTTGCTCCAGGAAGGCCATTTCCCTGTCATCCAGCCGGCCATCGGCCCGGGCCATGGCCGCCACCGCCACCATGTAATACGAGCGTACCCGCTGGGGGAAGGCTTCAAGATTCAAAATCATGGTTGCTCCAATTCCAAATACAAGTGCCCCCTTCCGGACCACCCGGTGGGAGGATCAACTTTTTTATCTTGATTTGTTTTTCGGATGTTTGGGTAATTTCTTGAACTTGTAGGAATATTTTTTTATTTGAGGGCATCCACCCCACCATCACAGCCCCAGACTCTTCGGCATATTCACGACCAATGATGCCGATATAATCAGGGAATATTGTGCGTCCAGACCGATCCTGTTGGTAGATTTTTCAACGATAGGAACAGAAGAAAGAGAACAGGGAAACAGGGGGGAGGAAAAGAGCGAAAAGCAGACTTGCCCCGGTCGGATGAATAACCGTTTGATTTAGGGGTTCAGTACAAATTCTTAAACACTTCTGGCCAAACCATTTATCCGGCTTTTTTACCAGAAACCCCGGCCTTGGTTTCTCCCGCCTTCAACCGTTCGGTTTGGTCGTGGGCCAACAGCCCCTCAATCATTTCCTCAATGTCCCCCTCCATCACTTTATCCAGCTTGTAGAGGGTTAAATTGATCCGGTGGTCGGTCAGGCGCCCCTGGGGAAAATTGTAGGTTCGAATCCGCTCGCTGCGGTCGCCGGTTCCAATCATCCCCCGCCGTTGGTCGGCTTCTTTTTTCTGCTGCTCCGCCAGCATTTTTTCGTAAATGCGGGCCCGCAGCATCTTCAAGGCTTTTTCTTTGTTTTTATGTTGAGACTTTTCATCCTGGCATTGGGCCACCGTGCCCGTGGGCAGGTGGGTCACCCGCACGGCGGAGTCGGTGGTGTTCACGCTTTGCCCCCCCGGCCCAGAGGAGCGAAACACGTCAATCCTCAAATCGGAAGGTTGAAAATTCACCTCCACCTCGGTGGCCTCGGGAAGAACCGCCACCGTGGCGGTGGATGTGTGAATACGCCCTTGATTTTCGGTGGCGGGCACCCTTTGCACCCGGTGCACGCCGCTCTCGAATTTCATGAGGCGAAACACCTCGTTTCCCTCCAGCGAAGCCACTACCTCTTTAAATCCCCCACTCTCCGACGGGCTGGCCGACAGCAGCTCACTGGTCCACCCCTTGGTGGCGGCAAAACGGGTGTACATCCGGTATAACTCGGCGGCAAACAAAGACGCTTCATCCCCGCCCGTTCCCGCTCGGATTTCCAACACCACGTTGGAGTTGTCGAGGGGGTCTTTGGGCAGCAACAGCAGCTTCACCGTTTGAGAAAGCTCCTCCAACTGGGCTTTCAATTGGGGAATTTCCTGTTGAGCCATGGCGCGCAACTCCGGGTCTTCCGCCGGGTCCTGGGCCATGGCCGACTGCTGAGTCAATTCCGTTTCCACCTTACGGTAGGCCTGAAAGGCTTCCATCAGGGGGGTCAACTGGGCGTGTTCTCGGGATAAATCGCGGAAACGCGTTTGATCCGAAGCCGCACCCGGCTCGGACAGCAGCCGGGTGATTTCTTCGTATCGGGCCTGAACATCGTTAAGGCTTGCGTACATGGAGGGGTTACTTGCTGTGTTGGGCGTAGCGCTTGCGGAACTTTTCGATGCGCCCGGCGGTGTCCATCAGCTTGGCCTTGCCGGTGTAGAACGGATGGCAGTTGGAGCAAACCTCCACGGTTCGTTCCCCGCCGATCACCGACAGCACCGTGGTCACATTGCCGCAGGCGCACTTGAATTTGGTGGCCGATGTTTTGGGATGAATATCGGGTTTCATAAACCTTTCCAAAAAGAAGAAATAGATGATGCGAGTGATTGAACAAATAGCACAACAAATACAATCCACTAGCCGTTACCTGGATAACATTCCATTATCCTACATTTTATCCATCATATCAAGAAATTCGGCATTGGACTTAAAGTTGGCCAGTTTGCTGGACAAAAACTCCATGCTTTCCACCACGTTCAACGGCTGCAATACCCGCCGCAGCACCCAGATGCGATCCAGGTCGTGCTTGGGAATCAGCAGTTCCTCTTTGCGGGTAGAGGACTTGGAGATATCAATGGCGGGGAAGATGCGTTTTTCCACCAGCTTGCGGTCCAGGGCCAGTTCCATGTTGCCGGTACCCTTGAATTCCTCAAAAATCACCTCGTCCATGCGGGAACCCGTGTCAATCAACGCGGTGGCGATGATGGACAGGGAGCCGCCTTCCTCCACGTTGCGGGCGGCACCAAAGAACCGCTTGGGCTTGTGCAGAGCGTTGGAATCCACACCGCCAGAGAGAATTTTACCGCTGGGGGGCACCACGGTGTTGTAGGCCCGGGCCAGCCTGGTGATGGAGTCGAGCAGAATCACCACGTCGCGTTGGTGCTCGACCAGGCGCTTGGCTTTTTCGATGACCATTTCGGCCACCTGAACGTGCCGGGTGGCGGGTTCATCAAAGGTAGAGGAAATCACCTCGCCATTCACCGAGCGCTCCATGTCGGTCACTTCCTCGGGGCGCTCGTCAATCAGCAGCACAATCAGCACCACATCGGGGTGATTTTTAGAAATGGAATTGGCGATGGACTGCAGAATCATGGTTTTCCCGGTGCGGGGAGGTGCCACGATGAGGCCCCGCTGCCCCATGCCAATGGGGGCCACCAAGTCAATAATCCGGGTGGTCAAGTCTTCCTCGGCGCGCTCCAGAAAAAACCGTTGTTCCGCGTAAAGGGGGGTCAGGTTGTCGAACAAAATTTTATCTTTGCTGGCCTCAGGAGGCTGGAAGTTCAGGTCCTCCACCTTTAGCAGCGCGTAATAACGCTCGCTTTCTTTGGGGGGGCGAATCTGGCCAGAGACTGTGTCTCCGGTGCGCAGGTTAAACCGCCGAATTTGAGAGGGCGACACGTAGATGTCATCGGGGCCGGGCAGATAGTTGTAATCCGGCGAACGCAGAAACCCAAACCCGTCCGGCAGGGTCTCCAGCACCCCAGAGCCATAAATGGGGCCGTTCAGCGCCGACTGGGCCTGAAGCAACGCGAAGATCAGTTCCTGGCGCCGCATGCCGGCGGCATTTTCAATGTTAAAGCCCCTGGCCAGTTTGGTCAGTTCCGGGATGGCCTGCCGTTTCAGTTCGGTCAGGTCCATCGGCTTCACCGAAGAATTGTTTTTTCGGTTTTGCTGGGCGTTTTCTTGGGCGGTCTCTTCAGACCTAGCGTCATCGGGTTGTGTCTGGGGTTTCATGGAGTGTAAAGAGAGGATGAAAGTGTCCGGGAGAAAACCCCGGCGTGGTGCGGCCCGGAACAATTGGACCGGATGGGTTTACGAAGATTGTGGGTGAGATGCCTGCCTATGGTCAACCCGGTCTTTGGTTCGTGGGGCAGCTGCGACAATCGCGGTGGAGTAGAAGTGGTCAATCTGCTGCGGGTCTGGCTGCCAGCCTGGGCTGCGATCCGATGAATTCCTACAAATGGAATCCACGCCTAGGTGAACCGGGGAACATTGGAATCTTGACCGGGATATCCGGATCGGCGGGTAAGGGTGGGTGCGGCTGAAACGACCCCTTGCTTTAGGGTTACTGCCAAAGCCTTCCGCTGTCAAGCCCCTTCTTTTGGGGGTACTCCCTCCATTCGTTTTCAATTTTTTCTATCGCGTTTCCCCCCGTGTTTTCCCCAGGGATTTTCCTGCAAGCATTCTTCTAGGATATCTCTAGGTTTTCTTTGGAGGTTTACCCGGTATCTTCCCCCTGGGGTGTTCCCGTTTCCATCCAATTTTCCAAGTCTTTTGCCACATAGTTATTAACGCGTTTTTCCACCCAGATTTGCCTTTAAGGGAAACGTGGGGCGCGGCCCCTAGGTTCCCCAGCCCTGCTGAGGTTTGCTTTGAAAGAACCTGAGGCCGGTGGAGGATCGAATGGGAGAGGGGCAACCCTTCTGGCTTCATGGCCCCATGACTCTGTTTGTTGGATTTGAATGTTGTTGCTTTCTCTGGGGCCTGGGTGCGGTTTGGCTTCCCCATGGCCCCCGGAATGCCCAGAAAAACCCCCGCCCCCCATAATCCCCAAGCCAGGGGAACCAGCAACCAAGCCCCTACTGGAGTAAGCGTTTCAGTCATCCAGCGGGCCCCCGCCCACCCGGCCAACCCTGGCCCCCAGGCCCCCCGCCAAGACACATCCTCCTCCCAGCCCAGCGCTTGCCCCCACAACCCTAACCAAGTAGAGGTAAACAGGGCCGCCAGTAACGCGGCACCAAGGGTGTTCCACCCCAAGGGCCGGTCGGTTACTCCCCGCCAAACCAGCAGCAGGGGAAACACCCACACCCCGGCCCCCAACAATTCTAGCAGGGTTCCTCCGGTCAAAGCCCCACCCAGCCCAAAGGGGTGGGCCACCCCCCGGGGCGAGGCGTACAGATTCAGCAGGGTGGGGTCGGCCTCCCCACCCCCCGCCAGCCATGCCCCCACCACCAGGGCTGCCGCCAGCCATGGCCAGCGGGGCAGCCGCTTCAAAGACCGGGGTTTGGCATACTGGTCTGGCAGGTCAGGATTTACCGATGGCGGCTGCATAGGACCGGAATTCCTCTAATTTTTTTTCTTCGTGAAACCAGGCATTGGGAACAATGAGGAAGATTTGCCCCCCGGTGAACAAAAAAAATCGAACGATCAAGCGGAATGGCCGCGCTTCAGACTTTCCGCCACTTTTTTGGCCACGTTAGGGTGAACGTATTCGCCAATGTCTTCACCCAGCAGGGCCAGTTCCCGAATCAGGCTAGAGTTCAGCACCGAAAACCGGGGAGACGTAAACATGGCGATGGTTTCAATGTTGGGGTTGATCCCCCGGTTGCCCATGGACTGTTCCATTTCCAGTTGCAGGTCGCTCACGTTGCGCAGCCCCCGCAAAATTACCCCCGCGCCAATTTTCTCGGCATAGCGCACCGTGGAACCCTCGTAGAAATCCAGCGTCACGTTATCGAGCTTAAAATAGGTCACATACTCGGCCATCATGGCCAGCCGATCCTCCCTGGAAAACAGGGGGGTCTTGGCCGGGTTCACCGCCAAGGCCCAGGTGATTTTCCCAAAGGTATGGGCCGCCCGCTCCATCACGTCGGCGTGGCCCCAGGTGGGGGGGTTTCCGCTTATGGGGTAGAGCACATGGTTGGATTTTCGGTTGGGCATGGGGCCTCCACAAGAGCCGATGGTTCGATTAAAAAATGAGCGTGAACATGCCCACGAGGTTCATCAGGTTCAACAATAAATGAGCCACCAGGGAGGGGATAACACTGCGGGTTTTCCAAACGATAAAGGCAAACCCCAGGCTACCCAAAAGCAGAACGGGCAGCAGCCACAACTGAAAGGTGTGATAGAAGGCGAACAGGGTGCCGTTCACCACCCAGGCCCACTTGCCCATCCAACCCATGCGGGGCAGCATCCAGGCCCGAAAGTACAGGTCCTCCACCAAAATATTCAACGTTAACACATAGGCCATGCCGAACAGCATCCAGTAAGCTCCCTTCAGGGAGTAACCCGGCGACAGGATTTCCGGCGGGGTGGTGGCCGGGTTCAAACCCTTTAAGAAAAATGGCATGTAATCGGGAATGACAAACCCGATTTGGGCCAACCATCCAGGCAACAACTGCATAATTCCCATCATCACGGCAATCATTCCCACAATAATCAGCCCCACCAAGCCCCATTGGCGGCCAGACAAAGGATTCAGGCACAACCTGGCCCGCAAAGAGACGCCATGCAACCGGGCATCTCGCGCCAACACCCACCCCCCAAACAAACCAAAACCCGTTAGGGCCACGCCCGCCACCAAGGGCCAGGCCAACACTGGGGGCATGCCCCCGGTGACCAGCCAGGGCAACACGCCATGAAACCCGGCAAAAGCCACCGCGCTGGGGCCAAAAGTGGCAACCAGCAGCCAGGGAACCGACAAGGGAATCGCCCGCTCCCAAGAAAAGGTGGTTGAAGGTTTTGCCATGGGAATCTCCGTTCATTGGGTGATTTTATTAGGGGGCTTCGCCCCCCATTCCCCCTGTTAAGGGCAATAACTGGTGCTATGCGGAAAGTCTTGGCTAGTCTACTCAGCCTTCCACGGCTTTCAGGGCCAACTGTTTGGCCGTTTGGCACAAGGCCTGGGTGGCAGCCTCACTTTCGGTGGTTTCGGCATACACCCGAATTTTAGGCTCGGTGCCGCTGGGGCGCATCATGAACCAAGTGCCATCGGTGAAAACAAACTTGTAGCCGTCTTCGGTGTTCACCTGGGCGATTTCCAGGGTCTTTCCCTGGTGACTCACCGTGCGGCCGGGGGTTAGGTCTTTCAGCGCGTCCAGTTTTTTGCGGGCCTTGTCTGCCGGAATGGAAATGGGGAAGGTCTGCTGCAACCAATAATGCCGTCCTTGCTGGGCCTCCAATTCTTCCACCAACTGACTGAGGGGTTTTTTGTAGTGCAGCACAATGCGGATGGCCAGCAACAAAGCCAGGATGCCGTCTTTGTCCAACGAGTGCCCGGCGATGGAAATACCATCGCTCTCCTCGTAGGCCATCAAGGCCGTATGGTTGGTGAAAAACGGCCGAAAGTACTTGAACCCGGTGGGGGTAATCATCAAGGCCCGATTGTGAGACTGAGCAAACCGTGGCCCCAGGTGACTGGTTGGAATAGTGGTGGCCATCCCGCCCTCTTGCCCCAGGTCCATCAGGTATTTCATCACCAACGGGGCAAAACGGTTCATTTTAATCCCCCCGCCGTCATCGCCCACCAGAGCCCGGTCTGCATCTGGGTCATTGCGCACCGCCACCTTGAACGCCGCCCGCGAGGTTTTCAGCAGCCCCAAGGCGTCGGACAGGGTTTGCTCGTTTGGTTCGGTGGTTTGCCCGCCAAAATAGGGGTCTTCATCGGTGTGGATCACCTCCATCACCCAGGGCCCCACCCGCTCTTGCAGGCGTTTATACACTGGAGTGGCAGCCCCCCAGGTGGGATCCGCCACAATGGTGATCTGGCCGAACATTCCCCCAATCTCTCGGCATAGATCATCCAGCCGGATGACCGGATGGTCCGCCAAGCATTTTAAATACAAGTCGTGAATATCCACCCATTCCAGGTCGGCCAAGCTTTCCCCCACCAGTTCGTCCAGTTCAGCGTAGTCTGGCCATTCTTTGGGTGAAATTTCTTGCAGAGCCACGTTGGCCAACTGGGCCAGGGGGCCAGTCAAGTCCGTGCCCGCCAGCCCGCCATCGGCCGGAGAAATTTTAATGCCGCCATAACGAAACGGATTGTGACTGGGGGTGAAGTTCACGGCGGCCGCCCACTTCATGTGTGGAACCACCCGAGAAAACTCCGGCGTAGACGCCAAACCGGCATACAACACTTTCCATCCGGCGTTGAGAAACAAATGGGCGGCATAGGCCGAAAAATCCGAGTTAAACAAACGGTTGTCGTGGCCAATCACCACCCCCATGGCCTTCACCCGCTCCAAGTCTGCGGTAAAAAAATGAGCCGCCCGTTCGTGGGGCTCTAGGTGGTCCACCATATGAATAAATGCGGCGATAATGGCGTGAACATGCACCAGGGTCAAACCCGTCCCGATTTCTCCCCGGTGCCCCGAAGTGCCAAACACCACCTGGGGTACTTCCTTCCCCTGTTCTCCTGGGTGGCTAAACGCTTTGATTCTCAGCAATTCCTCGCAGGCCCCCTGCAGCAACAAAGCCGAGGTCTCGTTGAAGGGGCCTTTGCCATGCAGTTTGGGAATCAACATTTCCAACACCCCAAACACATCCCCTTGCTCCAAGGCTTTCTTGGTTTGGACAGGGTCCAAACCCACTTTAGGCGCTAGGGAAAGAACTTCTTCCCGCAATTCTTCGATCAAAGCGGCTTTGTCAAACGGATGGTCGGTCATGAGATATTGGTTCCTAAAAAGAGATGAGCATTCCAGATGGCAAGATTATACAGATGCTGATCGCATTTGGCTCGCCAGTTGAAAAAGCTGGTTGGTGAATTCGGATTTACGGTTTTCTTCCCAGGCCATCAAACACCCCCGCAATGCCGCCAACCGCACGCGATCTTGCGCCGATGACCCAAACTGAAAATGGCGCTCCAACTGGCGCAGAGACAAGTAAATATCCGACAGGCCGCCTCCTTCCAGGCTGTACGTCCCGTTTCTGAACAGACTGGATTTTTTCCAAAACTCCATGGGGTCCAAGGCAAATGAATGAACCGCTTGGTTTCCGCGAATCAGCAGACTACCATGCCCTCCCTTGGCATGAAATGAAGGTGGTTCAACAACCATATAATGATTTTCCTTGGCCATGGAAATAAATCTTGAAATTTCCACGGCCAAATCGTTCCCAAAGGGGAATGGCCCGCTGGAACCCTCCAAATTTTTTAACAATTGCTGAAGCTTGGGTTTGAACACACCCCGTCCCTTTTGTGGGCGAATTTCTGGCGTTAAGTTTAACAATCTTTGCCTGCGGCCATTCTTGGGGCGAAGGGGAAAGCCCTCGGGAGGAAAGATCGACTGCCGTTCCTCCGGTGCCATATCCATCGCCGCCACAACGGCATGAACGGCCGAATCAAAGGCCAATAAATCGTTTTCCTCCCAACCCATCATCACGTCATTAAACAAAGGCTCCCACAGCCACGCCTGCCACCGGATAAAGGGCATCCAACGCTCCGCCGACAGCACCCTGCGTTCCCGTGAACGCAAAGCGGGCGGAACCGGGGATAGTTCCGGCGTGCCAGGGGCCTTTCTCTCCGCCTCCGCCATCCAATCCGACAAGAAACGGGAAACTCTGGCCGTATGGGCCATTACCTGATCGCATTGCAGATAAGATCCGCGGTACCCATCGCGCTCCAAATAGGCCGAGAGCGTCTCTCGGTACTGGGTCATCCGTTCAGAGAACAGGTCGGGGAACCGATGAATGGGTTCTAGATTCAGGCTGGGGTCAATTCGATCTTCCGGGTTTTCGTTCATTCCCTGGTGAAACATGGGAATGGCGCAGCCATGATTTGTCACAAACGGGGTAAACGATCCCTTTCCCTCCACAATTCCTTGCCATCGGGTCAGGGCTTCCTCGGCCAGTTGCGTGCGTGGTTGATGGGGGTTGTCCTCCACCACGTCTTGAAGTTGGCCAAGAAGTTTGACCACCCGACGTTGATCCTTCGCCCATTGGGCCTGCTGGCCCGGTTTCTCCTGCGCATTGGTCGAGGTTTGATCCATATATTTTAGAGCCTGCAAGTGGATATCAGCCCCCAAAGAGGACCTGGCCAATGGCATTGTGAATTTTCATGAAAGTTCATGGGTCTTGCCCCGCACGAATCTTCCCACGGCCCCCTTGCGGATGTCCATACAGCTTGGTTTTTGACCGTCCCCGCCCTCCAGCAAAAATTTCCCTCTTGATTTTATCCCCCTCTCGTGGAAGGTATATGTTTGCGAGACGAAGGAATCGTCCCCCCTGCTGCAGTCCGGAAAAGGTTCTCTCCAGAGAATCCCGTCATGGAAGACCCCTGGTTGTTTGTTCAAGCCATCTACGAAATCTGAAATCATCACGGTTGTCATTTCCGGGGGATGGAGAGCTTGGCTCTCCGTTGAACGCGGTCTGTTGATCTGGGTGTTCAAACCAATAATCTGAGCGATCATCTAACTGTTGAAATGAAATAATTTATTCATTTTTTTACGAGAGGATATATCATCCTTTCCATTACGTCTTACCCTTATCCCCCGGCCCAAATACCCCATGAGGAAGCCCGAATCTGACGGATCGAAAACCGTGGCCAGCATGATCAAGGATGCGATTGAACGCAACGGTTACAAAGACGTAAAGGAGTGCGCGAGAAGCATCAAGGTTCCTTACGACCTGTTCAACAAAGTGGTGGGGGGGCATATTCCCAAAGACCCCCAGTTGGTGGATTACGCTAAAAAGCTGAAGATTGACCACCGGGAACTGCTGCTGGCGGCCTACAAAGAGCGCGCCCCGGATGAAATGAAAAAATATTTTAATTCGGTGGCCCTGCTGGATAACCACCGGGAATCGGTGCGGGAAATTTTGGATATTGTAGACACCCTCACCGAACCCCAGGTGGAAGAAGTGCTGCTGCTTGCCCGCATGATTCGACAGGCCCCCAGGGAAACCTGCAACAAAGCCACCGCTCTGCTGGCGCTCTACCAGCAAATGAACCCCGACCTTATGGAGCACTTTAATGCCCTGGTGTTGTTGTCTCTGCGGGGAGAAGACATCAAGGGCCTGAAGAATTTTAGAAACGCGGTGGGTGACCCCAAACCCCAACGGCCCATGCGCCGGCCCAGGGGTTAAATCCCCCCTTTCCGCAATTGACAAAACCGTCCGTCTTTCCTACCCTGGTTTTTAGTGTTTTCCATTGGGCAGCAGGGCGTTCTCTCCGCCGCATTGGTTTCCCGGAATAACCAAGTGTTCCATGGGCCCCTGCCTGCGGGGATGGCCAATGTACCCGTTGCATCTCAGTGTTCAGGCCGCCCAGGGGAACAATCCACTCGGAACACTCAGCAACCAGGGAGAAAATAGAGATTCGGAGGGGTGGGTGAGTGGTTGAAACCGGCGGCCTTGAAAGCCGTTAAGCCTTCGGGCTTCGGGGGTTCGAATCCCTCCCCCTCTGCCCTCTGCACAACATGAAACAGAGCCCTGCAACCGTAAGAACCGGAGAGATGGCTGAGAGGCCGAAAGCGGCACATTGCTAATGTGTTGAGCGGGTTAAACTGCTCCGGGGGTTCGAATCCCCCTCTCTCCGCTATATCAGTAACTTACACCATAAACAGTCAGCATTCAAAGCGCCAGGCAATACTGATACAAGGTGATACAAAGGGGTGTTTGGGGGGCAAAAGTGATACATAAGTGATACAGGATTTCCCCCCTCACCCCGATCTCATTCTCCCCTCAATTCATCAGCGGCATTAACAGACGGCACTTCCACTGCCAGGGCTCGCAACAATTCTTTGCGAAACCGGATGGCGTCCTCTGGGGCGATGATTTTCCCCAGGGTGGAAAGGTGCCCCTTCACCGCGCTGGGCGATTTCATCACCGCCGGGCGTTGAAGATTGACCAGCCAGCCCGAAGGGATGGGGTTTTGATCAACACGCTTCCACTTCCCGATGATGAATCAAAAAGAAATCAAACGATTTAGAGTTCTGTTTATTGCCGCCGCATTGTGGAATTTAACCGGGGCCGTGTTCGGTTATTTCAACACCAGCCATACCTTCAGCGTTATCTTTGGCCGTGAGCTGACGGATCCGCTGTATTTTGCCATTTATCAAGGCGCGTGGGGGACCACCCTGATGTATTTTTTGGGTTACTTAATCGTTGCCTATAACCCGGTCAGGCATTCCGGCATTGTTTTGATCGGTGGTATCGGCAAGGTGGGCTATGCGGTGAAGTTGCTACAATTATACATGGCAGGCATTGCCAGTTCAGCCGCGCTCATTGTGATTATCGGTGATTTTACCTTTGCTTTTCTATTCTGCTGGTACTTTTACCGATTGATCAAATTAAGAACCCCTCAGCAAACTTTGCTTTGAGCCTGTTGCCGCAAGTGGGCGTAAAGCCAGTAGGTGGGCAGCGGGGAAAGAATATCCTGGTGGCTTTCATGGCGAACATGGATATAGCAACGCACATGCGAAACAACACATTCTGCGCCAGACAACCTTGACAAATCCCCGCTGGAATGTGACACTTGGATATCCCCGTTGTCCTGGAGAAACAGAACCGACCCAGGCTCACGCGCTTCAGCGGGCGAGCAACCCGAAGTGGCAACGGGGCCTCTTTTCCCCCTTCATCATTACCGCCATCTCTTTTTCCCTCCCTCCTTCAATCGTACTCCCAGGCATACCGGGTTTTTCCCGCACAGACAAAACTCCCCCATTCGTTGTCCTTTTTTGCAGGGCCTAGGATATAATGACTTTGCCATAGGGCTCCGAGGGGATAGTCCAGCCTCGGGCGCAAGCACATCGGCTGGTGAACGTCCCGATGTGGCCTTATGGCCCTCTTTGGAAAACCACCTCCAACCGTTGATTGTTCTCACTGCCGGAGAATCCCGTGACCGACCGATTTGACCCGGCCCAATTGGCTGGCGTGTACCGGGCCATTCATGAACGGCGTGACATTCGATCCTATCGCCCCGACCCCATCCCAGACGAGTTGCTGTGGAAGCTGCTGAACGCGGCCCACCACGCGGGCAGCGTGGGCTACATGCAGCCCTGGAATTTTTTGATTGTGCGGGACCCCGCCCAGCGGCGCAGGGTGTATGAGCACTTTTTGGCGGTGAACCAAAAAGCCGCCGAGGGCTATGACGGAGAGCGGGGGGCCGCTTATCGGTCATTGAAATTACAGGGTCTGCTAGATGCCCCCCTGAACCTGTTGATTACCTGTGACACCACCCGCGGAGGTCGGGTGCTGGGGCGGGCCACCATTCCGGAAACCGATGTGTATTCCACCTGCTTGGCGGCCCAGAATTTTTGGCTGGCCGCCCGGGCCGAGGGCGTGGGGGTGGGGTGGATGAGCCTGATGGAACCCCAGGTGGTGGCGGAGATATTTCACCTGCCGGAGGGCGTGCATCCCGTGGTGTACTTCACCGTGGGATACCCGGTGGAATTTCCCCCAGAGCCCATGCTGGAAACGGTGGGTTGGGGAACCCGGTTGCCCCTGACCGACCTGGTGTTTGAAAACCGCTGGAATCAGGCAGCCCAGCCCCCGGCCACCCAGCCCATCCCCCCTAAGCCCACAGCCCCCTTAAAAACGACCGGGCCGCTGCAGCCCAACCAAGCGGTTAAGCTGGCCCAGACTCGGCTAGACAACCTGACCAAGCCCCAGGGCAGCCTGGGCCGCCTGGAAGAACTGGCCTGCCGCCTGGCCGCCATTCAAGGCCTGGAATACCCCACCTGCCAGACCCCCCATGGAATCATTTTTGCCGCGGACCATGGGGTCACCGCCCAGGGGGTCAGCGCCTATCAACCCCAGGCCACCCACCAGATGGTCTATCAATTTCTGGCCGGGGGGGCCGTGATCAATGAATTGGCCCGGTTGCAGGGAATGTCCCTGACCATTGTAGACGTGGGGGTGGATCACGATTTTGGCATGGCAACGGGATTGACGCACAGCAAGGTGCGGCGGAGCAGCCGAGACCTAACCCAGGAACCCGCCATGACCGAGCAAGAAACCCGGCAGGCCTGGGCCGCGGGCGTGCAGGCCGTAGACAACCTGCCCACGGTGGACTTGCTGGTGCTGGGAGAAATGGGCATCGGGAACTCCACGGCGGCGGCGGCCCTGGTGGCAGCCCTGCTGGGGTTAAGCCCAGAGCAAGCCGTTGGCCAGGGAACCGGCATTGGACCGGAAACCCTGACTCGCAAAGCCAAGGCAGTGGCCACGGCCCTGGCCCGGCACGGCTCCCATCTTCAAGACCCCTGGCAGGCCCTGGTGCGGGTGGGGGGATACGACTTGGCCGCCCTGGCTGGGGCCATGACCCAGGCCCACCACCGTCGAATTCCGGTGATGCTGGATGGATTCATTGCCGGGGCGGCGGCCCTGGTGGCCTGCCGAATAGCCCCCCCCGTGGGAAACTCCCTGCTGGCCGGGCACCGTTCCACAGAACCAGCCCATGGGGCCGTGCTGAAAGCCCTGGGACTGGAGCCCCTTTTGGACCTTCACCTGCGGCTGGGAGAAGGCTCTGGGGCGGCCCTGGCGGTGGGGCTGGCACGGGCCGCCTGCCAAATTCTCAGCGGCGTGCGTACTTATGAAGAAACGGGACTGCCCCGGCCCATTTCGCCAGAGGGAATAAAGTAAGGAAGTCATTCAGTTCCACCCGTCATAGCTTTCTCCCTCTCCATATCCTCTTCCCATCTCTTTCAGGGCTTCCCCCTCAACCCATGACCCTCTCCTCCCTCTTTTTATATATGCTGGCTGGGGCTTTGGCTGGCACCTTGGCTGGTTTAATGGGCCTGGGAGGGGGTTTGTTGTATGTTCCCCTGCTGGTGTGGAACCTGGAACAATTGGGGGTGGAATCCGCCCGGGTTCCGTTCATGGCGGTGTCGACCAGCTTGGCGGTGATTGTGTTGTCTCTGCCCAATTCATTGGCGGGCCACTGGAAAAATGGGAACATCCTGCCCCGATTGATCCCCCCCCTGCTGTTGGGGGGCGTGGCCGGGGCCGCCCTGGCCTCTTTGTGGCTGGCCGGGGTAGAAGCCCGCCCCTTCAAATTGTATCTGGGGGTGTTTCAATGGTTGGTGGCTTGGCGGATGCTGGCCACCCTGAAAGAATCTCCCCCATCCCGCCCCATGGCCGGTTTTACCTCCCTGATGATGATCGGGTTCGTGTCTGGAGCCAGTTCTGCGTTCTTTGGGGTGGGGGGCGGGGTTATCGCGGTGGCGTTGATGCATTTCGCCGCCAGGGTGCCCCTCAAGGCCAGCGTGGCCACATCCTCTGTGTACATGATGGGGGCCACCACCGCGGCGTTGGGGTCTTACCTGCTGCAATCCCAAACCATGGGGGGCTTCCCTCCCCACAGTTGGGGTGGCGTGTACCTGCCCGCCCTGATAGCCCTATGGCCCACGGCGTTTTTGTTTAACCGGCTGGGGGCCCAGTTGGCCCACCGGGTGCCCGTATCCCAATTGAAGCAGGCCATTGCCGGGCTGCTGGTCGTGGTGGGGGCGTGGGGCATCTGGCATGGAATCCAAGTGTAAATTCCTACCCAAACCTCTACATAGCCCCTGTTTTCCCATCTCCCAGGCCATGCGCCAAGGTAGTTGGCTGCCCTCCCCCTATCATTTTGAGACCTCTGCATAACTCGGGTCTTTGCCGTGAACAGGGGGAAGGGAAAACACGGGTTACGCAAAGGTTTCATTATGCCTATATTTTATTCATCATCCGCCTGATTTACTCTCACCCCACCTTTATCCTGCCTATTTTTTAATCACTTCCGGCTGGTTCTCTCCTGCCATCCCTCCATATTGCTATAACATTTCAGCATATTACCTGTCCATTCCTCTTGGCATTGTTCCTGCGAAAGGAACAAGGAGGGGTGCCTGCTCCTGGGTGCCCCGCAACCCTTGTTTCGGAGGCGGAATGAACAAGAAAAAAGAAGACATGAAAAAAATCGAGGCCATCCTCAAGCCCTTCGTGCAGGAACAGGTCCGGCACGCTCTCAATGTGCTGGGGGTGTCTGGTCTCACCGTGACCGAAGTTTCCGGCTACGGGCGTCAACGGGGTCACAGCGAATTGTACCGGGGCGCGGAATATCAGGTGGATTTCCACCCCAAGGTGAAACTGGAATTGGTGGTTCCCGCAAGCCAAGTGGAAAGCGTGGTGGATGCCATTTGCAGCAATGCCCGCACGGGAAAAGTGGGCGACGGGAAGATCTTCATCTCCCCCGTGGAATCCGTGGTGCGGGTACGCACCGGAGAACGGGACTTGGATGCCTTGTAGGCACACGCTGCCCGACCCCCTGAACCCCCAATCACCCTTCTTTGAGGAATCCAACATGACAATGAAAAAACCACCCACTCGTTTGGGGCGCCGATGGATGACCCCGGCGGGTATTACACTGGCGGCCATCTTGGCTCTAACCGTTCAGCCCCTGCAAGCCTTGGCTCAAGGAGCATCCCCGGCGGTGATTGATAAAGCCGACACGGCCTGGATGATGGTGTCCTCGGCCTTGGTGCTGCTGATGGTTCCCGGCTTGGCGCTGTTTTACGGCGGCATGGTCCGCCACCAAAACGTCCTCTCCACCCTGATGCACTCCTTCGTGGCCATGGGAATCATCATGATTCAATGGATGGTGTTGGGGTATTCTCTGGCTTTTGGCCAAGACATCGGCGGTTTCGTGGGAGGCTTCAATTTTTTCATGCTGAACAACGTTGGCCTGGAACCCAAGGGAACCATTCCTCACTTGGTGTTTATGGTGTTCCAGGGCATGTTCGCCATCATCACCCCGGCGTTGATTTCTGGGGCCGTGGCGGAGCGGATGAAGTTCTCCACGTATGTGGTGTTCATCACCCTCTGGTCCACCCTGGTGTATGACCCCATTGCCCACTGGGTTTGGGGAGAGGGCGGCTGGCTGTTGAAGATGGGCGCTTTGGACTTTGCGGGCGGAACGGTGGTGCACCTGAACAGCGGAGTCGCCGCCCTGGTGGCGGCCCTGATGATTGGTCCCAGGTTGGCGTACCGCAAGGAACGCATTTACCCCAACAATCTGGTGTTAACCTTGCTGGGTGCCGGGCTGCTGTGGTTTGGTTGGTTTGGTTTCAACGCGGGCAGCGCCCTGGCATCGGGTGAATTGGCCGCCCTGGCTTTTGTCACCACCATGATCGCCACCTCGGCGGCCATGATGAGCTGGCTGGCCGTCGAATGGCTGTTTCATGGCAAGCCCAGCATGTTGGGCGCGGCTTCTGGCGCCGTGGCGGGGCTGGTGGTCATTACTCCAGCCGCCGGGTTTGTGTCTCCCACCGGGGCCCTGATGATGGGGCTGATTGGCGGAAGTGTGTGCTACGGGGGGGTGTTGCTGAAAAACAAAGGCCGCTATGATGACTCCCTGGACGTGTTTGGCGTGCATGGCATCGGGGGGCTGACTGGCGCCTTGCTCACCGGTGTGTTCGCCACCACCCTGTTCAACAAAGCGGGCGTTCCCGGCCTGCTGGATGGCAACACGGCCATCATGGGAGTGCAGGCCATGGGCGCCCTGGCGGCGGCGGCTTACTCCATGGTCATGACCGCGGTGATTTTGCTGGCCCTGAAATTCACCATGGGCTTGCGGGTGGAAGAGGAAGAAGAGCGCATGGGCCTGGACACCAGCCAGCACGGCGAGCGGGCCTATAACATTCCCTAACGGTTCCCTCCTTTTGAGTTCACCCCCCGGCCGCGGCCGGGGGTTTTTTTTTGTTTAAAATTTGGTACTCTTTTTCTCTGGTGTTCTCTTTACGCAGCCTGGGAACGGGTTGTGCGTGCTCTCTCCCCCAAACTTTCTTACAGTTTCATTTCTCTGGGAGAGAACCGTGCCGCGAACCAAGTCTCGTTTTTTAATCCCCCACAAATTCTTCTTGGCCATTTTGGGGCTAACCGCCGGGGCTCTCCCCGTGTGGGCCCAGGAACTGCCCCCCCAATCCCCTCCCGCACCCACCCTGAACGCCGCCGATACCGCTTGGTTGTTGACCGCCACCACCCTGGTGTTGTTCATGACCCTGCCTGGGCTGGCCTTGTTTTACGGTGGACTGGTGAGGAAAAAAAACGTGCTGTCGGTCATCATTCAGTGTTTGGCCATTTCAGCTTTGGCCACGGTGCTATGGCTGGTCGCAGGTTATAGTCTGGCCTTTACCGATGGCGGGGCGGCCAACCCATTCATCGGGGGGTTCTCTCGCCTTCTGTTCGCTGGCATGGGGAAACTCTCCCTAACGGGCACTGTGCCCGAAAGCTTGTTCGCTTCGTTCCAAATGACCTTTGCCATCATCACTCCCGCTCTCATTACCGGGGCCTACGCCGAGCGGATGCGCTTTCCCGCCGTGCTGTGGTTTTCGTGCCTATGGCTGATGGTGGTGTATGTGCCAGTGGCCCATTGGGTGTGGGGCGGCGGCTGGTTGAACAAGCTGGGTTTGATGGACTTCGCCGGAGGGGTGGTGGTTCATATCACCGCCGGAGTGGCCTCGCTGGTGGCGGCCCTGATGCTGGGCAAGCGGCGGGGGTTCCCCAAAACCGTGATGGCCCCCCATAACCTGACCCTGGTGGCGGCGGGGGGCGGCATGTTGTGGGTGGGTTGGTTCGGCTTTAACGGGGGCAGCGCCCTGGCCGCCGACGGCTCGGCCTCCATGGCCTTGCTGGCCACCCATATTTCCGCCGCGGCGGGGGCCGCCACCTGGATGTTCTACGAATGGCGGCGGTTTGGCATGCCCACGGCCCTGGGTACCCTCACTGGGATGGTGGCGGGGCTGGGCACTATCACGCCAGCCTCGGGGTTCGTGGGCCCCGGGGGCGCCCTGATCATTGGAGGTCTGGCGGGCGTGGTGTGCTTTCATGCCGTGCAAATCGTTAAACGCACCCTGCATATTGATGACGCTCTGGACGTGTTCCCTGTTCACGGTGTGGGGGGAATCATGGGAACCATGCTGACGGGGGTGTTTGCCTCCACCAGCCTGGGGGTGTTTGCCGGGCAGGGCTTTACCATGGGCACACACACCATGGCAGAACAACTGGCCGTGCAAGCCCTGGGGGTGGTCTCCGTGGCAGCCTACACCGCCGCTGCCACCTGGGGCATTTTGTGGGCGGTAGGAAAAATCACCCCCCTGCGGGTGCCCCCTGAAATGGAAACCGACGGGTTAGACTTGGGCAGCCATGAAGAACAGGGCTACAACCTATAACGTTCACCTTCTTACAATCCCACTGGTTTCCCAAATCAACAGGGCCTGGATGAAGACACCAGGCCCTGTTTTATTTACATCCCATGATTCAGACCCCCCATCTAGGTCTCAGCCAGCAATAATTTTTGTCCATCGGAGAGCCATCATAAAATGGATTCTTATTTGGCAAAGCCCCTGAAATTCAGTTACAGTACACAACACGCCATGACTCTATTGTTTTCACTTATATATTTCGTTAGGTATCATGTTTTAGGTTTGCTTGCCGATACTCATTTATCCTAGCCTACGCCATCCACACCCACACCAAAGGAACCATGCGGATTTTTGTGGTCGACGACGACCCCATGGGATTGAAAGCCATCTCCCTGTTTCTTTCCAAATCTGGCCACGATGTGGAGAGCTTCTCCAACGGAATGGACCTGCTTACAAAGTTGGAAAGCAGCCCCCTGCCAGACTTGGTGCTGTCGGATGTGTACATGCCCCGCATGGACGGCCTGGAATTGTTAAAGCGGGTGAGGGATAAGTTTCGAGATTTACCGGTGGTCATCATGACCTCCTCCCGGGAATTGGACGTGACCGTGAAAGCCCTGAATTTGGGGGCGTTTGCCTATCTTTTAAAGCCCCTGGTGATGGAAGAAGTGGGCTGGATGGTGTTAAGGGTGTCCGAGAACAACCGCCTGCGCCAGGAGCTGGCCCAAGAACAAGAGCGGATGGTTCACTCCCAACGGCTGGCAGAACTGGGGGTGCTGTCGGCGGGCATTGCCCACGAAATCAACAATCCCAACACCTTTATTCGGGGGAACCTGGACCTGCTGGCCAAAATGTGGGAAAAAATCACCCCCAAGCTAGAAAACAATCACGGGCAAAACGATCCGGGCGTGGATTTGGTGCGGAAGGAGTTTCCGCTCATATTAAAAGGAATGATCGAAGGCTCGGATCGAATATCCCAGATTGTCCATTCCCTTTCCACCTATACCCGCCACGAAAGCGAACCCAAGACCAACGAAACCTCCAGCATTGAAAACGTGATGGCGGAGACTTTTTCATTGTTGGCCAGAAAAGTGGATGGAATTCAAACCACTGTGGCGGGGATAGAGCCCACCATGAGGATACGGCTTCCAGAGGTAAAACTCTTGCAGGTGCTGGTCAACCTGCTGTCTAATGCCCTAGATGCCCTGGCAGGCCGCCCGGAGCCAATTGTTACCATTCAAGTCAAACGGGAAGGAGCCTCCTTTCTTTCCATTTCCGTTACAGACAATGGGCCGGGATTTTCTCCGCAATCTATGTCAAAATTGGGAACCCCCTTTTACACCACCAAGGGACCGGGGGAAGGAACCGGGCTGGGGTTGTATATCACCCATCAAATTGTGACCCGGTGCGGAGGGAAATTGGTCTTCACCCAGCGAGAAGGTGGAGGGGCCGTGGCCACCGCCACGCTTCCGGCGGTTGAATCATAAAAAGGAGAATTCCTCGTGAAAATTCTACTGGTAGATGACGAAGTTGAAATTTTAAACATGCTCAAACGGCACCTTGAGTTGGAGGGGTTCCAGGTAGATACCGTCACCGACCCGCTGAAGGCGTTGGATTTGATGCATCAAAACCTTTATAATCTGGTTCTTACCGACATCCGAATGCCCTCCATGCTGGGCACCGAGTTGATTCCTCAATTGAAGGAAATCAACCCCCTGGTCAACGTGGTGATCATGACCGGTTTTTCCAGCATGAGCTATATTGTGGAATGCATTGGGGAAGGGGCCGTGGATTACTTCACCAAGCCTTTTACCCACATGGAAAACCTGATGGAAACCCTCCGTCACCTGCGCCAAAAAATCGCACGGTGGCAGGAATCCATGAAACGTTGATCCCCAAGGGCCCATGAACGGAGTCACCATCCAGGAAATTCTTCAACGGGTGGCCGCGGAAGCGGCCCTGGTGAAGGAAGGCGATTTGAAGGCCATTGGCCGCATGGTGGCGTTAATTGAAGAAGGCGGGGGAACCCAGGGACGGTTTTCACCGTTGTTTGAAATACTGGGCCGTTTGGTGATGGCCGATGGTGAAGACGCTTTTCAGCCCCCCTATCAACAGTTGTTGGCTGAAATTGCCCGCTTGCAGGCGGCGGAAACCGATGCAAGTTCCTTCATGGATGAATCTGTCACCCCCACACCGGAACCCATCCTTGCCGCCCCGGTGGAGGCCCCCCAGACCAAGTTCACCCCACCGGAAAGCATATCGGCGGGGAATCTCCAAGACACCGCCCCGGAGGGCTCCATGGATTTTGACAGGGATCTCCTGCTGGAATTCGCCGATGAGGCCATCGGCCACCTGCAATCCATTGAGCTGGATTTGCTGGCCCTGGAGAGCGACCCCGACAGCCGCGCCATCGTGGACCGCATCTTCCGGCCCTTTCATACCATCAAGGGGGTGGCGGGGTTCTTATCACTGAAGCCCATTCACCAAGTTTGCCATAACCTGGAAAACATGATGGACGATGCCCGGAAGGGGCAGCTGCATATTTCCGGAACCGTGGCCGATGTGGTGCTGGAGGGGGTCGATCTCATTAAGCAGATGATTCTGCCGCTGCAAGAAACAGATAACCCTGAAAAGGAACTGTCTCGGTTTCAAGGCACCGCCGAGACCTTTGTGAACAAGGTCATTCAAGTTCACCAAGGGGCCCGCCACGCCCCAGGAGAGTCCCCCACGGTCTCCACTGAAACAGCTACCGTGTCGGCTCCAGCCGTTCCTCCACCCGCTCCCGCGCGGGCAGAAGCTCCCAGTAACCCGTTACCGAAAGACTCAGCTCCGTCCAACCCGGCACCCAGCCATCCCGCGCCCAATGCCTCAGTGCCCAAGGCCGTGGCCCCTGTTCCCGCGCCATCCATGGCCCCGCCACCGGCCCGCCAGGCTGGTTTGGAAGAAGACGCCATGCCTTCCTCGGGCAGTTCAGAAACCATTCGGGTGAAAACCAATTTGCTGAACCAATTGATGGACCTGGCAGGAGAGTTGGTGCTGGGCCGGAACCAATTGATGCAAAAAGTCTCGGCCCTGGGGGCCGATGGCCACTCCCTGTCTTCCGTGGTGCAACACCTGGACCGAGTGACCAGCGAGATGCAAGAGGCCGTGATGCAAACACGGATGCAGCCCATCGGCGGGCTGTTTTCACGTTATCACCGGGTGGTGCGGGACCTGGCCCGCAACCTGGGCAAAGACATTCACCTGAACGTCAGCGGCGAAGGGGTAGAACTGGATAAATCCCTCATCGAAGCCATGATGGACCCCCTGACACACCTGATTCGCAACGCTTCTGACCATGGGGTGGAAGCCCCGTCTGTTCGCACCGCCGCCGGCAAACCCGCCCAGGGCACCATTACCCTGGCGGCCTATCAAGAAGGCGGCAAGGTGCGGGTGAAAGTGGCCGATGACGGCGGGGGAATCAACGCCGAACGCGTGCGCCAAAAAGCCGTGGAAAAAGGCCTGATCACCCCCGAGCAGGCCCACCGCATGAGCGAAAAAGAAATTTTCCACCTGATCTTCGAACCAGGGTTTTCCACCGCCGACCAGGTGACCGGGGTTTCTGGCCGGGGCGTGGGCATGGACGTGGTGCGGATGAACGTGGAAAAAATCGGCGGGGTGATCGAGGTATTGAGCCAACCCGGCCAGGGAACCACCTTCCACCTGGACCTTCCCCTGACCCTGGCCATTGTGCCCGCCCTCATTGTGATGACCAGCGGCGAGCGCTTCGCCATTCCCCAGATCAACCTGCTGGAATTGGTGCATTTGGAGGGCGAGGAAGCCGTGGATTCGATCATGCGGGTGCGGGATTCTGAAGTGTTCCGCCTGCGGGGGGCCATGCTGCCGCTGCTTCGTTTGGGAAACGCCCTGGGCTTAAACAAACATTCCATCAGCGGCGAAAGCACATCGGTGTACATCGTGGTGCTGGCGGCGGGGAAAACCCAGTTTGGCCTGATGGTGGACGCCATCTATGACACCGAAGAAATTGTGGTCAAACCCCTGGGCAATTTGCTGACCCACCTGAACGTGTTCGCCGGGGCCACCCTGATGGGAGACGGCCGGCCGGCCTTAATTTTGGACGTGGCGGGCCTTGCCCGTGGGGCCGACATGATCATGGAAGACGACCAGCACATGACCACCCAAGAATCGAGAGAAAACCAGCGCGCCGAAACCATGGACGAACAAGCGGTGCTGCTGTTCAACGTGCATCCCGACGAGCGATTCGCCGTGCCTCTGCCCCTGGTCAGCCGCCTGGAAGAAGTTCACATGTCCAGCATCCGCAGCGCCATCAAAGGCAAGGTCATGGAATACCGCGGGAAACTACTGCCCCTGGTCTTTTTGGAAGACATGGTTCCCATCCAAAAACCCCTGGCCAACAGGGAAACCGCCATGGTGCTGGTGTTTGAAATCGAGCGGAACGTGGGATTGGTGGTCACCCGAATTATTGACTCCATCGAAATGGCCGTTCAGTTGGACAGCAAGTCGTTAACCATGCAGGGCTTCAATGGCATTGCCTTGGTGCAGGGGCACCCCACCGCCTTTGTGGATATTTACCAAGTGGTAGAAATGGCCTACCCCGATTGGTTCAAGCAAGACAAAGACGCCCGGCGGGCAAAACTGGCCCCCCAAAACCGGACCATCCTGCTGGCCGAGGATTCCAGCTTTTACCGAACCGTGGAGCGAAACTACCTGACCCAGGAGGGCTTCCGGGTGATTGACGTGGAAAATGGCCGCTTGGCCCTGGATTACCTGCTCAACAATCAAGGGCAGATTGACTGCTTGGTCACCGACATTGAAATGCCCCACATGGACGGCTTTGAACTGACGCGCCGGGTACGGGCCTCTCAAGAACTGGCCGGAATACCCATCATCGCCCTCACCTCGCTGGCCCAAGAGGAAGACAAGCAACGGGGGCTGGAGGCCGGGGTCAATGCCTACTTGGTGAAGCTCCACCGGGAGGAACTATTAAGAGAAGTCAATCGTTTACTGGTCCATCGGGGATCCTAGAACCCTTGGGCCGACTGGCTTCACCTAAACGAATCATCCAACCCTACGGAACGGGCCCATGACCAAGGAAGTCGTCAACGAGAACGAATCGTTCACCCAGCGGGAAATCCGCAAGGGGGCGAAAGCATTGCAATTCGCCACGTTCTACCTAGACAAAGAACTGTTCGGCATCAACATTCTTCAGGTGCAAGAAATCTTGATGCACCAGCGGGTGACCCCGGTACCCCTGGCCGATGCCTTCGTGCTGGGCCTGATCAGCATCCGCGGGCAAATTGTCACGGCGGTGGACCTGCGCCGCAGGATTGGCATTGCCACCCAGCGCGCCGCCACCAAGGCCTATCACATTGTGGTGAAAAGCCAAGACGCCGTGGCCAGCCTGGAAGTGGACCGGATTGGAGAAGTGATGGCCATTTCGGCCAAAGACCTAGAGCCACCGCCAGACACTTTAAAAGGCATTGATCCGCGTTTTTTGGAGGGGATGTACCCGTTGAAGCACGAAATTCTGGCCGTGTTGAACATTGACCAGATCCTGGCGGCCAATTGACGGACGCCCCCCCAATCAGCGAAAAGAAGGAGAACGCCATGAATAACATCTTTTCAGATGTTCATTTGGCCCAGGCCGGTGGGGCCGGCATGAAAAAGGAGAACCTCATGAATGACCTTTCACCCGCAAACGCCACGCTTGAAATCGAACGTCTCACCGCCGTGCTGGACGGGCTGGGGACGAACGTGCTGGTGGCCGACCGCGACCGTAACCTTATTTACATGAACCCCCGCTCGCGCCAAACGCTGAACGGGCTGGCCCGCCAAATTTTGGACCAAATGGGCTTGAGCGTGGATGAAATGCAGGGCGGCTCCATTGACCGCTTTCACAAAGACCCCAAACGCATCGCCCGCATTTTAGCGGACCCCCGGAATCTCCCCCATACCGCGGTGATTGACCTGGGCGACCGCAAACTGAACCTCAACGTGAACGCGGTCATGTCTTCCCACGGTGAGTTCATCGGCACGGTGGTGAACTGGGCCGACATCACCGATAAAATTAGCCTGGAAGAAGAACAGGCCCGCACCAGCAACATGGTCGACACGGCCAACATCAACATGATGATGGCCGACCGTGATTTAAAACTGGTGTACATGAACCAAGCCTCCAAAGAGACCTTCCGCCAGATTGAAAAAGTATTGCCGGTGAAAGCCGCTCAGATGGTGGGCAATTCCATCGACATCTTTCACCAGGACCCCCAGCGGGTGCGAAAGCTGCTGAACAACCCGGCCAACCTGCCCCACCAAGCCGAAATCGAAATCGGCGGAGAGTGGCTGAAGTTGAACATCGTGGCTATTCTGAACAAATCTGGTGAGTATGTGGGGCCCATGGCCTCGTGGAACCGCATCACCCAAGAGCGGATCAACCGCCAGCGCGACGAGCAGGTACGCAATGACGTCACCGTCATCGCCAGCGAGGTGGAAAATTCCTCCCGCCAGATGATTCAGATCGCCAATATTTTGGCGGCCAACACCGAGGAAAACTCCAGCCAAGCCTCCAACGTGTCGTCGGCGGCTGAACAGGTAAGCGGCAACGTAAGCTCCGTGGCCACGGCGGTGGAAGAAATGAGCGCCACCATCCGGGAGATTGCCAAAACCGTGGGGCAGTCCTCCGAGGTCACCCAACAAGCCGTGGGGCTTTCTAAAAACGCCGGGAAAATCATCGCCCTGCTGGGAGAGTCTTCCAAAGAAATCGGCAAGGTGACCCAGGTCATTTCCAACATCGCCCAACAGACCAACATCCTGGCGCTGAACGCCACCATCGAGGCCGCCCGGGCTGGCGAAGCCGGCAAGGGATTCGCCGTGGTGGCCAACGAGGTGAAGGAACTGGCCAAAGAAACCTCCAAGGCCACCGAGGACATCACCACCAAAATTGAAGACATCCAACGCAGCGCCAACGAAGCGGTGAACTCCATCGAGGAAATCAACCGCATCATGAACGAGGTGGACAAACTCTCCACCACGGTTTCCAGCGCGGTGGAAGAACAATCGGTCACCACCAACGAGATCTCCCGCTCCATGAGCGAGGCCTCCTCCGGGGTGAACGAAATCGTCCGCAACATTACCGGCGTGGCCGATGCCGCCAAAGAAGCCTCGGAAAAGACCGCTCAAACCAAAGAGCAGTCGGAAAAGCTGGGGAACTTCGCCAAACAACTGGGCGATATCGTCAAGCTGTTCGAGCAGGGGAAGAAATGACCCTTCCCCTGGTGTTCTTCACCGACTTTGTCTGACCCTTTTGCTTCATCGCGGAGCAAAGCAGCCTGGTCAAGTTGTTAGCCACATTCGACATGGCGCTGGAATGGCGGGGGTTTGAACTGCACCCGGAAACCCCGCCGGGAGGCCGCCCCTTGTCGGATTTGTTTCCCCCGGAACGTTTACAGGGGATGGACGAATACCTGAACCGTTTTGCCCAAGGGTTTGGGGTGGCCCCCTTGAAACCCGCCTCCTGGTTGCCCAACACCCGCCGGGCCCTGGCCCTGGCCGAACTGGCCCGGGAGCATGGCGCCTTGGAGCCCTACCGCCAAGCCGCCATGGAAGCCCATTGGCGGCGTGGGCTCAACCTGGAGGATGAGCAGGTGCTGGAAGACTTGGCCCTGGGGGCTGGCCTTCCCGCAGGGTCCGCAGAGGCTTCCAAAGACGCCCGCTATCTGGACCGGATTGACCAAACCCGCCAGGAAGCCATGGCCATGGGAATCCAATCCATCCCGACCTTTGTGTTTGGCTCCCTGGGCGTGGTGGGCTGCCACCCCTTCGACACCCTGGCCCAGGCCGCCCGAGAAGCTGGCGCCCAGCCCAAAGCCTCTCCTCCCGCCCCGACATTTCCCCTGGGAGAAATAAAGGGGGATAACTAAACATATGATCAGAGGAAGCCTGAGAAAGTGCAGATGACGCACGGGGCTGACCCTCCAGCACCCCTGCCCTGCGGGCAACTCCTCAACGAAGGGGAAGGACAGGCGGCGCAAGCCGCCAGGGAGGGGTGTTTCGGAGAGGGGCCATTCAGCAGTGATCGTGACACTTTAAAACAAAGATCAAAATGAACCCAACTTAAACAATTTCCCTCTCAATATCATCTAAGGGGCAAGGGGACTATTTCATTGAGCGCGCCGAATCCATCGTTGTTTTCCAGGGGCTGGGCCATGGTCAAAATGGCCCGGGCAGCGGTAAAGCTTTCTCGCGCCCAAGAACAAACCGTGGCCGACAACGCCGCCCGGTACTTGGCAGAAAGCCTGGGAGAACTGCGGGGTTTGCCCCAAAAAATGGGGCAAATTCTTTCCATGAGCGCCAGCCCGGAACGCCAACCCTTCCGCCCCCTGCAAGAAGGCCCGGCCCCCCTGGACCTTGCCGTGGTGGAATCGGTGCTGGAGGCGGAATGGGGCTGCCCCCCCAAACAAATTTTGGCCGAATTGGAGCCCATGGGGCGGGGGGCCTCTTTGGGGCAAGTGCACCGGGGGCGGCTGGTCTCTGGTGAAACCGTGGCCGTGAAGGTGCAATACCCTGGCATTGCCCAGGCCGTGGAAAATGACCTGCGCATGATGGGCTGGCTGATGGCCCCCATGGGCAGCCGTGGCAAGGGGTTCGACATCGCCGGATACAGGCGGGTGGTGACCGAAGACCTGCAAAACGAACTGGATTACCTCACCGAAGCCGACAACCAGCACCAGATGGCCATGCTGGGGGGATACCTTCCGGGGTTGATTGTGCCCAGGGTGTTTGGCCAGCATAGCACCCGCCAGGTCTTGGTCACCGCCTGGGAGGACGGGGTGTCTTTGGAGGAGGCCGCCCAATGGTCCAAAAAAGACCGCAACGAGGCGGGCCGCCTGTTGCTGCGGGTGGTGTTGGAAACCCTGTTTCGCCATGGGCTGGTGCAGGCAGATCTGCACCCCGGAAACTTCCGGTTTCGCCGGGGCGGCGCCCTGGAACTGGTGGTGTACGATTTTGGATGCGTGTGGCGGCCCTCCAAAGACACCCGGTTGACGCTGCTTCGACTCATCGCCCAGGCGGCAGAAAACCCAGACGGCAGCAGTGGAAGCGGTGACCCCTACCCCCTGTATGTCAAACTGGGATTTGATCCGGCCTACCTGGAACCCATGGCCCACCGGCTGGCCCCCCTTACACGGGTATTGTTTGAGCCTTTTCTCACCCCAGGAGGATACCCCCTGGCGGTTTGGAACCTGGGGGAACGGGTGGGAGATATTCTGCAAGATGACCGTTGGAACTTCCGGGTAGCCGCCCCGGCTGATCTCATTTTTGTGATGCGGGTGTTCCACGGCCTCACCCACGCCCTAAACACCCTGGGGGCGGAAGTCCCCTGGAAATTCCTGCTGGATCCTATTTTGTTGGATTTTCAAGGGGAAATGGCTGCCCTGCCCCTGCCCGTGCCAGAAGACCCCCAGCGGGGGTATGGCGCCATGGCCCGGTATTTGGTGGCCCAGGTGAAGGAAGATGGCCAGGTGAAGGTCAAAATCACCAGTCCAGTGCAATCCCTGGATGGCTTGAAAGAAATGCTGGATGAGGACATAATGGTCAAAATCCGACAACAGGGAACGGACATTGACGTGCTGATCCGGCAGGCCCGCCAAAATGGGTACCGGCCCCAGCCGATATTTCACCTGACCGATGGCCCCAAAGAAGTCACCGTGTGGTTGGAATAAGTGGGAACACCCTTTTCACAGGAGAAATCGGGTATGAGCCGGGAACAGGACGCGATTCTGGCCGCTCTGCGCGAGATGAACTACAACCTGGGTCTGAGGAACGAAGTCAGCCGGGAAATGATGGACCTGCTGGATGACCCCCAAGGGAAAGAGCACCTGGATTTCCGGGGGGTTTTTCTGTCTCAAACCATGGCCCGGCTAGACGACCGTCGAGACACCACCCATCCGGCCCGCCCGCTGTCGCTAGAGGATGGTCTCGCCCTGGCCTCTCAAGTGCCCGCCCTGCGTTGCGACCGCTGCATGGGCATCGGTATGTCGGTTGATGGTGACGGCATTTGCGTACACTGCGAGGGCACCGGGATCGACCTATCCAAACGGGCCAAATCCAGTTTTCTGGATTGGACCCAAAAGAAAGCCGTCGGGCAATCGTCACCTTCTCCCCAGGCCGCGTCCATCTCCCCTGTCGCTCAGCGGGAAACCCCCGATGCCTTCCATCTGAAGCCCGCCGCCCGGTCTCCCTTTGGCAGCCTGGGTCCTCGCGAGCCTGCTGTTGCTCCCTCTGCCCCGCCCTCTGTCACACCCTCTTCGCCAGCCGCGCCGCCCGCGTCTTCTCTTTCCGCCCTGGGGCAGGCCTTCGCCCGACAAACGCCGGTAGCATCCCAGCCCAAGCCGCCCGTTCAACCGGGGCCATCGGTACTACCGTTGAAATCGGCGCAAGCGGCCCCAACGGCGGCCATCATCCGCCCTCCTGTCACCCAACCCGCCCCCAGCATTGCTTTGGCCGAAAAACTTGATTCACTGCCACCAGCTCAAGAGGCGGAACCCGTCTCCCCACCCAGGCGCTGGTTCGGCTTGTTCGCAGGGAAACACAAATAGGAGTTCCCGTGATCTTGTTCATTCAACTGGGCATGACAGCCGCCACCGTTTTGTTCGCCGTGGGTTTATGGCACCGCCACCGCAACAATGCGTTGCACCGCAAACTGATGGCCACCGGAATGGGGGTGTTCTTGAGTACCGCGGTGGGGTTGGTGGCCTGGGTGAATTTGGCCGGGGCCACCTATGCACCCGCCCCCTGGCTGGTGGAACTGGCCGGGGGAGAACCCCAGGCCCGGCGGGTGCTGACCGCCCACCGGGGGCTGGCCACGCTGGCGTTTATTTGGATGGCCCTCACTGCCCATGCCGGGGCCAAGCGGCTGCCCCGCCACAAACAAATGGCACCCTGGGCTGTGGTGCTGTGGCTGGCCGCTTATGGGTCGGGGCTGGTGATTTTCCAGTAATCCGATGGTTTACTTCCCTTCTTCTTTTCGCCAGGGTTCCTCACCCTCCGCATATCCTTCCGGGTCCTGGTATTCTGCCGGTTTGAAAGCCCCTTCCAAGGCCCGGTTGATCTTGCCGAACAGGCCCATCAAAATCCCCATGTCTCGCTTGTCGGGATCGATTCTCCGGAACAAATGCCGCACCATGGCGGGAATGGGCCGGGGGGTCCCATGCCCCAGGAACCGGCTGCGGACCCCGGCTTCGGTCACCAATTTGTCCAGTTGGGAAAACTCCCCCTGGGTGGGCATCACCCGTGGCTCTGTAAAGTGAGGGTGAGTGGTGGAATGCTCCACCGCGGCGCCCCCCAGGGCCCGGGTGATTTCGTACAGAGCCAACAGCACAGACTGCGACAAGTTGAAGGAGGGATTGGCCCCCCGAGATGGAATGCGCACCAGCCAGCGGCAGGCGTTCAGATGGCGGCGTTCCAGGCCGTGGTCCTCCGGCCCGAACAGCAGGGCATATTGGGGGCCAGGGTTGTCCGTCGTTTGGCTGGCACTAGGCTCTCCCCCTTCTTTGGCCCCCGCTTTAGCCTCCTCTTTGTCCTCAACTGCTGTCAAATTCTCTGCCAAATTCTCTGCCAAATTCTTTGCCAAATTCTCCGCTACTTGGTCCACCCATTCCGGCAGGGTCAGGTGACGGGGGCGGTCGGCCCCCTCCCTGGCAGAAAACCCCACCACCTGGGTCATGGGGGCCAGGGCCGAATCCAGATCGTCGTGCATGTTGGCCCCGGCCAGCACGTCGGTGGCCCAGCAGGCTGCGGTTTCGGCAATGTCGGGCTTGTAGTTTTGGGGCGACACCAAATGCAGGTTCGCAAAGCCAAAATTGCTCATGGCCCTGGCCACCGCCCCAATGTTCAGGCTATTCCCCGGCTCCACCAGCACAATGTGAAAATGGTTCTGAAAAATCGAACGGGCCATAGAATATAATGATTAAAAGAATGAGGGGGGATTAGGGGAAGAGAGTAGAGATTCAGAATATGGGAAAGGGACGAGAAGGGGGTTTGGAGTTCCCTCGTTTCAGTCGTTGTCCGACAACAATAGCTCCAACTGCCGTTGGTCAAACCCCACCACAATGTCGTTGCCGATCACATACACCGGGGTGGTGAACACCTTCATCCGCCTTAAGTCTGCCAAAGCCGAACTGTCGGTGGTAATATCTCGTTCGGTAAACGAAAACCCTCGCCGGGAAAGCCACGCTTTCCCCTCATCGCAGAACATTCAGCCAGGCTGTGAATACACGGTGACTTGGGGCGGCACGGGCGTTCTCGTGGAGGGGAAGCCCGCAACCGCGGGCCATGCTTTCAGGATACCACGATGGGACTACAAAATACCCTCCGGGCGGTAGGCTGCCGCCTGGGGATGCTTTTGGGTGAGTTCCTGGACCTGGGCCAGAAAGGCATCCACTTGGGCCGGGGCATCGCCCAGGAACTGTTCGGGGCGGGCCAGCACAGCCTCGCAGGCGGCCTGGTCCAGGGGAAAGGCCGGGTCGGCCCCCAACCTGGCGGCCAGGTTGTTCTCCGCCAAGCGCCCCTCCCGCAGGGCCCTGGCAACCTCCACGGCGTGGTTTTTAATGATCTCGTGGGCGGATTCACGGCCCGCCCCCTGCTTCACGGCTTCCATCATCAGGGTAGTGGTGGCCAGGAAAGGCAGCTGCCGCCGCACCTCGGCGGCGATGGACGCCTCGAACACTTCCATTTCCTCCATCACCGTCAAGAAGGTTTCCAGGCTGCCGTCGGCGGCGTACATGGCCCCCGGCAGGGCCACCCGCCGCACCACCGAGCAAGATACGTCTCCCTCGTTCCATTGATCGCCCGCCAGCCGCTCCGTCATGGCCAGAAACCCCGCCAGCACCGCGTGAAAGCCGTTGATCCGCTCGCAGTTGCGGGCATTCATTTTGTGGGGCATGGCCGAAGAACCCACCTGCCCCTTTTTGAAGCCCTCGCTCACCAGTTCGTGGCCGGTCATCAGCCGAATGTTCCGGGCCACGTTCGACAGCCCCGCCGACAGTTGATACACCACCGACACCGCCTCGAAGTCTAAACTTCTGGGGTACACCTGCCCCACGTTGTCCAACACCCGGTTGAACCCCAGTTCACGGGCCACCACCTGTTCCAGCTTCCGGGCGGCTTCTCCCGAACCCAGCAGGGTGTGCTGGTCCAGCCGGGTGCCCACGGCGCCCTTCAGGCCCCGCAAGGGGTAACGCTCCAGCGAAGCCGCCAGCCGCTCCAGCCCCAGCAGAATTTCTTGCCCCCCCATGGCCAGCCGCTTGCCCAGGGTGGTGGGCTGGGCCGGCACATGGTGGGTGCGCCCCACCAGCAGGGTGGCCCGGTGCTCCTGGGCCCGGCGGGCCAGGGCCCCCAGGGCCGACACGGTTTTGTCCCGCAGCAGGGCCAACGACCGCCGCACCTGCAGCATCTCCACGTTGTCGGTCAGATCCCGGCTGGTCATGCCCTTGTGAAGGTGTTCGTACCCCGCCAGGGCGTTGAAGGCCTCGATGCGGGCCTTCACGTCGTGGCGCAGTTCCCGTTCCCGGCGGTCCATGTCGGCCAGGTCCACCCGGTTCTTCACCTTCTCGTAGGCCTGGATGGCCTCCACCGGAATGTTCACCCCCAGCTCCCGCTGGCCCTTCATCAGGGCAATCCACAACTCACGCTCCAGCACCACCCGCCCCGCGGGGCTCCAAATGGCCAGCATGGGGGCGCTGGCGTAGCGGTGGGCCAGCACGTCGGGAATCATCGGTCGCTCAGCCATGGGTATAATCTCTATTGGTTTTGAGGATCGCCAATCGTTTTACTTGATATTCTGAGACCTCTGCATCACCTATTATTTCCCATCCCCCCCCTTTTTACGGCAAAAACCCTGGTTATGCAGATGTCTCGTTCTATCCTTTATGGAGGGGTCCGGTTGGAACGGTCATCTTACCGGCACCCCACGCTCTCTTAAATATTCCTTCACCTGACTCACGGTGTAAGTGCCGTAGTGAAACACCGAAGCCGCCAGGACGGCATCGGCCTTGCCGATGGTCAACGCCTGATGGAAATGCTCCAAGGTTCCCCCGCCGCCGGAGGCAATGACCGGAATGCTGAGGGCCCCGCTGATGCGGGAGGTAATTTCCAAATCAAATCCGGTCTTCTGGCCGTCTTGGTCCATGCTGGTGAGCAAAATTTCACCGGCGCCCCGCTCTTGCACTTCTTTGGCCCAGGTTTCGGCGTTGAGCCCGGCAGGTTTTCTCCCCCCGTGGGTGTACACCCCCCAGTGGTCTCCCTCCCGCTTCACGTCCATGGCCACCACAATGCACTGGGAGCCAAACCGCTTGGCCCCTTGAGAGATGAGATCGGGGTTTTGAATGGCGGCGGTGTTGATGGAGATTTTGTCGGCCCCGGCGGTGACGATGCGGTGGATGTCGTCCAGGGTAGAAATCCCCCCCCCAATGGTGAAGGGGATGAACAGCTCACGAGCCAGCCGGGCGGAGAGGTCCAGGGTCAGCTTGCGGTTCTCGTGGCTGGCGGTGATGTCGAGAAACACCAGTTCGTCGGCAGACTGTTCGTTGTAGCGGCGTGCCAGTTCCACCGGGTCTCCGGCGTCCTTCAGCCCCGTGAAGCTCACCCCCTTCACCACCCGCCCGTCTTTAATGTCCAGGCATGGAATAATCCGCTTGGTCAGCACGCCAGGGCCTCCCGCAAGTTCACTTTGCCTTCATAAATGGCCTTCCCCACAATGGCGCTGTCTACCCCGGCGGATTTTAGCCCCGCCAGCGCCAATAGGTCTTGGGGGTTCGACACCCCCCCCGAGGCCGTGACCGCCAGCCCGGTGGCCCGGGCAAAGGCCTCGATGGCCTGCAGATTGGGCCCGTTCATCATGCCATCCCGGGCGATGTCGGTGAAAATCACCCGCTGGATGCCCTTGGCCTTCCAGCCCAGGGCAAATTCCACGGCGTCTTGCTGGGTTTCTTCCACCCAGCCCGACACGGCCACCTTCCCCTGTTTGGCGTCGATACCCAGGTAGATTTTTTCTCCGCCATGGGCGGCCAGGGCTTGCTCTAACACGGCGGGCTGGCGCACCGCCATGGTGCCCACGATCACATGGTTGATGCCCAGGGCCAACATTCCAGAAATATCCTCCAGAGTGCGAATGCCCCCCCCCAACTCGATGGGGTGGTGAAACACCTCCCGCACCCGGCGGATGACCTCTAGGTTGGCGGTGCGGCCCTGAAAGGCGCCGTCTAGGTCCACCAGGTGGAGTTTTTGGGCCCCTTCCTCTTGGAATTTCCGGGCCACCGCCGCCGGGTCGGTGTCATACACGGTTTCCCGGCCAGCCTCTCCCTGGGTTAGCCGCACACAGCGGCCTTGTTTCAAATCAATGGCGGGAATAATCAACATGAAGGGTGTGGAAAAAAGGTTTTCGATTGGGGTTCCGTTTTCAGAGAAACAAGAATAGGTTACCCTGAATTGAACCGGATGGGCTAGAGGACACCCCCCAGCTTTCCATCCCCCACAAACCACCCCAACCCGAAGACCTCCATGGGAAAACACCATGCCCCCCCCGATGCTTCCCGCTATGCCCAGCGGGGGGTTTCCGCTGGCAAAGAGGAGGTTCACGCCGCCGTGGCCCAGGAAGACCCAGGGTTGTATCCGGGGGCCTTTTGCAAAATTGTGCCGGATCACCTGAGCGGCGACCCCCAGGCCTGCCTGGCCATGCACGCCGATGGGGCGGGCACCAAGGCCTCCCTGGCCTACATTCAATGGCGAGAAACGGGGGATCTGTCGGTGTTCCGGGGCCTTGCCCAGGATGCCCTGGTAATGAACCTGGACGACCTGCTGTGCGTGGGGGCCCAGGGTCCCTTCATGCTGTCGAACACCATTGGCCGCAACAAGGGGCTGGTGCCGGGAGAAGTCATTGCCGAAATCTTGGCGGGGTACCGCCAGCAGGCCCAGCAGCTGGCCCAGTGGGGGGTTGAATTGATTCCCACCGGTGGAGAGACCGCCGACCTGGGAGACTTGGTGCGCACCCTGCTGGTGGATTCCACCCTGGTCTGCCGAATGAAGCGAAACGAAGTGGTGGACAACCAGGGGGTGCAGCCGGGGGATGTCATTCTTGGCGTTGGCTCGGCAGGGCAGGCCGCCTGGGAGAGCGCCTACAACAGCGGCATTGGCTCCAACGGCCTTACCGCCGCCCGCCACGACCTGCTGAAACACCCCTACCATCACCAATACCCGGAAAGCGCCGACCCGGCCCTGCCCCATTCCCTGGCCTACACCGGCCCCTTTCGGCTGGAGGACCCCCTGGCGGGTTCCCCCCTCACCGTGGGGCAGGCACTGCTTTCTCCCACCCGCACCCATGCCCCCCTGCTGGTGCCCTTGCTGCGCCAACACCGGGGCCTCATCGGGGCCCTGGTGCATTGCACGGGTGGCGGGCAAACCAAAACCCTGCGGGCCGGGCAAGGCATGACCTATGTGAAGGACAACCTGTTCCCCCCGCCACCAGTATTCGCCGAAATCCAACGGGTTACCCAAACCCCCTGGCGGGAGATGTATCAGGTGTTCAACATGGGCCACCGCATGGAAATCATTGGGCGGCCCGCCCTGGTGCCCCTGGTGCAGGCCCTGGCCCAACCCCTGGGGCTGGAGGTGCGGGTGGTGGGGGCTTGCCACAAGGGTGGACCTGCCAACCAAGTGGTGCTGCACACCCCAGGCGGGGTAGAAACCTATCCGGGGTAACGATGGCTCCGCTCAAACCCCTGCGGGCCGAACTGGCCGCCCTGGCCAACCCCGCAAAAGCCCAGGTGCTGCAAGGGTTCTTCAAAACCGGCCCCGGCCAATACGGCCAGGGAGATGTGTTCTTGGGGGTGGTCATGCCAGAACTGCGGCGGCTGGCCCGGGCTCATTCCAAACTCCCCCGCCAAGACATTTCGGTTCTTTTGGCCTCGCCCGTTCACGAGGAGCGAATGCTGGGGCTGTTGTTGATCATGGGAAATTACCAGCGGGGAGACACGGCGGAACAGAAAGATTGGTACGAATTCTATGTCCATCACCTGGAGCAGGTGAACAACTGGGACCTGGTGGACGTGACCTGCTCCCATGTGGTGGGCCATTATTTGTTCCACCAGGCTAAGTCACCCAAGCAACCAAACCACCAGCCCAACCAACCCACCCGTTCCCGTCCGATTTCCTCTCTTTCATCGCCCGAGCATGGTGAATCCCCCATCCCTGGTGAGCTTGAACCGTTGGAAGAATGGGCCGGTTCTCCCAACCTGTGGATCCGCCGGGTGGCTATGGTCTCCACCCATTACTTCATCCGTCAGGGAGAATTAACCCCCACCTTCCACATCGCCCAGCGGCTGCTGAACGACCCCCACGACCTCATCCACAAAGCGGTGGGATGGATGCTGCGCGAGGCAGGCAAGCGCGATCAACCCGCCTTGGAGGCCTTCCTGTCGCCACGCTATGCCACCATGCCCCGCACCATGCTGCGCTACGCCATTGAAAAGTTTTCAGAGAAAAAACGGCAGGCGTATTTGAAGGGAAAATCTAGTAAGGCAAAGATCTCGTCGTGATTCTATGAGGTTGTTGTGGCAATTCGGTAACGTTTCAATCAGGGTGCTTCTGCTGGCCGGGGGTTACTCTCTACCCGCCCACGCACCCTCGGAACAAATGGTTCTGCCATGGGCCTAACCCGATATTAATCCCTGGGGGAGGCTAGAAACTTCTTCAGGTTGACCCGTTGCTCTTCCCGGGTGGCCATCACCCGCACCACCACTTCTCCCTTGGCCAGTTCATCGGGCATCAGCAGCACGGCCCGCTGGGCATGGGTTTCCTCGGCCCGCTGCAGGGCCTTCTTCAACCGCCGCAGAGAGGCATCCATGTCCACGCTCAGGCCCTGCTCTCGCAAGGCTTGGGCAATTTCCAACCCCTGATGGATTTCCGTCTCGGAAAAGGGAATCACCACGAAATCCATGGCGGGATTGAGTTTGGGCACAAGCCCCAAGTCTTCCAACAATTCCAGAATCACCACATCCCCAAAACCAAACCCCACCGCGGGCACCGGGTCTCCCCCCAGGTGAGCCAACAGAGAGTCATAGCGCCCGCCGCCAGCCAGGGTGCGCAGCTGCCCCCGGGCGTCTTTTAACTCAAACACCGTGCCGGTGTAGTAAGACAGCCCCCGCACCACGGTAATATCAAACGTTAGAAAAGTCCCCAGCCCCATCCTTCCCAGCAGCCCCATCAAGTCTTCCAGTTCCTTCACCCCCTGCGCTGTTCCCCCGTTTTGGGCCAGCCGTGCTTTCACCTGCTCCAAACTGGTCATCCCCAAGAATTCGTTCAGGTGCCCCAACTGGACCCCGGTCAGGCCCTGTTCGGCCAGCATACTTTCCAAATGCTCTGGAGAAATTTTGTCTCGTTTGTCCATCACCACCAGCACCCCCTGGCGGCGGTCTTCCGGCACGTTTAGGCTGGACAGGATGGACTCCAACAGGCGGCGGTCGTTCAGGTGCAGGCGCACATGGCTGTGGTCCAGACCCATGGCCCGAATGGCCGTCAGCAAGGCGGAGATTAACTCAATCTCCGCCGCGTTCAGCGGCTGCCCCACCACATCCATGTTCCATTGGTAGTGCTCGCGCTTGCGGCCCCTGGTCATGCGTTCGTAGCGGAAACACTGGGGAATGCTGGTCCACTTTATGGGAAACGACAGGGCTTTCTGCCGGGCCATCACCATCCGGGCCAAAGAAGGCGTGAGTTCCGGGCGCAGGGCCAAACGGCGGCCCCCCTTGTCTTCAAAATGATAGAGCTGCCCGGTGATTTCATCCCCTGCCTTGCGAATGTAAAGCTCTTCGCTTTCCAGCACGCAGGCATCGAACTCCTCAAATCCGTAAGTACGGGCGGTACTTCGCCATATGCCGAACAACCAGTTCCTGAGGCGCATGTCTTCAGGGTAAAAATCTCGGGTTCCCTTAACGGGTTGGGTATCCATAAAACTCTTGAAAAGAGAAAAGAAATGAAAGATAGGTACAAACCGGCTCACCCAAAAGGTACCGCCCTTCCACCCCAGGGGCAAGGGGGCCATAGACAGGTGACTTTTTAGGATAGATTTGTTATTGATGGGGGATTGTTCAACTCACCCATTCCAGACGAGAGCCATGACCGGAATGACCATGGACGCGCAATGGAAAGAGCGCTGGACCAAACGCCTGAACGACATGCTGTTGGACCTGGAGGGGGAGGCCCACCAAACCATTGATGGCATGCGAGAGGGCGCGGGGCAGTTCCCCGACCCCACCGACCGGGCCACCCTGGAGACCGACCGCAACCTGACCCTACGCATACGAGATCGAGAACGAAAACTTCGGGACAAAGTGGAGGAAGCCCTGGCCCGGGTGCAAGACGGAACGTTTGGATTGTGCGAAACCTGTGGAGACCCCATCAACGAAACCCGGCTGGAAGCCCGGCCCGTTACCACCCTGTGCATCAACTGCAAAACCGCCCAGGAAGAAGCCGAATCCCGGCACAACAAATAGCCCCGAAAGCCCCTCCGCATGATCCTATCCGACAAGACCATCCGGGAATTGCTGAAGTCCGGAAAGCTGGTCATGGACCCTATCGAGGATCATCAGATCCAGCCTGCTTCCATCGACCTGCGCCTGGGAACCCACTTTCTCCGGGTAGACGACCATGCCATGGATACTATCCGCATGGATGAACCCATCCATTACATCGAGATGGAGCAGGAAGAAATCGTCATCCCTCCGTTTTCTTTTTTGCTGGCTACCTCCATGGAATACATGAAGCTCCCCCACAACGTCACGGCCTTTGTGGAGGGGCGCAGCTCCATCGGGCGGATTGGCCTGTTTGTGGAAAACGCCGGGTGGGTAGACCCCGGCTTTGAAGGCAACCTGACCCTGGAACTCTACAACGCCAACCGGTTGCCCATCCGCCTGCAGTCTGGCCGACGGGTGTGCCAACTGGTGTTTGCCCAAATGGACACCACCCCCTCCACTCCCTATCAGGGAAAATACCAAGGCCAATCCAAGGCCGTGGGCAGCCGCATCTTTCAAGACAAAGACAAGTAACCTTTGGGTTTACTTGCCCTTCCCCATAACCAGAATGATTGGATAGGCTCAGGGTCTTTCATTGGCCTATCCATGGGGCGGATCATCCAGCTCAATTCCAAGTGTTGGATTGATCTGATCACACACGAATAGTGGTGACCACCCGGTCCCGTTTGGCCAAGTCTTGCCGCACTCCCAACACCTTCAATTCTGGATGGGCAGAAAAAATCCCAGCCACTTCCTGGGCTTGATCGGCGCCGATTTCTACTGCCAGCCCTCCTTGGGGGGCCAAGTGCCGGGCCGACCAGTCGGCCAAATACCGGTAGAACGCCAAGCCGTCCTGCCCGCCATCCAGCGCCAGGGCGGGTTCATGCACGGATACCTCTGGCTCCAATCCAGGAATCACTGAGGAGGGGATGTAGGGAGGGTTGCTCACCACCAAATGGGGCTGGAATGCGGAGGCCACAGACTCCAACCGGTCCCCCCTGGCCAACCATAACCGATTCCGTCTCTGGGCCAGCACTTCTAAAAAACGCTCCCGGTTCCCCGCCGCGATGAAAAGGGCCTGGGCAGACCGGTCCAGGGAAAGGATGTCCAAGTCCTCCATTTCATGGGCCAGGGCCAAAGGCACCGCCCCAGAACCAGACCCAAGTTCCACCACCCGCAACCGAACGGCTGACCCCAGGGCTTCCCGTGTTTTCTTCAACACCGCCAAGGCTTCTTCAACCAATATTTCGGTTTCTGGCCGAGGGATGAGACACCCCGGCCCTACCTTCAGGGTAAAGGCCCAAAACCCCGTTTCTCCGGTAAGGTATGCCAGGGGTTCCCGCGCTGCCCGGCGGCGCACCAAGTCTTTAAAGCGTTCCCGTTCTTGGGGGCCGGTGGGTTTGTCGAAGTTCAAATACAATTCAATGCGCTTGCAGCCCAGGGCGTGGGCCAGCAGCACTTCGGCGTCTAATCGGGGAGTGGGTAACTGCTTGGAGGTAAAATACTGGTGGCTCCAGTCCAGCAGGGACTTGACGGTCCAGGTGGAGTCCATAGGCGGGTTAGGAAGCCCGATTCTGAAGGACTTCCTGCAATTTTTCGATAACGGTGTTCACGCTGAAGGGTTTGATAATATATCCGTCAATGCCATGTTTTCCGGCGGTCATAATGGAGCTTTTCGTGTCTGCCGCGGTGATCATCATCACTGGAATGGTTTTCAGGGGAGCATCGGCGGAACGAATTTTGTCCAGCAGTTCCAGCCCCGTTAAACCGGGCATGGCCCAGTCGGTCAGCACCAAATCCACCCCACCTTTTTGCACCATTTCCCAGGCGTTTTCTCCATCGTCCGCCTCCTGAATTTCCTGAAACCCAATTTTTTTCAAGATATTCACCAACACCTTGCGGAGATTCAAGTTGTCTTCCGCTACCAGGATTTTCAGGTTTTTATCAATATTCATGGGGATTCCTTATGGATGTTTTTCGTACACCCCATCATGCCGGAACCTGGGATGACCGGTCAACCCTTTGTTTTTTCAATTTTTTGGCCTTTAGGCACAGCGACACTCCCCACCTTCCCCCGCCTTTTGACCCCTCGTAAAACAACGGATAAATTCAAGAATATGTTCAACCGAACTTGTAATGTTTCCGCACGTTTTTCTGGATATGCCAAATGCAACGCATTCCTTGGGGGAAGGTCACCAGGTCTCCCGCGCCAAAACTCACCGGGCTGCCGCCTTCCGGGGTTACCGTCACCTCTCCTTCCAGGAAAAAACATACTTCCTGCTCATCATAAAACCAAGGAAAGGTAGAAGCCTCTTTTTCCCAAATGGGCCAGTGATGCACCCCCAAGCTTTGCAGGTTTTCTGGCTTGGGGTGCTTGACGACTTGAATAGAGCTCATGATGGTTTTTGGGCTAAAGGTCATTGGAGCCTTAAGATTGAAAGCCGTATGATACAGTCGGCTGGGCTTCCTGGCTCCGGGCTGGTTCATTTTATCGGAAACATGCGAAGATAAGTCAACCGCTTTGTTTTCATTTTATTTACTTATCCCCCAACCCTCCTCTTTCGGAGAATTCCATGAAACCCCCCATAAAGATTGCCGTCACTGGCGCGGCCGGACAACTTACCTATGCGCTGCTTTTCCGCTTGGCTACTGGTGAAACCTTTGGCGCGGACCAACCGGTGGAATTGAATCTGTTGGAAATCCCCGCTGCCATGAAGGGCCTGCAGGGGGTGGCCATGGAACTGGAAGACTGCGCCTTTCCCTTGTTGACCAAACTGAATTTATACGATGACCCGGCAAAATGTTTTGACGGAATTCAATGGGCTTTGCTGGTGGGGGCCCGACCCCGCTCAAAAGGCATGGAGCGTAAAGACCTGCTGACCGCCAATGGAGAGATTTTCGTGGGACAAGGGAAGGCCCTGGAAAAGGCCCACAAGGATCTTAACGTACTGGTGGTGGGGAACCCGGCCAACACCAACTGTCTGATTGCCATGAACCACGCCAAAGGCATTCCCCCCGAACGTTTTGCCGCCATGACCCGGCTGGACCACAACCGCGCGGCAGCACAGCTGGCAGCCAAAGCTGACCGCCCGGTCACCGACGTGACCCACATGGCCATCTGGGGGAACCATTCCTCCACCCAATATCCCGATTTCGTTCACGCCAAAATTGGAGGAAAGCCGGTTACCCAAGTGATTTCGGACCGGGCTTGGCTGGAGGGAGACTTTATTTCTACCGTGCAAAAGCGTGGGGCGGCGATAATTGACGCCCGGGGATTCTCTTCAGCCGCCAGCGCCGCCAATGCCGTGATTGACCACATCCACGCTTGGAGCCGCCCCACCCCTAAGGACGACTGGTTCAGCGCGGCCGTGGTCTCCGATGGCAGTTACGGGGTAGAGAAAGGGTTGGTCTCTTCGTTCCCCCTCCGCACAGACGGGAAAACATGGCAGATTGTGCAGGGTGTGGAGATTGACGCCTTCTCCCGACAAAAGATTGACCTGTCGGTGAAGGAGCTTCAAGAAGAACGGGATGCCGTGAAGCATTTGATGAAATAAACACCGGTCCCTTACTTTCTAACCGTTTCCCTCCAACAAAAAAGCCGGTGCCCTTGGGCACCGGCTTTTTATTTGATTTTCTTGTTACTCTTCTCTACTTCTCTTTCCTGTTTTTATTATTTCCACGGGATTGGGATTCCGGCGACGACCCGCTCTCCCGCCGGGAAGCCCGGCAGTACCATAGGCGCGAAGAGGCTTAACTTCTGTATTCGGAATGGGAACAGGT
>Ga0224495_10000164_pt1 | contig 52435 bp, 35 predicted proteins | sample SF_Jul11_sed_USG_FD_168128 | JGI IMG/M metagenome (GOLD analysis project Ga0224495, IMG submission 168128) | Sediment microbial communities from San Francisco Bay, California, United States - SF_Jul11_sed_USGS_4_1 | ecosystem: Environmental > Aquatic > Marine > Sediment | place: USA: California...
GTTAAGATGCAAATACTTCGAAGGTCGCTGGGCTGAATTCTGGGACAATATGAAATACCGAACTTTTCTAAATGGGGAAAATGCCTTTGACTTAGTCGTATGATTTACTAAAAAGTAGCCGCTCCCAGTTTTTTAAATACCTCAAAAAGAATGATTGATGGTACAATTAGTTCATTTGTGTTTTCAACTGGTTTGGAAAAATTGTTTGCGTTTCTGGAATCAGCAAAATATTCAATCCAGCCTGATGAATCGACGATATTCAAAATCGATCCTCTTCACGTTTTATTTCAGTGTTAATTCCTTTGGCTATGCCTCGCAATGATTTAATATTTTTTAAGGGAATTATCTCAATTCGACCATCATAATTTATTAATTCAACTTTTTGTCCAGGGTAAAAGTCAGATTTGTCACGAATTGACTTTGGAATTACAATTTGATATTTAGATGAAATAGTAACAGTGCTCATAAAATCAATTTATCAATTATATTTTATAGAGTCAACAATATTATGATCGATATCATATCTGTTCAACTAATAATATATCGATTATTTTTGCATAAATACATTAAATGTATAACTTTTTAAAATTTCATGATATTTATTTTAATTCTGATTGGTAACCATTTTTTACACCGTATAAAAATGGTATTTGGGGGTACGAGCCTGTCTCATCGGCTAACTTATTGTTCAGGGAAATTAGTAAAAAAGGGGACTCCTGGTCCCACGAAATTGAATTTTATCCAACTGTAAAAATATTCACCGAGAACCGCTGCCTTTGACCAGACCATATTTCAGCATTAAGCAAAATAAAATTTTCCTTTACTGAATGTAATTAATATTAAAATGTCAATTGTGATTAAAAATACTCTTGTTAAAATCATACTTGTAATTATGCCAATTACATTTATTTTGCCGAAGCAAATCATTGAAGATGCCAGTATTGAAAAAAAAGTTTTCTCGGGAGAAATTGTATTTAAGGATATTGAAGAAAAATCAACAGCTGGAGTTGAAGCGACCTTCTTGCTGCAAACTTCCTCAAACAAGCTCTGGAATATTTTAACCGATTATCAAAATTTTAATCATAATTTTGATAATATAAAAAAAATAAAAGTCATTGATGAAAATCCGAAGGGAGCGACCATAGAACTTTGGATAAGTACAGTGTTAAAAACCTTTCATTATACTGTTTTTCGAAAATATGACGAACCGCTTCATAAACTTACATGGGAAGAACTTTCAGGGGATTTTAAAACAAATCGAGGTTCGTGGGAAATCCAGGAAACTCCAGACCTGAAAGGATGTATTGTAAGATACCGAACTTTTGTTGAAGTGGGAGGAATAATCGGCAGAACTTTTAAAAACAGAACCAAACCGGAATCGATCAAAAGAATCAATCATATGGTTGTAAAACTGAAAACCATACTTGAAAAACAAAATAATTAGGTACTAACTTACCTTTCAGTTACTAAACTTTCAATTTATAGACTTGTGATATCTTCGCATAACTGGTTTCCCTTTTAATTTTGATAAAAGAACAAAAACAGAAGGAACTAAAAACAATGTCATCACTGTGGAAAATAATACACCCCCTAAAACCGTTACCGCCATAGGGATTCTTGATTCTGCTCCTGGCCCAAGCGCAAGAGCCGGAGGAAGCGCTGCTGCCATAGTTGTTACTGTGGTCATTAGAATGGGGCGCAGTCTTGTTTTACCTGCCTCGATCATGGCTTTAACAACATTGGTTTGCATTTCTTTTTGATGGATCGCAAAATCTACTAATAAAATCGAATTTTTCTTTACCAACCCCATGAGTAAAATAATTCCAATAAAACTATATAAATTTAAAGATTGCTTAAAAATGATGAGCGAAATGATCGCGCCGCTAAAACTAAAAGGAAGCGCCAATAGCACAGTTAAAGGATGCATAAAGCTGTTAAACTGACTTGCAAGAATCATATAAGAAATCACTATACCTAGAAGGAGGGCTATAATAAGTGCATTGTCTGACTCGGAAGATGTTTTCGAGTTTCCAGTTAATTCTGCTGTATAACCATCAGGCATAACCTCGTCTGCAATTTGTAAAGCAAGATTGCGCGCGGTTTGTTCGTCTATATCGGCCTTTTTATTTACCGGATTCATTGCAGGCGCAGCGGATACTGTGATTGCCCTGTTTCTGTTGATTCTGGTTATCGATAAAATTGCAGGAGCTCTTTTAATCTGAACTACATCGATCAATCTCACTAACTCGCCATGGTTGTTTCTTAACCATAAGTAAGAAAGTGTGTTGATTTGATTACGATAGCTGTCGAGCATTTTTACTTTTATATCATATCTATGTCCGTTATCAGTAAATTTACCGGCAACTTTGCCTCCGATAAATGTACTGACGGCGCTTGAAATTTCATTCATGCTGACGCCATAAAGAGCTGCTTTCATTCTGTCAGGTATAATCTGTATTTCAGGAGAACCTTGCTGATAGTTAGTATCGATATCGTTAAACTTGCCGGATTCTTTCATTTTTTTTTCTATTTCTTCGCTATAAAACGCCAATTTTTCCCAGTCTGGCCCTTTAATATAAAATTCAATCGGAGCTCCTCGAGATGCGCTTAAGCTTTGAGTTGAAGGATCTTGAACGATCACTTTCATATATTTGTTTAACTTATTTAATTGTTGTCGTAGATCCATTGCAACTTCTAAATGAGGCGGCCTTTTGTTTGGCGGTTTTAATGTTAGAAATATCATTGCCGAATTAGAATCACCGCCGCCGATTCCGCCAATGGCTGCCATAAATCTTTCTACAGCTTTATGCTGAATCAGTTTATCTTCAAGAAGTTTCACCTGTGAATTCGTGTATTCAAGTGAAGAACCGGCAGGAAGCTTTACCATAAGGATTAAACGACTTTGATCTTCAGGCGGTAAAAATTCCCTTTTTACAAACTTCAAAGATGTTAACGTTATTAAAAAAAATACCGCAATGATGACGGTCGTAAGCAATGGGCGTTTTAATGTTTTTTCAAGAAGAGCGCCATAACTTTCGCCAAGATCATGTAATATTTTGTCTGATTTTTTCTGCCATGCTTGACCAAACGATATTTTATTTAATTTACCGTAATTAATTGATTTCTTTTCTCTGTTTAAAGCGACTGTACTTCCAAATCTTGCCGCTCTCATTGGCGTCAACGTAAGGGCTTCCAGTAAAGATAATAATACTGTTGCAGTTATGGTTACGCCAAATTGGAAAAAATATTTTCCGATAATGCCGCTCATAAAAGCTACGGGCAAAAAAATCGCAACCACAGCCAGTGTTGCGGCAAGCGCAGCAAAATAAATCTCCAATGTTCCTTTTTCTGCAGCCTCTATCGGATCTTTTGTTAATCGTTTATGCCGCTCAATATTTTCTAAAACCATAATCGCATCATCAACGACGACGCCAATGGCCAGCGAAAGCCCAAGCATGGTAAATGTATTTAAAGTAAAACCAAAAAAATAAATTACAATGAAACTTCCAACAATGGAGGTTGGTATAGCAAGTAAGACATTAAATGCGGAACTCAGACTTCCTAAAAAAATCCAGATAACAAGAGAGGTGAGTATTGCGGAAAGAAATAAAGTGAATGTAAGTTCATGTATTGAGTTTTCTATAAATACTGTAGAGTCATAGGCGACATTTAAAGCGTATCCTGGCGGAAGATCATTTTTTATTTTATCCATTAAAGCAAAAACTCCGCGTCCAATCGCGACAGCATTTGCGCCGCGTTGCTTTTGAATGCCCAGACCAATTGCAGGGATCTTGTTAAATCTTGAAATTCTTCGAATATCGTCGAGGCCGTCGTTTACGCTGCCTATATCGTTTAACGTTATGATCCGAAATACTGGAGCGCCTCCTCTTCGTGTGATGGGAATATTTGAGGCCTGCTTTTCAGTAGAGGCTTCACCCTTTGTACGTAACAGAATTTCTTCACGCGGAAGATCGATACGTCCCGATGGTTGCTCCGAATGTTCCGTTGAAATGGATTGCAATACATCATCAACAGTGATCTCCAGATTTTTCATTTTTACAGGGTCCAGCCATACGCGAAGACTTCGATCTACATACCCCCCCATAGCAATATCCCCGACACCGGCAACTGTTTGAAATTTTGATTTCAAGTCATATCTGGCATAGTCCATCAAATCGCGAAGTTCGCCTTTGCCAGTAAGTACAATCCACATTATAGGCCGGTCTTCTGAGTTTTTTTTAGAAACGATCGGAGGATCCATATCTTTAGGTAAACGACGTGTAGCCTGTGAGACTGCTGATTGAATTTCCTGTAAAGCGGCATCAACATTTCGGTTTAAATTCATTTCAGCAGTGATGGTTACACTTCCATAACGAACATTTGACTGAATTTCCCGAATACCCTCGATTCCGCTAATAGCATCTTCAATAACATCTGAAATATCTGTTTCCATAATCTCGGCAGCTGCGCCTTCAAGGCTTGCCTTTATGGTAATTACCGGAAAATCCACATCGGGAAGCTGTGATATTCCTAATCGTTCATATGAAATTAAACCAAATACTATGAAACCCGCCATTAACATCCATGCAAAAACGGGATTATGAATTGAGATACTAGATAGTTTCAAGGCAGTTCTCCCGTAATGATTTTAATATGAATGATTGTAAGCATTTGATTAAGTCTTGTTTTCTCATATTGTTCTTTAACCGTTGCTGCCTCATTTAAGGCCGAAAGCACTTCAAGATTCGTAGCCTGACCGATACGATAATCATAAAGAATCGTTTGATAGTTTTTTTCAGCTTTTTCTTTTGCTTGACGAAGCATTTCTCTGGCCTTCTCGCCAGAATCCCATGAATAAAGAAAATAAACCAGTTCATCTTTAGCATTTCTTAAGGCTTCCTGATATCTTAATTCGGCCTGCCTTTCGCGAGATTTTGCTGCAAGATATTGTGAATGTACAATACCCCCCGAAAAAATGGGTACTTCGGCAATAATTCCTCCATAGTAATCGCCCTTTGGAGATCTCGCATCGGGAAGACGATAAGAACCTTCAAGATAAATTTTGGGAAGATGTCCGCCAAGAGCTCTTATTGAATCCAGCTTTGCCAGCTCCCAATTGGTTTTTAAACTCATCATAGAAGGTCTTTTTTCTAATTGAGCAATTACATCATCTGACAAGTTGTCGCCGGAAATTTTTTCCAAAGACATAGCCTGTCCAATGTAATGTTCAAGATTGATTTTTTTTACTTCTAAAGGATCTTCAGGAATAAAATTTTTATTGATCGCTGATAACCCCGTAAGATCTTTAATTCTTTTTTGAGCGTTGTTTAATTGTGTATTTAAATTTAAAACAGCAGCCTCAGTTTTATCTATCATAACCTCTATGCTTAAAATTTCCGATCTGCGTACCTTGCCGATATTGTATCTTTTCTCAAGCTCCTTTTTCAATTCTACAGAATTATCAAGTAATATTTTTTGTGTAATTAATGTATCTTCAAGAATCAAATATTCAAAAAACACCAGGGCAATTTGATCATATAACAATGCAGCTTCTGATTTTAATTGTGAAATATTAAATATCTCTTGCATTCCGCTGCCTTTTAATCCGGAATATTCATCGAGTCCTGTAAGTATATTTTGGCGGGCATAAAACCTGTAACCACGAGAAAAAGTTCCACCCACGACGCCTGTAGCTCCGGTATCCGGGGCATAAAGGCTTGCACGGAAACTAACCGACGGTAAAACAGCGCCCCAGGCTTGACGAACTTTTTCACGAGACTGAATAATATCTTCGCCGTTTATTGCTATTTTTTCAGAACTTCTTAACGCCAATGTGTATAGATCATCAACATTGAGTTTTTCCTTGACTAAAACACTTTGATACGTCTTTTGATTAGCTTCGCTTAATGATCTGAGACTTTCATCAATAATTTTTTCTGTTCTATAAAATCTTTCATTTGTGTTTATATCATTGAAGGGTCGAACATCGCCACTTCTACAAGATAGCAGGGATGAAATAAATAAAACAGCAATAATTTTAAAAGATAAAGACGGTCTATCCATGATTTAATTTATAAAACAAATCTAAAATTGCCTTTAAAGTTTCAATGATTTTATTTAAAAATGAAACCCGCACTTAAGAGATCAGTTCTCAAATATACTTATTTCGTAGAGGCAGACTTTTTCCAAGAAATTCAACAAAGACCTTGTCTACTTTTGATGGAAGTTAATTTGGCTTACCGACGAGACTTTTTCAAAATTAGAATGATACGCTCGGGAAAATTAATTCCCTTCCGTAGAGTAAGTGAGTACTTACATATTTTAATTTGACAAAATGATTCAATATTAGAATGTGCTAATAAATACGAATTTTATTTAATTCGTAAAATTAAAAATTGAAGGTGTAAAATGAATGTTAATAAAATATCTATCCTGGCTATACTATTATGGGTTGGGTTAATTCTGGTTTTAGGAATAAAGTTTATCAAGGGCAGCGTTGATAAAGGTGAAGACGGAAGAGTCGAAATAAATTTAACTAAATCTGAAAAAATTCTGGTTCTTGGAGAAATGAGACAACTACTCAAGGCAGTTCAAGGCATTGTAAATGGAATTGAACAAAATGATCATAAAGCTATCGCAGAGGCCGCACTTGGCGGAGGAACAAAAATGATGATTGATGACAGTTCCGGACTTATGTTAAAATTACCTTTAAACTTTAAAACACAGGGTGTTGGCGTCCATAAATACTTTGATAAAATAGCTGAAGAGGCTCAAAAGAACCCGGGAAGAGACAAAATCATATCCATGCTTAACACTCAACTGCAAAGTTGCGTTTCTTGCCATGCCGGTTATCAATTTAAAACAAATTAATTCAATTAAACATTGGGAGCATCCCTCCCAATGTTTTTATTATTTCAATCAATTAACATCATTGGTAATGATAAACAGGATAAATTCTTTGTTATTAAAAATCATTTAACCATCATTATTTTTTAAATCGTTCAAGAATAATTCAATTATTAAAGCCTTATTTTATATTAAATAAAAAATTTCTATTTACTTGACATGGCTTTAACGTTTCTTTTTTAATAATTTAATTAAATTTAAACAGGAAGCCTTATGAAAATCGGAACTCCGCTGAGTAAAACTGCAATAAAAGTCATGTTATTAGGTTCAGGAGAACTTGGTAAAGAAGTCGCCATTGAACTTCAACGATTTGGAATTGAAGTAATCGCAGTTGACCGATATGAAAATGCGCCGGCAATGCAGGTTGCACATCGATCTTACATCATTTCTATGCTAGATGGCGAGGCGCTTCGAAATGTCATCCTGAAAGAAAACCCTCATTACATTGTTCCCGAAATTGAAGCAATTGCAACCGACACTTTAATCGAACTTGAGAAAGAAGGATTTACAGTCATACCCACAGCCCGTGCTGCAAAACTTACAATGAATCGCGAAGGAATTCGCAGACTTGCCTCCGAAGAATTAAAACTTCGCACCTCTCCGTATCGTTTTGTTGATAACGAAGAAGAATACCTTAAAGCCATTGATGAGCTTGGTTATCCATTTGTGATCAAGCCCACCATGAGTTCTTCAGGAAAAGGGCAAAGCATTGTTAGAAGTATTGAAGATGTTAAAAAAGCATGGGAATATGCCCAACATGGCGGCCGAGCTGAAGGAGGTCGTGTAATTGTAGAAGGTTTTATAAAGTTCGATTACGAAATTACATTACTTACGGTTCGTCATTTATATGGTACTACATTTTGTGAACCAATTGGTCATTTACAAATCAACGGTGATTATCAGGAATCATGGCAGCCGCACCCCATGTCAAAAACTACTTTAGAAGAAGCTCAAAGAATTGCGCGTACCATCACTGATTCTTTAGGAGGACGTGGCATTTTTGGTGTAGAACTTTTTATAAAAGGTAATGAAGTCTACTTCAGCGAAGTTTCCCCTCGACCTCACGATACCGGACTTGTAACCCTTGGTTCACAAGATCTGTCTGAATTTGCGCTTCACGCACGCGCTATCTTAGGTCTTCCCATTCCAGATATAAAAAATTATGGACCAACGGCTTCATGTGTTATTTTAGCAGACGGAAAGTCTAATACCATAAATTTTGATAATGTTGAAAAAGCCCTGGAACATCCTGGTATGCAACTTAGACTTTTTGGCAAACCGGAAGTATCTGGCAAACGTCGAATGGGAGTTGTCATAGCCTGCGCAGACACCATTGAAAATGCAAAAGAAATTGCTCGAAATGGCGCTTCATCAATTGAGATTATTCTAGATTAAAATGAAGTGGTGGTAACGCAAAACATTTGCTGCTTTTGCCTGGTACGATGTCTGTTTAATTTATACATGTTCAAACTTGAAGTGACTCCGCTTTAATTTGTTTCGCGCAAGCGGAACAAATTAAAAACACGGTAGTTTCATTATAAGTTTTGCTTTTTTAGAGAATCAACAATATGAGGAAATTCCTTAAGCGTATTTAAAATTGAAATGGCATCAAACATATGAACCTGACTGCTTAAATCATTTGCCCACTTAAATAATGGACGATAATTGTAATTTCTTGCAAGCTCGGTAATCTCTGCTGCAAACTCTTCAATATCCGGCTTTTCAAGTAAATTTGATACTTTTTCCCACATATACTTCATTCGGTTTTGAAGAATACTTAAAAGTTCAGTCATATCTTTTTTATCTTTGTCAGTAAGTCCTCCAAGGTTAATGATCATATTACGATCAGTTGAAGAATCCTGAAAAGGAAGATACCGCGCCAGTGATAGCATGAGCTCATTTTTTTCCATGGGAGTATATATAACTTCGTTTACTGCTTTTGTTAAGTTTATAACTCCTTTCTCAGATCTTAATTTTTCAGGCAATAAAAGAATAAACGGAATATCTGCATATTTTTCATTTTTTCGAATATTTTTAACAAATAATAATTCTTCGAAATTTTCTTTATCTGGTAATGCAATGACCACATTCGGAAGGAAGTATTCTATCATTTCAATACTTTCTTTATTATTTGCTGCCTCGGCAATTTCAATTGGGCCATCAAGAAAGTAATTTTTAATCAACTGTTTTTCGTTAGAATTAGAAATCAATAAAATGACAGATTTTGAAAAATCGTCAAGAGAAATATTCTCGATATAGTTATCAATATATTCAGATTTTATTTCTGATTTTTGTCCAGAAACAATTTTAACACTGGGAATTGTAATTTTAACAATAGTGCCTCGATCCGGCTGGTTCTTAATGATCATTTCTCCGTTCATAAGGTTAAGCAGTCTTCTTGTAATGGAAAGTCCAAATCCCTGCTCGGTAATATCTTTATTATTTTTTTCAGCAATTAAAAGTCGTTTTAATAATTCTGTTTTATTGCTTTCGCTTAAGCCGATACCGGTATCTTCTACAATGATGCTAATATCAACATTGCGATGTTCTGTATCTGAAAATTTTTTTTTAACTGTTATTAAGATAAACCCCTGATCAGTAAATTTAATTGCATTGCCAATTAAACTAATGAAAATCTGCCTTACCCTGACCTCATCAACCAACAACTGTTCCGGTAATTTTGGATCAATCTCCAGAAAAAATTTTAATTTTTTTTCCTGTAAGCGCAAGCGAAATAATTCCTTTGATTCATTTATAAGCGCAAGTAAATTTACAGGACGTACATTTGAATTTTCGGATTCGCTTTCAAGATCAGAAAGAATTACAATGTCATTAAATAGTTTTAACAATATTTTACTGGTAACATTTATAGATTTTAAAAAGTACATGCTTATTTTATCGTTAACCTGTGAAGACAATGACGACGAAAAACCAGCAATAATATTTATCGAACTTTTAATCTCATTTACAATGTTGATGATAAATTCCATTTTAACGTCATTTGAACGTTTTATGGCGGCAGTTTTTAATCTTAATTCCGACTCTATGTTTATATGTGAAGTAATATCTTGAATAACCCCATGAATTTTTTCAGTAAGCCCGCCAACATTTTCAAGAGAGATTATCGAAATTACATGTTTTATTTTCCCGCCAGGCAAAAGTAAATCAAATGTTATCTGGTGCTCAACATGTTTTTCAAGTGCGCTTTTCATACTTTCAGTTACACGACTTAAATCATCAGGATGAACTATTTTTAATATAAGATTAAGGTCAGGCTGATTATTATTCGGATCGTATCCAAAAATGTGATAAAGTTCGTCAGACCAATACCATTTACGTTCAATTAAATTAAAATACCAGTTTCCTGTTTTTAATATTTTTTGAGCATTTTTTAAAGTTGTTTCACTAATTGTAAGTTCTGTATTGTTTATTTTTTTACCGGCAAATAAATAAGCGAAATATAAACCTGTAATTAAAGCTATAATAAAGTATATAATAACATAGGGAATTTCATCCATGATGATATTTTTAAACATTTGACGAATATATTCCTGTGGAATATATGCAATGATTTTCCAGGCCTGTGTTGAACTGGAGTATTGAGATATATTTTCAAGATGGTCATTACGAAAATTTATCGGAGAATATAATGTTTTAAAAACAAATGAACCATTTTCTGATTTAAACTTTCCTTCATTTTTTTCTGCAATTAAACTCCATTCATCCGCCAATATTTTTTTTATTTCATTTTTTTTATTTTCTTGAAGAACAACGGACAGGTCTGTATTTAAACTATCTCCGAATGCCCAGGAACCATTCCCTGAAACAATCATCAGTCTACCGGGAAATTCTAGATTCTTATTCATAAATTTTTCAATAAATTTATTGCCATCGATTCTAATTAATAAAATCCCGGAAGGCGCATCAAACTGGTTATATAAAACGGTAGCAAAACGAACAACAGGGCGATAGGGTATTTCAACCTTACCGCGATTTTGATTTAATTCTACATTTGATACAAAAATACCGCCATTTGATAACCGCTCAGTTTGAATGAAATAATTTTCATTAGAAACATTTTGAAGATTTGCTCCACGCAGGCGTAAAATTTCATCATAGTTTGTAATGTGAATTTTTTCCTGCCCCGTTTTATCTATCAAAATAATTTCATCGTAGATTTTTGTAGCTGCGGCAAGCGAAACAAACTCAACAGAAGCTGACTCAAGATAGTCTGAATTTTTGAATTTTAAATAATTTTTAATATTTTCATTTTCTTTCAATTGTTTTAAATCGCTTAAAAGGCTTTCCATAAACTGTTCAAGCTGATTTTTTTTGGCATTTATGAAAAATTCGTCTTTTAATTCAATAGTTTTAAGCGCGTGTGAAAATTTAATATAAATGTCAGAAGAAAATATGAGCAAAGATATTAAAGTAACGAATGCAATTACTTTAAAGTATTCTATAAAATATACAAGTCGGTTTTCAATAAATTTATCAGTTAGCATTTTTATGTCTAAAGTTCACATTCTTTTTCCATTATTTTGAAAATTAAAAATGAATATTTTCAATCGAAACATTCTCAGAAGCCGGATAAATTTCTGATTTTTATATGTCTGTAGCTTATATTATCGGAAAAAAGTCATAAAACCTACTTATTTTTTCGTTCCAGAGGCTTTAAAATAACGTCTAAATGCGAGAGTCCAATATATTTTAATTTTACTTTAGTATTTTCGCACATCTTGGGCATAGTTGTGCTTCATTTAAATCACGATATATCCAGCAGCGGCCGCATTTTTGTCTCGATGATTTTTTAACTTCAATTTTAAGACTTTTCTTATCTGTTAACTCTTGAACATCAGAAACTACCAGTATAAATGACAACTCATCAAGAGTTAACCCTGTGTTGTTAATTTCGTTTTCAGGAAGATATACTGTTGATTCCAGCGATGCTTTTATAATTCCGGCAGCGCGCGCTTCTTCAAGAGCGGTATTTACACGATCCTTTAAAAGCCAGGCCGCCTCATATTTTTTTTCCAGATTTTCATTTTTCCAATTTGAAATATCCGGCCAAATTAGTTCAAATACGCTTTTTTCAGGATTATAAAGCTGCTGAATTTCTTCTGCCGTAAAACTTAAAACGGGCGACAACCAAACGAGAAGATTTTCAAAAATAATTTTCAAAGCAGATAACGAAGATAACCGTTTAGCTGAAAATTCATCGTCATTATTTTGATCAGGCCTTGAATCGCAGTAAAGACGATCCCTGATGATATCAAAATATGTATTAGACAACGTCACAGTACAAAATGCGAGAATGCGCTGATATACCAGATGAAACTCATAATTCTCATAAGCGTTTTTAATTTTTTCACCGAGAGAGGCCAGTTCGTGCAAAGCCCATAAATCTATTTCTTCTTTAATTTGCGAATGGTTTAATGTATCTGCCGATTTACCATCGCTTAAATTTCCCAACATATAACGAAAGGTATTTCGAATTTTGCGATAACTGTCAGAAAGCCGATCAAGCATATCAAAGCTGATACGGTTATCTGTTCTGTAATCTTCTGATGAAACCCAAAGCCTTAAAATATCCGCTCCATATTTAGGAATGATATCAGTTACAGGCGAGATCACATTTCCCAAAGATTTGCTCATAGCGCGGCCCTTGTCGTCAAGCACATAACCGTGTGTTAATACTTTTTTATACGGCGCTGTCTTTTCAAGAGCAAGCGCAGGCCACAAACTGCTTTGAAACCAGCCTCGATGCTGATCAGAACCTTCCAGATACAGATCTGCCGGAAACTTTAAATCATGGTTTTTTTTAAGTACTGTATACCAGCTAACGCCTGAATCAAACCAGACATCCAGAATATCGTTTTCTTTTTCAAAATCTTTTCCGCCGCATTTCGAACATGCTGCGAGGGCCGGCATCAGTTCACGAGCCTCCCTGTCAAACCATACTTCTATACCATTTTCCTGTACCTGTTGAATTATAAAATCGAGAGACTCCTGAGTCATGTGCGTTTCGCCGCACTTTTTACACATAAAAGCAGGTATTGGAACACCCCACGAGCGCTGACGCGATAAACACCAGTCTGGTCGATTTTCAACCATAGACTCAAACCGTTTTTGACCCCAGCCGGGTATCCATTCAACGTCTTTGGTTTTTTCAAGTGCAAGTTCTCGCAGACCTTCAACCTTGAAAAACCATTGAGGGGTTGCCCGAAAAATCAAAGGCGAATGTGAACGCCACGAATGAGGGTAGGAATGTATAATAGGAACATGGTGCAGCAATAAACTCTTGTCTTTTAAAAGTTCAATGATTTTTTCATTTGCATCAAAAACATAGGTATTCTCCATTAAAGGAAATTCAGAAGTATAACGGCCGCGATGGTCTACCGGCGAATATGGAGGAAGATTATATTCAAGCCCTACACGATAGTCGTCGACACCGTGACCAGGAGCTGTATGAACAACGCCGGTTCCGGCTTCTAATGTAACATGAGAACCAAAAACAATTTTACTTTCGCGGTCAATAAAAGGGTGTGCTGCCCGTATTTTTTCTACGTCGTCTTTGTTGATTTTTTCTTTTGCGCTAAATGTTAAGCCGGTTGTACTAAAAAAACTTTCTTCGAGACCTTCGGCAATCACAAGATTCCCACGCTCCGTTGTATAAACGGCATAGGAAAATTCAGGATGAAAACAAAGCGCCAGATTTGCCGGCAATGTCCATGGCGTAGTTGTCCAGATCACGACAAATTCGGGATGTATTTCGCGTTTTGAAAAATTACCAACGTTGTTTTTAACCGGAAAAGCAACATACACTGACGGCGAGGTATGCTCTTCGTATTCAACTTCAGCTTCAGCCATCGCAGTTCTGGCAACGGTATCCCAATACACCGGCTTTTCTCCCTTGTAAATATAACCGGCTTTAAATAAATCGCGAAACGACTCGAGAATACCGGCTTCATAATCAGCGCTCATTGTATAATAAAAATTTCCCGGAGCAGGTTTGGTTTTATCTTCAAGAGATGTCATATGCGAACTGTCCCAGGATACTCCAAAACGAGACTGATCTTTGGCTTGAATTTCTATAAACTCAGCGGCATATTTTCGACAGGCTTCTCTTACTTTTCGCGGATCTTTTTCTTCGTCTTTTTTTCGATTCACCAGTTTTTTAATTACAGCAAGCTCGATTGGCAGACCATGACAATCCCATCCCGGTACATAAGGAACATAACGACCGTTTACCAGATTAAATTTATTGATGATGTCTTTTAATATTTTATTGAGGGCATGACCAGTATGGAAGTTTCCATTGGCATAGGGCGGGCCGTCATGAAGTATAAAGGATGGAGCGCCGGCAGCTTTTCTTGACTTAAGAATTTTTGCAAAAACAGAATTCTTTTGCCAATATTCAAGAATACGCGGCTCTTTTTCGGGTAATTGTGCCCGCATGGGAAACTCGGTTTTGGGCAAACAAATGGTAGTTGACCACTTGCTTTGTTCTTTGTTACCCTTTTCTTTTTCGCCGGATTTATTTTTGTTTTCGCCCATATGGTAAAAAACGTCTGTTTACACAGGTCGTCAAGTTGATGAAAAAAAGAATTCGACAAATAAAGAATTTAATTTATTAAAATATCGGTTTACGCTCTGAAAATACATATAGTCTTATCATGAAATGATATATTTTGCAATTGCTGTTTTTTTAATTTTACTTTTACCGCGCCTTTGGGCATTTGGAATGTTTTTGGACGGCCTTCTTTACGCTTCCATTGCCCGAAATATGGCAGAAGGAGCGGGAACATTTAACGCGCCTTATTACACCGATTTCATGGGAAAGATTTTTTACTGGCATCCCCCGTTATCATTTTGGCTACATTCTCTTTTTTATCGATTCTTCGGCGACAACACTTTGGTCGACACCCTTTTTGGTTTTGTTTCCGGCGGCGTAATTTTAGCTTTGTTGTTTTTTATTTTTCAATTGAGCGATGATCAAAAGTCTGATGACACGGGTAAACCATACTGGTCTGTTATTTTACTGGTCTCTTTAATGCCCATGACTTCATGGATATTTTCAAACAACATGCTGGAAATCACTATGACCGTATTTATTCTTGCTTCTGTTTATTTTCAACTTCGCGCACTAAATGCCAAAACAAATTTAAAACTTCGGTCATTGACTTTTTATTTTTTATGCGCCGGAGTATCTTTAGCCCTTGCGGTATTGAGTAAAAATATAGCAGGGCTTTTCCCCTTGATTGTTCCCATGCTTCATTATATCTTATTTAAAAAAACAAGCTTTACAAAGGCATTGCTGTTAAGTATTTTTTTGACAGCCGCTGCAATATTAACAACTTACCTGATTTTATATTTTACCGACTCCATTGATTTTTATAAAAATTATATACAGCACCAGCTGGTACCCAGCGTATCGGGAAGTATGCCCGGCGAAAAAACAGGAGCTGCACGCAACACATGGTTAATACTTTCAGAGTTACTTCTTCCTCTTGTCGTTTCATTATCAGTAACTGCGATTTCTAAAAAATGGAACCAGATAAAAGTCTCCCGTTTAAGTTTGTTTTTTCTGATCATTGGTCTTGCAGGAACCGTTCCTTTGTTTTTAGTTCATAAGTTTAGGAGTTATTACTTGTATCCGGGCCTGCCATTTTTTGCTCTTTCCATTGCCGCCATTTTTGCCCCGTCATTTTTAGAACTCGATAAAAAATTTAAAACTTCAGCCTTGTTTCGTCGTTATACAACTATTTTATCTTTCATGACAGCAATTACGGCGGTAATTTTATTTTTTTCATTTAAAAACTATCCGTCACGATTAAAAGAATTTAAGTATGATTTCTATGACACTGCGCTAAACATTCCGCCGCGATCTGCCGTAGCAAACTGTGTCGGTTCTGAACAGTACACATTGATTGCCGCTTTTCAACGCTATTATAAATTATCGCTGGTTAGTGAAACCAACCCTGAAAATTCAAGATGGATTTTAAATGATAAAACCCAGAAATGCAAGGTAGATAAAAGCTGCCGAAAAATAAACCGCCCAGACAGTCTTTTATACGATCTCTATGATTGTAAACCTGAAAAGGAAATTATAAAAACAATTAAAGGGGAAAAGCCTTTCCCCTAAAGCAGAACAAGGTTCTGCTTTACCCCATACGTATTATACACGGGGGGCAGCAGGTAACCGTGTACCTGCTTAGGGGCGCGTTAAGCCCCTCATAAGTGAAAGAAATGTAATGAGCGAATTATCTCAACAACTGAAAACCATATTCGAAAGGTTGCCGTCAATTTCCACCGAACCAGGCTGCTACCTGTGGAAACGACTTGATGTCGAAACGCAAAAATCTGAAATTTTATATGTCGGTAAGGCAAACAATTTGCGAAGCCGAATTCGCCAGTATTTTAATTCGGACGATTACAAGACAAAATATTTGATGTCAAAAGTAAATGATCTCGATTACATCGTTACTAAAAATGAAGTGGAGGCGTTGTTACTGGAAAGTAACCTTATCAAGGAACATTCGCCGGTTTATAACGTTCGATTAAAAGATGATAAAAGATATCCCTATTTGTGCCTTACCGCCGGCGAGGCTTTTCCCCGATTATTGATCACGCGAAGAAAAACAAATCCGAAAAATTTGTACTTTGGTCCATATTCCGATGCGGGCGCTGCGCGAAATATCTTGTCTCTCATTCACAGGACTTTTCCCATTCGTAAACGGCATCAGGCTTTGCCTGCAAAATCACCGATGAGACCATGCCTGAATTATCACATTGGGCTTTGCCTTGCCCCCTGCGCTGAAAAAATTTCACAAAGTGATTATGGTTTAATGATTGAAAAAATTAAACTTTTTCTGGAAGCCAAAGACGATGAGATTGTCCATGAAATGGAAAGTCAAATGAAACGATATTCAGAAAAGTTTGAATATGAAAAGGCTGCCGTTTACAGAGACATCATTTCTGATATCAAGGCCATTTATACCGAACAAAGCGTCCACGGCGAAGACGACGAGAATAACTATGACGTTGTTGGACTATACGGCATAAGCCAGAATGAGCTTGATTCCGATTCTAATTTTGCAGATAATTTAGGCTCTGATGAGGAAGATGGAGACTTAAAATTAAAATCTGGGGACGATCAAAATACAAATAACATTTACTATTCGCAAATTGTATTGCTTAGAATTCGAAAAGGTAATTTAATCAACAAGGGTTCTTATGCGCTGACAGAAACCGCAAGACCTGCCAATGATCAAATGGAATCGTTTCACTCTGAATTGATTGAAACTTTTTTAAGGGATCACTATTTAAACTTAACTGACTGCCCTGGTTTAATTTTAACCGACTCGAAACTATATACGCGCGGCGAATGGCAGAAAATTCTTTCTAAAAAATTTCGTTCACCGGTGCGTCTGGCGGATAACACCGAAAGCGATGACTATACTAAAAGATTGTCGCTCATTCAAATGGCGCAAAATAACGCCCGTCTGACGCTCAGAGAAAGAATTTTATCTGAAAAAATCAGAAACCAGAGATATGGCTTACGGCAAATACAAAAATTCCTGAATTTAGTTCAACCGCCTGAAATGATCGAATGTTATGACATTTCCAACATTCAGGGTACCGATGCGGTCGGCTGCGGCGTTACCATTCGAAATGGAATTCCCTATAAAGCTGGATATCGAAGGTATAAAATTACAACAAAAAACACCCCTGATGATCCCGCAATGATTTACGAAGTATTATCGCGTCGCATGAAGGCATTTAAAGAAAAAACCGCCGACATTCCGGATCTCATCGTCATTGACGGGGGCATCACTCAGTTAAACGCCGCGTTAAGGGCCAGAACTGAAAATCATGTTTCGGTAAAAATTGTGTCGCTGGCAAAAAAAGAAGAGCTGATAACAACAGAAAATGGAAAAACCGTTTCTATGGATAAAAACAGCCCGGGGATGTTGATTTTAAGACTAGCCCGGGACGAAGCTCATCGCTTTTCAGTTGCTTTCCACCGTGAACTCAGGGGCAAACGAAACTTAAAATCCATTGTGGATGACATTCATGGCGTTGGTCCTGTTAAAAAGAAAAAAATCATGGCGCTGCTTACAAACCTTGACGAGAAAAATTTTAATTATGAAAAAATTAAAGAAGGGTTGTTGGTTGAAGGTTTAAACGAAGCCCAGATAAATTTAATTTGCGATAAAATCATTTGATCCGATTATTTTAACTGTCTAAAATTCTTTCTATCACTGCCCTGCTAAGGGCTTCACGGGTCAATAGCTCTTCTTCCATCTTCTTGCGCATGGTGATATCGCGCGCTATGCTAAAATCAATCAGTTTGCCGTTTTTTTCAATTAAATGCGATGAAACTTCTACAGCAATTACACTGCCGTCTTTATGTAAGTGTTCCGATTCAAATGTTATAAAACCATTTTTTAGTATTTCTGACATTCTGTTTGAAACTTTTGAAGCAAATTTTGAAGAGACTATGGTTGAAATGTGCTTTCCCACTAACTCTTCTTTTTTATACCCTAACCGAATATATGAGTTTGGATTTATATCTAAAATGCAGCCATTGTTGAGGTCTAAAAGAATGATAAAGTCATTGGCATATTCAAACAACGTGCGAAATTTATCTTCGCTTTCTTGCAGCATTTTCAGCATATGCTTTCTTTCTGTAATATCCACAATAAATCCAAAAAGAACTCCTTCGCCAATATTCCAAAAGTTAACAATTGTCTCGACTGGATATATTGAACCGTCTTTTTTTCGATGATAATTTTCAAATCGACCATGACCTGTTGTTATTAGTTTTTGCATTTCCTCGGCTCTTTTTTCTTGTGAGCCCTCAACAGTTACATCAAAAATACTTAATTTTAAAAGCTCGTCCAGGGTATATCCGGAACGTTTTATATATGTATCATTTGCTTCAAGTATTTTACCTTCTTTACTTACCATTAAAAATCCATCTTGTGAAGTTTCAATAACTGCGCGGTATTTTGCCTCTCGCTTTTTCAGCATGTCTTCAATTTCTTTTCGCATGGTAATGTCGCGATTGATGTTTATAATCATCTGCTTTCCGTCTTTTTCGATAAATCGGGAATTAACTTCAATAGGTATTATCGATTTATCTTTGCAAATATGAGCAGATTCAAAAATATAAAATCCATGTTCTTTAATTATTTTAATTCTTTCTTCAACACTTTCGGAAAATCTAGGCGCGACAATACTTGACAGTTTTTGGCCAACCAATTCTTCTTTTGTATAACCCAAACGATTACACGCAAGCGGGTTTATATCAACAATTTTACCGTCATCAACGCCGGCAATGAGTATAAAATCATTTGCGTTTTCAAACAACATACGAAATTTTCGTTCATTATGTTCAAGCATATTTGTTATTTTTTTTCGTTGCGAAATATCAATGAAAAAGCCAAACATAACACTGTCATTATTTTCGCCGAAATTGATGATCGTTTCAACATCCCATATAGTACCATCTTTTCTTCGATGTTGATTTTCAAATTTTTTATAACCTTCGGCGATAACTTTTTTCATATGCGCTGTATTTTTTTCATAACTTCCATGAACAGTAAGATCAGGAATGCTCATGGACAAAAGTTCCTTTTCTGTGTACCCTGAATATTTGCAATAGGCCGGGTTAACTTCCAGTATCTTTCCATTTCGATCCACCATCATAAACCCTTCTTGAAAAGTTTCAATCACAGCACGGTATCTTGTTTCGTTTTTTAAAATTGTACTCTCATAGGCTTTTCGCTCCGTTATGTCCCGATTTATACTAAACTTAAACTGTTTTCCGTTAATTTCAATGATATGGGCATTTACTTCAATTGGAATAACGGTATTATTTTTACATAGATGAGCAGATTCAAAAATAAGACTCTTTTCTTTATATAGCTTTTTTAGTCTAATGCCGACACCTTCCCTAAACTCGGGGGCGACAAATTTAGATAAATGGCATCCGATCATTTCTTCTTTGGTATAGCCAAGAAGCTCGCAACATGTAGAATTAACATCGACAATGCCGCCGTCTTCATCGGCCATGATCATTATATCTTTTGCCGACTCAAAGATCATCTTGAATTTTTTCTCGTTTTGTATTAACTTTTGCTCACTAATCTTACGTTCAGTTACATCCACCATCTGGACAATATGTAACTTTTCTCCCGATTCATCATTAAAAACACATATGGAACCTTCTACCCAAATTATTTTACCTTCTTTGGTTACATACCGCTTTTGAGCGTGAATTTTGATTTCGCCGTTTATCAAGCGGTTAAAATCTTCGGAACTCGCCTTTTGATCATCTGGATGAATAATATCTTTAGCTTGAATTGTTTTAAATTCCTCTTTCGTATACCCCAAAAGGTTGCACATTGCATCATTAACATAAACAGATTCACCATTCATTTTACCGATACCCATACAAATTGGCGAATGATCTAAAATTTTTTGCAGATCCTCTCTACGTTGAATAAGTTTCTTTTCATTTTTTTTACGCTCGGAAATGTCCCGATGAAAACTTACAATTACTTCCTGACCGTCAATTTCAGCCATGTTTGCGTTAATTTCTACCGGCAGCAAGTTGCCGTTTTTGCACAATATTTCAGAATCAAAAGTTAAATAGCCTTCTTTAAGTACTTTAGCAATTTGATATGGTGTGTTTTTCTTTTTTTCGGGAATGGCAAATGCTGCGACATGCTTTCCAGTCATTTCATTTTTGGAGTAACCCCATGCCAGACAACCGTTTTGATTTACATCTATAATGTAACCGGTTTTATCAAAAATTAAAATACAATCTCTAGCCGATTCAAAAACAGTTTCAAACATTTTATCATTTTTTTTCATGATCTCCATGAATTACCTTCTTAAACAATATTAAGGGTACCTACATTTTGGTATAGCGTGGTTTTTTGGCCATTCATGGCGCGCCAAAATGTCGCCTTTCTACAAAGAAGTCGCCACTCCCAATATAATAGCAAACATAAAAAATAAAATCATAGATAACGTTTATAAATATACTATTATCGAGTTTATAAAACAAATTTACCCCATTGCCGTATACTGTCAATTTATTTATCTAAAATTAGAATGATCTTTAAAATTAAAACTTTATTGATTGCAGTTTAATTGTATGACAAAAGTTGATGAAAATTGATCAAAGATCTTTAATCTCTATCATTTGGGCGACTTGAAAAATTTTTCCTGAAGAATCTTTAAAAGTAGTTCCTGTTCCATGTACCCAGACGATCTTGCCGTCTTTGGTAACATATCGTTTTGCACCGGTTTTGATCTTTGGCATATTTTTTAAAGTTTTTAAATTTTCTTCTGTCATTCCATGATCGCCGGAATGTGTGATATCTTTAACATTTAGTTTTGCTAATTCCTCTTTCGTATAACCAAGCATTTTACACATTTCGTTATTTACATAAATTATATTACCGTCTAAATGCCCGATTCCCATGGCAATTGGCGAATGATCAATGATCTTTATCATGATTTCCTGACTTTGTTCAATTTCAGTTAAAACCTGTTGCATTTCACTTAAATCTACGACGAATGTACACATTCTACCTCCGTCAATATTGCAGAAATTGGCATTGACAGAAACCGGCCAGATTTTATCGTCTTTTGTTTTGTGAAAACTTTCAAAAAGTCCATGACCTTCTTTAATTATATTTTGAAAATTTTCAATTCTTTCCGCCTTGCTGCCCTTGATGGTAAGATCCAAAAAACTCATGTTTATAATTTTATCTTTAGAATATCCCGAAAGTTTAAGATATTCGTCATTGCAATTTAAAATTTTGCCTTCTTTGTCCATTAAAATAAAACCGTCTTTTAAGTTTTTACTGTTTGATCGAATTTGAACATCGGCAAATGTACACATGTTTAAAATTTCTTTCCGTAACGTAATATCACGATAAATGGCAAAAATAGCCTCTCCATCGCCTACATTGATTAAACGAGCATTGATTTCAACGGGTAATTGCAATCCATTTTTTGTGCAAAATATAGATTCAAACAAGACCTGGCCGGTAGTAAAAAGTTTAGCAACTTGTTCAAAGAAATACTTTACTTCTTTTGGAAGTGTAAATTTTAATATATTTTTATCGATAATTTCTTCTCTGGAATAGCCAAACTGCATTTGGCCGTTTGAATTTATATCAATAATAACACCGTCTTTATTAAATATTAAAATGCAGTCTCGTGCCGATTCAAAAAACAATCCAAATCTTGCGTTATACTTTTTCTCCATATTCATAGATATTGAACATGAACACATCGCTCTTAGATTGTCAATTTTTTTATATTTATTATTAATCCGCTTCTAGTAAAATTTTCTGGTTTGTAAATTTTTTTAAATTCAAATCAAGAGAAAATCGACTTAAAACTTAATTGTTCTGTATAGTATTTATTGAAACTATGCGCAATCTTCATTAAATTTAATTTAATCAGGAGTTTTTTATGAATATAGCAATTGTCGGTCTTGGGCGTATCGGTACTTCATTTATCAATAGGGTCATGGATTTAAAGTCAAAAGGAATTTATATCATTGCAGCTTCGGAAAATGAAGATACAGAAGGGAAAAAAGCAGCAATGGCAAAACAAATTCAAATTTTAACACCAGATGAAATTACAACAATGGGCGATTATCTTGATATTATATTTGATTTAACCGGCAATCCAAAAGTTAGAAAAGATTTACGCGACGGATTAAAAAAGCGTAGAAATACATACACTGTAATTGCGCCCGAAAACATTGTTCACCTTCTATGGGCAGTCATGGAAGATAAAGCACTGCCTGATGTTCATCTTAATAAAGGCTATTGAATTAGCTGCTTTAACGATACATTTACTTGGACATAAATATTCGTTTTACATCTTCTTTTGCTTTTTCAAGCCCCTTGATGACTTCTTTTCTTAAGTCATTTTCATTTTCAATAAGCCAGTCAAGTACTCCGGTTGTAAAAGCGTCATTTTCTGCCGCAGCCTTGGTATTGTAGTCAGCAACATACTTTTTCTTTAGCTTATTTGCTTCGTCAGTTTTTTTGGCAGCTAAAAGTTCCTGATATTTTGACCCTTCAAATAAATCAAAAGAAGCGTTAGCGCCCATAACCGCTAAAACTGATCTTTTTAAAGCCAGATATACAATACCTGGTCTTAAAAATCTGCTGAATGAATGTATCTGACGACCGCCATAATTTTGATTCAGCACAACAGACACGACAGGCATATTACTCAGCACGTTTACATCAAGCGATTCTCCGCCGATTTGCTGTATTCGTAATCTCTCTTGCTTTGTTCCGGGAACAAAACCTGGGGCATTTGATAGCATTACCAGTGGTATATTATTTCGACTGACAAGCTCTGTAAAAACACGGAACTTCTCTGTTCCGGGCGCATCCGGCGCTCCCCCCATAATGAGCGGTTGATCTGCAATTACTCCTACGGTTTGTCCGTTTAACCTGGCAAATCCGGTAATTAAACTTGGTCCTTGTGTTTTATCGTTCATTTTTTCATAAAACTCGATAAAGCTTCCTTCATCAAACAATGGTTCAATTACATTTGCTTTCATATCAAAAGGAACCGATGTATCAGACGGCAAAGTTACTTTTTTAGAAGAAACTTTTATTTCAATTTTTTTGGCAGAGTTTTTGTCCTTGTTTTGTATCGGATCCAGCAATTCGATAATTTTATGAGCCATGTCAAAAGCTTCATCAACAGAATCGACAATAAAAGCAGCTGTTTTTCTAACCACTTCATAGTCGTTCTGGCTTAATTCGCCTTTTTGTACAAAAATCAACGCGTCAACAGAATGATTCATCACAACTTTATGCAGGCCATATTTGTGGGTAATGATATGAATCCTGACCCCTGATTTTTGAGAAAGCATTTTCATAAAATCAGTGCGGGCCCTCAGTGTAAGATCGTCTTCTGTAATGGTTTCGTGATACCAATTTTTACCGAATAAAATAATCTGGTTAACACCTGTTTTTCTGGCAACGGAAAGAAGCTCCTTGACCTTGGTTACCGTAGCAAAAGATCGAATTCCAAAATTTGTACGCGGCCCCATGATGAGAACGGCTCGTCCGCCAATTCGAGCAAATCCTCCAATGGCTGAACCTGATCCATAATACTCTTCTTTCATTGGCAGAAAAAGTCCTCCGTCAACGTTTCGTAGAATCAACTGGTAATTTAAAACATCCAGTTTTGTTGCCGAACTTTCTTCGGTATCTTCTTTTATTTTAATTCGTTGAATTGAAGGTAGACTCGCCTGATCTACAAAAATTTCCTGAATAGAACGAATGTAAGTCATTAGATGAAGTTTATTCTCTGCAATCAAGTCAACGGTTCCAGTCCATTTACTCATTACCTTTGCGCCGCCAATTTCATAATTGGTGAGATCTTCTCCGGTAACAGATTTAATAACATTCGAACCAGTCAATACTCTGTAAGACTGCTCTGCATCAACCATGACCTGTATTGCCATTTGACTCGAACCATATACGTCAAGTCCTGTTGACGAACCGATACCGACTCCAACAATAAAAAATCCAGTACCTTCATTTAATTTTTTTAAATCAGATGACAGCATTTTATCAAGTTCTGCAAAAAGATTTCGTAAACTTTCGTCAGGAAATTGTTTTGTGTAATTGCTGAAGGTGGCTTTATCAACTCGACCGCCAAGCAGGGCATTTATCATAAAACCTTCTGCTGCGCGGTTTAATGAAATCATACCCTCTTTAATATTTGCGCCTGCGCCGTCATTCCAGACGTATAACGGCATATTTTTATGGTATGCAATGTATGCTGCCGCAACATATTTTAAACCCTCAAGATCGCCGCTGGCTCCGCCGGCGATACGCGAATCTTTCATGTAGAAAAGCGCATTTTTACTGCCAACGGTACCTGAATAAATTTTACCTCCGACAGGTTTTACGATTTCCTTTGCGCTTTTTGGATCTTTCCAAAGATAATTATCAATGGAATTAATGGTGATGGTATCTATTGAGCCTGGATCAAATGTCTCATTTGCCCATATATCGATAGGCCATTTATCTCGATCAAACAATCGCTGGTCTTTGTCGTTTCCGTTTCCATCATAATATGGATTTCTGGAATCTCTTTCAATAAGTAAGTCAAAAGTAAGTCGACCCTGATTTCGGGCAAGAAAAAGAACTTTTCTTGAAATAGATTGATCCACCGGATGTCTGGCGTCTATAAAAATGGTGGTTCTGTCAACGCTGATATCTGTAAAAAAACGTAATACGCTCATTCCGCTTCTGGCAAATACCTGATAATTCAGTATTTCAGAGTTGATACCACGAAGATCCATCAAAACAGGTTCTTTACAGGCATAAATTTCAATCCAGTTATCCTTTAAAGACTGTTTTGCCTGATACGCTCGAATCAATTGTGTAGCCTGAATACAGGCGACTTCCGTACTTTCGCTGGTAATGATTTGATTTCGATCGTCTCTTAAAAATTCAATGTTATCTACAAAAGCAATGGCAAGATATTTTTTTATCTTTTCATTTTTTAATTCGCTTACTTGATATATAACAATGTTTTGAAACATGGAGTACAAGCGTTTAATTTTAAAGTTTTTCTTTAATTTATCTAACGACGCATTTATTTCTTTTTTCATCCACTCAGACATGGAGTCTTCAATTAAATCATCATAAGGCTTTTTTATCGACTGTTCAACGCTGGAAATTACTTCGTCTCGAGAATGACCGTTAAATGATGAGAATACATCTTCTATCTGAATTCGATATTCAGGTATGTACTTTCTCGATACGATGGGTATTACATCCCGATTTATTTGCGGAATATCAAGGTTACGTAATAGACGGCTGACATAGGTTGCCAAAGAATCATCCCGCTCACCCTGTTCTTGAAGAATAAGTCCTTTAAGAGATGTGGTTATTTTTTTTGAAGGTTTCTCTGTATTGGCAATGATTTCCACCACCTGACGAATTACATGAGAATATTCAATACAGGCAGCTTCCGCGCGCAATAGATTAAAGAAAGCAAGTTTAATTTTACTGTTATCCGCGCCGGATCGAGGCATCCAGTCAATTATACCATATACCTTAAACAATTGAGACAATGTCATTCTAAAGCGGTATGATGGCCGATAACGGTCATCTTCCCACATTCTTACAAGCTGATTAAGTTCGCCAAAATAAGAAAGATTCGTATCCAGCAAAGGCGAATATAGTCTTTTAATTCCGGTATAAAAGTTAATAATAGAAACAATTTCATTTTGAACCTGTTCTGTATCACACTTTTTAATGACTTTAGCATCCAGAGATTTTATAATTTCAGAAACTCTATTGATGATTTTATCATCCGGCAAGAAACCATTAAAATGAGCTTTAATTAGACGAAGTAAAACAGGAATGTGACGTTGAGGGTCATTTTTAATTTTCGAATAAATTTCTTCATCGTTTAACCAGTCAAGTATGTGATCGCTTTTTTCTACGGCTGACTTGCTTTGAAGTTGATCTTCTTCTTTACTTGCTTCAATGCCTGATGTATCCTCAACAATAAAAAGAACTTCTCCTTCAAGCAGACTTTTACCAATAACAAGTCCGTCTGGCGTACGCCCTATTTCAAGACGAGAAAGATCTCCATCTTCACAAAGGTATGTGATTTTGCCGTCTAATGGAGAATTCAACGTCGTCTCCATTTTCATGGCAGATATAATAACAATAGGATCGCCCTTTTTTACAATGCTGCCTTCTGTAAGCCTTTCTCTTTTTAAATGCTCGTCTTTTGAAAATGCAACAAAAGTTGATTGAAATGGAGCTCTAACCATACCGGCAGGATCAGCCTTAGCTCCTGCGCCTAGAGCTGTAATAGTCATTTTGTAGTAGTGAATTTTTCCAACATTATCCGGCATGCGTATGATCGAATAAACAGGCTTTTTGTCAATTCGAATAGGATAATAATGCATTCCAAAACGAATCAGATAATCTTCATTACCTTCCATTCTCGGGAGAAGCTCTACTTCGCCCATAAAATGGTTATCAACAAATACATAAAATAAATCGAGAGATGTCTGCATCAATTGAATCTTGTACGATTTAGAATAAATTTTTACCTGAAAACCAATCGGCAAACGTTGCAAATGCATAGCCTGGATTGTATTTTCAAGATCTCTGGACATAAATACATTTGAAACCGATTCTTGAACAAGACGGGCATTTTCAGCAAGAGAACCAAAAATAGCGGCCAATTGCGATTCTCTTTCCGTAGCAGGATCTCCCGTTTCAAGATCTTTATTGTCGATAAGTATTCTATTGGTATATTTACCGGATCTAAATTCCTCGTGACGAACAACTTTTAAAAGCTGATTAATGTTGGTAACTACTCCGCGAACATACAATTCGCTTAAAGATCGCTCCAATCTTAAAAGCGCTCCTCGTCTGGTTGAACTTTCTACAATGATTTTTCCAATCATCGGATCATAATGAGGTAAAATTACGTCGCCCTTTTTAAAGCCAAAGTCGCATCTTAATCCGTTAAACGTCGGAAGTTCAAGTTCCTGAACTTTTCCAGGGGCAGGCGCATAATCATTTTCCGGATCTTCCGCATATATTCGAGCTTCAATGGTATGGCGTCTGGGTTTAAATCGGCCTTCCAGTGCCGTATGGTAGGGAATTTCGTGATCGCGTCCGTCAAAATAAAGAACCTGCCACTTGGCTAAATCAATACCAACCGCCTGATCTGTTACAGGATGTTCCACCTGTAAACGGACATTCATTTCAAGAAAACCAAATCTTTGAGATTCCGGATCAAATAAAAATTCAACCGTTCCGGCTCCGGCTCCTTTTGAATAGCCCGAAATTCGAGCCATGTTTTCAGCCGCGGCAAGCATCGAAAGAATCGTATGACTATCGAGAAAGGCGTTACCGTTTTCTTCAATTACCTTCTGGTTACGCCGCTGAACTGCACATTTTCGAAGACCGATGGCGGTATCATTAAATATTTGCACTTCCATATGAACCGGACGTTCAATGTATTTTTCAAGATAAAATGTATCATTGCTGTACAGGTTTCGGCCGGTACGCTGGCAATAGTCAACTGCAAGATAAAGTCCGGATTCTTGAAAAACGGGCATCATACCCTTTCCACCGCCGCCGGCGCTTAGTTTAACAATGACCGGATAGCCGATTTTTTTAGCCGCTTCTTTTGCGCTTTCGGCATCAGGCAGTGAAGGTGATCCCTCAAATAGCGGTACGCCTTCTTCTTTAGCCAGTTTTCTGGCGGCAAGTTTATCGCCCACTCGATGCATGATGTCGGCGGCTGGTCCCATAAATATAATTTCTTTGCCGCTGTGCGCAGAAGCTGCATCAATGGCTTCAACAAAAGCAGGGTTTTCAGATAAAAAACCATAACCAGGATAAATACCATTGGCATCTACCAGTTGAGCAGCGGCAATAACGATCGAAATGTTGGTATAATTTCGCATGTTGCCAATCACCACAACTTCGTCGGCCATTTCATACCAGGATTGGCCTAAATCAACATCCGTTACAATAGCAACACTGGGAATTCCTTCTTCTTTTAATGTTAGAAAAAATCTTTTAGCAATTTCTCCGCGATTTGCCACCATGACTTTTTGAAGTCTGTGAGGTCTTTTATCAATTGGACTAAGTTTTTGTTCATGACGAGGGTTTATTTGCTTTAAATACAACAAACTCTCATTTATAGATTGAATGATATCTTTATTTTCCGCGTTACTCATTGTTTTTATTTCCGTAATTTACTAATGTTAAGATATGAGTGCAAAGCGCAATAAGCCTGTCAAGCCAAAAGGATTCAGGATATACCAAGGATGATGCGAGCTGTCTTTTTGGTAAAGGGGGGGATTTTGATTTTTTTTAAAGTGGAATTATTCGTTTCCCCCCTCGCTGCAAGGGGCTGTCTAAAAAGTCTTACCGCAAAGGCGCGAAGGGCGCAAAGTAAAGAAATAAAGGGATTTTTCTTTAATTCCTTTGCGTACTTTACGTCTTCACGGTTCAAATTTTGACTTATTCGACAACCCCTTTACGCTACCCCCCAACTACATTATTCCTTTATTTTCGTTATACGATTCCATTTAGTTTTATACAGAAATTACAACGATCAGTTAATTATTAAACTGTATAAAACTTTAAATCAGTATAAAACCATAGGAACTGCTGATACACCGACGCCGGCCTGATAATAAAAATTTGGATAAGCGGCATTGTATTCATAGCTATTACAATTTGCAATTGAGCCGCAAACTTTTATCCAGGGATAGATATTGCCCACTGGAATACAATTTAAATTTACCGTCAATGAACCCGTCGTATTTGATGGATTTATAACTACCGGCACACTACAGTCAGTGGAGCCCAAATCTTTTACAACTACGGTTAATTCTGACATTGAAATATCCGAATTAATCGTAAAATTAAAATGCTCTGAACCGTCAAATACCCAAGCAGGATTACATGAAGTTGAAGATGCAGCGTTACATACTATTGTTATTATCTTGGGAGCAACTGCATTGCTATTACTGGAAGAACTAGATGTGCTTTCCTTTGGAGTAGTATTACAGCTTGTTAGAAAAAAAAATATTCCTGCGATCAAAAACAAAATTGACTTGGATTTTTTTTTCATTACAACCTCCGCAATGTATCCCGAAAAGACGGATTAGTTTGTAAAACAGTTAAAATTCTAACATCAACGAATCAAATAACCTCTTCAGTATACATCTTATATATTTACTATATACAAATGAATATATATGTCCAAAAAATCATATTTTTTTATCTTTATTTCCTAACGTACGTATGAAAAATACCTAAATAAAACCTTGAGGTTACAGTAAAATATAACCGATGATAGTATCATGCGTGTTATTATATTAGCAATTGAAGAAATAGCAAGCCATACATGTTTGATTATGAGATTATAAGTCGTCTAATAAATTATAGAAAATATTACCATTATGCTATATACTAACTATAATGATACAATGGAAATTATGAATAAAATATTGAGAATTGTAAGCCTTATGACAATTTTGACTTATTTTATCCCTGTTTTTTCTCAACAACAAGAAGAAATTAACAAAAATAACAAAAATGATATGTCATATTTTAGTCAGGAAGAAATGCAATTTATTCTTGGCGATAAAGAACAACCATGGAACTATGCAAGTATATCGATTGCGCCATATTATCAAATGGGAGTTGGTACTTTTTCACTTATACTTCCATATACCACAGGGTTTATCGTGGCCTTTGATCATGGAATACATCACGCCTTTAAACCGGTATACCGTAAAAAAAGTCCATTTATTCCCGGATTACGAGTTGAATTGGCTTATAATATATATGGAGCATTACCAGTAAATTCCCTGTCCATCACGGCAGGGGTATTGTGGCTTTTTCCTGTTAATCACGGGAAGGCTGGCGATATTTCCTTGTCAACGACCGGCGGAATGAACTTTATGCGTGGTCAAATTGGAAAACATTACTATTCAAACGATGCATTGTACTTGACATCTGCATTGGGTTATCGATTATCATTTTCAAACGTATTTTTTTCCCTTGAAGGTAGATTTTCTTATATTAATGATAAGAGTTTTCCATGGTATGGGGTTGGCGGTTCTCTTGGAATCGGATATAAATTTGTCCATTCAACCCCCTCTGAATCGGAAGGAGCCGGTAAATGAAAAAATTAAACATTAGTTATTATTTACAAATCATTCTTCTTTCTATATCAGTTACTTTTTGTTCAAACAACATGGATCAATTGTATTTATTACAGGCCAGTACAAGCGCCTACCCTACAGGTACTCCCATTGACATTAACGGCGACGGAAAAGTTGACGGGCTTGATGTAAATAATGATGGTTTAATTGATATGAGGTTTGTAAGTCCAATTGGAATTCCCGCGACCGGAATTGATATCAACAAAGATGGCACTGCCGATTTTTACATGTATACAACCAAATCGGGTTCCTCTTTTAATATGAAGGCCGATGGAACAGGGTCGGCGGTTACTGTCATCATTAAAAACGGTCAATTGATCGGATATGACACAACAGGCGACGGCCTTGTAAATATTAACGTAACTGGTTCAAACGTACTGTATTATAAGGTAGGCGGTAATGCAACGGGAGTAACTTCAAACATCACACTCTCTCTGACCATAAACAATAGTTCCTATGAGTATTTAACCATTTCAGCAAATGGGGCATTTCAATTTACATCTAATTTAAACGGAGGGTATTTTTATCAAGTTGCCATAGCTTCAGCTTCTCAACAATGTACATTTCCAAATAACAATACATCCGGAATCATTGCCGCTAGCGATATCACAAACATCGACATTACCTGCGGAAGTTTAAGTGTACCGGTTACCGTAGTCTGGGATGGCGATACTGTGGCAACGCCCGCTCCTGGACCTTACCCTATTGGAAGTATGATGCTGTCTTTAACCATAAACAATTCAACAACCGAATATTTATCTATAGCCGCTTATAATGGTTCACTTACATCACATTCGGATGCTACCACCACTTTTCTTTCTAAATTAAATACAGGGGCATTTTACAAGGTACTCATAGTGTCATCCACTGATAATTGTATCATTTCAAATAATACAGGAACCATGCCAATAGCAGCAACGATTACCGTTAAATGCGCAAAATTTACAGTTAATAACAGTACGGCGCTAATCTCCGGTTTAACCAATATACCTTCTGCAAACAGCATTACTCTCTCTCTTGCTGTAAATGGAACATTTAAAGAAACCAAAACGGTAACTAATCCCGCAACAGCATTTACTTTTGTTACAAATTTATTTGCCGGCGATGCGTACAGCGTACAGATTGTATCCTCTACACAAAGTTGTAAAATTTCGTCAAATACAGGCATCATCAGTACAACAACCCCTGCCAATATAACCAATGTTGCCGTAGTTTGTGCTCAGTATACGGTAGGTGGTACGATCAATCCATTACCTTTAACGGCCGCGTTGTCATCAAACATGATCGTTTCATTATATGTAAACGGAGTTTTAACTGAAAGTAAATTGTACCTTGCAACGACAGCAGCTCAAACAGGGTTTACATTTGCTACCAACTTATACAGTTCAGATATCTACAATGTTCAAATCAGTACGACTCAAAACTGTATGATTTCATCAAATTCAGGAACCATCATAGCCACTAATATTTCTACTGTAACGATCAAATGTGGTGAATACACAATAAGCGGAAACATCGTGCTAAGTGGTGTTGCAACATCAGGCAATATAACACTCAATCTTCAGGTTATTTCAGGCAGCAATGTTTATACGGAATCAATTACAAAAACCGCGGTACCAGCTGCACCTAGTTCCACACCATATGGACCATTTAACTGGAAACTACTGCCGGGAGATTTGTACACAGTTTCTGTTGCAGTTGAAACTATTGGCGGTGTAAACTGTACTCCTGCTGCGGGGGCTAGCGGCACGATTAGCACGATTACGCCAACCTCTGTCACAACAGCAAATATTAACTGCCCATGAGTTTTAGCGTATACCTGTTACGGGATTTTCGCTAATGACTTTTATACATTAACCGTCTATGGCATTGTTTTTAGTTTTATTAAGTTGATTGTTTGTCTTTTCTTTTCACTACCGCAAAACGGCGATGACGATACCGCCGGTGGTCAGCGTAATACCAAACGACCAGATCATAAATCGGTCAATACGTTTTGTCATTAAATCAAAACGTTTATCAACTTGCTCGAACCGCTTATCTACCTGTTCAAATCGTTTATCAACTTGCTCAAAACGTTTTTCCATCAGGTCGAAACCTGTTTTCATAAGTTCACGTTGATGTTTTAACTCTTCCTCAACTCGGACCATTCGCTCAGTTAAACCAACCATCCTTTCTTCAAGCCGAGTGGAACGTTCATTTAAGTCTGACACTTTTTCATCCACACGGGTAATACGCTCCAATAACATGGGATCACACGTTGGCTTTGCAGGTTCCAAATATATCTTTGACCATTCCTTAAAATGATCTTTAACGTATTGGCCAATGCTTTGAAAGTGCTGCTCGCTCAATTCCATTTGTACATTCATAATAATCCTCCAGAATAACCCTGTCAAATATATTATAACACGAAACGATATTTTTTTTCAGGAGAGGTTACATTTTTTTAAATGCCAGATAACTTCCATGGCAGATTTTTTCGAAACTATGAATATTTTTATTATATAAATACGTCCATGCTTTTTTTTTGCTGTCATCAAGTAAAAAAACCTCTGCGCCTGATCTTCGGTATTCTGAATTTTGCAAGTCATCTGGATGATAACCCTCATATTCGTCTAATTCATCAAATGAAAAGTTTTCAGGAAGTGTATAAAGTTCGCCATAAATCTTGTTTTGATTCGTTTTTTCGTCAGCTAAAACCAACCCGGGGTAATTGCCTAGATCGTAAAGATTGCCATATACAAAAGCTATTTCAAATAAATCCATTTCAAAAAATGAAATGTTTAACTTTTTACGCAAAGAGCTTAATAACGTACCATAGACAAATAAACATTGCATATTTACAAATTGTTCACAAACCTTTGTGAGTTCGAATTTATTTTAACATAAAATACGAATGGGGTAGCCCAAAAAGACTGCAAGCGCAGCCGAAGCAGTCTTTGCGGGCAAGGGGCATAGCCCCTTAATTTAAATGGATTTATACAATTCCATGATTTTACCGATACTGTGATCGGTATGCGCCGGAAGGCGTGCGCCGAGATGAGTGATGACCCGAGAAGCATAATATGTTCCGAGTATGCAACATTCTTCCATTGATCGGCCATGTAAAAGGCCGTATAGTCCGCCAGTGGCAAAAAGGTCGCCAGCGCCGGTTGTATCTACGGCATTTACGTTAAAGCTTTTTACGCTGACGCGATCTTCGCCGGCTCGTTTTGCCCACGCGCCTTCTTTTCCGCGAGTGAAAAAAACAATGTCGCTGATACCGCATAGAAAATCAAAAGCTTCCTCAGGGGTTTCTTTTTGAGACAAGGCAAGCCCTTCAACCTCATTGCAAAATAAAATGTCCACATCCCATTGTATAAAGTCCATTACTTGCTGACGAAAAACATTTACAACAAAGGCATCGCTAAGGGTAAAAGCAACAGGCAACCCCTGTCGTTTTGCGCTTCTGGCAAATTTGATTGCAGCGTTACGTGTATCATCGCCTGTAAAAAGATAACCTTCTACATAACCATATTTTGCGCCCTTAATGATCGTTTCATCAACGTTATTCTCGTTTAAACTGACAGAAATACCCAGATTGGTGATCATGGTTCTTTGTGCATCCGGAGTGATCATTACAACCGAAGTTCCGGTTCCATGACTTTCTGCGTCAGGGCCGGGAAAACCAACTTTACAATCGGCCATGTCCTGAGTGTAGTGCAGGCCAAATTCATCATTGGCGACTTTTCCAAAGTAATAAGACTTGATCCCTATTGCGCCCAACCCGTGTATTGTATTGGCCGCGCTGCCGCCGGAACAAATATTTTTTGTTTTCCCTTCCAGCTTTTTTAAGAGTTTTTGCTGTTCTTCATTTTCCAAAAGGGTCATGGCCCCCTTGCCAAATCCTGTTTCATTAATAAATGCATCATCCACCTGCACCTGAATATCGACCAGAGCATTACCAATACCAACTATTTCATAATTCATAATTTAATCCAAAATAAAAATACACGCTGTAAAGTAATTTTTAAATCATTTAATTTTTCACGATAATTTTTCCTTCTGCCATATTTTGTTGGTCTTTGCGTATTCTCGATATTTTCGTTAATTTCATATGCAATAAACCAGGATGATGAAAGAAATTTTATTCGGCTAAATCATGTTTATAATGAAAGCGTTAAATCTGATATTGTACAACCTTGATCATTCATTTCAAATAAAACAGCTTACCACTTTTCTTTAATAAATGGCATGGGATTTAAAAAAAGCTCATATCCTGCATTTTTATCGTCTAATGATTCCTGTCTTACTTCATAGTGAACATGAGGGCCAGTAACAGATCCTGATCTGCCGAGAAGAGCAATGACATCACCCCGTTTTACCATTTGTTTTTCATGCACAAGTATTTTACTGGCATGTCCATAGAGGGTGATAAAGCCATGCGAGTGTAATATTTTTACATAATTTCCATATCCTGTATTACTACCGCTTGCAAAAGTAACTTCTCCATCTGAAGTTGCATGTATTGGCGTACCAATTGCATTGGCAAAATCTGTTCCTGAATGAAAATCAGTGTTAAATCCAAAAGGTGAAATACGATCCCCGAATTCAGATGTAATTGTTCCCTGATCAATCGGCCAACCAAGAGGCAGGTTTTTAAAGTTTTCTTCGCGTAAAATCACAAATTCAATTACGCTGTCTAATGGTTCTAGAACTTTGGCAAATCTTGCGCTGTTTAATTCTTCATTTTTCTGAAATACTTCATCTTTTTCATACTGCTTATTCCAAATTTGAAAATAAAAGCTGTCTCCATAAGATATAAAATCATGAATTTTTTCATCTATTTTCACCTGATTATGATCAATAACCCATTTATGATTGTTCCAAACGTTCATTTTTTTTTCTTGTGACTGCTTTTGTACATCTATTCTTTTGTACCATAACAGGGTAGTCATCGATAAAACAAATACTGAAAAAATAAAAAATCCGACAAAGTATATCCACCATTTATTGATCCGCATACGATATACATGCTTTTGAGAATGCGGAATCAGCATTATCGTAATTCCGCCAAGTTTAATTGAATTTTTTCTCGTTATGCGAGACATCATAGATTACCGTTTGATAAAAATATTAATTTTTTATCGTTGATTTATGTCGCCCCAATAACTTTCTTTATGGCATTGAGCGCAATCATTTTTAAATGTACCATGATGTACATCATCTCTGGCATGACAATCAAAACAGACGCTATTCGCCAAACTTTTATATATTTTAGGCTTTAATTTTGCTTCATCCCATTGAAAATGACATTTTTGACACTTCACTTTCTTATGTGTAAATTTTAATGGAAATTTCGTTTTTTGATGGTCAAAAGTAGATTTTCTAAAAGACTCGGGTGTATGACAATCTTCGCATCTTTTGCCGAGAGATTGTTCATGAAATTTTTTATCAAGCTTTTCATGACAATAGTAACACGTTGTTTCCTCTATTTTTTTGGTAAATGGTATAGACTTATGGCACTTAATGCAGGATGTTTTTTTATGGTGTCCGATTAATTCATGCTTTTTATCCTGATGATGTTTTCTTATTTTTGGAACCAGAGCCTTCCAACCTTTTTCAACACCTCCTCCTATCGTATGACAGGATGCACAATTTTTTCCATATTCACCTTTATGACCCTTTTTTCCATCGTCATCTTTTTTATGACAAGAATAACAGAAATCCTTATTCATTACTTTTTCAAGAGAAAAAGATGGAATTAATCCTTCTTTTGCATCAACTCGAAAATCTTTGGTATTTTTATGACAATCTTCACATTTTACCTTTGCGTGTTCTCCAATCAACGGGTAACCTGTAAGTTTATGGTCAAAATCTGTTTTTAATACCTTAAAACGATTTTCCCAATCCGATTCAGATGATACTTTTTCCCATAATTTAGTATATTCTTCTTTAACTTGATTTAGTTCAGGGCTTGCCGCTAAAAAGTTTTTTTCTCTAATCTTCTCAAGATCATGAGAAAATTGATTTACCTTCCTTGCATCTTTAATGATTAATTTTTGAGCTCCTGCATGATCCGTATGACACCGAATACATTTTTTTACATCTTCTTCAAGCATATTCCCATGAAAACCGGTTTTATTCTTTATACTTTTTTGTGTCGATTCATGACAACCAAGACAGGATGTACTTGCAGAAATGAGAGGCATATGACATTTAAAACATGAATTATCAAATGTTTTATGTCCAAGAGTTAATGGACCAGGTGAAAATAAATAGCCTGCAAAGTTATAAAAGAAAGATATCCCTGCAATAATAACAGGGATAATTAAAAATAAAATAATTTTAGTTGATTTTTTATTAAGCATCAATTTAAACTTCAGTGCGCATATGAAGAAAATAAAACTATTACAATAACGTGCATCGCTGCAGTTGAGTATAACAAGTATGTTAATGGAACATGGATATCATGCCAATTTTTAAACATTGCCTTTAAAATATCAATAAATTCTATTTGAAAGTGAAGCAGCAATATTTCATTCATTTTATCTTCATATTGATTGAGGTGCGCAGTGTATTCATCTTTATTCATTAATTTCGATTGATCTGACCAGGCAAATTCATGCCTTTTTAAATGGGTAATATTTTGCCTATAAAGCCGCCAGGCGCCAAATGTTTTCTTGAAATTGCTGATAAATTTTGACATGCCGTACTCTTCTTTTTTATGTAATAAGCCAAGACTTTTTGCATAACCCGACAAGTAATCTAAAAGAAAATTTTGAAACTCCTTATTTTCATGATTGGCCTTCATCGATTTAATAAATTCAGTGTTTAACTCTTCCAGTTTTTCCAAAATCTTCATTTTTTCTAAAATTAATCCAGAGTTATCTTTAGGAATTCGAACATAAATGTATTTACCAACAAAACCGCTTTGCCAAACCATAAACATTGAAAAAAAAGAAATCCATGCTACAATACTGTCATATGAACCAATTGCATGAACGATAATCAGTCCAACGCCTATAGTTGCTAAAATAATATGAATATTTAAATAGGTTGTGAGTTTATATGAAAAAATCTTAAAAAGAAAAAAATCCTTACTTCTTTTTCTTATCGAGTAAATATGCATAAGTATCATAAATAAAAGACCTGTTACCCCGAGAATGATTCTTGGCCAGAACTTTAAATAATCAAGTTTTACAATATATCCAACAGCATATGAAATAACAACGATTGAAGTTAATACAATCAATACAATTCTTCCTTTCATAATCCTTTATCCTCTTTTAGTGCGCCATCTTTTTTATCTTTTGGAATCTCTTTTACAGGTTTTTCTTTTGAGTTGTTTTCTACTTCCTCTCCAGAGTTCATATTTTCTTCATCCGATAAAGGTATTGTTGATTCAGGCATGTTTTCACTTTCTTTTTTACCAATATGAGTACCAAATAAATGAACAAGATTAAATGAACCATTTAAATCAGAGTTTGCATTAAAAATAGTCCTGAAATCAAGATTTAATTCATAACTAAAATTACCAATCAATTCACCCTGTACACTAAGACCATACAGAAGTCCATGATTTGTAACGGCTCTGTAGTTCATGTATTCATAGCCGGCATATACATTTAAATTAAGCACCCATAAAGGATATACCCCGAAATTTATTTTAGGCGATAACTGATTATAAACCCCTTTCTGTTGAGCTATTAAATCAAAACCAATTAAACCGCTATGATTTGGAAAAAGTTTTCTGCGGATAAGTTGAGCTTGGGCAATATAACCAGGCTTTTGTAATGAATAGGTATAACCGCCTCTCAAATTAAGAAGCCAGGCATCGTCTGTCGAAGTATATCCAAAACGATAAAATGCCTGCTGGTAATCTTCTCGAATATAACTGCTTTGCCATAAAAACAGGGTTTCACTTTTCATGTAACCTATCGTATGAATTGTTTTACTGGATGTATAAATTGAATTTTCAGCGAGAGCATAATCAAGCGTTTTATAAGGGAATGTAAACATCGCACCGGCTCTCACAAAAGAATCCAGAGTAAACAACGAGTACTTCTTGGTTGCCTCAAGCTGACCTTGATGAAAAACACTTTTTTTAAGATCAGAACCCAGGTTATATTGAACTTTAAAATGATCTGAATTTTTATTGGTATATTCAGTATAGGCTCCTGCTCTATACGGGGCATAAAAGTAACCACGATATCCAGAGGTTTCGACAGGAACCGCACCTCCAATCAGTCCAAAAAGCCAACCTTTATCAGGATCAGGAGTATAAGATACACTACCGCCATCAAGTCTTTGGATAGGCAGTAAATTCATTGGATTCATACGACCAGCTGAAACATACCAGTGATTAAAAGCTGGTTTTTTATTCTCAACATAAAGATATCTTAGATCAGGAGCATACTTCTTGGTTAAAAAAATTCCTTTTGCCTTAAAAAGTCCTCGAAACATCCATTGATCATTTCCAATATTTTGTAACCGTGCATCATTAAAATAGTAACCGACCATATACACCGGCTGAAAGTTTGGGGTAACTGTTTCACTTCCGGGGATGGATGCATCACTTAAGTCGTTATAAGATGAAAATTGTAAAATTTGCAATACATTTAAGTCTGTAGCCTGTATAGATAAAGAGCTAAATAAAAGTCCTGTTAACAATAACTTTTTCATAGAATCCTTCCAATCTAATCGCCACCGCTAAAGCTTGTATATCCATGACATTTGCCGCAATTTGCATCTGAAACTATATTTGAGTGGTGACTATTTGATCGATAATTTCTCGTATGACATCTTGCACAACTACCCACAGATACACCATCTCTATAATTTATATTTGCCCATGCATTAAACGGACTGTTGTGACATGCAGAACATCTTAATTTTCTATGAGCTCCCGCCAGCTGAGTCGGATACGAACTATGCTCGGCAAAATTTGCAGGCGCCCAGACAATTTGAGAATGGCATTGCGCACAATTATCTGTCGGAGAACGATGCACCAAACCATCTGTGACATTTTGTTTATGACATTTATAACAGGTAAATGTTATACCCGAATATGAATTGGGCACATGGCAATTTAAACAATTGGAAATCACTAAACCAACATGTAACCCCTGTATGGATACTCCAATTCGATTATGATTAAAATACGGAGCTGAAAACGTAACTGTAGTATGACAAAGAGAACAATCGCCAAGATTTGATGTATGCTGCATTCCCATGGGATGACAACTCTGACAATCAACTGGTAATGACGTTAAAGAAGAATCTTTATGACACTCCCGACAATTTACGCCGAGATGCGATCCTGTAAGTGGAAAAAACGTTGCGGAATGATTAAACTTTTTAGCGGTTGGAACTTTACACCCAATAAAAGCTAAAATTAGCAACGACAGTATTAGTATTAACGATTTATAAAAAAATATTTTTTTCATATATTTTATGTGTTGTGTCTATAAAATGAAAAGACTCTTAAAATCAATCACTTTTTAACAACACATTCCAACCTCGTATTCAAGTATGGATTGACAATGTAATTTCAATTTTTTATGAAATTAATTTTTTCGCAAGCCTGTTGTAGTGTAAACCATAAGCTGACCATCTAAGCATATATTCAATTTTTTTAGGATATTTAATGTAGCCTTTAATTACATACTTCCAAAACTCCTTTTTATAGTTACTTTTAAATCCCTGCTCAAATAATAAACTAAAAAGAGAATAAATTCCTTCCAGATTAAAGGGAATTCTTTTTGCATTTGCAATGTATTGTAAACTGTCAGAACATCGTGAATAATATTTATCCATTGGAAAAAAAAGTTTTGCCAATATTTTTTTATAACCGTCGATCAATTCCTGCTCAGTAAGGTTTTTAGGAATAAATGCTACTTCGGTCGCTCCCGCTACATCGCCAACCACCGAAGGATGAAGCCGTTTTTCTTTTCCCAATCTTTCCTGCAATCTTGTGTCTGGAAGCGGATTTAATAATGTAACCATGGGGGTCGGCAGCTGGATCTGTTCAATAAATGCTATCTGCTGATCAAAAATATCTGCGGTATCTGAATCAAATCCAACAATGAAGCCTCCAAGAATCATAACCTGACCAACCTGTTGAATTCGACGTACACGATCTACCAGTGACATACCTTTTCTAATATTAAAAGCCTTATTTGTTTCAATTAAACTTTTTTCATTAGGAGTTTCAATACCTAGAAATACCATTGAAAAGCCAGCCGGCGCAAGCGACAATAATAGTTCTTCATATGCCGGCTCAGCCAATAAAACAGAAGCTTGGGTAAAAAACTCAAAAGGGTATCCCTTGTCTTTTTGCCATTCTGAAATTACTTTAATCAGTGCAAGAGCTTCTCCTGGTTTACCTATAAAATTATCATCTATAAAAAACACCAGCTGACGCCATCCAAGATCATAAAGTTGATTTAATTCTTGCAGAACAAAGGTAATATCTTTTGTTCTCATTTGACGGCCAAATCGCTGAGTGATGTCACAAAAATCACAATCATGGGGACATCCTCTTGAAAATTGAACAGCCATCGTTGTGTAATTATGAATATTGATGTACGAATAATCCGGCCTTAAAAACTCTTCCGGTGTTGGTTTTCGATCAGAACGATTGATTTTTTTTGCCTTACCTTTAAAGAAATCTTTTAAAAAATTTTCTAAAATTAAATCAGCTTCATTAATAAAAATATAGTCCAGATTAGGAGTATCCTCTGCAACAAATGGTCCGCCGCCTAAAGTTGTTTTTCCAAGTTTTTTTGCACGCGCAGCAACTTCATTAAATCCGACTCTCTGGGTGAGCATTGCGCTAAGATAAACCTCATCAGCCCAGAGCAAATCTTCATCTGTAACATCTAAAATGTTCATGTCTATTATGCGTATATTTTCACGACCATACCATTTCTCAAGAACAGGTGCAATAGAAAGTAAACCAAGTGGAGGCATGTTACCCTTGGGTGTACCAAATTCACTTTTTAACATAAATTTGCTGTTTAGATACCTGAAATTCCAGAAAGATTCCTCAGGAAATTCCGGATACACCAGTAATGCTTTTCTATTTTTTTCCAATTTTCGCTCCTGCGTTCATACTTATTGTATTATGTTGTTTATTTTTTTGATTCAACTATCTAAATTAATTATTAATTTTATTAATAATTAATAAGGGAATCCAAGCAATTCGAATCATTCAACTTTTATTCTTTTATTTTTTATTAATTTAAAGGCGTGTAACCTTGAAGATAGATATCTATTTAGTATAAACTTTTAATCTCGATGCCTTGTCAATAAGTATAATATACACATATAAGCAAACCAAAGGCCATTTAAAAAACAAATGCATGACTAAGTTGTATGAATCTTGTCAAACTTAAGTTTTGTCCAGGTTTAAGCTATGAGAAATTTTCATTGAACAAAACTTTGGCCCGCACATTGAACAAAATTCTGCCATTTTAAAAGATTCTTGCGGCAGTGTTTCATCGTGCATGGTTTTTGCCTTTTCTGGGTCCAGCGATAATTCAAATTGCTTTTTCCAGTTAAAGTTATAGCGCGCTTTTGAAAGTTCATCATCACGATTTCTGGCGCCATATCGTTTTCTGGCAATATCGCCGGCATGAGCTGCGATCTTATACGCAATTACCCCTTCTCGAACATCATCCATATCTGGTAGTCCCAGATGCTCCTTAGGGGTGACATAACAAAGCATGCTTGCGCCGGTATAGGCAGCTTGAGTCGCGCCGATAGCGCTTGTGATGTGATCATAACCCGGAGCAATATCTGTGACGATGGGACCAAGAACGTAAAATGGAGCTTCATGACACAATCGCATTTCTTCGGTCATATTGTATTCGATCATGTCCATAGGTACATGACCGGGCCCTTCAATCATCACCTGTACATTTTCTTTCCAGGATTGTATCGTCAACTCACCAAGCGTTTGAAGTTCGGCAAATTGAGCGCGATCTGAAGCATCGTGAGTACAACCGGGTCTCATCGCATCGCCAAGACTCAAAGTAACATCGTGCTTTTTGCAAATTTTTAAAATATCATCCCAGTTGTCATAAAAAGGATTTTGTTTTTTGTGTGATTCCATCCACTGAGCAATGATTGCCCCGCCGCGTGAAACAATACCGGTAACACGAGTTGCCGCAAGCGGCACATGTTCCCACAAAATACCCGCGTGGATGGTCATATAATCGACACCTTGTTCTGCCTGTTCTTCGATCACTTCGAGAATAAGTTCGCGGCTTAAATCATCAATCTTTGAAATTCGACTTAACATTTCGTAAATGGGAACCGTTCCAATCGGTACTCCCGATTCGCGTAAAATCCTCTGACGTATTTCAGTGATCTGGCCTCCGGTGGAAAGATCCATCACGGTATCTGCGCCAAAATGAACCGCGTGATAAAGTTTTTCAAGCTCGGTATTGATATCGCTCGATATGGCCGAATTTCCGATGTTGGCATTAATTTTTGTTGTAGTCTGAATTCCAATGGCAATGGGCGTCACAGAGTGGTGGTTGATGTTTGCGGGAATTACCATTCGGCCACGCGCCACCTCGCGTCGAACCAATTCAGGGTTTAAAAATTCGCGCTCGGCAACAATTTGCATTTCTTCCGTAACAAGACCCTGCTTTGCATAAAACATTTGAGTTACGTTTTCAGCGCCATACAGTTTGATCCTTTCGGAGGAATATTGTTCTCTTGCTGGAAATTTTTCCAGAATTTTTTGATCAATTTCCTTTTGCCAGTACGAAGGACACAACTCAGGATTTATTATTTCAGTATTTATTTCTTCAATTGTTTTCATAATTTTAAACATGGGTGGTTTTTACAAACCCGCCTTGTTACCCTTATTATGTAAGATACTTGATATTCTGACAAGCATCTTTTAAAAAAGATGTTTCATAATTGTCATGAATTACATCGAAATATAGATTTATGAAAGGATTATCTTTAACGAGCATTTTTTTATCCGGAATAAACTGAGGCGAACTCAACGAAGTGAAGTTTTTATAGAGTTTACTTTTTTCAGCCTTTTCAACAATTAAAAAGCCATTGCCTGCTTTAATGCGGGCATTCTCAAAAAAAATTTCTATTTCAAAGTGAAAAAAGCAATTATTAATTGTAGTTAAAATTTCACCTGAAATGCTATTGTTATGGAAAAACAAAAGTTTATGAAGGTAATTGCCCGAGATTTCTCTTTTAAATTTTTTAACATCCCCAAACAGAAACAAGGCAAGGTCAACGAGATGGGTGGTGTCATGAAGTAATGCTCCTTCGTTTTCTAATCCTTTTTTAAAAAGTGACGAATTGGAGCTTGCAAACCATGCACGGTAATACAAAGGGCGACCATAGGGTTTACCTGATTGAATTGATTCTTTTAATTGTTTATATTTTAAATGATACCTTCGTTCGTAATTAATCCAGATATGCGTATTTGATTTTTCAGCCTGTTTATAAATTTTCATCGATTGGCGATATCCAGGAGAGATCGGTTTTTCAAGGATGATTCTCGGTATACCTGCCTTAATCGCCTCAATGGTAATTTTATAATGTACCGACGTGTCTGCTGCAATTACAAGAATGTCTGGTTTGGCAGATAAAACTTCACGATAATCCTGGGTAAAACAAATGGGTTCGCTATCTGTTTTTTTGATCGCCTTATCAATATACAAAAATTTTTTGCAGTTATTGATTTTTTCATTGTCAATATCACAGATATGCTGCCACTTAAGTTTTATCCCTTTTTTAATAAGGAGCTGAATGGCTCCCATATGTGTACAAGGTTTATACCTTAACAAATCATTTTCAAGAGAAAAGCCAATGCGACCTGTACCAATGATACTAATGCGCATTTAATTATTTTGGTCTTCGCAAGATCAAGAAAAAACTTCCAGCCCAAAGAAAGTACGTACTTGCCGATTTTATATCATAAGTGATGAGATGATTCAACCAGACCAGAGATAGTTGTTTTGTTAAATCCGGCAGACTTAATAACGAAGCAGAAATAAAAAATGCATAGACCAGAGGCGATAGTGACAAAATCAACAGAAACCTGAATCCTGAAAAACCTATAGCTTCTTTTTTACTGGCAATAAATATCAACGGAATTGATAAAATAAATAACGATTGATTAGTAAATGCCAGAATAGACGAAAATACAGTAAACGCTAAAAACTCTGTTAATGAATTTACATTAAAGTTTAAAACTGTTTTCTGCATTTTATTTAAAAACCATGCCATTATAACAAACAAGACAAAAACAACAGATATACCATAAATGGAAACCGGTATAAATAAACCAAATGTTTTTACTAACAAAGCCATTGCCAAAAAAGAAATACTGCTATATAGAACACCGAAAAAAGCACGGGCAATAAATTGTATAGATTCCCCAAGATACAATCGATTTGCAATGGGAAGCCAGATTAACAAAACAAATAAAAAACTTAAAATAATCGATCCTCTTTTTGATAAGGCGGTATGGTCGCCTATCCAAAATAAACTGGATATTGTTCTTGTTTTTATGTGATCATAATTTCTTACAGTATAAAGTAAAGGCGGCAAAATTGAGTGAATTAAATTTACATTGTTTTTTATATCGCTGGAAAAAGCCCATCCAATCCCGTCTGTCGAAATGGAATTTTTACTATATATAGATTTTTGAAACAAAGGTACGGCTCCCTGGATCAACTGCTCTAAAAATGTCGGTCGACTAATTGAATCAGGAGTAATGGCCGACCAATGAATCGAACTAAATGATCCAGCCGAATTAATAATTTTAAGAACGGGATTTTTATTTGCCTCGGTAAATACGTGCAGGTACCCGGTTTTACCTTCCGCATTTTTTTCAAAGTTGTTTACTGCTAATTCTACACATAATGGCCCCCCTTGAACAGAAACTGCAGCAACATGATGCAAATTTTCATAAATCATCGCTGACACAAAAATATGTAAAAAATAAAACATATTTGTAATATGATCATGATCAAAAAGAACAATTAAATCTGGTTTTTCATTTTCTATTTTATAACGAACAACTCTACATTTTAACTTATGAAGCTCTTGATTTACTTCATCAAGTTTCCAATTGTTTTTTCCAAGTGAAGTATTTAATTTATTTATTAAATCATGATTATATTCAGTTGCATTTGGATAATTCTTCAATATATTGAAATGAATGTCTGAAATTTTATTATACTCTTTGTTGTAATTATACGATTTTTTAATTTCAGAACCAACGCTGATAATTTCAACATTTAAAATCCAGACAAGTCCAATGACAAATACAACCAGCCATGCAAGATATATTTGTGACCACACAGGAACCTTATGGCGTTTATTATAAAATATTTTTTTCATACATTTTTATTTCGTTGATTCAGGCATATTTATACCTTTTTCAACATTTTTCTACACACAATTTGACATCTCTGCTTTTGTAATAACTGAAACGGTAATTTTCGTCCACTAAGTCATTGCATAAACTTTGAACTCATGATCAAGTTAACAAATAAAGTGTCTGGTATAATTTCGGCAAATTATCCGATAAACTTTGATGATTATAAGTACTAATTTTTATTTATCAGGCTGATTTAAAAAACAGGAATATACACAATTCATTGTATAATTTTCAGCATTTTCTTAAAGAAGTAGATTAATTTTCGAGCAGACAAGGACATTGAATTATATAAAAGATATCCGGAATTTACGCTATCATCACCATGTTCGGTAATTTTTAATATAGCGCTTTGAGCATTGATTGAGATAATTTTATTGACTTCTGCATATTTTTTTATTTGAGAATCATTCCTGTCAAGTTCCTTTATTACTTCATTTCTTTGCGTTGAGTTTTGCAAGTTCTGTGCTTTCCGAGACAGATTTGAATTGTTTCGATATAAAACTTCCAGTTTTAAGCAATCACTTTGAAGTTTATTAAATTTGTTTTTAATTAAATCTATAGAAATATTTTTCTGATCATTTACAAATTTAACTGATTTAATTATATCATCAAATGATTCTTCACTATCATGGATAAAAATTTCACTTAAAGTACTATGAGTAAATCCATTTAGCAAGACACCGCGCCTCGTGGCATTATAAAATCTTATTTCAGCGTTCGCCTTGTTGATCATCATTTGATTTTCAAACCAGTCAATAAAAACCTGCATTTTGTCATTTGTAAACAAGATATCATTTTTATCAATGCACTGTTTTACTTTTCTCGGCGGCAAAGATTTCATTTGGCGAAGATTATGCATTTCAAATCCATGAAATCGATTATTTTTGTAAAAGACCATAGATTCAAGAACTGCGCCTTTAACATGAGCAGTTTTACTTGAAAATGAAAGATCCTGTCCGATTAAAGTGATCGTCTCTGGTTTTAGTTTTAAAGCAAGATCAAAACCATTGGTACTGACCGAACCGCCATGAGCAATTTCACCGCGCGATTTAAAATCTCGAATAACCTGATCAAGGTAAAATGGATTATCCCACCAATACACCCTGGCATTTATACGATTTAAATAATGACTGGACTGATAACAAACCACTGGATCCATCAACCAAATGCTTTTAGCTGCCAGCGGCGACATGGCAAAATAATGATTTAACCACTGCGGGTCTGCAGAAATGACCACATCGGGAACGATATTATTTTTAATGAGAGGGATAAATGCAGTGTCTGCACAAATCAGTAGATATCGATTTCGAAAATGAATTAAGTCAGGGTAACTTTCAGATAAAGATGGACCTGCGCCGCATAAAACAATGTTACGAGCTTTGCCTTGCAATTCTTCAATGAGAGCATTTAAAGTTTTTCCATTTACCAGAGATTTAATGTTTAAAGCTATATTTTTATTCCAGACTCCCTGAAACTTTATGATCGTGGCCTGATTGATCGCTCTTTTGTACATGATTGCCCCAAGTTGTTTTTCAAGAGGAATAAATTTACTTCCGGGAATTTGAAAAGAAGGCCGGTGATTGTAGACTGCAATTTTGTCGAGATTCTTGTTTTGAAAAAAAGGCAAGATGTTTTCAAGAGAATCAAGGTCCGGTTCTGGACAAAAATAAAAATAAATATCTTTTTGAGTATTGTACAATTGATTTAAAGCCAGGCAATAATACATGATTTCAGCGTCCGTTTCAATCACCAAAATAGATTCAATGGTTAAATCATTTAACGCTTCAACCAAAGGATATCCAAGACCGGCTCCCAGAAAAACAATGTGACGCTTATTTTTGTCCTTTACATTCTGAATTTGTCTTTGAGCTTCTCTTTGAGGATCTCTGGCGGAGTGATAGCGAATTCCATTTTTTTCAAATTCGTTTTGTTGAATGTTTGCTAAATTATTTATCCATGCCTGATCGGGTTGTTTTAAAAAACCAAGGTTATTTTCATTAACGCTTGCAATTCGTTGATTTGAAAAAAGAAAATCAAGATTGGCTTCGTATAATTTATGGTTCATATTTAGTATATTCAACATAATAAAAATGCAAAACTCCAGGATAAAGCATTAATGATTGATGACCTTTTTAAAGAGTATCCTTTTTTCATCGGTGGAAATGTCGATTTCCTTCTGCATAATAAATTGATTCTTCTCAAAAAACGAACGGGATTGAAAATTATCAGAAAGGCAATAAGCCCAGATGCTTTTTAATTTTTTTTCTCTGGCGGCTTTTTCAAGATGGTATAATAAAACAGAAGCATATTTTTTCCGGTATAAACCAGCACGGGTAGCGATGATATGAATAAATCCTTTGTTTCCATTGTAAGCGGCATAAACGTAACTTACGATCTGTGAATTTTTATAAAGAACAAAAGAAAAATCACTAAACAATAAACTAAACACCGCATGGTGAAGAGGCCTCATGATCGGAGATTTAGTGATCCAGAAATACTTGATGTTGGAGAGGATCTTTTTGTGCTCTTTTAGAGAGAGCTTCTTGATTAAGATATCAGGTTCAGGGTCGAGGATTGTATTTTTAAGCAAGGTAATCGCATATTATATGGGTTTATTGTGCTCGTCAACAAGAACAATAATCGGCTTATGATCTTTTGCCTCGTTATCTTCATAAATTCCATAAGAAATGATGATAATTTTATCGCCATGATGCCCAAGTCTGGCTGCGGCCCCATTTAAGCAGATAGTTCCCGAACCAGGTTCGCCGTTTATAAGATAGGTGATCAATCGATGTCCATTGTTTATGTTTACAACATGCACTTTTTCAAATTGATACATGTTTGCCCTTTTTAACAAATCAACATCCACAGTTAAGCTGCCTTCATAAAATAAATTAGCTTCTGTAACAGTTGCCCGATGAATTTTAGATTTTAAAAGCGATACATTCATTGATTTTCAATTCTCCATGTGTAATATATACGATCATTTCATTCTCGACATCTTTTGTAGTCATATTCTAATATCCATATACATTGCAAACTACGATGTTTTAAAAATCTGCATCAAAGAAAAAAGAGAAGTGACAGCTTCCTGGTAATAAAGCTGCAAAAGCCGCCGCTCCCGAATCTTAAAAAATAAATTTCAGATAATTAGCTGGACAATATACATACAAATCACCCCCTATCTTTAAATTGTTTATTAACTGATTCAAGTCCAACAGCATTTTTGGATTAGGTTTTATTAAGAGCCCCACCCAAGTTTTGGAACGCTCACAAAAAAAATAAAACGAATTCTCCAAATACAACGCCAGTGACTTGAAAATAAACTTAGAAAATAATTCATTGTTCAAATCAGGAGTATTTAATGAACCCGATGTTACACCCAATTTTTGTACACTTTCCCATTGCACTGGGATTTTTAGTTCCTTTATTGATTGTTTGGTCGTTAATTCAATTTAGAAAAGATGAAAAAAACGCCAACCAGTTATGGATCACGGTCGTAATTCCCTTAACCATGATGGTACTTTTTACCATACTGGCGATTATGGCCGGCGACAATGCCCATGAAGTCCTTGAAAAGTACATGGATGAAAAGCCAATTAAATCACATGAAGAATTTGCAGATATTTTTTCCATGGTACTATATATAACAACAGGTCTCTCTTATTTTATTTTTCTATTTAAGGAGCGTCGAAGATTTTTGTTTATGAATGTGACTTTGGTATTTAGCCTTGCCGTGATGGGACTTGGAATGATAACCGGTAAAAGCGGCGGCGAAGTTGTTCATAAATTTGATGCGCCTCAGTATATGATCAAAGCCATTAAAGATGGAGCTCTGGATCGTCTGGGTAAGCACAGTCATGACGAAAAAGAAGAAACATCTGAGCACGAAAAACAGGAAACTAAAGAAAAGAAATAATATTAAAAAAGGGGGGCATAGAAACTTTAGATACTAAATATTGAATTTTAATTCAATATTTTATTTAGCGCCCCCCTTGACTTCAAAGGCAAGCCTTTTACGTCATCCCCCCGAATATAATTAAAAACTTAAATAATAAACTAATCGCTAAAAATCATTGACTCAGTTATAATTTTAGACTATATTTAAATACAATGAAATCTTTAATTTGGAAAAGTGAATTTAATACAGGTAACGAGGCCATTGACAGTCAGCATAAAAGACTTGTTGAACTGTTTAACAAACTATACGAAAGTATAGAAAATAAAGTTGATAAAGAAGAAATAATATCTTACTTAAATGGATTTGATTCATATGCTAATTTTCATTTTCAAATTGAAGAAGAAAAATTAAAAAGACTTCCTGAAAATGTCTATATTACCCATAAAAAAGAACACGATAAATTTAAAACCATCACACATAATGTAAAAAATGAAATTTTTAATAAAGGTAAACATAGTTCATTATTTGAAATGGTATTGTATTTAAATGACTGGATTTTAAATCATATTACGCATGAAGATATACGTCATCTTAAAAACGATGAATAAAAAATCATCTTCCTCCCATCTCGCTGTAAAAGGTTATTTAATAGAAAGATGAACAAACGACTTTATTTTTTAACAAATAAAAATACTTTCCAATAATATAAGCTTATGAAAAGCTTCCTTAATCTTTAATATACCCTCCAAAACAGACGGGATATATTTTAATAAAACCAAGGAGATGATATGAAGTTATTAACAGGACGAATTGCTCAAATTGTATTTGCCTTTCCCATGATTTTTTTCGGAGTCTCGCATTTTATGTTCGCGCAGGGTATGGCCGATATGGTTCCAATACCAGGCGGTATATATTGGGTATATTTTACAGGACTTTGCCTTATCGCATCAGCAATAGCGATTATATCAGGCAGATTGGTTGGACTTTCAGCATTTTTACTCGGTGTGATGATTTTTATTTTTGCTTTTACATTACATCTGCCGGGTGCATTAAAGAACAATCAAATGCAAATAATGATGTTTTTAAAAGACATTAGCATTGCTGCAGGCGCATGGGTAATTGCAGGAACAGATAAAAAATAGTAGCTATTAAAAGAGTCTGTAAGTAAGGGTTTTAATTCTTTATATAACCAGACTCTTTTCTTTGTAATAATTAATTCTTAAAAAATAATATGTTAATGCGGTTATGGAAAGATACACAAAAGAAAATTGAAAAAATTCTTTTAAAACCAAGGTCAAATAAAACCTTAAAAAAATTTATCATAATTACTTTTAGCGTTATTATAATATTCAATACATATCTTCTATCCGTACCTTATCTTTCTAAAGCTATTCCGTATAAAAAAGGCGATATATCTGAAGAGTTTATCAGAGTAACAAATGATATAAATTATGAATTAGTCGAAGAAACACAAAAGAAAAGAGATGAAGCCAGAGAACATTCGCCTTATATATTTATTCGAGATTATAATATATATAAAAAAGTAGTGGAAACTGTAAACAGGGAATTTTCAGATTTAATGTCCATAAAAGACAATCATCTGCAATATGAAAAGGCAATTGAAATACTCCCGATGCTTGGTAATTCAAAAACTATCAGTCAATCGGATATTCAAGAAATTCTTTCATATCGAAATAAACCGGATTTTTTAATTCATTGGGTCAATGAATATGCAACTTTAATTTTCGATAATTTTGGAATTTTAGATCAACCTGTTTCCGATCCAATGTCAGAAGAGCTACTTGAAAAAAAAGGTATAAGAATAGTTACAAAATCAAGCGGTAAAGAATCTGAATTCAACTGGACCCCTGACAGGCTGATTTATTACGATAATTTATTTACCTACAAAAATTTCATACGTTTGTCAAATTTTGGCGATAGTGATTTATCGCTTAAAATTCCATATAGTGTGCGTAAAATTGCGACCCTTCGTATTTTACAACTGTACTATAAAAATCCATACACCCACTTCAATAGCTATGAGACAAATAAACGAATTGAAGAGTCTATTAATAAAGTTAAGCCCGTTTTAGCCACACTTAAAAAAGGTTTAACCATTGTAAGACCGGGAGATCCGATAGATGCAGAAAAATTAATGCAGATAAAGTTAATTAACGAACATAAGAACACTACAAGCCTGCAAAATATCATAGGAACTTTTCTAATTCAAGCTATTCTGGCTTTAACCATAGCATTTTATATTTACCAATTCTCTGAAGTCTCCATGAGAAACATGGCCTCCTATATTATATTGTTATCTTTAATTTATGAAATGATATTTTCATCTTTTATAATTTCTCGTATAGCCCTTGTTCAAAACAGTAATATCCATTTTGCATTATTTGTTCCTATGATTTTTATGTCTGTT
>Ga0224495_10000165_pt1 | contig 52396 bp, 24 predicted proteins | sample SF_Jul11_sed_USG_FD_168128 | JGI IMG/M metagenome (GOLD analysis project Ga0224495, IMG submission 168128) | Sediment microbial communities from San Francisco Bay, California, United States - SF_Jul11_sed_USGS_4_1 | ecosystem: Environmental > Aquatic > Marine > Sediment | place: USA: California...
AAGCGGAATAATTTTAGGAATACACCAATGAAAAATCTCATCAAGGATAACCGTCGGATATTGAAATTCAGTTTATTGGGACTGGTATTGGCGGGGGGTGGCGTATGGCTGGCAGGTAACGGAAAGGCCGAGCAAACGGCACCCGTTGCGGCACCCGCGGTCAGTCGTCCCGCGCTGACGGTGCGAACCACAATGCTGCGCGAGGAAAAATGGTCGCGCAGCTTGGCGGCAAATGGCAGCATCGTGCCCTGGCAGGAGGCGATCATCAGCGCACAGGTGCAAGGGCTGCGCATCGCGGAAGTGAAGGCTAACATCGGCGACCGCGTGAAGCAGGGCGATGTGTTGGTGACGCTGGACAACTACGCGGGGATGGGCGATCAGAAGGCATCACAGGGGCGCATCCTGGCGCCGGACGACGGCGTGATCTCATCGGCCACCGCCAATGCGGGTTCAATGGCGCAACCGGGCGCGGAGCTGTTCCGCCTGATCCGCAAGGGCCGGCTGGAGTGGCGCGCCGAACTGACCGCGGATGAACTGATGCTGCTGCGCAAGGGAATGGCTGTTGAGGTGAGTGTGGGTGAGGCGCGTGTTATCAAGGGCAAGGTCCGGGCAATTTCACCTTCGGTGAATATGCAGACGCGTTACGGCTATGCGCTGGTTACGTTGCCGGGCAGCGATGGGATTATTGCCGGTGCTTTCGCGCGCGGCGAGTTTGATATCAGCGGCGGCAAAAGGACATTGCAGGCTTTGCCGCAAACGGCGGTGATGCGGCGTGGCAGCATGGCTTACGTGCTGGTTGTCGGGGCGGATAAACATGTGCAAGAACGTCCGGTGAAGACGGGGCAGCGCAATGGTGACAGTATTGAAATAAAGCAGGGCCTTAAACAGAACGAGCAGGTGGTGGAGACCGGCGGATCGTTTCTGACCGAAGGCGACGTTGTCCAGATAGTTAAAGGTTAATGACATGAACGTTTCGTCCTGGTCGATTCGCAATCCCATTCCCGCGTTGCTCGGCTTTGCTATGCTGACGTTCCTGGGTTTCATGGCTTTCAAGGCCATGAAGATACAACTGTTCCCCGACATTGATTTGCCCATGATCACGGTGACCGCCACGATGCCGGGCGCTTCGCCTGACCAGATGGAATCGGAAGTAACGCGCAAAATCGAGAATGCGCTGGCCAGTGCGCAGGGTTTGAAGCATCTGTATTCGCAGGTTAAGGACGGGAGTGCGGTGGTGTCGGCAGAATTTCGTCTGGAGCGAGATTCGCGCTTGGCGCTGGAGGATGTGCGCTCGGCTGTGACGCGGATTCGCAGTGATTTGCCGCGCGAGATGCTGGATCCGGTCATCAATAAGGTGGAAATGAGCGGTAAGCCGATACTGACCTATACCATTTCGTCACAGAATATGAGCGAGGAGGAGCTATCCTGGTTTGTGGATAACAACATTACCAAGCTGTTGCTGGGTGTGAAGGGCGTGGGGGCGGTTAGCCGGGTCGGCGGTGTGACGCGGCAGGTGCATGTGGATTTGGATCCGTCAAGAATGCTGGCGCTGAATCTTACTGCGGCGGAAGTGTCCGGCCGGTTGAGGCAGATACAGCAGGAGGCACCCGGCGGTAGGACCGACCTTGGCGGTATGGAGCAATCCGTGCGCACTGTGGCAACGGTACAGACGGCCACGGAGTTGGCGCGAATGGAGATCAGCATGCGCGATGGCCGCCATGTCCGACTCGATCAGGTGGCGAACGTGAGCGACACTATCGCGGAACGCCGCACGGCGGCCTTGCACAATGGCAAGGAAGTGGTCGGATTTGAGATTGTGAGATCGCTCGGCGCGGGCGACGTGGATGTGGCGAATGGCGTAAAAAAGACTCTGGATGCCTTTAAGGAAACGCATCCGGAGATGACTGTGGAACGTGTCTTTAATACTGTCGACCATGTATATGAGACATATCAGGGCTCGATGGAAATGATCTTTGAGGGCTCGTTGCTGGCCGTGATTGTGGTAATTTTCTTTTTGCGAAATGCGCGCGCTACCTTTGTCGCGGCAACCGCATTGCCACTGGCTGTGATTCCGACCTTTGCCGTGATATACCTGCTGGGTTTCAGCATTAATTTGGTGACCCTGCTGGCGTTGTCACTGGTGGTCGGCGTGCTGGTCGATGACGCGATCGTGGAAATTGAGAACATCATGAGACATCTGGAGATGGGCAAGACACCCTACCAGGCGGCAATGGAAGCCGCCGATGAGATCGGCATGGCGGTGATTGCAACTACGTTTACGCTGGTGGCGGTGTTTCTTCCAACCGCCTTTATGAGCGGTATACCGGGCAAGTTTTTTGTGCAATTCGGCTGGACGGCAGCGGTTGCAGTGTTGATATCCCTGGTTGTGGCGCGTCTGCTGACGCCGATGATGTCGGCTTATCTGTTGAAACCGCGCGTGGCACACCCGACACCGAAGTGGATTGAAATCTATCTCACATGGGCGCAATGGTGTTTGACCAATCGCAAGACGACACTGGCATTAACCGCGGTTTTCTTTTTCGGATCATTCCTCCTCGCGGGGACATTGCCAACGGCATTTCAACCCAAAGATAATTTGTCCCAGACTCAAGTTACGCTGACGCTGCCACCCGGCAGCAAGTTTGAGCAGACCTATGCACTGGCCGAACAGGCGCGTGAAATTGTCATGCAGAACCCGAATGTGACGCTGGTCTACACTGCAATCGGCGGTGGTGCAACGGGAGGCAATGCGTTTGAACCCAGCGGTGTTCCCGAGTCGAGAAAAGCCACGCTTTCTATCCAGTTGAAATCGAGAGAGGAGCGTGATCTGCGCAAACAGCAAATCGAAGACGATCTGCGTGAAGCGATGACCGCCTTGCCCGGTGTGCGGGTAAAGGTCGGGCTGGGTTCATCGTCGGACAAATATCAACTGGTATTGACCAGCGAAAATGGCGAGTTGTTGAACGAGCATGCGCTGAAAGTGGGGCAAGAGCTGCGCACGATACCGGGTATCGGTAATGTGGTATCAAACTCGAGCGTGTTGCGGCCAGAATTGGTGGTGCGCCCCGATTTTGCCAGAGCCGCCGATCTTGGCGTGACGTCAAGTGCCATTGCGGAGACGCTGCGGGTGGCAACAAATGGGGATTACGATCAGTCATTGGCCAAGTTAAACCTGCCCGACCGCCAACTGCCGATCATCGTTAAATTGCGCGATGACGCCCGGCAGAATGTTGAATTGCTGTCCCGTCTGGTCGTGTCCGGGTCTTACGGGCCGGTGATGTTGGGCAGTGTTGCCACGATAAGTTTGGAAAGCGGGCCCGCGCAGATCGATCGCTACGATCGCCAGCGGAATATTTCGTTTGAGATCGAACTGGCCGGGCAACCGTTGGGCAAGGTTCAGGCGGCGGTACTTGCGCTGTCGTCTATCAAGAATATTCCCGATGGTGTGAAAATGGCCCCGATAGGCGACGCCGAGATGATGAAAGAGCTGTTCGTGAGCTTCGGCCTTGCGATGTTTACGGGTGTGCTGTGTATTTATATCGTGCTGGTGTTGCTGTTCAAGGATTTCATGCAGCCGGCCACGATACTGTGGGCGCTGATATTGTCGATACCCGGCGCGTTTCTCGCACTATTTTTGACCCACACCGCGATCTCGATGCCTTCAATGATCGGGATCATCATGCTGATGGGAATTGCCACCAAGAATTCGATTCTGCTGGTGGAATACGCGATTGTTTCGCGGCGGGAACGCGGGATGAATCGCGCCGAAGCGTTGCTTGATGCATGCAAAAAACGTGTGCGCCCCATCGTGATGACGACAATGGCCATGGGCGCGGGCATGTTGCCGGTAGCGCTTGATTTGGGTACGGGTGACGGCAGCTTCCGTTCCCCCATGGCCATTGTCGTGATCGGCGGGCTGATTACCTCCACTTTCCTCAGCCTGCTGGTGATTCCGGTGGTGTTTACCTATGTGGACGATATTGTTCAGATGATAACCGGTCGCTTTAAGCGTCTGCATACCGTATCGGCCTGATAGCCCAGGACCAGCCTATGGGATTGTTGAGCATGATGGGCGCGAGTTGTTATACTGTCGAAAATGCTTGAATAAAATAATTATTATGGAGAGGGAGATGCAGAACATGGAACAGGCACGCTTCAATATGATCGAGCAGCAAATTCGCCCTTGTGATGTACTTGAGGTGAGGATTCTGGATTTGCTTAAGCAGGTGCGCCGCGAGCATTTTGTGCCGTCGGCGCAAAAAGAGCTGGTTTTTGTTGATATGGAGATTCCACTGGGCTACGGCGTATCCATGTGGCAGCCCAAACTGGAAGCGCGTGTGGTGCAGGAGCTTCATCTTGGCAGTACCGACAAAGTGCTGGAGGTAGGCACGGGCAGCGGTTATTTGACAGCATTGATGTCCGCTTTGGCTGGGCATGTTACCTCCGTTGAGATTGTTCCAGAGTTGAGTGCGCAGGCAGAGAAAAGTCTTCAGGTATATAACCGCGACAACGTCACACTGGAAGTCGGCGATGCTGCCCGGGGTTGGGGTAATGGAGTCAGTTACGACGTAATCGTGTTGACGGCATCTACACCGGTGCTTCCTGAAGCGTTTCAAAACAGCCTGAATGTTGGTGGACGACTGTTTGCTATCGTGGGAGACGCGCCGGTGATGGAGGCGCAACTGATCACCCGTGTCGCATCTGGCATATTTGAGAGTGTCAATATCATGGAAGCTAATGTTGCCCCGTTGCAAAACGCGCAACAACCCAAGCGCTTCGTCTTCTGAGTTTTGGACGTGGAGGTTGCGCGATTCCGCGATAGTCTGTAGTATTAGAAAATACTAATATACGAGGTGCGCAACATGACCAAATTTGTACCTGTCCAATTCCTTCTGGCCGCAGTGCTAGGTGTAGGCGGTGTTGCCCATTCTGCCGATCTGTTGGAAACCTTTCGTGCCGCACAGTCAAATGATCCGGTGTTTGCTGCTGCGCGTGCTGCGCAACAGGCAGGTCAGGAAAGACTGTCACAGGGACGCTCTACGTTGATGCCTGCGGTCACACTTAACGCTAATAGTACGTTCAACGACCAAACCGTTCAGTATTCCGGCGGTTCGTCGCTGCCGGGAGGAAACTACCGGTATAACAGTAACAGCTATGGTGCGACGGTGGTGCAGCCTTTGTTCCGCCAGCAAAACTGGCTGGCTTACACAGAGTCGGAGATACAAGTTGCGCAGGCGGAGGCGCAGTTCAGAATCGCCGAACAGGAATTGATCTTAAGGGTTGCACAGGCATATTTTGACGTGTTGATCGCGCAGGACAGCGCAAAACTCGTTGCTGCGCAGAAAACCGCCATTTCCGAGCAACTGGAGCAGGCCAGACGAAATTTCGAGGTGGGTAGCGCCACGATTACTGACACGCTTGAAGCGCAGGCGCGCTATGACTTGACTGGCGCGCAAGAGATTGCAGCACAGAATAATCTGGAGATAAAACGCCGCGCATTGCAGCAGCTGATCAATACGATGCCGCAGGATATCAGGCCGCTTGGCAAAGAATTCAAGCTTGAGCCACCACAGCCGACGGATATGGAGAAATGGGTCGATGATGCACAAATCCATAATCTGCAATTGGCAATTGCAAAGGCAGGTGCTGAGCTGGCGGAAAAAGAAGTGGCGAGGAATCGCGGCGGGCATTATCCGACATTGGATCTGGTGGCAAATTATACAAAGACCAATACCGGTGGAGGAAGCTTCGGGGCAAGTGAGAACACCAACAAGAGCGTCGGAGTTCAGTTGAACATACCGTTGTTTCAGGGCGGTGTAGTGAATTCAAGATGGCGCGAAGCAGAAGCCAATCATGAGCGTGCGAGACAGGAGTTGGAAAATACGAGCCGTACCGTAGCAACGCAAACACGACAAGCTTATCTGGGTGTTGTGAGCGGAATTGCTCAAGTACAGGCTCTACAGCAAGCGCTTGCTTCGAGTGAAAGCGTGTTGCAGGCCAGCAAGCTGGGACAAGAAGTAGGGGTGCGCACTAATCTGGATGTTTTGAATGCACAGCAGCAATTGTTTTCCACGCGCCGAGATTTGTATCAAGCTCAATATAACTACCTCGTCAACCAATTGCGGTTGAAGGCCGCCGCAGGCTCGTTGGGTGAAGAAGAATTAAGTAAAGTCAATCAGGCACTTCAATAGAGATTCGCCGCCGCAATTATTGATTCGGTACGAATAGAATAGAGCCGTCGTGTTGAGCATGTCGAAACAAGGAGGCTTTAAAGCTTTCGGCAGGCCAGACTGATGGAGTGCTATTTAACGCGTCGAATCAGCAAAAGATCACCATGCATTGCAGCTTAAGGGCGCGCTCAAACTGCGTCGCGTTATCAAATTGGCGTGGAGAGCAAGGCGAAAATACGGTAAAATCGCAGGTTAATAGATATTTATAACCTAGGGGAAGTGCCATGAGTAAAAGTCTGATTCAATTCATCATCGAAGAACAACGTGCAATACCGGGGGCTAGCGGTAACTTTACCGGTTTGCTCAGCGATGTGATTTCCGCCTGCAAGCAGATCGCGCACGATGTAAACAAAGGCGCATTGATTGGCGTGTTGGGTAGCGCAGGTAGTGAGAATGTGCAGGGTGAAACACAGAAGAAGCTGGATATCATCACCAATGAGGTGTTCATCAAGGCAAACGAGTGGGGCGGCCACTTGGCGGCAATGGCATCGGAAGAAATGGATGACATCTATCCGATTCCTGCCCAATATCCCAAAGGCAAATACTTGATTACTTTTGATCCGCTGGATGGATCTTCCAATATTGATGTAAACATTTCCGTCGGTACGATATTCTCTATTTTGCGCTGTCCCGAAGGTGTGACGAACCCAACTGCGGCGGACTTTATGCAGCCGGGCACCAAGCAGGTCTGCGCGGGGTACGCACTTTACGGCCCTAATACAATGATGGTGCTGACCACTGGCCATGGCGTCAACGGATTTACGCTTGACCGCGATGTCGGAGAATTCTTCCTGACACATCCCAATATGACAATTCCGGCAGATACGTCCGAGTTTGCGATCAATATGTCCAACCAGCGCTTTTGGGAAAAACCGGTACAGCGGTATGTTGAAGAATGCGTCAAAGGTAAGGATGGCGGTCGCGAGAAAAATTTCAATATGCGCTGGGTTGCATCGATGGTGGCAGAGGTGCATCGCATTCTCACACGCGGTGGAATCTTTATGTACCCGTTCGACACCAAGGATGCAAGCAAAGCAGGTAAATTGAGGCTGATGTACGAAGCCAACCCGATGTCCTTCATCGTAGAGCAGGCTGGCGGAGTGTCTTCTACCGGACGCGAACGTATCATGGGGCTAAAACCCACTGGCTTGCATCAACGCGTACCGGTGATACTCGGTTCCAAGAACGAGGTTGAGCGCTTGGTTGGGTATCACAAGGAGGCGTAAGTATGGTCAAACCGCTTGTTTCCATAGTAATGGGCAGCGCGAACGACTGGGAGGTCATGCAACAAGCTGCTCTTGCCCTGCAAGACTTTGGGGTGGGGTTCGACGCAAGGGTGATATCGGCACATCGATCGCCAGACCTGTTATTCGATTACATCAAGGAAATGAGCGCGCAAGGCGTGCAATGTTTTATCGCCGGTGCGGGTGGCGCGGCTCATCTGGCGGGCGTGATTGCGGGCAAAACAACGCTGCCAGTCTTGGGCGTACCTATCCCCTCGAAATACCTGAAAGGTATGGACTCGCTGCTATCTATCGTGCAAATGCCCAAGGGCATTCCGGTTGCGACCTTTGCCATCGGTGAAGCGGGTGCCGCGAACTCCGGACTGTTTGCGGTGTCCATGTTGGCGTTGAACGATGCAAAGCTGGCACAGAAGCTTAAGGACTACCGCAAGAAACAGGCGGAGCAAATTGCAGCAACTACCCTGCCAACTTTGTAAAACGTTGTTTAAGGAGAGATATGAGCCAATCTGAAAAGGAAGAAGATCTCACTAACTCGCCGAAGCGAGGCGGGAAAATTAAATGGATCGTGGGTGGGATATTAATGTTGTTTGCCGTTGCCGCTGCGATGAACTTGCCGCGAGGCTACAGCGACGATCTGCTACGGATTGGCCAGGGCACCCCGGCGATTGTATTGATACGCGATAAGAATGCAGTTCAGACTTTTGATTTGATGAACGCGATGGACAGTGTGCGGAGCCAATATTCGGGTAAGGTGGAGTTTCTCCTGACAGATTTTAATACAGCGGATGGGCGAAAATTTATGGAAGCCAACCAAGCTGGCAGAGCAACCTTGGTGTTCCTGGATGCAAGCGGTAAACAGGTAAATATCCTGGGTGCTCCGCAAACCCAAGGAAGTTTACAGAAGGAAATAACTGATTCGTTCGGGATAAATCCGTGAGTTCTGCGATGTTTCAGTCGCATCTCAAAAGCCTGCCTTTTCTGCATCGCGGCAAAGTACGCGATCTGTACGAGGTGGATGAAAAGCATATGCTGATAGTCCAGACAGACCGGCTGTCTGCGTTTGATGTAATCCTGCCGGATCCGATTCCGGGCAAAGGGGAAGTGCTGACGACGGTTTCGAACTTCTGGTTTGAAAAACTCCGGCACATTATCCCAAATCATCTTACCGGCATAGCACCGGTAACTGTAGTTGATGACGCTGATCGAGCGCAGGTAATCGGACGTTCATTTGTGGTTAAAAAACTAAAGCCCCTGCCCATAGAAGCCATTGTGCGTGGCTACCTGGTAGGTTCAGGATGGAAGGATTACCAAAGAACAGGGGCGGTATGCGGGATTCCGCTGCACAGCGGGCTGCGTGAGGCGCAAAAATTGCCTGAACCCTTGTTTACCCCCTCCACCAAGGCTGCCATGGGTGATCATGATGAGAATATTTCATTTGTACAGGCTATTGAACTACTGGGAAAGTCTCGAGCTAATGAGGTACGTGATGCAACGCTACAACTGTATTCTGAAGCCGCAGAATACGCGGCAACCAGAGGTATCATAATCGCAGATACCAAGTTTGAATTTGGTGTGGATGAGTCGGGCAAGCTATTTTTGATTGACGAAGCATTGACGCCCGACTCCTCGCGCTTCTGGCCAGCAGATCAATACCATGTGGGAAGAAACCCGCCAAGTTTCGACAAGCAATATGTGCGCGATTGGCTGGAGTCCTCCGGCTGGAACAAGCAGGAACCTGCTCCGCGTATACCGCAAGACGTACTGCAAAAAACAGCTGACAAGTACCGCGAGGCACTGGTCAAGTTAATCGGCAAATGAGTTCTCCAGAACAGCTCATCGAAGGATTTAAACGATTTCGCGAACGTTTTCTTGCCGGCGACAATACGCAGTTTCAGAATCTGGTGCAGTTCGGCCAGACGCCCTCTACGCTTGTAGTAGCTTGTTGTGATTCTCGTGTAGATCCTGCATTAATACTCGATTGTGCACCGGGCGACCTTTTTGTCGTTCGTAATGTAGCCAATCTGGTTCCACCCGCGGAGAGTAGCAGCAGCGGACGACATGGCACCAGTGCAGCACTTGAATTTGGCGTACGTAATCTTGGCGTGCAGCATATTATTGTGCTCGGACATGCACAGTGTGGCGGGATCCATGCCCTGTTGGAAGGCGGTGTATCCAAGGATGAATCATTTATCGCAGAATGGATGGGAATAGTAGATGCAGCCCGAGAACAAGTGGAGCTGAAGCACGCGAATGCGAGAAGCGATGTGCGCCATCGTGCCTGCGAACAGCAGGCGATATTGGTTTCCCTTGATAATCTGATGACATTTTCCTGGATACGCGAGCGTGTCGAGCAAGGCGGCCTCACCTTGCATGGTTGGTATTTTGATATAGAGCATGGCGAACTGCAGAGTTTTAATCCTGCATCGCGCCAGTTTGAAACACTGTAGCCTACCTTCCGGTCAATTCCCTGTAGCGAGTTTTGTCGGCATCGTAACGCGCTTCTAAGGCAGCCTTTTCGGCGGCGGGCTTTTCCAGATCTTGTTGCAGTTGTTCCAAACGACCCTGAGTTTCCTCTAAATCCTCCTGCAGGGATGGTGGCATATCATGTTTGCGTTTGGCATAGTCTTCAGCCTCCTTTTGCAGGGTGAGCAAATTGTCGCTGACCATCTTGATTCTTGAGTTTATCCCGTTGATTCGCAGCTCAATTTGCTGCAGATTCCGAGTGCGCGCCAAATCGATTTCTTCTACATTGCTGTAGGTATTAATGAGCATCTTATCGCGGCGCTCTTTGTCGAGTCTTTCATTTTCGATTTTGCGCTTTTCGGCAGCGGTCTCTTCTCTGGTAGCGCGTTCCGCGCGCCGCTCTTCGGCTGTTGGGATATCCTCTGTCTTGATTATTCGTCCCGACTTGTTCAATTCCGAACGATCCTTATCCGCGTATTTTGGCGGAATGGTTTCACCATAGTGGGTAACACCGTTGTCATCCACCCATTTGTATAATTTTGCCGTAGCGGGCAAGCTAAGCGCCATGCCTGCAACAAGTACAAAAAGTAATTTGAATTTAGCCATTTTTAACTCCATAACGATCACGGTATGATTGAACCGCGATTAGATTTTGTACCATATCACTCTTGCCCTGCAAATAAACGATCAAGTCATCAAGCGTGGCAATAGACACTACAGGAATATCATAACTTTGTTGAACTTCCTGTGTGGCAGAAATAATCCCCTGCCCTTTTTCCATGCGATCAAGTGAGATAACTACCCCGCAAGGCTTGGCACCCGCCGCACGTATCAACTCGACTGATTCGCGAACCGAGGTGCCGGCTGAAATAACATCATCTATGATTAATACGTTACCGTCCACCTTGGCGCCGACGGTAAGGCCGCCTTCGCCATGATCCTTGATTTCTTTGCGGTTGTAGCAGTAAGGAACATTGCGACCCTGCTCTGCCAATGCAATGGCCACTCCGGCTGCCAAGGGGATTCCTTTGTAGGCCGGCCCAAACAACATATCAAAATGTATTCCAGAAGATAAAATGGCTTGCGAGTAAAATTGTGATAAAGATCGCAACGAAGCGCCATCATTGAACAGCCCGGCGTTGAAAAAATACGGCGATAAACGCCCGGCTTTGGTTTTATATTCGCCAAAGCATAATACCTTTTTTTCTATGGCAAATCGGACAAAGTCTTGTTTGAAGCTGTGCATGGCGAAGAAAGTAACGAGTGATGCCGGATGGTCATTATAATGGCAGCCGCTCAATAATATAGCCCCCAAATTTACATGCGCATAATTACGATCAATTTAAACGGCATCCGTTCAGCCGCCGAAAAAGGCTTCTATGATTGGTTGGCGGGACAGGATGCGGATATTGTCTGCATGCAGGAACTTAAGGCTCAAAATGCGGATATGAGCGAACAGATGTTGGCTCCGCTTGAATATCTGGGCTATTTCCACTGTGCGGAGAAAAGGGGATATAGCGGTGTAGGAATCTACAGCCGTGAACGTCCTGTTCAGATCATTGAGGGTTTGGGAAATCCCGAATTCGATGTCGAAGGACGGTATTTACTTGCTGAGTTTGCAGATTTCAGCGTAGCGTCCCTGTATCTTCCTTCAGGCTCCAGTGGAGAAGATCGGCAAGCAGTTAAATTTAAATTTATGGCAGCATTGTTGCCCCGTCTGCGCGAACTGCGTGCCAGTGGGCGGGAAGTGGTGTTGTGCGGGGATTGGAATATTGCGCACAATGAAATTGACTTGAAAAATTGGCGTGGCAACAGAAAAAACTCTGGATTTTTGCCCGAGGAACGCGCTTGGATGACAGAATTATTTGAAGAGGTCGGTTTTGTTGACGTTTTCAGGCGAATTCATCCGGGATTGGAGGCCTACACATGGTGGTCTAACCGTGGCCAAGCGTGGGCTAAAGATGTCGGCTGGCGCATAGACTACCAGATCGCCACCCCTGGAATTGCCGCGCGCGCAAAAGCGGCGAATATCTACAAGGCTCAGCGGTTTTCGGATCACGCACCGCTGACTATTGATTACGACGATTGATTAAAGAATATAACTTGGCGAGAGTTAGCCCTGTTCCCATGGAAGCCCGGACACCCGCCAGCCACCCATAGTGTTACGACGGTTGTCAGCGTTTTTATCGCCCTCAAAGCCTTCCAGAATGTTGTAACTATCCCTGTAGCCTGCAAGCGTTGCGGCAACGGCGGCGTGGTGGGAGCGAACGCCGCTGCGGCAAAGGAAAATAACCAGCGATTCCTTGTCTACTTGTTGTTCAAGTTGTGCAATGAAGTGAGAGTTGGGTTTCATTCCCGGGTATGTTGCCCATTCGATGGAGATGGAATTTGGCACACTCCCCACCCAGTCAAGTTCAGCTTTGCTCCGTACGTCTACCAATATGGCACCGGGTGCGGATTGAAGAATTTCAAATGCCTCAGTGGGATAAAGCGCGCCCTCATACGATAATTTCAATTCATTTCCGCGTTCCTGCGCAGCTTTTAAAATAGCGGTAATTTTGCCCATGATAGTTCTTCCTTTACTGGATATGGGGATGCAAAGTGCGTTGCGAAGGCGGTAGTGTATTCATGTGAAGCGAAGATAGCCATGTTGTTAATATCGGGCGCAGATTAAACGCCACAAGTGTAAAATCAACAACGCGATAGATGCAAATACTAGCGCAATTGTAACGGAATATCACACTTAACCATTCCATACTGATGACAATAGAGCCATTTGAACCCACGCACCCTGAGCGTTATGCGGCAGCGCAGAAGAGTACATGGGTGAGCATCTTAATCAATGTGTTGCTGACGTTCATACAGATTGTCGGCGGATTCTTTGCGCATTCTCAGGCACTGATGGCCGACGGTTTGCATTCATTGTCGGATCTGCTTTCCGATGTGCTGGTTCTATACGCGAATCGTCACGGCAACCGGCATGCCGATGCCGAGCACCCTTACGGTCATGCGCGGATAGAAACTGCCGCGACACTTATTCTGGGAACATTCCTCGCAGTGTTGGGGGTGGTGTTGTTAGTTGCGGCGGCAATACGTTTGCAGCATCCAGAGGTATTGAAGGCTGTGAATCCACTGGCGCTAGCCATCGCCGTGTTCGCACTTGTTGCCAAGGAAGGGTTGTTTCGATACATGCTGGCAGTGGCAAAAAAAGTTCGCTCGCAGATGCTGGTGGCCAATGCTTGGCATGCGCGTTCCGATGCGGCTTCTTCATTGGTGGTGATCGTTGGCGTGGCGGGCAATTTGCTTGGCTATACTTTTTTCGATTTGCTTGCCGCCGCTGTGGTCGGTGTGATGATTGCGCACATGGGCGGGAAGTTGGCATTGGAAGCCATGTCCGAACTCATCGATACCGGACTGGACGAGGATGAAGTGGAGTCTATAAGACAAACTTTGCTTAACACACACGGTGTGCGCGGGTTGCACGAATTGCGTACTCGCAAGATGGCCGACAATGCGTTGGTGGATGCGCACGTCATGGTTGACCCAAAGATCAGCGTATCAGAGGGTCATTTCATTGCAGAGCTGGCGCGACATGCCGTACTAAAAAATCATCATGTACTTGATGTAATGGTGCATATCGACCCGGAAGACGACATGCATGCAAAACCGAATGCACATCTTCCCAGTCGACCAGCGCTGCTTGAGCATCTGTCCAGACTAATGGGGGGATTAAGCCTGTCAGATTATCGGGTGGTATTTCATTATTTGGATGGAAAGGTCGATGCGGAGATATATCTGGGATCGAATCAGGGGGCTGAGGAGGTGGATGCACTTCAAAAACTCTGTAATGAGATGGTGACATCTGAGGAGATATTTCGCGCTGTTCATGTGCATCGTAGTTGCGCACAAAAATAGTGCAGAAAGTCTGGGGTGTGCGCTTTTTTGGTGCAAATTTTGGGTGTGCCGCGAGTTGGGCTTGTGGCACAATACCGTCCGGTTGTGCAGGTATGTCTGGCACACTTTCTGCAGCATAAGATTTGGGGTTTTTCGTTAGCGGTTAAATTTTGACGTATTGGGAGAAAGTTATGTCGATGTCGGCAAATGATGTATTGAAAATGTTTAAAGACCACGATGTTAAATTTGTGGATTTGCGGTTTACCGATACGCGCGGTAAAGAACAACATGTGAGTGTACCGGCCAAGTATTTCGGGATGGAGAAGTTTGAAGACGGCCACGCCTTCGACGGCTCGTCGATTTCCGGCTGGAAGGGTATTCAGGCTTCAGACATGTTGCTGATGCCTGATCCTGTGACCGCCTATCTTGATCCATTCATGGATGAAAATACACTGGTGATTACCTGCGATGTGGTGGAACCAACCGACGGCAAGGGCTATGACCGAGATCCGCGCTCTATTGCCAAACGTGCAGAAGCTTATCTGAAATCCAGTGGAATTGGCGATACAGCTTACTTTGGTCCCGAACCGGAATTCTTTATTTTTGATTCTGTAAACTGGCATATTGACATGTCCGGCTGCTCCCTCAAGGTTAGCTCCGAGGAGGCTGCCTGGGCATCCGCAGAAAAAATTGATGGCGGGAATACAGGACATCGCCCCACTGTTAAAGGCGGCTATTTTCCGGTGCCTCCTGTCGATAGCCTGAATGATATTCGTGCCGCGATGTGTTTAGCGCTTGAAGATATCGGCATCGAAGTTGAAGTTCATCATCATGAAGTGGCAACTGCGGGGCAGTGCGAGATTGGTACTAAATTCAACACACTGGTACGCCGCGCCGACCAGACACAGGTATTGAAGTACGTAGTGCACAACGTTGCACATCAGTATGGCAAAACAGCCACCTTTATGCCCAAGCCTATCGTCGGCGATAACGGCTCGGGTATGCATGTACATCAGTCGATCTGGAAGGGCGGGAAAAATTTGTTTGCGGGCAACGGCTACGCCGGCTTGTCGGAGACAGCCTTGTATTACATCGGCGGTATCATTAAACACGCCAAGGCGCTGAATGCAATTACGAACCCCAGCACCAATTCCTACAAGCGTCTTGTCCCGCATTATGAAGCGCCAGTGAAACTGGCATACTCGGCCAAAAACCGCTCCGCTTCGATTCGCATCCCGCACGTTGCCAGCGACAAGGCGCGTCGGATCGAAACACGCTTTCCGGATCCGGCAGCAAATCCATACTTGTGCTTTGCAGCCTTAATGATGGCGGGTTTGGATGGTATACAGAACAAGATTCATCCCGGCGATCCGGCGGACAAGAATCTGTACGATTTGCCACCGGAAGAGGACGCAAAGATACCTACCGTATGCGCATCGCTGGATGAGGCACTGGCGCATCTGGACAAGGATCGTGAGTTTCTGACCCGCGGCGGCGTATTTTCCAGCGATTTCATAGATGCTTTCATTACGTTGAAAATGGATGAGGTGAATCGCCTTCGCATGACGACACATCCGGTCGAATTCGACATGTACTACAGCATTTAAGGCTGCCGAAATGTAAGAAAAACGGGGCTTTAAGCCCCGTTTTTCTTTGCAAAACGAATTTGTCTGTGTCCTATGATTGACCTATACTTGGCGAAGTGAATCAACGAGAGCGATCATGAAACTTCGATATGCGCTGACTGTGCTGCTGTTATGCCCGATTTTTGCGCAGGCCGAAATTTATAAGGCGGTCGATGAGGACGGGCACGTCACATATTCCAGCGCACCAATAAAAGGCGGCAAGAAACTGAATCTGAATCCGCTGCCTACTATGGTGCCGCCTGCCAAAGCCGCTTCACCCGCTGATTTTCCGAAGGTGGATGATGAAATGCAGAAAGAACGGGACGATGACAGGCGTAAGATTCTGCAAGATGAACTGGCAGCGGAGTCGAAGTTACTCGATGAAGCAAGACGGAACCTAAGCGAGGCTAGTCCGGAGGTGTTCAGGGGAGCGGATGGCAAGACATTTCGCAATGTTGCCAAATATCAGGAGAAGACGCAGTCGTTGACCGAACAGGTAGAACTGCACGAAAAAAATATTGCCGCTCTTCAAACCGAATTGTCGAAGCTGAAGTAGCTTGTAGCGTCTGGCATGTTTTCTGCTGAGTAGTTTATATGCCTAACTTTCCCGCGTTAATATTCGAGTATCTCGACACTTCGGTTGTCCTGCTGGACGATCAATCGCGCATTATTCACCTGAATCCGGCGGCTGAAAACTTGTTCGACGTGAGCGGAAATAATTTGCATGGACATCCGCTGCAACAGGTGTTTACGCATACGGAGCAATTGGCCAGCGCGATTCAGCAGGCGTTACGCAACAATGCAAGCTATATAGAGCATGATTTGACACTGGGCACTCACGCGCATGGCAAATTGCAACTGCGCTGCGCTGCAACCCCGCTGCAACTGGATAAATATTACCTGCTGCTTGAATTTCACCCGATGGACAGGCCGCTAAAACTGGCTCGCGAGGAACAGATGCTGGATCAAACACAGGCAAGCCGTCTGCTGTTGCGTAATCTTGCGCACGAAATTAAAAATCCTCTTGGTGGGATACGCGGTGCGGCACAGTTACTCGAGCAGGAATTCGAGAAACCGGCATTGCGGGAATATACTCAAGTGATTATCCAGGAAGCGGACCGGCTGCGCACGTTGATGGAGAAATTGCTATCCCCGCAAAACTCCACGCATTACAGTACATTGAATATCCACGAGGTTTTGGAGCGAGTGCGCAGTGTGGTGTTGGCGGAAATGCCAACCGGTTTGAAGATTCAGCGTGACTACGATACCAGTCTCCCCATGCTGATTGGGGATAAAGAGCAGTTGATTCAGGCTACGCTGAATATCGTACGCAATGCAGCGCAGGCGATGCAGGGTAGCGGCTCGATTATCTTGCGCACGCGTATTGCCAGACAGGTGACACTGGTCAAGCGCCGTCATCGGTTAGCCGTAACGGTGCAAATCATCGACAACGGCCCCGGAATTTTACCGGAATTGCGCGACAAAATATTTTACCCGCTGGTATCAGGTCGTGCCGACGGGCACGGGCTGGGATTGACGCTGGCACAGGATTTGGTCAGCCAGCACAGCGGTGCGATCGAATTCGAAAGTGAGCCGGGGCTTACCTGCTTTACTGTATTGCTTCCACTCCCTTAACTATCAGGTGACTACAATGAAATCTGTTTGGATAATTGACGACGATCGTTCGATACGCTGGGTATTGGAAAAGTCTCTAGCGCGTGAACATATTGAATTCAAAAGTTTTGCCAATGCCGATGATGCTCTGAGAGCACTGGCCAACGATACGCCGCAAGTGGTAGTGAGCGATATCAGGATGCCGGGCAGCTCAGGTTTGGACTTTTTGCAAAGGCTGCGCCAAAGTCATCCATATATTCCGGTAATCATCATGACCGCTTATTCTGATTTGGAAAGTGCGGTATCCGCATTTCAAGGCGGCGCGTTTGAATACTTGCCCAAGCCATTTGACATTAATCACGCGATAGAGCTGATACAGCGGGCCGTCGAGCAAAGTAAGCGCAAATCGAGCAAGGCCGAACAGGTTGAAGTGGCGGCAGACATTCTGGGTCAAGCAGCGGCGATGCAGGAGGTGTTCCGTGCCATCGGCAGATTGTCCCAATCCCATGCCACCGTGCTAATCAACGGAGAATCCGGAACAGGCAAGGAGTTGGTGGCGCGCGCATTACACCGCCACAGCCCTCGAGCTGACAAGCAGTTTATCGCCATCAATACAGCGGCAATTCCTCGCGACCTGCTCGAATCGGAGCTGTTTGGCCACGAGCGTGGTGCTTTTACCGGTGCCACTACAATGCGTCAGGGGCGTTTCGAACAAGCCGAAGGAGGAACGTTATTTTTAGACGAGATTGGCGATATGCCCGCCGAATTACAAACCAGGTTGTTGCGAGTTCTGTCGGATGGCAATTTCTACCGTGTCGGTGGGCATCAACCGATCAAAACAAATGTCCGAATCATCACGGCAACCCACCAGAACCTTGAAGATCGAGTAAAACAGGGATTATTCCGCGAAGATCTGTTTCACCGCCTGAATGTGATTCGGTTGCGGCTACCTTCATTGCGAGAACGTCGTGAAGATATTCCGCTGTTGGCGAAATATTTCCTGCAGAAGAGCGCCCAAGAGTTGAATGTCGAGCAGAAGAAATTCAGCGACACTACGCTTAAGCATCTAAGCATTCAGGAGTTTCCGGGAAATGTGCGCCAACTGGAAAATTTGTGTCATTGGCTGACCGTAATGACACCCTCGCAAATTGTAGAAATTGCCGATCTACCGTCCGAATGGCGCGGAATCGGAAGTGCAGATACCGGGGGGGATTGGAGCAATGCACTGGCACAACAGGTTACATTGGCATTGCAGCGTGGAGACGAAAAAATTATGGACACGTTCACAGCTCAATTCGAACGCACCCTGATTGTGCAAGCGCTGCAACACACCGGTGGGCGTCGCATCGAAGCGGCTACATTGCTTGGAATCGGGCGCAATACCCTGACACGAAAGATACAGGATTTGGGGTTGGAAAATCCGTCCCTACCTACTTAGTTATTTGTGCAATACGCTTAAGCAATTTATCGTGTATTCCGCCGAAACCACCGTTGCTCATCACTAGCAATTGATCTCCTGGGCGAGCTTCTTCGGCGACGGCTGCGACGAGATCATCAAGATGGCTCTTCACAATAACTTTACTTCCCAGCGGTTCGAGCGCATCACCCACGTCCCAGTCCAGGTTTCCGGCATAGCAGAACACCAGATCGGCCTCAGCCAGACTGGCCGGCAAAGCCTCTTTCATCACACCCAATTTCATGGTGTTGGAGCGAGGCTCCAGTACGGCGAGGATGCGCGATGTTCCAATCCGCTTGCGTAGACCAGCAACAGTTGTTTCTATCGCGGTGGGATGGTGCGCAAAATCGTCGTACACGGTGATGCCATTAATGATGCCACGCACTTCCATGCGTCGCTTAACGTTCCTGAATTGACTTAACGCTGCCAAGCCTTGCGCAACCGGAACGCCGGCATGGCGTGCTGCGGCAAGCGCGGCAAGCGCGTTCATCCTATTGTGCTCTCCGAAAAGTTCCCATTGCAGCGTGCCTTGCGTGACACCATTCAGCGATACGAAATCCATTGAATCGATGAACCACCCATCATTGCAGCCAAATTTTTCAACCGAAGTCCAACAGCCTCGCGCGATGACACGCTGAATCGAATTATCCACTCCATTGCAAACCAGTAGACCATTGCCCGGCACGGTACGTACCAAGTGGTGAAACTGAGTCTCGATTGCACCGAGATCGGGAAAAATATCGGCGTGATCGTATTCGATATTGTTGAGTACGGCGGTTCTGGGATGGTAGTGAACAAACTTGGAGCGCTTGTCGAAAAACGCGGTGTCATACTCGTCCGCCTCGATGGCAAAAAATGGTGATTCAGTGATACGGGCTGAGATGCCGAAATTCTGCGGCACACCGCCGATTAGAAAGCCGGGGTTCAGTCCGGCGTATTCAAGTATCCATGCCAACATCGACGTGGTCGTGGTCTTGCCGTGCGTACCCGCCACGCACAGCACCCACTTGTCGCGCAGCAGGGTATCGGCCAGCCACTGCGGGCCTGACACATAGGCCAGATTACGGTTGAGGATCTCTTCCATTAGCGGATTGCCGCGCGAAACAACATTGCCGATCACGAACACATCGGGTTTGAGTTCAAGCTGCCCGATATCCCAGCCTTCGATGAGCTCGATGCCCTGTGCCTCGAGCTGGGTGCTCATCGGCGGGTAGACGTTGGTGTCACAACCCGTCACGCGAAAGCCGGATTGCTTGGCAATAGCAGCGATGCCGCCCATGAAGGTGCCGCAGATGCCGAGAATATGGATATGTTTACTCATGAGTCAGGTTCGAAAAATAAAATAGACCGCGCCCATCAGGCACAGCCCCGCGTAGAGATAATCCCACTTCAGCGGCTGGTTCATGTACAGCACCACGAACGGCACGAACACCGCCAGCGTGATGACCTCCTGCATAATTTTTAATTGCCCAAGGCTTAATTGACTGTAGCCGATGCGGTTTGCGGGAACCTGGATCAGGTACTCGAACAACGCGATACCCCAACTGATCAGTGCCGCAACATACCAGGGTGAAGCCGACAGATTCTTCAGGTGTCCATACCATGCAAAAGTCATGAACAGATTCGAAACCGCCAGCATCAAAGCCGTGATCAGCAACGGGTGCGAGATCAGGTTCACGGTCAGGCTGTTTGCGACGATCTATGAGATAACGCGCGCCGGTTCCTGTTTAATGAACGCCCAACAATTCCACGTCGAATACCAGCGTAGCATTTGGTGGAATCACGCCGCCTGCGCCACGGGAACCGTAGCCCATCTCGGCGGGAATAATCAGCGTACGTTGCCCGCCCACCTTCATGCCCTCGACACCGACATCCCAGCCCTGAATAACGCGTCCTCCGCCAAGCGGAAAAACAAATGGTTCATTGCGGTCACGCGAGCTGTCGAATTTCTTTCCTTTATATTCGGGAGCGGCAGCGTCAAATAGCCAACCGGTGTAATGTACAGAGACATTCTTGCCGGTTGTGGCTTGATCACCTTCCCCAATCTTCACATCTGTTGTAATCAGTTTGCTCATATTGCCAGTCTCCATCTTTGGTACCGCTTGCTCCGAACACGCGGTTGTTGAAAAAATACCCGCGGTTAACAGCAGCGCAAGTGGTAAAAAGTGAATACGCTTCATTTTATAAGCTCCGTTGGGTGTATCGATCGGCCTGAAAAAGACAAGAGTAAATCTCATGCGCAACGCTGCACAGTGTAACAGGGCGCATCCGTTGCTTCCAGACAACTGAAATTCTGTAAATGACTTTCATCCGCCAGGCTAGTAACTCAACACCGGAGCCAACCACCGTTCCGCCTCTTCCACCGTCCAGCCCTTGCGCTTGGCATAGTCGGCAACCTGATCTTTTTCGATCTTGCCAGTGGCGAAATATTTCGCTTCGGGATGCGAGAAGTAGAAACCGCTGACGGCTGCGGTGGGCAACATCGCGAAGCTTTCGGTGATGGTGATGCCGGCGTTCAGTGGTGCCTGCAGCAATCCGAACAGCGGGCCTTTCTCGCTGTGTTCGGGACAGGCGGGATAGCCCGGCGCCGGGCGGATGCCGCGATATTTCTCGGCGATCAACGCGTCGTTGTCCAGGCCGTCATCGGAGGTGTAGCCCCAGAACTCCCTGCGCACGCGGGCATGCAGCAGTTCGGCGAAGGCTTCGGCCAGACGGTCGGCCAGCGACTTGAGCAGGATGGCGCTGTAGTCGTCGTGGTGCTTCTCAAACTCAGCCACGCGCGCATCGATGCCGATACCGGTGGTGACCGCGAACGCGCCGATGTAGTCCTGCAGTTTCGACTGCTTCGGCGCGATGAAATCTGCGAGGCAGAAGTTGGCGATGCTCTCCGGTTTTTTGGTCTGCTGACGCAGGTTGTGCCAGGTCATTGCCACTTTCTTGCGCGATTCGTCGGTGTAGATCTCGATGTCGTCGCTGTTCACGGTATTTGCCGGAAACAGGCCGAACACCGCGTTGGCGGTGAGCCATTTCTCGTCGATGATCTTCTTCAGCATGGCCTTCGCATCGGCAAACAGTTTGCGCGCTTCCTCGCCGACCACTTCATCCTGCAATATCTTGGGGTAGCGTCCGGACAGTTCCCATGACTGGAAAAACGGTGACCAGTCGATATATTCGGCGATCTTGTCGAGCGGATAAGCCTCGAACTTTTGCACACCGGTGAGCCAGGGCTTGGGCGGGGTGTAATTTTTCCAGTCCGTCTTCAGGCCATGCGATCTGGCCTCTTCCAGCGTGACATAGGATGCCCTGCCCTTTTTGCTTTCATGCTGTTCGCGTGCCGCCGCATAGTCCGCTTTGATCTCGGCGATGTAGCTGTCGCGCGAGGTCGTGCTCAGCAGATTACTGCACACGCCCACCGCGCGTGACGCGTCGACGACATACACCGTGGAGCCACTCGGGTAGTTGGGTTCGATCTTGACCGCAGTGTGCACGCGCGAGGTGGTCGCTCCGCCGATCAGCAGCGGAATCTTGAAGCCCTGGCGCTCCATCTCCTTCGCAACGTGTGCCATTTCTTCCAGCGACGGGGTGATCAGGCCGGACAGGCCGATCACATCAGCCTTGTGTTCGCGTGCCGTGTCGAGGATCTGCTGGCAGGGCACCATCACGCCCATGTTCACCACCTCGAAGTTGTTGCACTGCAATACCACGGTGACGATGTTCTTGCCGATGTCGTGCACGTCGCCCTTAACGGTTGCCATCAGAATCTTGCCCTTGGGCTTGTTATCGCCCGAGCGCAGTTTTTCCGCTTCGATATAAGGGATGAGGTGCGCCACCGCTTGCTTCATCACGCGTGCGGATTTCACCACCTGCGGCAAAAACATCTTTCCCGCGCCGAACAGATCGCCGACCACGTTCATGCCGGTCATCAGCGGGCCTTCGATCACTTCAACCGGAAACTTCGCCAGCAGGCGGGCCTCCTCGGTATCTTCTACGATGAAAGTGGTGACGCCGCGCACCAGCGCATGGGTGATGCGTTCCTGTACCGTGCCCTTGCGCCACTCCAGATCTTCGACCTGTTCCTTGCCGCCGCCCTTGATGGTTTCGGCAATCTTGACCAGTTTCTCGCCCGCATCGGGATGGCGGTTAAGCACCACATCTTCAACTGCATCGCGCAGTTCACGCGGAATCTCTTCGTACACGCCAAGCTGCCCGGCGTTGACGATGCCCATGTTCATGCCCGCCTTGATCGCGTGGTACAGAAACACGGTGTGGATCGCCTCGCGCACCGGCTCGTTGCCGCGGAAGGAGAACGATACGTTGGACACGCCACCGGAGATCTTCGCGTAGGGCAGGTTCTTGCGTATCCAGGCACAAGCCTCGATGAAGTCCACCGCGTAATTGTTGTGTTCCTCGATGCCGGTGGCAATCGCGAAGATGTTTGGATCGAAGATGATGTCTTCGGGAGGGAAGCCGACCTTGTTCACCAGAATGTCGTAGCTGCGCTTGCATATCTCGATCTTGCGCTGATAGGTATCCGCTTGGCCTTTTTCATCGAACGCCATCACCACAGCCGCCGCTCCGTATTTGCGCACTAGACGAGCTTGCTGCAAGAACTTCTCCTCGCCTTCCTTCAGCGAGATGGAGTTGACGATGGACTTGCCCTGCACGCACTTCAGCCCGGCTTCGATGATGCTCCACTTGGACGAGTCGATCATCAGCGGAACTTTGGAAATATCCGTTTCGCCCGCAATCAGGTTGAGGAATCTCACCATCGCGGCTTCGCCGTCCAGCATGGCCTCATCCATATTGATGTCAATCACCTGCGCACCGGTTTCAACCTGCTGCTTGGCGACTTCCAGCGCCTCTTCGTATTGGCCTTCCAGAATCAGGCGCTTGAATTTGGCCGAGCCGGTGACGTTGGCGCGCTCGCCGACATTGACGAACAGCGAGCTGTCGCCGATGTTGAATGGCTCCAGCCCGGACAAGCGACACTCAACCGGATTCGTTGGAATCTTGCGCGGCGGAATATTTTTGACGACTTCCGCAATCGCCTTGATAAACGCGGGTGAGGTACCGCAGCAACCGCCGATAATATTGAGGAAGCCGCTGGCGGCCCATTCCTTGATGTGGCCCGCCATGTTTTCAGGCGTGTCATCGTAGCCGGTTTCCGCCAGCGGGTTGGGCAGGCCGGCGTTGGGGTGTGCGCTGATATAACAATCGGCAACACGCGACAGTTCTTCAATATATTGACGCAGCTCTTCCGCGCCAAGCGCGCAGTTCAGTCCGATGGAAATCGGGTTGGCGTGGGCCAAAGAATTGTAGAAAGCCTCGGTGACCTGTCCGGTCAGCGTGCGCCCCGATGCATCGGTGATGGTACCGGAGATCATGATCGGCAGCTTGGTACTGCGTTCTTTGAAAACCGATTGCACTGCGAAGATCGCCGCCTTGGCGTTCAGCGTGTCGAAGATGGTCTCGATCAGTATCAGGTCGGTGCCGCCGTCGATCAGGCCGCGCGTTGCTTCGGAATAATCGGCCACCAGCTTGTCGAACGTGATATTGCGCGCCGCCGGATCGTTTACATCCGGTGAAATGGTGGCGGTCTTGTCGGTCGGGCCGAGCACGCCTGCGACGAAGCGTGGCTTGTCGATTGTGGCATAGGCATCACAAGCCTCGCGTGCAAGGCGTGCCCCGGCAACATTCAGCTCATAATTGAGCGACTCCATGCCGTAAGCCTTCAACGTGGTGGCGTTGGCCCCGAAGGTATTGGTCTCGACGATGTCTGCACCCGCTTCCAGATATTCGCCGTGGATCGCCTTGATCACCTCCGGCCTGGTCAGTACCAGCAGGTCGTTATTGCCTTTCAGGTCGCGATGCCAGTCCGCGAACCGCTCGCCGCGATAATCTGCCTCGGTCAGTTTGTAGCGCTGGATCATGGTGCCCATGGCGCCGTCGAGGATCAGGATACGTTTTTGCAGCAGGGCTTCGATTGGATGCGGATTAAGTTTCATAGTGCAAGGCTCAGTTAATGAGCGCGAATTTTATCACGTAGGGGCACGGCGCGCCGTGCCCCTACATCAGGTCGCACGTTGCGGTTAGAGATTCAGCCTGCGGTACTGCACCGCTTCGGCGATGTGACGGGTCGCGATGTCGGCAGTCCCGTCCAGATCGGCAATGGTGCGTGCCACCTTGAGTATGCGGTGATAGGCTCGTGCGGAAAGATTGAGGCGACTGATTGCCTGCTGCAACAGCGCGATCCCTTGTTCGTCGGGTGTGCATAGCGCATCGATCTCGGTGACAGAAAGTTGCGCATTGGCCTTGTCCTGTCGCGCAAGCTGTCGCTGTCGCGCGATCTCGACTCGCGCTTGCAGAACGACACTCACTTCACCATCCGCCTTGTTGAGCAAATCATCCTGCGGCACGGCGGGGACTTCGATCTGTATGTCGATGCGATCCAATAATGGCCCGGATATCTTGCTGCGGTAGCGGGAAATCTGATCGGGCGTGCAGCGGCACTTTCCGTTGAAGTGGCCGTGATAGCCGCACGGGCAGGAACGCGTTGCCTTTTTGCCATTCGTCCAGGTGCACCTTAAGTACTTAATAAAAAAGCCTTTTGACTTTGAGCCTCAAACTCTGGGGGATCGGTGTCGGCAAAAATTGCACCTATCATTTCTGACAGGTGCACAGACTGCAATATTCGGGTATATTATGAACCATAATAAGAATATGGTTTTTGCGCGGGGAGGCTGATCGGGAGCCTCGCCACCGGCAGAGTGCAGGAGCGGTACTTGCAGCTAGGGGATGGGGATGTCGGATTGCGGCAATGGGGAAGTATCAAATAATCGGGCTAGCTGCTGATGCTGCATCGGCTTTTGAAGGTGGTCGGGCGGAGCTTGTCGCGCGAGGCGGCTTCGCACACCCATAGTTTTAACGCCGAAGATGTCGGTTGGGCATTGGAAATGTCTGTGCTCTGTACTTCAGCATCAAACGCTGCGACTACGTAAGCTATGAATTGGGAAAATTTATCCAACCCAACTTTCCCGCCCCTTGAAGGGGCGAGCCGGGTCACCAATGACTTGGCTGGAGTTGGTCAACAGCCTAGTCAGATGGCTAGTAGTTCCATCAGTGGGTATGGGGTGAATGTACCAAACAGGCGGCAGAACCAGCCCAAACATCATCAGCCAGCGATCATCGTCCAATCTGGGTTTGTGCTTCATGCGCCCACTCTCCGCAAGCAGCGCTCGTCTCCGGATTTAATTTGCCAAGCTTGGTTGTTACGCAAGAGATGGGCTGTCAGGGGTAATCGCATGGCATTGTTATGGACATTTTCGCAGGTGCTTTAATCCAGCATGTAAGCAAGAATTTTTGGAAGTTGTGAACGCAAACGTCAATTAACTGATAAGAAGGCGAAGAAAATGAAAAAATTCATACGCGGAATAACTCAACGGACACGCGGACAGAGCAGTGCGGCGCCAGATCAATATCTAAAAAAATCAAGCAAGCCTAATGTGCAGCCAAAATCTGTCCAGTTCGAGTCCATTGAGCCGCGTGTGCTCATGGCGGCTGACATCGCAATCAACGGTGTAATCAGCGTAGCAGGAGAAGTGGATCAGCATAACTTTACCCTAGCCTCCGACATCAAGGTTGTCTTTGACTCGTTGACTAATGATTCCAACATGAACTGGAGCCTGTCTGGGCCGCAGGGCGCCGTTGTTAACTCTCGCAGTTTCACGGCCAGCGATGCTGGTAATCTGACCGGCAACCCGGTCATGGGCCTGGCTGCAGGAAATTACACGATCACCGTAGATGCCAATCCTGGTGCTACCGGGGGTTACAGCTTCAAGTTGCTGGACTTGCAGAATGCCTATGCGATAGCGCACGACACTGCGGTGACGGGGCAAATCAAACCGGGCAACGAGACCGATGTCTACAAGTTCGATGCAGTCGCTGGTGACCATTTCTATCTGGACGTGACAGGACGCTCGGGAGGAGATATCACCTGGCAGCTGCTGGATCCATCAGGTCAGCAGGTCTTCGGTCCCTTGGCAATGAACTCGGCCAGTCAGGATAAAGACCTGGCTGTTATGCCTGCGTCAGGCACCTACACCATGCTGATTGAGGGGAAAATTGGTTCGGTCGAAGCGGCCAATTACAGCTTTAACGCACAACTCCTGCCGGCTGGCTACACACCATCCGTTGCGCCCATCGAAACCATTTCATGGAAAAGCACTACTACCGGAGGAAGCTGGAATGTCGCATCCAACTGGAGCACCGGGGTCGTGCCGACAGCAACGGATAATGTGTCTATCGGCAGTCTGCCCGCCGGCCAGGCAGTGACCATCTCCAGCGGCACGGTAACCGTTAATTCGCTGACCTGTGACTGTGATCTGACCCTGTCCGGCAGCGCTTCCCTGATCCTCAATGGAATTTCGCGTATCAACGGCAAGCTCACGCTGGCTGGCGGCACGCTGGGCGGCACGGGCGCGGTCACCGTGACGGGTGCATTCGACGTTACCGGCATCAGCACCCTCAATGGCACAGGCACGTTCACCACGCAGGGCGCAAGCACGGTGAGCATGACGGCGGTCAACGGCTTCATCGGCCTCAGTGGCGGCAAGACCTGGGTCAACCAGGGCACGCTGACGGTGGGCGGCGATGACCACATCAGATTCGGGAATATCAACAGCGGCACGAATATCAACACCCTGACCAACGCGGCGGGCGCGACGCTCAACCTGAACAGCAGCAATGCCACGCCAATTTATTGTTACTTCGGATCAGGCACGCTGAACAACGCAGGTATCCTGAACCAGACTGCGGCTGGCAGCCACGCAATCGAAACCACCGTCGCTTTCAACAACACCGGTATAGTCAACGTCGACGCGGGTGTGCTCACAATCAGCAGCGGCGCCGACACCGGGACCTACAACATCGGCGCGGGAACGACGCTCAATTTGGTCGGCGGCACGCGCAACCTTAATGCTGGATCGAACATCGCTGGTGCGGGTACGCTGTCTGTCTCGGGTGCTACCGTGAATGTCAGCAGCCAGTTCAATCTGGTCACCGGAGGTACTGCGCTCAATATGAGCAGCGGCACACTGAACTTCAACAGCGCCAGCACGCTGGCGAACTTCACAATGAGCGGCGGTACGTTGGGCGGCACGGGCGCGGTCACCGTGACGGGTGCATTCGACGTTACCGGCATCAGCACCCTCAATGGTACGGGCACGTTTACCACGCAGGGCGCAAGCACGGTGAGCATGACCGCGATCAACGGCCACATCGGCCTCAGTGGTGGCAAAACCTGGGTCAACCAGGGCACGCTGACGTTGGGCGGCGATGACTACATCAGATTTGGGAATACCAACAGCGGCACGAATATCAACACCCTGACCAACGAGGCGGGCGCGACGCTCAACCTGAGCAGCAGCTATGACACACCAATTTATTGTTACTACGGAACCGGCACGCTGAATAACGCAGGTATCCTGAACCAGACTGCCAGCGGCAGCCATGCAATCGCAACCACCATCGCCTTCAACAACACCGGCACGGTCAACGTCGACGCTGGTGTGCTTAGTTACAGCCCCAACTGGACCAATCAGGGCACAGTAAGCATCGCCCCCGGCGCAAAAATGAGTCTCGGCGGCACCTTCACCAACAGCGCGCAAGCGACTGTCCGCGTCGGCCTGGGCAATGCAACCACGATAGGCGTGCTGGCGGTCACCGGTACGGCCAACCTCAACGGGACGCTGGCCGTCTATCTGGACGGCGGTTATGCTCCTGCACTTAGCGATGTCTACGGCGTGATGACCTATGTAGGCAAGGCCGGTTCATTCAGCGTGTTGCGGGGAGAAAGTCCCGGTGCGCTGATGGATTTTGCCATCGACACGACCGATCCCAAGACGCTCAAGGTGCAGAGCATCAACGTCACTACGGTGTTGCCCGGCACCGATCTCGTCGTGACCGGCCTCGGTCTGTCTGCGGGTTCTGTGCTGCAATCCGGCAACACGGTCACCGCAGTATGGCAGGACAATAACACTGGCACACTGGCGACTTCATCCTCATGGATAGACCGGCTGGTAGTGCGCAGGGTAGACACCAACGCAGTCATTGCGGATATTCAGGTGCCCTATGACGCGACGGCCAACGGACCTTTGGCGGGCGGCGGCAGTATCACACGCCAGGCGAGCTTCACTCTGCCCAAGGGCAATCTGGGCGCAGGAAACTTGAGTTTCACCGTCACTGCGGATATGGCCAACGATGTGGTGGAAACCAACATGCAGGGGGTCGCAGAACTTAACAATGACGCCAGCATCAGCCTGACTTCGGCGCTGTCACCCTATGCGGACTTGGCTGTGACCGATGTAACACCTGCGCCCGCCGCAGGCTGGCTCTCTGGCGACACGGTGGCCGTGACCTGGAAGACGCGCAATCAGGGCGATGGGGCGACCAGCGGGTCGTGGACAGAAACGCTGCTCGTTCGTAATACCACCACAAACAAGACGGTACTCACCGCCAACCTACGTTATGACGCGACCTTGCTCGGTGACATCGCCGCCGGTGGTCTGAGCAATCGCAGTATTAATCTCATCTGGCCTACAGGGGGTGATGCCAACGGCCAGTTCGAGTTCACTGTGACGACCGATACAGCGAACGAATTGTTTGAGAACAATCTGGCTGGCACAGCGGAAAGCAACAACGCCAACAAGATCACAATCGTGTCGGCTCCCGACCTGACGGTCAGCAATTTGGCCAGCAATATTTTGGCGCCAGTGACTGGCGATCTGATCACTCTGACCTGGGACGACGTGAACAATGGCAACACGGCGGTGAACGCCGGTTGGTACGACCATATCAAGATTGTAAACCAGACCACCGGCACGACGCTGGTCAACCAGCAGCTGCGTTACGACCCGCCAGTGGGCGGCACGTTGCCAGTTGGGGCATCGGCTGCCCGAAGTTTCACTTTCCGCCTGACCGATGGCAACGCCGGGGTTGGCAATTTGCAGATACAGATCACCGCCGACCAGAACACGTCCGGCACTGGCAGTCTCGTCGAAGCGAATGCCGGAGGGGCCGGCGAGAGCAACAATAGCGCGAGCCTAAACTTGGCGTCCACGCTCGCTCCTTACCCCGATTTGCAGGTGACCGATATGGTTGTCAGCCCGAGTGTCGGGTGGCTGCCGGCCGCCACGGTGACCGTGGCATGGAAGACGCGCAATCAGGGCAATGGCGTTACCAGCGGGTCGTGGACAGAAACGCTGCTCGTTTACAATCGCACTACCAGGAAGACCATCGCCACGCAGAACCTGTCCTATGACGCCACGGCACTTGGCGATATAGCGGCTGGTGGCCTGCGTGATCGGAGCGCGACGCTGATCTGGCCCGCAGGAAGCGACAGTGTCGGCGAATTTGAATTTATCGTGACGACGGATGCCTACGCAAAAGTCACCGAGAACAATCTGGCCGGAACGGCCGAGAGCAACAATACCAACCAGATTATCATCACATCGGCACCAGACCTGACGGTGGGGAACCTGTATGCAACATCCGCACAGGCAGGTGGCGACCTGACTATCCAGTGGGACGACCTCAACACCGGCAACGCATCTACATCCGGCGGATGGTATGACCACGTGGTGGTGACGAACGCGACTACCGGCGTACAACTGGTCAGCCAATCCGTTTACTACGATCCCAGCCTGGCTGGAAATGGCCCGATAGGGACTGGAGAATTCCGCTCGCGATCCTATACATTCACGTTGCCAGAAGGTTTGAGCGGGGCAGGGCAATTGGATATTACCGTTACTGCCGATCAGAACAACATCGGCGTGGGCGGTATCTTCGAAAGCAATCTCGCGAACAATGCCGAAAATAACAACGCGGCTTCGATCAGCGTTGTGTCGCAGGCCAAACCCTACGTTGATTTAAGCGTGACCAATGTGACTGTTCCCGCAACCGCGAGTGCAGGTGACCTTGTCAATGTCAGCTGGACTGTCGCGAATGCCGGATTGGCAATGGCGACTGGCGAATGGATGGATCGTATCGTGCTGTCCAGCGATAGTGTGATCGGCAATGCGGACGATGTCATTCTAAGCAACGTGTTGCGTAGTGTAGCGCTGGACGTGGGCGGTAGTTATACCCAGACAGCCACCGTGCGCATCCCGACAAGAATTGAGGGCCCCTATCGGATTGCGGTGATAACTGATGCCTTGAATGCCGTGCTGGAGCCAGATACGCGCGCCAATAACACGCTCATATCGAGCGCTATCGCCATCGTATCGACCAATGCCGACCTGGTGCCCGAGATCACGCTGGTGCCAGCCACAGCCAACGCGGGACGCAGCACGCGTGTCGAGTGGAAAGTCACCAATCAGGGCACGATTGCCACCGATGTAAACCTGTGGGTAGACCGGGTGTACATTTCTGCAACAGGTGTGCTGGACAGCAGCGCCATTCTGGTCGGTTCGCTCACCCGTGTGGGTATTCTGGACGTCGGGGCCAGCTATAACGCAGGTCTGGATATGGTTTTGCCGGTCACGGCGATCGGGCAGATGCATTTCATCGTCAAGACCAACGCCTATGGCAATGTGTATGAGCTGGGCAATGCGGCAAGCAACAATGCGGTCGCTGCCGTTCAGGCGACGCAGGTGCTTGCCGAACCGAAAGCCAACCTGCAAGTGAGCAACCTGCAAGCCCCTGCCGTATGGAAAGTGGGCGATACGCTCAGCCTGACCTACACGGTGGTAAACAACGGCAATGAGATTGCCAATTCATGGCTGGCAGAAAAAATCCGTCTGGTGGATACAGGCAATGCCGCCAATGTGTTCGACTTGGCCACGGCACAACAAGTCCGCACCGTCAATCCTGGCTCATCTTATACCCAGACTGTCAGCGTCAATGTTCCGGCAATGTCCAGCGGGTCATGGCGTCTTGAGGTCATTGCGGATGCCTTGAATTTCGTTAATGAACAAAATGAGACAGATAACACCACCAGTCAATTGGTGAACGTTATTCATGCCGATGTACAGGTAACGACAGTCGACATCCTGGGTTTGCTGCAGGGTGGTGAAACACTGAATATCAACTGGACAACAAGCAACACGGGATCGGCAGATGCAGCCAACGTAAAAGATGCGGTATACCTTTCGCGCGACGGAGTACTCGGGGCGGGCGATCTGAAGCTCGGCGAATTTACCCATTCGTTTATCACATCCGCAGGCAGCGCGGTGGGAAGTATTTCGGCGATGTTGCCGGTAGACGCACTGGGTGCCTATCAATTGCTGGTTGTCACCGACATCAACGGATTGCTCAACGAAACCACGCCTGGCGAAGCGAACAATCTCAATGCGACACCGATCAATGTTGCGATGGACTACTACGCCGATCTGGCCGTGACCAATATATTGGCGCCGACGCAGGTCATTGGCGATCCGGCCACAATTAATGTGGAATGGACAGTTACCAATAATGGCGCGGGAGCGGGGCGTAACACCGCATGGACGGATGTGGTTGTATTTTCCAAGGATGGTGTTCTGGGCAATGCCGACGATATCGTTCTGGCAGAAGTCACGCATCAGGGCGCATTGCAGGCCGGGCAGACCTATACCGGACTGGCAACTTACACTTTCGGCCCCGCCTATTCGGGTCGCGGCAACGTGTTTGTCCGTACCGACAGCAAAGGCGTGGTGTGGGAAAACAACAGCGAAAACAATAATCTTGCCCAAGCTGCATCGCAAGTGGATGTCATGCCCATTGCCTATGCTGACCTGCAAGTTGCATCGGTGACCACACAGGGCACGGCGTTTAGCGGCAGGTCGATGCAAGTGACTTGGGACGTGGTCAACAACGGGATAGGCATTACCAGTACGGGATCATGGTCAGACCGTGTTTGGCTCAGCGCCAATCCGGACGGCAGCGGAGTGCTCCAGGAATTTGGTTACGCCAATCATATCGGGCAACTGGCGGCGGGTGGCGGTTACTCCCGCACGATGACGGTGACCCTGCCTGAGGGAATCGCGGGTAATTACTACTTCAATGTAAAAACCGGCGGCCCGTACGAATTCATCTACACCACCAACAATCAGGGCACATCGCTGGCGGTACCGGTGACCTTGTCGTTGTCGCCGGATCTGATTATTGAAAGCATCACGGTGCCGCAATCAGCGCAGGAAGGCGCGCTGATTGATGTGTCGTGGACGGTGCTCAACCAGGGTGCGGCAGCAGCGAACGCAATCTGGAGCGACAGGATCGTGCTGGTTCCCGCCAGCGGCACGGGCCCGACGATTGTGCTGGGCACGTTTACTTACGACCGTGGGCTCGAACCTGGCATACGTTACACCCGCACGGAGCAAGTGCACCTGCCGGCCAAGATCGAAGGTCTGTACCGCGTCCAGATAGAGGCAAACTACAACAAGGGTGTATATGAATACGGCGCCGCGAATGCAAATAATACGGCCACCTCCGTCGATGCCACCACAGTCAGCCTGAACAATCGACCTGATTTGCGTGTCGACAGCGTGACCGCGCCCGCCCATGTAACGGCGGGTACCAATGCCGCGATCAACTACACGATCAGCAATCAGGGCCCGGCTGCAACCAGCGGCCGCTGGACAGACAAGGTCTATTTGTCGCTGGACGGCACGCTCAGCGCAGATGACACTCTGGTTGGTAGTTACGAAAACGTTTCAGCATTGGCGCCGACAGAAAGTTATGCCTCGATGAGTGCTGCCGTTGGCATCCCGATCCGCTTCCGTGGCGATGCCTATCTGATTGTCGTTTCCGATGCCAACAATACCATTGACGAATACCCGAACGAGAGTAACAACGTCAGGGCGGCAAAGATATACATTGACCCGATCCCATTTTCAGACCTAGTAACCGGCAATGTGGTAGCGCCAGATCAGGTGGTACACGGCAGCACGGTAGAAGTGAATTACACGGTAACGAATCTGGGTAGCAACATCACGCAGGGCAGCACAGCCAGTGTGACTAGCTGGACTGATACGGTCTGGCTGTCGCGCGATAAAACGCGTCCCTCGGGCGGTAAAGGCGACATTCTGCTGTCCAGCGTGACGCATCAGGGCATGCTTGATCTCAATCAGGATTATCTCGGTTCAGTGCAAGTCACGATACCGGACAATATCCTGACGGGGCAGTATTACATCACCGTCTGGAGCGACACCTACAATGTGATTCTGGAGGACACGCTCGCTTCGAACATCAATCCGGACGACCCCAACCAGATCGACAACAACAACTACAAGGCCCGCGCAATCGGCGTATTGGGCATCACACCACCTTCACTTGATATGGCCGTGACCGAGCTCACCGCATTGGCCGATGCGCAGGCGGGCGGAATGTACAGCTTCAGTTATACGATTCAGAACAAAGGTGACCTGTATACCGGCAGATGGAATGACACGGTTTACCTGTGCAACAGCACCGACCTGAATACTGCCACTGAGAAATGGGAGATCGGTTCGTTCCTACAGAATCGCACACTGGCTAACGGGGAAAGTTACACCGTCAGCCAATCGGTGCAGCTGGCACCGTCGGTCAAGGGCCTCTATCTGGTCGTCAAGACCGACACATGGGGCAATATCCAAGAAATAAACGAAACGAATAACCTGCGTTCGATTGCTTCCGCTGTGACAGTACAACCCTCCGATCTGCAGGTCACCAGCATCGCTACCCAAACGGAGAATTTTTCCGGTGAAGAGACCACCGTTACCTGGACGGTCACGAATAACGGCGCAGCGGTCTGGGCCGGTACCTACGGATGGACAGATGCCGTCTATATCAGCGCCGATCCGACATTTATCGCAGCGCGCGCCACGCCGCTCACCGCGGTCACGCACTCCAATGCAGCCGGCCTGGCGGCGGGCGCAAGCTATACCGCATCGGCCAAGGTCAGGCTACCGCAAGGTTGGGACGGCGTTTATTACATTTACGTCATCACCGACTCCGAAAAGGCACCCGATGTGTTGGGCGATTCGAATTATTACCGTGCCCAGGGAGAATCGCTGAAGATTGGCAACAACACCGATGATCGTGACAAGCTGTACACCACCAGCGTTTACGAAGGTGCGCGCAACGACAACAACATCGGCCGCGGTTCGCTGAACATCACCTATCGCGAGCCGGACCTCCAGATTGATGCGATCACGGTATCAGAATTGAACCCATCATCTGGTCAGCAAATAACCGTCACCTGGACGGTAACCAACCGGGGTACGCGCGATACCCGCACGGGCACCTGGTACGACGGAATCTACCTGTCGCGTGACGCATCGCTGGATAATGCCGACTACCCGCTGGTGGATCGCGGCAGCCAGAGCGAAACTTTAACCAAGACACGTTTAACCAGTCTTGGAAAATATCTGAAGCCGGGCGAGTCGTACACCAACTCGGCTACCTTTAATTTGCCCGAATCCATCAGCGGCACTTTCAACATCATCGTCAAGGCGGATACCTCATCGGTATATGACCGTTACAACTCGGTGCCCAGTTCTATTCGTGACGGATTGGCTGTCATTGATGGCGCCGGGCCGGGGGTTGTAAATGAGTTCAGAGACGAGGGGAATAATGTTTCATCGATTCCCCTGACGATACTTTTAGCGACACCGCCTGATCTTCAAGTGTCTGCGGTGACTATTCCCGCCAGTGTGCTGGCCGGGCAGGCAATGCAGGTTAACTATAGCGTGATCAATACCGGAGGTACCACGCCGACCAACCAGCAGGGCTGGTTCGACCTAGTCTACCTGTCCAAGGATCGTTTCCTGGATGTCAAGCAGGATCGCTATGTGGGATATGTGAGTCATACCGGCGGACTGGCGGCTAACAGCACCTATGATGCTGCGTTGAACGTGAACGTACCACGCGACATGTCCGGATCCTATTACGTGTTTGTCGTGACCGACCCCGCCTATGCGTGGGGCGCGGGAGCGAATGGCAGCGTGCGCGAATTCGGCAACGAACAAAACAACGAGACAGCCGCGTTGCAGCCGGTTGTGATCGAAACGCCGCCGCCTGCCGACCTGGTGGCTGCCAATGTTGTAGTGCCTGCGACAGCGATAGTAGGCGAAGATGTAACGATTAGCTATGTCATCATCAACAACTCCATCAATCCCGCCTACGGCAATTGGACGGACGCCCTCTACCTGTCATCGGATAACAATTGGGACCTGGGCGACAAGCTGCTCGGCAAGGTCGACCACACCGGTGGTCTGGGTGCCAGCGGAACCTACAGCGGCATACTCACGGCCAAACTGCCACCGCTCAAGGATGGCGCATGGCGCATCATCGTGCGTCCCGACCTGTTTAACGATGTCTACGAAGGGCCGATCATCTATACCGCCAGCGGGCTGAACATCGCCCCCGGCGAGGCCAACAATCGACTCGCTTCGGGGGCCACAATGCAGATTACCGTGCCTTCGATTGCGGTTGCAAATACGCTGCAAACCACACTTTCCACCGGCCAGGCTCGCCTGTACAAAGTGAGTGTTGCGGCCGGAGAAACTCTGCGCGTCACCCTTGACTCCAGCGTTAATGAGAGTGCCAATGAGCTCTACATCCGCTACGGTGACATCCCGAGTGGTTTTGCTTACGATGCCGCATACAGCACGCCGATGGCAGGCGACCAAGAGGTGACTATCCCGAGCACGCAGGCGGGCGACTACTACATCCTGGTCAAATCGCGCGAAGGCGGCACCAATGTGCCGGTCACGTTGCGTGCCGAACTGCTGCCGTTGTCCATCAGCAAGGTAACACCCGATCAGGGCGGCACTGGAGACGATGCGCATCGTTGGGTCAGTCTCGATATTTACGGTGCCCGGTTCCAGCCGGGTGCACTGGTCAAACTGTCCCGCCCCGGTGTGTTCGAGATCGAGCCCGAGCGCTGGCAAGTACTGGATGCAACGCATATCCGGGCCGTGTTTGACCTGCGCAACGTACCGCACGGACTGTATGACGTGGCCGTGACCAACCCCGACGGCCAGCGCGTGACCGAGGCCTATCGCTACCTGATAGAGCGCGCCATAGAGGCGGATGTCACCATCGGCATCGGCGGCGCACGCAATACTGAACCCGGTTTCAATGACACATACAGCGTGTCGTTGCAAAGCCTGACCAACATCGACACCCCGTATGTGCGCTTTGATGTGGGCACGCCCGAGATGGGCTATAGCGAAAACCTCCTCGAAGGCTTGGCACTGCCCTATGTGATATTCGGCACCAACATCGGCGGCAGTCCGGATGGACAGATCGTCGATGGCAACGGCAACATTCAGGTATACGGTGCCACGCCGACGACTGGCACACCACGTAGCGACATCCCCTGGGCCAGACTGGACGGCGTTTCCAACACCAACGGCATCAACCTGGCGCCCGGCTACGCGCTGGATGTCGCGGCAGGCGGTTTTGCCGGCATGTCATTCAACATCCAGACCTACCCAGGTTTGACGGAATGGATCAACTACGATTTCGAAGGGCTGCGCGACAAACTCTACGCGATCCGTCCCGACTGGAAAGCGCAGGGCATTCTGGATGAAGGCGTAAAGGGACTGGATAAAATTAGCGACGGATTGACCGCCAAGTTCCTATCGCACGAACCCGATACACACATCACCAAACTGGAAGGTTTGGCAATGCCGTTCAGGTTCAGCGTGGCCGGCGCGGCGACCCCGTTGACGCGAGACGAATTCATCGCCGAACAAATCGGCTATGCCAAACAGTTGCGCAATGCGATCCTCGCGGACACCAGCGCGCCGAGTAATTTGGCCGTATTGGCTACCGACGAAGCGCAATGGGTGCAAGGCTGGCTGGGTGCGCTGGAGACTGCCGGGCTGTTGCGTCCGGTAGATCAGGCACCGCCGATCCGCCTCAATCCGATGGTGATCAGCCTCAACGCCACACTTGCGTCCGGCATATTGCTCAGCAAAGGCGGAGAGAACTACACCACACAGGCCGACATACTCGGGTTCTTCTCGCAGGTGCAGTCGTGGTACGGCGATACCTCGAGATGGGCGGGCGACCCGTTGGCTGCAACGGGCGAAATCGATCATTATGAAACGCGTACACAGGAGAGTACCGGAGAGTCGGTTAGCGTACCTGTCTACAAAACTGTCGATCCTCAAACGCTGGATCGCAATGCCGCGCAGGACACCCACTTCATCAGCTTCAACGTATTTGCCGGTGATCAGGCAGAGCGCGAATACCTGCGCCACATAGGCTTGCTGGACCAGGACTTCAACCCGGTCGGGCCGCAGGCGCTTAATCTGAGTCAATACCTGCAACTGGCAGCGATCCAGCAGGCAACCGCCAGCGAGACAGCCGGGATGCGTGGTCCGCAAGGGGTGCCGGATGCCTCCGGTAATGTCTATGTACCTGCCGTTACTGCATTGCCATACAACATCAGTTTCAACAACCCCTCCAATCAGGCGCTCGGTCAACTGCGTATCGTTACCGAGATCGACCCCGGATTGGACCTGAGTAGCCTGCGTCTGGGTGACCTCAAGCTGGGCAACATCAACATTCATATCCCCGACAACAAGGCATCTTTTCAGGGTGATTTCGATTTTACTGCCACCAAGGGCTTCATCCTGCGCGTCAGCGCGGGCATAGACACCAGCACCCGTATCGCAACCTGGCTGATCCAGGCAATCAATCCCGATACCGGCGAAGTGCTGCACGATGCAACGCGAGGGTTACTGGCTCCGTCCAGCGATCCGCTTCAGGTCACAACTGCCTCGCAACTGCGCGGCAGCGTGAGCTACACGATACGCAGCGATACGCAGGCGAATTCAGGTACCGTTATCAATGCTTCGGCAAGTGTCATTTTTGCTGATGCACCGCCGGTTGCGACCCAGATCGTCAGCAACAAACTCGATGCCAACGCGCCGGTCACCGCAATTGCCGTTACCGCATTGGGTGACAACGCACAGGGTGTGCCGAGCTTCGACGTAAGATGGCTGTCCACTGACGACCTGAGTGGCGTCAAGCACGTCACTGTCTACGTTGCGGAAAACGGCGGCGACTTCAATATATGGCAACGCCAGGTCAGCGCCGACCAGACGCAGGCCTTGTTCATCGGCGAAGCGGGCAAGACCTACGAATTCCTCGCCGTCGCCACCGACATCGCCGGCAATAGGGAAGCGGCTTTGATCTCCAATGCCGTGCTGCCCGACGACGGCAGCCGTCAGGCCGTGCTCGAAACCCTGGGCGTCACCGAATCGCTGGCACAAACAGCCGAAACACCGCTGGCAGCAACGGATCGTACCTATGCCGCAAATGCATTGTTCGCACAATCCACCCAGCACCTGCCCGGACAGATTGCGCCCGCCTCACCGGGTGACCTGAAAACGGTATTGGCACCGTTCACGTTGCGCAGTTTCGCCGACGGTTTTGCCGCCAGCGATGCCGACATCGGCGCGCTCGCCATGGTCGAATTGGGCGACCACTCCATACTGGCCAGTGCGGGCTCATTGCGTAACGAAGTATTCCGCTTCAGCAAAGATGGTGGACGCAGCACCACGCCGTTATTCACGCTGGATGTCCCGGTACTCGACATGGCGGTTGATGCAGTCGGACAACTGTGGGTGATGACCGGCAACGAACTGCTGCAAATCGATCCCGACAGCGGCGCCATCCTGCGCCAGATTGCCGGGCCGAACAATGAACCGCTGACGCACGCACTCGCCATTCAGCCTGGCACCGGAAAAATCTACGTCAGTTCCGGCAATGGCATCGAGATATTCGATGTCAACGCCACAGATCCGTCCAAAGCATGGACCCACTTCAGTAACAACCGCGTCGGCGACCTGAGCTTCGCGCCGGATGGCCGTCTGTGGGGCGTACTCTGGACAGGCAAGGACATCGCCTCCGCAGCACCGGGTGCCACCACCGACATCGTCAGCTTCCCGATGACCGGCAAAACCACCGGCCGCGCAGAGCTCGAATACCGTCTCAGCGGCGTGATCGACAGCATCACTTTCGGTGCAACCGGCACCGCGCTGGAAGGGCTGCTGTTCGCTTCCAGCAACAACAAGCAACGTCCGGTCACCTATGGCGTGACTAGTACCGCGCCGCATAGCGCAGCGGTTTGGATGGTTGAACTGCAATCCAAACGCGTATTGCAACTCGCCACCGGCGGCACGCGCGGCGAGTCCATCGTCGTCACCTATGACGGTCGCATCCTCGTTGCCGAAACATCCAGTATCGACGAACTCGCGCCGATCAAAGCACCGAACGTCACCGCCATCAGCGTGCCAGACGGTTCATTGCTGCCGTTGCCAGTCAACGCCATCTCGATTGTGTTCGACCAAAACATGTGGACCGGCGTGTCCGGTGCCACAGCGGAACAGCAAGCCGGCGATCTGTCCAGCGTACTCAACGTGGCCAACTACAGCCTGACCTCGCTCCTTGATCCGGGAGCGCCGACCATCAATCCGTCTTCGGTAAGCTGGAACGCCACGACCCGCACCGCGACCCTGAATCTCTCCGGGCTACAGGCAGACCAGTACCAACTGACAATCTCCGGCAACCTGCGCAGCAGCACTCAGGTGCGCATCGCCAACAGTTACATCAGCACCTTCACTGCCGTGCTCGACATGACCAGCCAGTTGCAACTGAGCTTCAGCAACACCCGCGCTAACCGTCTCACCGGCGAAATCAGCTACGACGTCAGCATCACGAATATTGGTACTGATGATTTGCGCGGCCCGATGATGTTATTGCTCGATCCGGGCCGTTATTTCCCCGGCATGATCTTCGGCACCACACCGAATACCACCCCCCATACCGACCTGTGGATCATGGATCTCAGTGCCGGGTTGGTGGCAATGGGCGGCAAATTGGCGGCAGGAACCACGCTACTCAATCAGACCGTCACCGTTGCCCCAGCAAGCATACTCGGCACCATTCCCGGCTCTGCCGAACTGGTCAAATTCAACCTCGGCTTCGGCATCTATGCCGTCCCGATGGCCAACCTGCCGCCTAGCCTCGTTGTGGCGGGTAGCGCGCCTGATGCGCCGGATTCCAATGTGTTGCCGGTCGCCATCGCGGGCGCGGCCTGGAGCGCCGACATCGTCGCGGCCGATGCCGACGGCACGCAATTCTTCTGGCAACTCGTGCAGGCACCGGCAGGCGTCACCTTGACGCCTTCGGGCACCATTGCGTCTGACGCAAGCGGTTACAGCACGCAGGCCACATTGAGCTGGACGCCCACCTCGAAAGACAACGCCAACAGCGAAATCCTCGTGCGTGTGCAGGACAGCCGTGGCGGTGTCGCGCTCAAACGCTTCACGCTTCAAGTCGCGGGGGGCAACACCGCCCCGGTCATCGACCCGGTCGGCGACTTCACCCTCACTGAAGGGCAATCGCTCAACCTGCCGATTTCCGCATCCGATGCCGACGGCGACAGCCTCACCGTCACCGTCAACAACCTGCCCGCAGGCGCTTCGTTCAATGCCGCCACCGGCGTATTGAGCTGGACACCGAGCTACGATCAGGCTGGCGTGTTCGAAAACATCACCATCATCACCTCCGATGGCAAAACCACCGTGCGCGAAAGCTTCAACGTCACGGTAGAGCAGGGCTATGCCCAGCCGAAACTGGCCGCGATTCCCGCACAAACTCTGCGCGAAGGCGACAAATTCTCGCTGCAACTGGCGGGCAGCATGCCAGGCGGCTTGACCCAGGCCGACGGCACCCAAATCACGCTGAGCTACGCCGCTCCCTGGCTACCCGGTGGCGCTACGCTCAACTCCGAGACTGGCTGGTTCGAATGGACACCGGGATACAGCAGCGCGGGCAACTTCCGCATGCCAATCACGCTGACCGCGACCTACACACCGGCCAACGGCGGAGATGTCGTCATCACCCGCACCACTAGCGAACTGGTGATGGACGTACTCAACGCCAACGGCGCACCGCAGTTTGACGCAGTCGAAACCTGGAACGTGCTCGAAGGCCAGCCGCTGCGCATCAGCCTGTTCGCCTTCGACCCGGACAATCCCGATTTCGAACCCAAAATCCGCCTGACACCAAACGGCATCGCGAGCGGGCCCGAGACCACCGCACCCACCGTCACCTATCAGGTCACAGGTTTACCCGATGACGCAACCTTCGACAGCGAAACCATGGAACTGGTTTGGACACCGGGCAACCAGCAGGCAGGCACCTACTACGTCAACGTTATCGCCACCGACGACGGTAACGGTACCGGTTCGCCGCTGTCCACCCAGATCACCCTGCCGATCGTGGTCAACAATGCCAACCGCGCACCGGAGATACTCGACATCACCAACGCCTTTGTAGACAAAGGCGCGGTCATCGACATCCCGGTCAGCGCGCTTGATGCCGACGGCAACCCGCTGCAACTGACCCTCTCCGGCCTGCCGCGTTTCGCCACCTATACCCAAAATCCGTCCGCAACTGGTGCCGCATCAGGGGTTATCCGCTTTGCACCGGGAGCAGGCGACCGTGGCGATTACACCATCACCGTCATCGCACAAGACGACGGGGAGGGCGATGTCAACCAGGTGCTGACCCAGGCCAAGACCTTCATCCTCACCGTGAACAGCGCCACCGAAGCACCGGTCATTACCGTGCCGCGCCAGATCGTCGTGGTAGCAGGGCAGGCACTGTCGCTGCCGGTTACCGTCAGCGATGCCGACCAGGACGCACTAACCTACAGCGCGCAAGGCCTGCCAACAGGCGCAACGCTCACAGCGCAAACCATTTACGGTCAGGCACTGCTGGCATGGACACCGACCACAGCCGACATCGGCAGCTATGACATCAGCGTCCAAGTCACCGACAGCGGCCTCGGCCCGCAGGGTGCCGGCTACGTGCAAGACCCGAACGCCGTACTGGTGTCCAACTCCGCCGCGCAAACCGTGCGCGTCGTGGTGCGTGCCGCCAATGCCGCACCGGAACTGCTCGGCGTACAGGTAAACGGAACCTCCGTCACCGTCAGTACTGCCGCTACCCAGATAGCCGCCACCGAAGGCGTGCCGCTGGGCATCGCACTCTCAGCTCGCGACACCGACATCGACTGGCTCAACTGGAACGTCACCGGCCTGCCGCGCGGCATGACGCTAGACGTGCAGGAAGGCAGCAACGGCAACACCAACCTAGTATTGAACTGGACGCCCGATCTGTTCGCCGCGCAAGACAGCAACATCGGCACAGCCGGACACTACAGCTTCACCGTCAAAGCCAGCGATGGCGCGGCGGAACTGTCGCATACCTTTGAAGTGACCGTAGCCAACACCAACCAGGCACCCGTGCTCTTCCCGACGCCGCTGCAACTGGTGCGCGAAGGCGAGACCGTCAGCTTCACCACACTGGCTGCGGACGCCGACGGCGACCAGCTCAGGCTGGGGCTGATGTATGACGCCAACACACCGACAGGCGTCAACTACGATCCCGCCACCGGCTACTTCGAATGGACACCGGGGCAGGACATCGTAAACAACGCCACGGCTAACGACGCGCCATTCACTTTCACCTTCTCCGCCAGCGACGGCAAAGTCACTACCATACGCACCGTGCAGGTGCGCGTATTCGACGTTAACCGCGTGCCGCAGATCACCGCCAGCAACCACGCAGTTGTGGTCGGCCAGACACTCAGTCTGCCGGTGCAACTCGGCGGCACCAATGCGTCCGGAATACTACTTAATGATCCCGACGGTGCCGCGCAAACTGCCGCGCTCACAATCAGCTTCGTCAACCTGCCCGCAGGCGCAAGCTACGACGCATTGACGCAACGCCTCAATTGGATACCCGGCTCCGGCCAGATCGGCGACTTCACCATCACCGCACAAGTCAGCGATGGCCGTAACACCACCACGCACAGCTTCGTCCTGCGCGTGGTGGCTGATGCTGCCGCCAACGCCCCGAGCATCCTCGTTTCCACCACGCCGAGCACACCCGCACTGCCCGGATCGACCGTGCTCGCCACCGTGCGCGCCCAGGGCTACAGCACCATCCAGACCCTCTCGGTACAGGTGCGCGGCAGCGCGCTGGCCTCTGATGTATGGCAAACCGTTGCCCTCGACAGCATGGGCCGGGTACGCCTCACGCCCACCCAGCCCGGCCTGATCGACATCCAGGTCACCGCCATCGACCAGGACGGCTTCAGCAAAACCACCACCCACACCGTACGCGTCAAAAATCCGGCCGACACCACAGCACCACTGCTCGCCTGGAGCGGCGCATTGCAAGGCACAACGGCATTGAACGAACCCGTCACCATCAGCACGCTGACTAGCCTGCAAGCCAGCATACAAGAGCAGCAACTGATGGGCTGCAAGCTTGAGATCGCCCCTGCCGGAACGAACGCATGGAGCACCTTGGCCGAACAGACCATCGCGGCTCTCGACATCGGCGCCACACTGGCACTGCCATCCATAGACCCCGCATTACTGCACAACGGCGTATACACCCTGCGCCTCTCCGCATGGGATCTGGTGGGGCGCACCACCGAGATTGAAGCGCGCATCGTCATCGACACCGCGCAAAAGAACATCGCCACCCAGAGCGCAATCGACCAAATTTACACACTGGCGGGCCATCAACTCGCGCTGACGCGCACCCTCGAAGCCGGAATGAGTAGCCCGGATGCAGCGCAGCGGAATCCGGGAAGCGACTTCGGCAACTGGACCATTCCCGCGCTCGACACGCACCTCACCACCGACCAGCCCGCCACCGACGAACTGGGCATGACCTCTGGATGGCAGATCGGCGCACGCATCTGGCTGCAAATCCCGGCGAACCTGAGCGACGCGAATGCACCAATACAAAACCTCAGCTTCACGCTCTCCACCACCAGTGAAAAGCTGGGCACGACTGCCGCTGCGCCCGTCGTATTCCATCCGCTCTTCACCACCAGCCAAGGCTGGACACTGCAAGCCCACGGCACCGGTAGCTCCCTCCCTGACAAGGGAGGGCTGGGTTGGGTTGGGTTTGATTCGTTGCAACGCCAGGGCAGCCACCTCTACGACAACAACACCGGCCTACCATGGGTACCCGAGACCTACACCCTCACCGCAACCGACGGCACCCGCTATGATCTGGATGTATCCGGCAAAGTCACCGGTGTCACCTATAGCGACGGCGTGCAATGGCTGGTTACCGACGCGGGCATTGTTGCGGTCACAGGCACCGGTAACTCCCCTCTCACGCTCGCGGGAGAGGGGGAGAGGGTAGACTTCCTGCGTGATGACCAAGGCCGTATCGTGCGCGTCACCGGCCCCGTAGCTACTCCCTCTCCCCTCGCGGGAGAGGGCTGGGGAGAGGGGGTCGCCACCGCCTACCAATACGACACCCAAGGCCGTCTGATCCTTGCACGCACCATCGGCACCGCCGACCTCGGCATCCCTTACGGCTACCAAGCCAACGGCCTGGCCTATACCGACACCCTCACCGCCAACTTCGGCGCAGCGGTGAACTGGGACGGAACGGCGAACCAATGGAGCGGCGATCTGCAAGCCGGTGTTACCACCACACTCGCCTTCAGCATCCGCGACAGCGAAATTGCGTCCACCGTACACGCCCCCGGCGCACAAGGCGCAGTTATCGTCGCCATCGAAACCACCAATGTGGGAGCGGCTTCAGCCGCGATGATTTCCGGCATGGAAATCACCGGCGCAACCGTCATCGGCACAACAACACAGGGCAACATCACCACCACACTGGTACGCATCAGCGAAGCCGGACTCAAACTCCTGCGCCTCAGCGGCAGCGGCACGGCACAGCTCAAAGTCTCCCTCGCGGGCGACCTCAACCTGGATGGCCTCGTGAACGGCACCGACAGCGCCGCATGGGAAGCCATGCTCGCCGCAGTCAATTTGGCAGGCGACATCAACGGCGACGGCGTTATCAACCAGACCGACCGTCAAGTGCTCTACGCCAACTACGGCCTGCGTGCGAACCACTCACCACTCGCCACTGCCAACTTACCAGCCTTTAACACCCACACCGACCTAGCCACCAACGTTGGTCTTAATACCATCGCACAAGACCTCGAAGACGACACCATCTTCTGGCGCGTACTGGGCGCAACCCATGGCACAGCCAAGCTGAGTAGTGACGGGCTTTCCGTGCTGTTCACCCCGGAAGCCGGTTACGCGGGGCTCGCCACCATCACCGTGCAAGCCGATGACGGCTTTGCGAGCTCCGCACCCATCGAACTCTCCGTTAACGTCAGCGGTGCAAAACTGCTCGCGCTGCACCTCGCTCCGCTGCCGCAACTGCGCGCGGGTCAATCCGCCGTGCTGCATGCGGTCGCCGACTTCGAAGACGAAAAATCCGTCGCCATCACCGACGCCCACTACCTCACCGTTTCGCTCCCCTCCACCGCAGGCGGGGGAGGGGCTGGGGGAGAGGGCCTGTGGGCCGGAGCTGGTACTGCCCTCGCCATCGACGACACCCGCGACCTGCTCATCGCCCGCGCCCAAGGCCCGGCGCTGGTCATCGTCACCCGCACCGGCACCACCGTGCAGGCCGTCGCCAGCCTCAATGTAACCCCCTCTCCCTTGACGGGAGAGGGCGGGGGAGAGGGTGATTCGCTGCAAGTACAACCCGATGTCTACCCCGGCACCCTCACGCTGACACCGGACGGCACGCGCCAGCTCAAAGTGCATTTGCTTGATCCCGACACCGGCGCACTGACCACCGACATCCACACCAACGTCCAGACCAGCAACATCACCACGCTGGATGCACTCGGCCAACCGGTGTTGGATGCCGTAACCGGCCTGCCCGTCACCACGGCGGTCGTCACCAGCGCCACCCGCTACTACAGCAGCGACGACACCGTTGCCAGCGTCGATGCCAACGGCCTCATCACCGCACATCTAAATGGCCGCGTCACCGTCAGCATCGTGCACCTGGAAACGCCGGTCGTCACCGACTACCTCATCGGCACCGACCCGCTCACCGGGTCACCGACCTACACGCCTATCTACAAGCTGGGCACGGCCAGCGTCATCGGCCAGAGCGACATCACCGTCGGCGTGCAAACAGCGCAACTCACCGACAACGATCCTCTAACCATCACGCCGCAATCCATCACCGTCAGCGCACAGGACGGCGCGGTGGTCAGCGCCGATACTGGCGAGACCGTGCTGATCGGCCCGGATACGTTGAAGATGGACACGGCGGTCTCCATCAGCCGCATCAATGTGGCCGATCTACAAGCGGTTGCCGGACTGCCTGCGCCCGCAGCGGGCATACTCGAAACCGTGGGCGCATTCCATCTCGATGTGGGCAATCTGATTACCGGTTTCCCGCTGCAATTCACCATCCCGGTGCAGGCGGGCGCGACTTTGCAGGCTGGGGCTACACCCGGCGAAGAAGTCCTGTTCTTCCGCAAAGGTCAGGTAATGGTGCCCGACACCACCTCGCCCGATGGATACAAATGGCAAGACACCTGGTGGCTGGTCGATAACGGTTTCATCGGGATAGACGCGCAGGGCAATACCATCGCGCGTACCGCCAGCATCCCTTACTCCGGCATCGACAGCTCAGGCGAATACGCGGTGTGCAAACTCATCCCGGGCATCGTCGGCCCCTCGCTCAACCTGAATATACCCACGGGCGGCTGGATGCAGATAGGCGGCGCGAACCTCAGCATAGGCGGCATCAACATCCTATCGGAGATTGTCGGGATACTCGCCGCGCATGCAACTACGCTTTATACCAACGCCGGGACTACCACCAATAACACGCCTGACCCTGGCATATATGCGGGCTACTACCATTTCGGCACCCCGCAATTTGCCCAAATTCCGGCTACACAAATACCCGCCAGCGGAACCTACAACCTGGACCTGGGCACAATCGTGTCTGCCGCGACAGCGCCCTACGGCAACATCGTGTTGCCCAAGATTACCAATGCCGCGATGGACGACAGCGGCAAATTCAAGATCACCCTCGCCAACGACAATCCCGGCCAGTTCAAGGGCGAAGTCAAATTGCGCGCGCTGTTCGCCAACGGCAGCGCCGTCGATGTCATGTCCATCCCGGTCAATGCACAAGGCCTCTACGTTACGCCAACGGGACAAACTCCAAACACCATCGAAGTCCCGCAGTCTGTACTGAAAACGCAAGACAACAAACCCTTCGCGCTGGGCAGCGCCAGATGGCAGCTGGTGCGCATCATCTCCACCGCCGAGGTATCCGCGTCCGGCCATCTGGTTGACGGCAACACCCCGCTCGAATTCGGCGGCAACACGATACATATCGCGCCCCGCACCAACATGGCCGCCACGCTCACGCGCACCGGCGTCGACTTCGTCCGGGAAAACGAAGTCGTCTCAACAACCAAGCTTCCGGTCACAGGCAACCTGCTCGACGTGCTGGGGTCGCCCAACAACCTCGGCGGCGCTTATCTCACCGGCAACAAGGTGCAGCCCATCGTGTTCACCGACGATCTGACCCGCGTCTACGTCGGCGGCAAAGGCGTCGTGTACGAGATCGACATGCTGAGCTTCAAGCTCATCAGCACCATCGATATTCCTGCCGGTACAAACATCACCAGCCTGGCCACGGTCGGCAACCTGCTGTTTGTCGGCGAAGGCCGCAGCATGGGCGACCCCAAGGATGAGAGTGGCTGCCGCCTGCTGGCAATCGACATCAACCCCGGCAGCAGCACCTATAAAACCGTGGTAACGCTCAAAGACACCGGCATCGAACAGTCACCTTATGGCGTTTCCGGCATGACCGTCGGCCCAGACGGGCGCACGCTCGTCGTTGCGGTGCCCGCCAACGCCAGCAACCTGCTGGCCAAGTCCATCAACCGCGGCGGCATCCTGATTCTCGACCTCAACACCCTGGACATGGATACCGGCGCGGTCACCACCTTCAACCAGGTGAAACTGCCTGAAGATGCGGTCGGGCCTGATTTCACCACAATTAAAACCATCAAAACCCCGCAGACCATCACCGCCACCCACGACGCAAACCGCTTCCTGGTCACCAGTGTCGGCGATTACAACAAAGGGCTGTCCACTCTCACTATCACCCGCGATGCAGCGGGCAACATCGCCTCTGCCGCGATGAAGGCGATCAGCATGTTCCAACCCGACAAAGCCATCCGCATCGACCGCCTCGACATCCAGCGCGCGCAGAGCGCCGTGCTGGTCAAAATCGACGGCGTCGAATACGCCATCGTCGCCGACGACAACTACAATTACAACGACCCGTATTACCGGAAGATGTTCGAGGAGCCGATGATGATGAACCTCGCTCCCGGCCAGCCACCGACAAGGATAGGCGGCTCTGCCTCGGCCCACAAAGTCAACGTCGGCGGTAAACTCGGCATCGTCAAAGACCCGTTCGGTCAAGCCGAATACATCGGCGCCACGCTCCCGCTTGCGGGCTACGGCATCATCAACCTCGGCCTGTCCGAAGACGGCAAGGTATTGATCGGCCAGCTCAAGGGCGGTTTCAGCAAGCCCTACCAGGAACAGATCAACCCCAACCAGAGCCACGCGTGGAGCGTCGCAGACCTGATTAAGGCCGCGCTGGCGATGCCGGTAGCAGATCGCATGTCCGAACATATCTCGCTGCCTGCGCTTGCAGAACAGTTTATCGGCCCGGCCGCATCCAGCGCGCCGGGGAGCACGCCGGTGGGGACGTTCTTCGATGATGAGATTGTCAACGTTTCGTATGTAGGACGTATGGGCGATGTCCTTGAGATAGACCTCAAGCGCCTCATTGCGCACAAACTGTTGAAGCTACCTGCGCCGAGCGATAAATTGACAGTTGAAGAAAAGCAAACCATTGCAGCCAAGAAATCTGAAATCGAACAGATCATGAGCAGTCTGGATACATTCGACTTTCTTCCCAATGAGAAGGAAGCGTTGACTTCTGCTTCCACAGAAGCTACGCGGCGTATGACACTTGCAATGGAAGGCAAGGAGGTCATCTCGCGCACAGCGGACGGTAAAACCGCCGTGTTTAAGAACCAGGGCACATTTTATCTGGTACCGAATATTACCGACGACGTAGATGTAAAAGCGCTGAGAAAAGGGGAGGCACTGCCGGAAAAGACGGCGCAGGTCAATCTAAGCTATCAACTCAACAAGACGGTTGGCGACATCAAAAAAGGCACGGGCAAGGTGCTGGTTACGGTAACGGCAAAGGACTATGCCACGGTGCCTGGGGTATTTTTTGGTGACCGCCCGTTGGAAAATCCGGGGTATTCCAAGTTCACACTCAGTGGGACGGTGAGTGCCGGTACGAGCGACAATCTGGATGAGTATCGGGTAGAGCAGCGGCTGAAGTATTTGGGTTATTGTGATTTCGGTAATTATGCTATTGGGGGAAATCCACGTGACTTGGTCGAATTCAAAGTTGATGGGAACTTTGGCTTGAAGGAGAAGCGTGCGCTTCAGGTATTTTACGCAGACACCAATAGGCAGAATGGGATAAATACTGGGACTGATGCATCGCAAGTATCATTAGGTTCTTTGAATTATGAATGGCTCAATGCTTACAACGCATCGCATTGGATGAATGTCTATGAATCGTTTGGTATACCGTTCCAAACAGGAAAAGAAACGACTAATTTCAAGGACGGAACATCAGGAGTAATGGAGGTATATGGCACAAGCTGGATGAGGGATTTGCTCAAGGCTTGGGAAATTTCCAAGAGCAAATTGGCGGCTGTGGGTCTAACCACGGGCAAACTCCAACTCAACGGAATGACTGATCCATCGGGTGGGTTTGCAGCTCATCGATATGGCAATCATGCCATCGGGATGGGCTTGGACTTGGGGGTGGGGCAGCATATCGGCTGGCAAATTCAATACACAGCCAAACGGGACAAGACCCCGTTATTGGATGCGTCCAAACTCGTCGGTGGATGGAGTGTAGCAAATGCCAAGGATTGGTCGGCCAAATTGCCGGAAGTGGCTGGCGTTACCCCTAAGGAAGCTACAAAAACAACACCTGCGGTAATAGAGGTGCTGCAAAACCAGCAAATCAGCGCCTTGCATGATTTTCTCGCACTGTATGCATTAACACGCTCCGACGGTGGTGGTTTATGGAATGAGTTGTTGCCTGGCAAGGATACGGTGCGCCAGGCATTGTTCGGTGATGGAACAAAAGGGGGAGGGCTGATCGCAAAGGTATTGATCGGCGACGATAAAAAGAAGAATCCGTATACCAATATGAGTACCGTGCTGACAGCTTTGGGCATAGACAATGCGACCGAGACGAATCACCACAACCATTTTCACATCAAGTTGCGATCACCCATAAGACAAGACATTATTCCCGCGCCCCAAAATCTGCTGACAGAAAATGCCGCCATCGAGCATACCCCGGCGGAAAGCAACCTTGATTTGCAGGCCGCAGCACAGGCACTATTGGACGAAATAGGGCCGGAATTGAACTTCACCCAAGGAGACGTGAACATGTTTATTCTCGATGTACCTAATGTGCCGCCGCAATACGCGCCGGTCATGCTTGCTCAGGCAGCGCCCAAGCAGCAGGTTGCCCAAAAGCTGGATGCCACCATCGGCGCGTGCCAGCCGATCCCAAGTCCTGTCGTCATGCCCGAGTCAGCGGAATACCAGCTTTCAGCAGCGGGAGCGGTAGCTATCTATTTTGATGAGATTGAGCATATAGAACTCTATCAATTCCTCGATAGCGACACCACCACGACCACTGTGCTGAAACAACCCAAGCATGGCAAACTGATTGATGGTGGCTTCTACTATCCAGAGTCCGGCTTTACCGGCAAGGACAGTATTACCTATCTGGTTGAGATTGGCGGTAAACGGGTCAAGGTGGTCTATTCCCTTCGCGTGTTCGGACAAAGTGTTGGAAATGAAAATTACTATCAGGGTACTGGCTCATCCAGTCAAGGAACCTGCCCGGAACCGTATTTTTGGAAAATCTCCTCCACCCTCAATGCCAACGACATCGGCACCATCACCACTCTTAACTACCAGTTGCCAATCACGAGCATCACTGGTGCTTTTGGTATGGATGCCTCGGCTGTCACCCTCAATTTCGTCGACCTCCCCGGCGGCGCAGTCGGCCAAACTGTTGGCAACACCATCACCCTCGACACCAACGCCGCCGGCCATAACTGGTACATCGACACCACCCCCTGGGACAACAGCGAATACCTCGCCACCAGCAACCCCTACGAGTGGGTCGCCAAAGCAGGCACAGCCGCCTACGGCAAAATGGACATGCTCTCCGTATTGCTGCACGAATACGGCCACGCATTGGGCATAGACCACAGCGCCGATAACCACGACTACATGGCCACCACCCTGACCCCCGGCGTGCGCCGCATGCCGAGCGCGGAAGAAATGGCGTTGATGCAACAGCTGGTCGCGCAGGCGAAGGGGGAGATGGTGGCGACTACAGATTCTACCCCCACCCCAACCCTCCCCCTGCAAGGGGGAGGGGGCTTGCCGATCCCGCTGGGTGCGGGCTTCGGTATGGCCTTTATCGGGCGGATGCGCAAGGGGAGTTATGGCAGCAGCATCGACATTGTCGGTGTGCCACCCGATCCAAAATACGCCGTCGCTGCGAATGCAACCTTCGCCAACCTCGCCACCCCGGCAGGCTGGAACAGCCAGGGCAGCGTGGACATCGCGAGCGGTACAGGCTCTGCTACCCTCAACGAAGTCTCCACCAGCCAAACCCGCCTCAGCCAGGTGTTCATGCTGGGCGAACAAGACCGCTACCTGAGCTTCACCCTGTCCGGCACCGCACTCGATGATCTTAATGGCGCACCCGACGATGCCTTTGAAGTGGCCTTGCTCGACGCCAACACCGGCGCTAACCTGCTGGGCGGCATCGGGTTGAGCCATAGCGATGCCTTCCTCAACATCCAGGGCGACG
>Ga0224495_10000166_pt1 | contig 52379 bp, 46 predicted proteins | sample SF_Jul11_sed_USG_FD_168128 | JGI IMG/M metagenome (GOLD analysis project Ga0224495, IMG submission 168128) | Sediment microbial communities from San Francisco Bay, California, United States - SF_Jul11_sed_USGS_4_1 | ecosystem: Environmental > Aquatic > Marine > Sediment | place: USA: California...
CATATTCGGCTGCGATTTTTCATCTGATGACCCACGCATTCTTCAAGGCGCTGCTGTTCCTTGGCGCCGGGAGTGTGATCATGGCGATGCATCATGATCAGGATATTCGCAATATGGGCGGCTTGCGCAAATACATGCCGATCACATGGGTCACTTCTCTGATCGGTTCGTTGGCATTGATCGGTACGCCTTTCTTTTCCGGCTTCTATTCCAAGGAAAGTATCATCGAAGCGGCATATCTTTCGAAGTTGCCTGTTTCTGGTTTTGCCTATGCTGCCGTGATGGCCGGGGTGTTTGTCACTGCATTCTATTCATTCCGGATGTATTTCCTGGTATTCCACGGCGAGGAGCGTTTTGGCAAAACAGAAGAACATGGACAGGGAACCGGGGGCAGAAAAGGGAGCCATGACGTCCATGATAGCGTGCATGCGCAGCTGGACTCGCATGCCAAACACGATGAGCATCATCATGGCTTGGCGCCGGGCGAGAAACCTCACGAAACACCATGGGTGGTGACGCTTCCGCTGATCCTGTTGGCGATCCCCTCGGTCGCTATCGGCTATTTCACCTTTGATCCGATGTTGCACAGCGGTTATTTTCATGATTCGATTGTGGTTTCCCAAAAGCATTTGCTCGAGCAGGTGTTGCACCATGAGGTGATAGAGGAACCTTTCTCTATGGCCCTGCATGCATTTACCACCCTGCCGTTGTGGCTGGCAGTGTCAGGTGTAGTATCCGCATGGTTCCTTTATCTGAAGCGCCCTGATATCCCTGTGCTGATTCACCGCAGGTTCAAGTTTATCTATACCCTGCTGGACAACAAGTATTACTTTGACCGGTTCAATGACTGGTTCTTTGCCGGTGGCGCGCGTGGTGCAAGCGGCATCTTGTGGAAGTTCGGAGACATAAAGCTGATAGACGGAATGATGGTAAACGGTTCGGTGAAACTGGTTGGAATGCTTTCTGGAGTGATCCGGCACCTCCAGTCCGGCTATATCTATCACTATGCGTTTTCGATGATCATCGGCGTGTTCGTGCTGTTGAGCGTGCGGAATTGGTTTGAATGACGCGGCAGTCGCGTGAAAGCTGAAGGAATGAAAGCATGATTTCTGGGTTACCCGTAATTAGCATCGCGATCTGGTTGCCGATCATTTTCGGCATATTGGTGTTATCCACAGGCGACGACAGGAACGCACCGCTGGCGCGTATCCTTGCGCTAGTCGGCGCACTGCTGGGTTTTCTGGTAACAATTCCGCTATACACGGGTTTTGTGCGCGACACTTCGGAGATGCAGTTCGTCGAACTGCATGACTGGATCGCGCGCTTCAACATCCATTATCATCTCGGCGTGGATGGTATTTCGGTGCTGTTCATTCTGCTGACCGCTTTCTTTACGCCTATCGTGGTTCTGGCCGGATGGCAGGCGATCGAAAAGCGCGTCGCGCAATACATGGCATCCTTTTTGATCATGTCCGGAATCATGATCGGCGTGTTCGCCGCGCTCGATGCGGTGTTGTTCTATGTGTTCTGGGAAGCCATGCTGATCCCGATGTTCCTGATCATCGGTGTATGGGGTGGACAGAATCGCGTGTATGCGGCGGTCAAGTTTTTCCTCTACACCTTGCTCGGTTCGCTGCTGATGCTGGTGGCATTGATTTATCTGTACAATCAGTCAGGCAGCAGCTTCGCGATACTGGATTTCCATCGGGTCGCGCTGCCGATGACTGCGCAGATACTGATCTTCGTTGCATTTTTCTTCGCCTTTGCGGTCAAGGTGCCGATGTTCCCGGTGCATACCTGGTTGCCGGACGCTCACGTCGAGGCGCCCACCGGCGGTTCGGTGATACTGGCTGCAATCATGCTGAAGGTGGGCGCCTACGGGTTTATCCGCTTCTCGATGCCCATCGTGCCGGATGCCAGCCATCAACTGGCCGGCGTGATGGTCGCGCTGTCGCTGATCGCGGTCGTGTATATCGGCTTGGTGGCGCTGACCCAGACCGACATGAAGAAGCTGGTGGCGTATTCCTCGATTTCGCACATGGGTTTCGTCACACTTGGTTTATTCATCTTCAACGCTTACGGCATGGAAGGCGCTTTGATGCAGATGATTTCGCACGGCTTCGTGTCCGGGGCGTTGTTCCTGTGCATCGGGGTGCTGTATGACCGGATGCACTCACGCAACATAGCCGACTATGGTGGTGTGGCCAACAGCATGCCGGTATTCGCCGCCTTTTTCATGCTGTTCGCGATGGCCAACAGCGGCTTGCCCGGAACCAGCGGTTTTGTCGGAGAATTCATGGTGATCCTCGGTGCGGTGAAGGCGAATTTCTGGTACGCATTCGCCGCCGCGACCACGCTGATCTTCGGTGCTGCTTACACATTGTGGATGTACAAGCGCGTGATCTTCGGCGCGGTGGCCAATACGCATGTCGCCGAACTTACCGATCTTAACCTGCGCGAAAAGGTGATCTTCGTGATCTTGGCGCTTACCGTGCTGGGCATGGGCTTGTACCCGTTGCCGTTCACAGAAATCATGCACACATCGGTGAATGATTTGCTGGTACATATGGCGCGTTCCAAGCTGCCGTTGTAAACACAGAACAGAGGTATATATGGATTTAATGACCTATTTAATGCCGGCTGGCGCGGAGATTTTTCTGCTGCTCATGGCGTGCGGGATCTTGATTGTGGATCTGCTGATCAGGCAAAGAGGAGGCATGCTCACTTACATGTTGGTGCAACTTTGCTTGTTTGGCTGTGCGCTGGTCACCGTCGGCACGCATGAAAGCGGTGTGACATATGCCTTCAATGAAATGTTCGTAGATGATCTGATGTCCGACGTGCTGAAGCTGCTGACCTACCTCGCTGTTGGCATGATGTTGGTGTATTCCCGCCGGTATCTTGCCGTGCGCGGCCTGTTCAACGGAGAATTCATGGTGCTGGCGCTGTTCGCGATGCTCGGCATGATGGTGATGATCTCAGCCAACCATTTTCTCACGCTGTATCTGGGCCTCGAATTGCTCTCCCTGAGCCTGTATGCGATGGTCGCCCTGCAGCGTGATTCCGCGGTCGCCACCGAAGCGGCGATGAAATATTTTATTCTCGGTGCGCTGGCTTCCGGCTTGTTGTTGTATGGCATGTCCATGCTGTATGGGGCGACCGGATCATTGCATCTCGGGACGGTGTCGAGCGCGATCCTGTCCGGCAAGGCAAACCAGACCTTGCTGGTGTTCGGACTGGTGTTCGTGGTTTCAGGCTTGGCTTTCAAGCTCGGTGCCGTGCCTTTCCACATGTGGGTTCCGGACGTGTACCACGGTGCGCCCACTGCGATGACCATGCTGATCGGTTCTGCGCCCAAGCTCGCCGCATTCGCCTTTGTCTCCCGTATTCTGGTGGAGGGCTTGCAACCGCTGGTTCAACACTGGTCTGGCATGCTGGTCATTCTTGCTATCGCTTCGATGGCTATAGGTAACATCACTGCGATCGCGCAAACCAACATCAAGCGCATGCTGGCCTATTCCACCATCGCCCACATGGGCTTCATGCTGCTCGGCCTGTTGAGCGGCGGTATCGAGGGTTATGGATCGGCAATGTTCTATGCCGTCATCTATGTGCTGATGTCGTTGGGTGCGTTCGGGATGATCATGTTGCTGTCGCGAGAGGGTTTCGAGGCCGACACTCTCAACGATTTCAAGGGACTCAGCCAGCGCAGTCCGTGGCTCGCGTTTCTGATGTTGCTGTTGATGTTCTCGATGGCAGGTGTGCCGCCTACTGTCGGTTTCTACGCCAAATTTTCGGTATTGAACGCGGTGGTGCAGTCTGGAAATATCTGGCTGGCTGTCACCGCGGTTCTATTCTCGCTAATCGGCGCATTTTACTATTTGCGCATCGTCAAGCTGATGTATTTCGACGCGCCTGAAAGCCGTGCGCCGATCATTTTCGCGCAGGATACAGTGCTGCTGATCAGCGTGAACGGATTGGGCATGCTGCTGCTTGGCCTGTTGCCTGGCGCGCTGATGTCGGTTTGTGCGGTATCTGTCCAACAATCCTTGCTGCTGCATTGAGCGTCTATTGCCGAAGACTCCCGCAGTTGGAGGGGAATGCCGAAGTGCAAACCAGTTGCGCTGGGTAGGTTCCGATTGAATCTTGAATTCCATGATGGCAGAATGAAACTCTCAAGCTAGATAAAGGCGTTCCATGATTATGAAATCGGGCGGGTTGGTGCTGGCTCTGATTGGGCTGACCATGAGCGCAACGGCTTATTATTACTGGTATTCAACCCCTGCAGGTCAAGACCCTCAAGTAATCAGCGGGCAGGCCGAAGATTTCGCTGACTGGAATGAGCCAATCACCCCGATACCGCTCGAATTGAAGCTGGATAAGCGCAAGGTTGCGCTGGGTCGGCGCTTGTTTCACGATCCGCGTCTTTCCCGTGACGATGCGATCTCCTGTGCCAGCTGTCATAACCTCGCCAAGGGCGGCATGGATAATTTGCCGCTTTCGACCGGTATTTCCGGGAAACAGACCAAGGTCAATACGTTGACGGTGTTCAACAGTGGGTTCAATTTCAGGCTGTTTTGGGACGGTCGCGCCGCAACGCTGGAAGAGCAGATCGACTTTCCGATGAATAATCCCTGTGATATGGGTTCGAGCTGGGATGAGGTAATCGGCAAGCTGAACAAGGATACGGAATACCGCCGTGATTTCACGGCCATCTATCCTGGCGGCATCCAGCCTGGGACAGTCAAGGATGCGATTGCCACTTTCGAGCGTTCCCTGATCACCCCGAATTCAAAATTCGACCGATTCCTGCGCGGCGACAAGCAGGCTCTGGATAAGGACGAGCTGGCCGGATATGAGCTATTCAAGAGCCTGGGCTGCATCAGTTGCCACCAAGGCATGAATGTAGGCGGCAACATGTATGAAAAGCTCGGCATAGTCGGCAATTACTTTGCGGATCGCGGTAATGTCAGCGAGGTTGATTTCGGCCGTTACAACATCACTAAAGATGATGAACATCGCTACGATTTTCGCGTGCCGTCATTGCGCAATGTGGCCATGACAGCGCCTTATTTTCATGACGCTTCGGCAGGCACTTTGGAAAATGCCGTGGCCACGATGGGGAAATATCAGTTGGGCGTGGATTTGAGCGGTGAGGAAATCACCATGATCGTGAAGTTTCTCAATACCCTGACCGGGATATACCAAGGCGAGACAGGAACATGATCCGACTCGTCAAAAGCATGCGGGCCAAAAAGAATTTCCGGCAACTTGTTTTTTCTGCCTTCGCAGTTGCCGCTTTGCTTTTCATGTTTATCAGGGCGCAGCCGGTCGATCATGACATGCACAATTCATTGACCAGGGATTTGCGCGAGCTGCAGATGCGCGATATCGAGTTGGGCGAGGCGGTATTGCAGCATCATTACCGTATGTTGCACAACTACGATGGCGTGGTCGCCATCATGCAACGTATGGAGACCCTCAGTGCCAGATTGAAAGAGCATCAGCAATACCGGTCCATGCCGGATACGCCGGAGTTCAACGAAGAGCTGAAGATCATGCAGCAACGGATCGTGCAGAAGGCGGCCGTGCTGGAGGAATTCAAGTCCCACAACGCGGTGCTGAAAAACTCGTTCCTGTATTTGCCGCGCATGGTCAGTGTTGTGCTGGAGCGGATAGCCTTCATTAATATAGGTTGGCATGAGGCATTCGAATTCCTGTTGCGCGACGCTCTGTTGATGTCTGTCAGTAAAAGCGATGTCGCCCATCAGAATCTGAAAAAATCCATAATCGCGATCGACCGTATCATTCCCGGCATGCCGGGTGACGTCAGAAGTTCGGCTGAATTGGCTTCGCGCCACGCCAAGCAGATACTGGAGCATGAGAAACTCATCATAGGGCAGTTCGCACAGCTCAGTTCGCATGGAAAGGATCATGTGGGCTCCGGATTGGAGCAGCTTTACCTGGATTATTATCAGGATCAGCAACTAGCCGCATCCAAGTACCGGTTCGTTCTGTTCCTGTCGGCGATGCTGATGCTGGGTTATGCCATTTATGCCTTTTATCGAATGAGGGGGGAGGAGCAGCAGCTGCGCATCGCCGCTACGGCATTCGAGACGCAGGAGGGCATCATGATCCTGGATGCGGCGCGGCGCATCGTCAAGGTTAACAGCGCCTTCTCAAGAATAACTGGATACAGCCCCGGGGAGGCCGTCGGACGAACTCCGGACATGCTCAAATCGGGGCTGCATGACGAGGAATTCTTCAGGGAAAGGTGGGAAACCCTTGCTCGCGATAAGTACTGGCAGGGAGAAATCTGGAACCGTCACAAAGGAGGCAGGATTTACCCAATATGGCTTACCACTACGGCTGTTTCAGGGGTTGATGGTCATGTGTCGCATTATGTCTCGGTGTTTTCTGACATTACGCTACGCAAGCAGGCGGAGGAGCAAATCCACCAGCTTGCTTTCTATGACCCGCTCACCAAATTGCCCAACCGGCGTCTGCTGGTGGACCGTTTGCGCCATACCATGACCGCCGGTGCCAGAAAATTGGATCATGGCGCAGTTTTGTTCATTGACCTGGATAACTTCAAGATACTCAACGATACCAGGGGGCACGATGTCGGCGATCTGCTATTGACCGAAACTGCCCGACGTTTGCAGGATTGCGTGCGCGGAGCGGATACCGTCGCCCGCCTGGGCGGAGACGAATTTATCGTCATGCTGGAAGGCCTAGGCGTGGAAGAAGCTCAGGCATCTGCCCAGGCAAGGGCGGTGGGGGAAAAGATCCTCAGCACCATCCGGCTGCCTTGTCGGCTGGGAGATTTTGAGCATCACAGCACATGCAGTATCGGCATCAGTTTGTTCCACGATCAGGAAATCTCCGTTGACGAACTGCTCAAGCGAGCCGACACCGCGATGTACGAGGCCAAGGCCGCCGGTCGCAATGCGCTGCGTTTCTTTGATCCATCGATGCAGGCTGCGCTTGAAAACCGTTCCTTGCTGGATGTCGACCTGCGCCATGCGCTTTCCCTGAAGCAATTCGCTTTGTACTATCAGATACAAATGAATTCCGAAAACAGGCCCATTGGGGCGGAAGTGTTGCTGCGCTGGAAGCATCCGATTCGGGGAGTGGTGACGCCCGTTGAATTTATCTCGTTGGCAGAGGAGACCGGCTTGATTCAACCCATCGGCATGTGGGTATTGGAAACGGCCTGCGCCCAGATCAAGGCATGGGAAACATCCCCATTGGTCAGTGGTCTGCAACTCGCGGTCAATGTAAGCGCGCGCCAGTTCCACCAGCAGGATTTTGTCCAGAAAGTGAGCGAGATACTGACAAAGACCGGCGCTGCTCCGAACCGGCTCAAGATCGAGCTGACCGAGAGTGTGGTGCTGGATAACATCAATGACACCATCACCAAAATGCATGCGCTGAAGCAGATCGGGGTGAAGTTCTCGATGGATGATTTTGGCACGGGATATTCGTCGCTGTCTTACCTGACGCAACTGCCGCTGGATCAATTGAAGATCGATCGCTCTTTCGTGCGCAATATAGGAACCAAACATACAGATTTGGTGATCGTGCAGACTATCATTGGCATGGGCAACAGCCTGGGTATGGAGGTGATTGCAGAAGGGGTGGAGACGGAAGAACAGCGCGCATTCCTGCATGATGCCGGTTGTCTAGCCTATCAGGGGTATTTGTACAGTAAGCCGTTGCCGTTAAAGGATTTCGAGAATGCGGTACGGAGCGGCAGTTTTGCGCAAACCGGAACCGTCCTGTAGGGGCATAAAACGCTGCTACAATTTTGATGGCAGGGGGTTTTGCGGTATCATCGCGGCCTCATGACCAAGTACATCTTCATTACCGGCGGTGTTGTTTCTTCCCTGGGAAAGGGTATTGCAGCCGCCTCCCTCGCCGCCATCCTCGAATCGCGCGGGTTGAGGGTGACGATGCTCAAGCTTGATCCCTATATCAACGTCGATCCGGGCACCATGAGTCCGTTCCAGCATGGCGAGGTGTTTGTCACCGAAGACGGTGCGGAAACCGATCTTGATCTGGGTCATTACGAGCGCTTCATTTCGGCCAAGATGCGCAAGGCCAACAATTTCACCACCGGCCAGATCTACGACAGCGTGATCCGCAAGGAGCGGCGTGGAGAATATCTGGGCAAGACTGTGCAGGTGATTCCTCATATCACCAACGAGATCCAGGCGTTTATCGAGCGCGGTGCTGCCGCTTCGCATGATGGCCACGCCGATGTGGCGATCGTGGAGATCGGCGGCACGGTGGGCGATATCGAGTCGCTGCCGTTCCTCGAGGCCGCGCGCCAGATGGGTCTGCGCATGGGGCGCAATCAGGTGGCTTACGTGCATCTTACGCTGGTTCCCTATATCGCCACCGCGGGTGAGCTGAAGACCAAGCCGACCCAGCACAGCGTGCAGAAATTGCGCGAGATCGGTATTTTCCCTACTGCCTTGCTGTGCCGCGCCGACCGGCCGATTCCCGATGATGAGCGCGCCAAGATATCGCTGTTCGCCAATGTGCGCGAAGAGGCTGTGATTTCTATGTGGGATGTGGACACCATCTACAAGATTCCGCAAATGCTCAATCAGCAAGGTCTGGACCGCATCGTCTGCGAGGATCTGGCGCTGGATCTGCCTCCCGCCGACCTGTCGGTTTGGGCGAAACTGGTAGGAGCGCTGGAGAACCCGCAACACAAGATCACCATCGGCATGGTCGGTAAGTACGTGGACCTGACCGAATCTTACAAGTCTCTGATAGAGGCATTGCGTCATGCGGGCATCCATACGGAAACAAAAGTCAATATCGAATACATTGATTCGGAATTGCTGGAAACTGCCGGGACGCAAGGGCTGGCGCATTTTGACGCGATCCTGGTTCCGGGTGGTTTCGGCAAGCGCGGTACGGAAGGGAAGATCGCCGCGATCCGCTATGCGCGCGAGAACAAGGTGCCCTATCTGGGCATTTGCCTGGGCATGCAACTGGCCGTGATCGAATATGCGCGCCATGTTGCCGGGATGGCTGACGCAAATAGCACCGAATTCAATCTGGCAACAGAGCATCCGGTAGTGGCGTTGATTACCGAATGGCGCGACCGTGATGGAAGGGTTGAAACCCGCAGCAACGATTCGGATCTGGGCGGCACGATGCGCCTCGGGTCGCAACGCTGTCCGGTCAAGCCCGGTTCGTTGGCACAGCACATCTATGGCGATGAGGTGAACGAGCGCCATCGTCACCGCTATGAAGTAAACAACCATTTTGTGCCCACACTGGAAAAATCCGGACTGATCATTTCTGCGCGCACGCCAACCGAGGACTTGCCTGAAATGATGGAGCTGCCAAGATCGATGCACCCGTGGTTCGTAGGTGTTCAGTTCCACCCCGAGTTTACTTCCACGCCACGTACCGGACATCCGTTGTTTAAGGCTTTTGTCGAGGCAGCATTGCAGCGGCACGCATCACTTCGACAAGAAAAGGCGGAGGCATGAAAAATCAGATGATAGATGACAGAAGACAGGCACATGTTTGCCGCAAAGCGGAGCGTTATAGAGGTTTGCGGCACGGCCGCAACAACAAGGTGGCGGAGTGAAATTATGTAATTTCGAGGTTGGGCTGAACAAGCCGCTGTTCCTGATCGCCGGTCCATGCGTGATCGAGTCGCGGGAAATGGCTTTTGATACCGCCGGGAAGTTGCAGGAAATCTGCCGCGAACTGAAGCTGCCTTTCATTTACAAATCTTCCTACGACAAGGCCAATCGCAGTTCAGGCAAGTCGTTTCGCGGCCTGGGTATGGATGCCGGATTGAAGATACTCGGCGATGTGAAAGCGCAACTCGGTGTGCCGGTGCTGACCGATGTGCACAGTATCGACGAGATCGGTGCGGTTGCGGCCGTGGTCGATGTGTTACAGACCCCGGCATTTTTGTGTCGGCAGACCGATTTTATCCATGCGGTCGCAAAATGCGGGTGTCCGGTGAACATCAAGAAAGGGCAGTTCCTGTCGCCGTGGGACATGCAGAACGTGGTGGAGAAAGCGCGCGAGGCCAGCGGGGAAGACAATATAATGGTATGCGAGCGTGGTGCGTCGTTTGGCTACAACAACCTGGTGTCGGATATGCGTTCGCTCGCGGTGATGCGCAACACCGGCTGTCCGGTGGTGTTCGACGCCACGCATTCGGTGCAGTTGCCGGGCGGGCAGGGCGCAGTGAGCGGCGGGCAGCGCGAGTTCGTGCCGGTGCTGGCGCGCGCGGCAGTGGCGGCGGGTATCTCCGGCCTGTTCATGGAAACCCATCCCAATCCGTCAAAGGCATTGTCGGATGGCCCGAACGCTTTTCCGCTCGGGCATCTCAAGGCGCTGCTGAAAACGCTGATGGTGCTGGACGAAACGGTCAAGCAGCAGGGGCTGATAGAAGAGTATATCGATTTGAAGAACGTTTAGAAGAGGGAAGAAGGAAAAAGTATGAGTGCAATAGTTGATGTGATCGCCCGCGAGATACTGGATTCGCGCGGTAACCCTACCGTGGAAGCAGATGTGTTACTGGAATCAGGAGTAATGGGACGCGCCGCCGTGCCGTCCGGCGCATCTACCGGAGAGAAGGAGGCAGTTGAGTTGCGCGATGGCGACAAGCAACGCTATCTGGGCAAGGGGGTGCTGAATGCGGTCGAGTTCGTGAATACCGAGATCGCCGAAGCGATCATCGGCCTGGATGCCGTAGAGCAGGCATTCATCGACCAGACCATGATCGAGCTGGACGGCACCGAGAACAAATCGCGTTTGGGCGCGAATGCGATCCTCGCGGTGTCGATGGCGGTGGCACGCGCCGCTTCTGAGGAAAGCGGTTTGCCCCTGTATCGCTATCTAGGCGGCTCCGGCAGGATGGAAATGCCGGTACCGATGATGAACATCATCAATGGCGGCGCGCATGCCAATAACAACATCGACATGCAGGAATTCATGATCATCCCGGTCGGCGCGCCGAGTTTCCGCGAAGCGCTGCGCTATGGTGCGGAAGTGTTCCACGCGCTGAAGAACCTGATCGACAAGAAGGGCATGCCGACCACCGTGGGCGACGAAGGCGGCTTTGCGCCTAACCTGCCAAGCAATGAAGCGGCCCTGCAGTTGATCGTGCAGGGCATAGAGGCGGCGGGTTATGTTCCGGGAACCGATGTGGCCATCGGCGTGGATTGCGCCAGCTCCGAGTTCTTCAAGGGCGGTTTTTACCATCTCGAATCCGAAAAGCTGAAGCTGACCTCGGCGCAGTTCGTCGATTACCTGGCTAACTGGACGGACAAGTACCCGCTGATCAGCATTGAGGACGGCATGAGCGAACACGACTGGGAAGGCTGGAAGCTGCTGACCAAGCGCCTCGGCAAGAAGATCCAGTTGGTCGGCGACGACGTGTTCGTCACCAACACCAAGATATTCCGTGAAGGCATACGCCAAGGGCTGGCGAATTCCATCCTGATCAAGATCAACCAAATCGGTACGCTCACCGAGACTTTCGCCGCGATCGAGATGGCCAAGCGCGCCGGTTATACCGCGGTGATCTCACACCGTTCCGGAGAGACTGAAGACACCACCATCGCCGACATCGCGGTCGCCTCCAATGTGCTGCAAATCAAGACAGGTTCGATGTCGCGTTCGGACCGCATGGCGAAATACAACCAGTTGCTGCGCATCGAAGAAGACCTGGGAGACACCGCTTCCTATCCGGGCCGTGACGCTTATTACCAATTGGGATGATGGAAGCGGCTAAAAACTCAGGGTTCGCCCAAATGCATGGTGCGGGAACAGTCTTGCTGCGCCGTATTTTGGTCATAGGCAATCAAGAAATATTTTTCGTAACGCAGCAGTTGGGATGAGATCTGGATTTTTTGAGGTTTCATAATGCGTGTGGTTACGCTGATACTGGTAATCCTGCTGCTGCTGTTGCAGTACCCGTTGTGGATCGGCAAAGGCAGCTGGTTGAAAGTGTGGGATACGAACCGGCAGCTCGTTGAGCAGCAGCAAATCAATCAGCAGACCCGGGCGCGCAATACGGTGCTGGATGCCGAGGTGCGCGATCTCAAGCAAGGCACCGAAGCAGTCGAAGAGCGCGCGCGCAGCGAGCTGGGCATGATCAAGCGCGACGAGGTGTTCTACCGGATACTTGAAGATTCTTCTGCGCAGAAGCAGCCAGCACAAAAGGTGCCCGCACGGAAGCTATCCGTGCGAGTGAAAGAGAAAAGTGCAGAGCCAATGCCGGCCTCTGCTGTTCCCGGCACTACAGAATAGTTCGATACCAAATCTGCGATCTGATGCGGGATGACTATTCCGGTTCTGAGCGGAATTTTGTGTGTGGAGAAGTTGTGAGAGTGGTTGCAGCATATTCCACCAGCATCGACGTGTAGCGGCTCTTGTGCTTTTAATGGCAGACCGCTTCAAGTCGAAAATCAGCTACCCGTTACTTTCCGGAACCGGATGAGCGCTCCGCCGCCTGCACCGTATTCGCCACCAGCATGGTGATGGTCATCGGGCCGACGCCGCCGGGCACCGGGGTGATCCAGCCCGCTACCTCCCTGGCAGTATCGAAATCCACGTCGCCGCACAACTTGCCGTCCGGCATGCGGTTGATGCCCACGTCTATCACCGCCGCGCCCGGCTTGATCATGTCGCCGTTGATCATCTTTGCCTTTCCGGTGGCGACGACCAGGATGTCGGCATCGCGGGTGAACCTGGCGAGGTCGCGGGTCCTGGAGGTGCAGATGGTCACGGTGGCATTGGCCTGCAACAACAGCAGCGCCATCGGCTTGCCGACGATGTTGCTGCGGCCCACCACCACGGCATGCTTGCCTTCGATGCTGACGCCGCTCTTCTCCAGCAACTTCATCGCGCCGTAAGGCGTGCAGGGAGCGAAACGCATGTTTCCGGTGACCAGCGCGCCTACGTTCATCGGGTGGAAGCCGTCCACGTCCTTGTCCGGGCTGATCGCGTTCAGTACCTTGTCGCTATTGATGTGCCTGGGCACCGGCAGTTGCACCAGGATACCGTGTATCTTCGCGTCGCTGTTCAGTTTGGCGATTCGATCCAGCAGCGTGGCTTCGCTGGTGTCGGCGGGTAGCACGATGTGCTCGGAATGCAGGCCCAGTTCGGCACAGGCCTTCACCTTGTTCGCGACATACACCTTGGAAGCAGGGTCTTCACCGACGATGATGACTGCCAGGCCCGGCGTGGTGCCGCGCGCCTTCAGCGCATCGGCGCGCACTTTCCATTCGGCGCGCACCTGCTGGGCGATGGTTTTTCCGTCTATGATCTTTGCAGTCATGTCAGTTCCTTGGTGGAATGTGAAAAGTATTACGGACTTGCTGAATAAGTCCCACCTATGGTTCGATACATTTGGCCGTTCCTCGAAACTTCGCCATACTGGCTCGTTTTCCGTTCGTCATGAGTGCCGCGCATAGCGCGGTGTATCGAAGGAGCGAACGGAAAACACTCACCACGAACTGAGGACTTGTTCAGCGCCTTCTTAGAAGCTGGGTTTCTCTGGCGCGTTCTCGTAGTTTTTTACACCCGCCATGATTTCCGCGCGCGCCTCCTCGATGCCGCTCCATCCGCCTATCTTCACCCACTTGTTCGGTTCGAGATCCTTGTAGTGTGCGAAGAAATGTTCGATTTGTTTGAGTGTGATCTCCGGCAATTCGGTGTGGCTTTTCAGTCCGCGGTACAGCGTGGAGAGCTTGTCCACCGGCACGGCCAGCACCTTGGCATCGAAACCGGATTCGTCTTCCATCTTCAGCACCGCTAGCGGGCGGCAGCGCACCACCACGCCGGTATTCAATGGCACCGGCGTGATCACCAGCACATCCACCGGATCGCCGTCATCGGACAGCGTGTGCGGGATATAGCCGTAGTTGCACGGGTAGTGCATCGCGGTATTCATGAAGCGGTCGACGAAGATCGCGCCGGATTCCTTGTCCACTTCGTACTTCACCGGCTCGCCATGCTGCGGGATCTCGATGATGACGTTGAAATCGTCGGGGAGGTTTTTTCCGGAGGGGACTTTGTTCAAACTCATTATGCTGGGCCTTGTTGGTGAAAATTTAGGCGCGAATTGTAGCATAGAGGGAGTGGGTGGCTTCTGGGGCGGGGGAGGTCGTCATTCCCGCGCTGCGTGTGTTGTTGGGGCTTTAGCCCCTTACAACCACGGCGTACCCCTTGCGGGTGCAGGCGGGAATCCAGCTTTTCAAAATCCAAAAACAAAGTCGCGGGGTGCGGCCCCGCACGCCGACTACTTTCTTTACTCGTGTAAAGAAAGTAGCCAAAGAAAGCACGCCCCGGTTTGCCGCCCACTTCGTGGGTGCCCTGCGTTGCTCGACTGGTCAGGCGGCTGCGGAACTCGCGCTGTGCGCTCAAACAGTCCTCGCCGAAATCCCCTGACCAGCCTGCGCTACTCGGCGGCGCACAGGGGATGGAAAGTCAAAAGCTAGACCCAAAACCAGCAAGGTGGGCTACGCCCACCTTGCTCAATAAAACAGATGTGCGCAAAGCGAACACAAAGCCGAATTTCTTCATCCCTTGTGAGCTGCCTCGATCAGCCGCAGACGAGCGGTGAAGTTAGGCGAGCACTGTTTGAGTACGTGGCCGCGAAGCGGATCGTGCGAGTTGCGCAGCCCCGCTCGTCTGCGGCTGATCGTGGGAACCCCGCAGGGGCGGCGAACCAGGGTCGCCTTTTCTTGGGTTACTTTCTTTTGGCGAAGCAAAAGAAAGCAACTTGCTGCCGGGCAACCCCCGGCGGTTTCGATGAGTATCGCTATGCTGTGGATGTGGCGGGAAGCCGTGGTACGTCCCCAATTATCATTGAGCCATCGCTATTTGACTACCATTGAAACGCTCGCCATCCCCATGTCCATTTGCATAAGGTAGTCGGTTTCGTATTTCTTGCGGAGGTACTCAAGTAGCTCGCTCTCCCGCGACCGATCAAGGTCACAATCAACGATGAATGCCCTACCCTCGGCTTCATCCGTTAGCGGATCCTGTACGGCCGTTCCAAAAGCAGCACGAGTCTGAGATGACCTGAGTGCGTCGAAGTTGGAGGACAGCGGATTTAGACAGAGTTTCAGATCAACGTGTTCTCCATCCGATTGCGCCACGACGGCGCCGTCGATTCGGTGACGAAAACGAAAAAAATCGCTGTTCCGATAGAAGTAGCACAGCCGAAGCGGAACAATCTTGCTCCGTTCAATGATGTTTGTTGAGCCGTATAGCGTCGCGATGTATTGGTGGAACTTTGCCTCATGCGAGTGACCCGTGGCGGTGAGCCACACGAGACGGTATTGGTGGGAGATATTATCTGCGGACGCAGCGAGCTGGTTGGCCGCTTTTCGGGATATGCCAGAAAGCCGATTGTCGGGTCTGAAAGGGGTATGACTGTCGAAAGACTGTCCCACCTGGTACGCAGCCACGCGCCGAGCGATTTCAGTCGGATCCTCAAACTTCGTCTTCTCTTCGATCAGGACCACTTCGCCGGCAATCGCGGCTATCCAATCGGCGGTCTCTTCGTCACCCTCCTCAATTGGCTCGACCTGGAAGCCTAGGTGCTTGAGAAGGTGCTCGGCGTACGAGAGGTCACTGCTCATAGCGATGGCTAAAGCAAAGTAGATACCTTGAAAAATATCCAGCTATGGCAACTCATTTCCATAGCTGGACATTTGTTTCCATATGTACCCGAAACTGACACACTAGATTTTGAAACTCGCCAGCTTCTTAGTCACCGCCACATTCTTCAACCTCACATACTGCGGCAACCCATCCTTGAACGGCGGATAGTCTTCACCCTTGATCAGCGGCAACAGGTAGCTGCGACATTTTGCCGTGATACCGAATCCGTCGGCTGTGATGAAATCGCGCGGCATGAACTTTTCCACGTTCGCGACCTTGGAGAGCGGCGCGACACCGACCTTCCATTTGTAGGGTTTGTCGGAGACGCGATCCACGGTGGGCATCACCGCGTTCTGTCCCTTGATCGCCAGTTCGACCGCGGCCTTGCCCAGCGCGTAGGCCTGATCTACGTCGGTCTTCGAGGCGATATGGCGCGCGGCGCGTTGCAGGTAGTCGGCGACGGCCCAGTGGAATTTGTAGCCGAGCGCGTCCTTGATCATGTTGGCGACGACCGGCGCTGCGCCGCCGAGTTGCGCATGGCCAAAGGCGTCCCGCGTGCCCTGTTCGGCGAGGAATTTCCCGTCCGGGTAATGACAGCCCTCCGAGACTACCACGCTGCAATAGCCGTGTTTCTTGACCATGGCGTCCACCTTGGCGAGGAATTTCTTCTGGTCGAACTCGATCTCGGGGAACAGGATGACGACGGGAATGCCGTGATCCTCGACCAGACCACCTGCCGCCGCGATCCAGCCCGCATGGCGGCCCATCACTTCCACGACGAACACCTTGGTCGAGGTCTTGGCCATCGAGGCGACATCGAAGCTGGCTTCCAGCGTGGAGACGGCGATGTATTTCGCCACCGAGCCGAAGCCGGGGCAGCAGTCGGTGATCGGCAGGTCATTGTCCACGGTCTTGGGGACATGGATAGCTTGTACGGGGTAGCCAAGTTTTTCCGAGAGTTGCGAGACCTTGTAGCAGGTGTCGGCGGAATCGCCGCCGCCGTTGTAGAAGAAGTAACCGATGTTGTGCGCCTTGAAGATTTCGATCAGGCGCTCGTATTCGCGCTTGTTGGCTTCCAGGCTCTTGAGCTTGTAGCGGCAGGAGCCGAAGGCGCCGGAGGGGGTGTGACGCAGGGAGGCGATGGCCTTGGCGGATTCCTTGGTGGTGTCGATCAGTTCTTCGGTCAGCGCACCGATGATGCCGTTGCGGCCGGCATACACCTTGCCGATCTTGTCCTTGTGCTTGCGTGCGGTTTCGATGACGCCGCAGGCCGATGCATTGATGACTGCGGTGACACCGCCGGATTGCGCATAAAAAGCATTCTTCTTTGCCATGCTGTTGTTCTCCCTGATTTTGATTATGGTTGCTGAATGACTTCCTTCTCTCTACATGATTGCTGCGGTTTCAAAGCTTGAATCTTACGATATTTTCAGGATTAAGGCGAAGTAAACCAGCCGGTCCGACGTATTTCCCCGCGATATTTCGCTTTTCATCGCAAAATGGAATAAGGTGTTCTCATGATCGAACACGCAACCATCAACTGGACCGAAGCAGGCAAGGCTTGCGCCGCACTATGGCGTTCTGAAAGCGGCATGCCTCCGCCCAGGCGCGTGGCCATCGCGGACGATACGACCAGGGCGGACGAGGCCTATCGGCTGGCCTGCGAAGGAACGGCATTGTTATGGCGCGGTGATTTCCAGAACGCGAGGCAGTTGTTGCAGGCGATGTCGCGGCGTGTCGACCGCAAGCCTGTCCTGAGCAAGGTCGAAGGGACATCAACAATACCGCGTGCAGCGTTCAACCTGCATCGCCAGGCGCAGTCGCAACGCGCACGCACGCTGGCGATGATACTGATCCCGCTGGATGGCGATTACACCATCCCGCTGCGCCGCGCGCCGGACCTGCGACAGGCTTGCGTTGAAGCGTATGGGGCAGCAAGCGAACCTTCGGTGGTTTCCTTGCGCGAACTGCTGGGTCTGGTCGGAGCCCACGAGTGGCGCAAGAAAGGTGTGGAGATACCGGTATTGGGGGCACGCATCCACCCGCATTACGGCGTGTACTCGCCGGTGCGCGGCGAGTATGTGGGGTTGGTGAATGACGCGCCGCTGCCCTCAACAGAATTGGCCTTCGACATCGGCACCGGAACCGGCGTGCTGGCGGCAGTGTTGGCGCGGCGCGGCGTCAAGCGCATCGTGACCACCGATCAGGATCCCAGGGCATTGGCGTGCGCGCGCGAGAACCTCGCGCGGTTAGGTCTGGGTGCGCAGGTGGAAGTGGTGCAGGCCGACCTGTTCCCGGCAGGCAAGGCGCCGCTGATCGTGTGCAACCCGCCGTGGATCCCGGCGCGCCCCAGCTCGCCGATCGAGCATGCGATATTCGATCCGGACAGCCGCATGCTGCGCGGTTTCATCGGCGGGCTGGCTGCGCACCTGGAACCGGGTGGGGAGGGCTGGCTGGTGCTCTCGGATATCGCCGAGCATCTGGGACTGCGCACTCGCGACGAACTGCTGGCCGCGTTCGATGCGGCAGGGTTGAGGGTGATCGCGCGCATGGACGTCAAGCCGCATCATCCCAAAGTTTCCGATACCACCGACCCGCTGCATGCTGCGCGTGCGGCGGAGGTCACGTCGTTGTGGCGGCTAGGGGCTCGCTGACCGGTCAGGCAGGCTATTTGACGGTATCATTAGAACGCGATCCCAAGTTGTAGCTGGATATCGAAACCGCCACTGCTTTCTTCGGAACTGTACCCTGTATTGGTGGATAATTTGGGAAAAGGACTGAGGAAGAAGCCGAGATTGTAATAGAACGATTCGCCAGGCGATGCCATGTAACCGCCACCGAAAAAGGGTGCGAAAGTGGAATCAGAACTTGTTGCGCCGGTGAACAGCCACTTTTCTTTTCTTGTCCAGCGCAGTACTTCAATGCCCAGATACCATGTTCCCGGCGACTCCGGACTGAACAGGTAATTTGCGATCGGGCCTGTCATCGTGTTGGTGGTTTTAGTCAACTCGCGACCGGTGAAAGGATCGTGAAACGTATCAGTCCAGCGTGTGAACTTGTATCCAAACAGCCATGAACCCTGTTCCGGATGATAGTTGATCTGGATGTCGGCCCCGTTCTCGGCCAGCGTGAAGATGCCGACCCCTGCCCCGAATTGCGCGGCATGAAGCGGAGCAACCGGCAGCACCAGTATCAGTGCCGCGAGCATCCTGCTCCCCAGGCTTGGACGCATGGGAAAGGAGGTCAGTGCAGCGGGCGGACGAAGTGGGCAGTTCTTCATAAGATATCCAGCGGCATGGTTCCAAAAGCGCAAGATGAATATTACCGCAATTGCCCCTGGAATATTTCCACGCTCTGTCAGGCCAAACGCTGGAAGGCGGCAAGATAATCATGGAACTTTTGCGCTACATTGGCCGGTTTTTGCACGACATCATGGATAAGGGCGTACAGGGAGTGAGGTGCAAAGTCGAACAGCCGGTACTTGTCGACCATAGCCAGCGTATGAACGCCTTCGCCGTTGATGTCTTTCGTTTCTCCCCGGGCGAGCCTGCACCCGATTTCATGATGGTGTGAACCGGCGCTGGTGGCAGTTGTGATCAGGTCGCCCAGTCCGGCAAGGTGCAAGGGCGCGTCAGGTTTGCCGCCCATTTGTTCCGCGATGGATCCGATCTCGCGTAAAGCGGTCACAGCGAGGAATCCGCGCATATTGTCCCCGAATTGCAGTTCATCCGCTATTCCGAACGCGATGGCATAAACGTTCTTGAGGATGGCTGACCAGGATATCCCGGTGATATCGATACTGTGGCGGATGCACAGCCTGGTGCCATGGAACAGGGTATGCACTCTATGGAAGATAGATATATCGGCACAACCCAATTCAGCGAAGGCGTATCGGTCTGCACATATCTCCTCCGCGATCATCGGACCGTAGAGCAGTGCATGGGGTTGCCGTCCATTGAATGCCCTCTGGTATATCTGTGCCGGCGTCTGGCCCTGCTCATCCATTCCCTTGGCGATGCTGATGCAGATGCAATGGCTTTGCAGATAGGGGGCGAGGCTGGCCAGCAGTTGCCGGAGGGGATTGGTCGGCACGCACAGGAGCAGGAAGTCGGCCTGGGCAGCTTGCTGTTCGACGTTGACGGCCGCCAAGCCTTCTACAGGTCGGGAGTCATGGATGGCTAATCGGTGCTTTCCGTGCAGCAGATGCTCCATGGCATGCCCCATTTCTCCATATCCGATTATCAGTACGCGGGACATTTCGGTAGGAGAAGGGCGCTGTTCTAAGGAGCTAACCTGTCAGGGTGTCTCGCCAGAACAGGCGTTCCGCCGTGCAGGATGGTTATAGTTTCTCGACGCTACGCACATCACAGATTTCTCCCGACACGATGATCTTGTCCCCGCTGCAGATATTTTCCTTCACCAGTCTGATGTCAGACGTTTTGAGGATGGTGCAGGACGGGATTTCCAGGACTGCGACCGCCTTGTTCTTCTTATACAAGATTATTTTGTGAGTATTGATGTCCGACCAATTGGTGACATTACTCAGGTCAGCGCAGCCAGCCCAAGCATATGAGCCTGTGAGTCCATGGAGCAGAACGAAAATCAGGCTGGCGGATATTTTCATGGAAGCCAGCTAGCTAGATTTCAGAGTAAAGCGGGAACAGTCGTGGATTAACCACGTTATATGGGTAGATGGGCTTTTAATAATATTTGTGTGTCCCATGGAAAATCCGTATCCGGAAAACGGTTGTGCACCCAAATGGATTAGACGACAAATTCTGCTTCATGACAAGTGCTTTGTCAGGCAGACCGCGGCAAGCTGCCAAGCTGTAACTGTTGTGGCATAATCACGCGTTCTAAAAAAAGCAGAACGAGATGAGCGCGCAAACCCTGTACGACAAACTCTGGAATGCCCACGTGGTGCATCAGGAATCCGACGGCACCGCGTTGATTTACATCGACCGTCATCTGGTGCATGAGGTGACCAGCCCGCAGGCCTTCGAGGGACTGAAACTGGCCGGACGCAAGCTGTGGCGCACGTCTTCGATCCTTGCTGTGGCCGATCATAATGTGCCGACCAGCGGACGCGCGCAGGGTATCGCTGATCCGGTCTCGCGTTTGCAGGTGGAAACGCTGGACAGCAATTGCGCCGAGTACGGCGTGAACGAGTTCAAAATGAATGACGTGCGCCAAGGCATCGTGCACGTGATCGGGCCGGAGCAGGGCGCGACCTTGCCGGGCATGACTGTGGTGTGCGGCGATTCGCATACCAGCACGCACGGTGCATTTGCTGCGCTGGCGTTCGGCATCGGCACTTCCGAGGTCGAACACGTGATGGCGACACAATGCTTGCTGATGAAAAAAAGCAGAGCGATGCAGGTGCTGGTTGAAGGGACGCTGGGCAGGGGCGTTACCGCGAAGGACATCGCGCTGGCAGTGATCGGCAAGATCGGTACTGCTGGCGGTACCGGCTACGCGATCGAATTTGTTGGTAGTGCAATACGCGGTCTTACGATGGAAGGGCGCATGACGCTATGTAACATGGCGATCGAGGCCGGGGCACGCGCCGGGATGGTCGCGGTTGACGACACTACCATCAATTATCTCAAGGGCCGTCCGTTTGCGCCGCAAGGCGAAATGTGGGACAAGGCGGTGGCTTACTGGCATACCTTGCATAGCGATGAGGGTGCGCAATTCGATCAGGTGGTCAAGCTGGATGCCGCACAGATCAGGCCGCAAGTGACCTGGGGCACCTCGCCGGAAATGGTGGTGGCGGTAGATGGACGAGTGCCCGATCCTGCGGGAATGAGCGATACGGTCAAACGCGATGCTGCAGAGCGGGCGCTGCAGTATATGGGTTTAAAGGCCAATACCCCAATCAGCGAGATCAATATCGACAAGGTTTTCATCGGCTCTTGTACCAATGCGCGCATTGAGGATATGCGTGCCGCTGCCGCAATTGCAAAAGGAAAGCGTATTGCAAAGAACGTTAAGCTGGCGATGGTGGTACCCGGCTCTGGACTGGTGAAGCTGCAGGCCGAACAGGAAGGGTTGGATAAGATCTTTATCGCGGCGGGTTTCGAATGGCGCGATCCGGGCTGCTCTATGTGCCTGGCGATGAATGACGACAAACTCTCGCCGGGTGAGCGCTGTGCCTCGACTTCCAACCGTAATTTCGAGGGACGCCAGGGGCAGGGTGGGCGTACGCATCTGGTAAGCCCTGAAATGGCGGCAGCGGCAGCGATCGCCGGGCATTTTGTGGATGTCAGCAGAAATTGAAATGAGGGGAATGAATTATGAGAGTTGTTATGTTGTTTTTGATGTCATTCATGCTGGAGGGCTGCAATACTCTGGATGGTCTTGGTAAAGACCTTCAGAAAGGCGGCGAAGAAATTCGGAAGGCGGTCAGAAAGTAATGCAGAAATTTACCTTGCTGAATGGGTTGGTTGCACCACTGGACAGAGCCAACGTTGATACCGACGCGATTATCCCCAAGCAGTTCCTGAAATCGATCAAGCGCTCAGGCTTCGGTCCAAATCTGTTCGATGAGTGGCGTTATCTCGACCACGGCGAACCCGGGATGGATAACTCGAAGCGCAAGATCAATTCGGATTTTGTGTTGAATCGCCCGCGCTATCAGGGCGCGCAGATATTGCTGGCACGTGAAAACTTCGGATGCGGTTCTTCGCGCGAGCACGCACCCTGGGCATTGGAGGATTACGGCTTTCGCGTCATCATCGCGCCCAGCTTCGCCGACATTTTTTTCAACAACTGCTTCAAGAACGGTTTGCTGCCGATCCGTTTGCCCGCAGGTCAGGTGGATGCATTGTTCAAGGCTGTTGAAGCCGTGCCGGGTTATCGTTTGAAGGTCGATCTTGAGCAACAGAGCATCACTGCGCCGGACGGCACAGTGTACAAGTTTGAGGTCGAACCTTTCCGCAAGCATTGTTTGCTGAATGGGCTGGATGATATAGGCCTGACTTTGCAGCATGTGGAACAGATCAGGGCGTATGAGGAGAAACACCGTTTTTCTCAGCCATGGCTGTATGCATGATCGATTTTGTAATTATTCCGGGAATGTTAAATGAAGATTGCAGTATTGCCTGGTGACGGCATAGGGCCGGAAATTGTTGCCCAGGCCACCAGAGTGCTGGAAGTGTTGCGCCGCGATGGCTTGAAAATCGAGCTGGAATACGCACATCTTGGGGGCGCGGGATATGATGCAGCGGGCGATCCTTTCCCTCCTGCGACAGAGCGGCTGGCCCTGGCGTCAGATGCGGTGTTGCTGGGTGCGGTGGGTGGGTATCAATACGACACTTTGCCCCGTCCGATGCGGCCTGAGCAAGGTTTGTTGCGCATACGCAAAGGTCTTGGGCTGTTCGCCAACCTGCGCCCAGCGACCGTTTATCCAGAGCTGGTGAATGCTTCTACACTGAAACCGGAGTTGGTGTCGGGGTTGGATATCATGATCTTGCGCGAATTGACCGGCGACATCTATTTCGGCCAGCCGCGCGGCATACGCACAATGGATAACGGAGAGCGCCAGGGCTTTGATACCATGCTCTATAGTGAAACTGAGATACGCCGCGTGGCACATGTCGGTTTCCAGATAGCAATGAAGCGAAACAAAAAGATGTGCTCGGTAGACAAGGCCAATGTGCTGGATACCAGCATGTTCTGGCGGGAGATCGTCACCGACGTGGCGAGGGAATATCCCCAGGTTTCAATATCCCACATGTATGTGGATAACGCCGCGATGCAGCTGGTGCGCGCGCCCAAGCAGTTCGATGTGATCCTTACCGGAAATATTTTTGGGGACATCTTGTCTGACGAAGCTTCGATGCTGACCGGCTCGATCGGGATGTTGCCGTCGGCTTCGCTGGACGGCAATAACAAAGGCTTGTACGAGCCCTGCCACGGTTCTGCGCCGGATATTGCGGGCAAGGACATCGCCAACCCGCTGGCGACGATCTTGTCGGTGGCGATGATGATGCGTTACACCTTTGCGCACGAAGACATTGCGCAGCGCATAGAGGGGGCAGTGCGCCGTGTGTTGCAGCAAGGGTTGCGCACCGGCGACATCTTTGAGGCCGGCATGCAGAAGGTCGGCTGTGCGGCGATGGGCGATGCAGTCGTCGCAGCACTTAATCACGAGGAACAATCATGAAGGTGGGTTTGATCGGTTGGCGCGGAATGGTGGGATCGGTGCTGATGCAGCGCATGCGCGAGGAAAAGGATTTCGATCTGATTGATGCGGTGTTTTTTTCCACTTCCAATTCGGGAGGAGCGGCGCCTGCCGAAGGGCGCGGCGTGCCGCTGAAGGATGCGCGCGACCTGAATGAGCTAATGGCGATGGACACGATCGTCTCCTGTCAGGGCGGCGATTACACAACAGAGATTTTCCCCAGGCTGCGTGCGGCAGGTTGGCAGGGATATTGGATAGATGCGGCCTCCACGCTGCGCATGGAAAAAGACGCCGTCATCATCCTCGATCCGGTGAATCTGGCGTTGATCAAAAAGTCTCTGGCCAATGGTGGCAAAAATTTTATCGGAGGCAACTGCACCAATAGCATTTTGTTGATGGGCTTGGGCGGCTTGTTCCATGCAGGATTGGTGGAGTGGGTTTCGTCGATGACTTATCAGGCGGCATCCGGCGCAGGCGCGCAGAACATGCGCGAGTTGCTGAGCCAGATGGGTGTGGCTCATGCTTCGGTGGCCGATCTGCTGGCCGACCCGAATTCTGCCATTCTGGAGATCGACCGCCGCGTGGCCGAGGAGCTGCGCTCTTCCGATATGCCCACCGAGAATTTCGGCGCGCCATTGGCTGGCAGCCTGATTCCATGGATAGACAAGCAACTCGACAATGGCCAGTCCAAGGAGGAATGGAAGGGGCAGGCAGAAGTCAACAAGATACTAGGGACGCCGCAGCGCATCCCGGTAGACGGTCTGTGCGTGCGTATCGGTGCGATGCGGTGCCATAGCCTAGCGCTGACCATCAAGCTAAAGAAAGATATACCGTTGAGTGAAATCGAATTGCTCATCAAGGGGGGCAACCCATGGGTAAAGTTCGTGCCCAACCAGCGCGAGTTGTCTGTGCGCGAACTGACTCCCGTGTCGGTAACCGGCAAGCTGGACGTCGCGGTCGGACGTGTGCGCAAGATGGAACTTGGGGCTGAATATGTGAGTGCTTTTGTGTGTGGTGACCAATTGCTGTGGGGCGCGGCAGAACCTTTGCGGCGCATGTTGCGTATCTTGCTTGAACGATAACTGCACCAATATTGCGTAAAGAATATATGGCCAAGCAATACGACCTGTGTATATTGGGTGCGACTGGTGCGGTGGGCGAGGCGATGTTGTCAATTCTTGAGCAACGCAAGTTTCCGGTACGCAATCTGTATCTGCTGGCATCAAGCCGTTCGGCAGGTTCCACCTTAAGCTTCCAGGGCGATGACTATACTGTCATCGACGTGGATGAATTCGATTTTTCCAAGGCGCAGATCGGCTTGTTCTCTGCGGGCGGCAGCGTCTCCGAAAAATATGCACCCATCGCGGCTGAGGCTGACTGTGTGGTAATCGACAACACCGCACACTTCCGTTACGAGCGCGATATTCCGCTGGTGGTGCCTGAGGTGAATCCGCACGCGATTGCGCAATACAAGAATCGCAACATCATCGCCAACCCGAATTGTTCTACAATCCAGATGCTGGTGGCACTCAAGCCTATCCATGACGCGGTGGGCATTGCACGTATTAATGTGGCGACCTACCAGGCTGTGTCAGGTACCGGCAAGGAGGCAATAGAGGAGCTTGCGGCGCAAACCCGAGCGTTGTTCAATTCTCAGGAAGTTACAGTAGAGGTGTATCCAAAACGCATCGCTTTCAATGTGTTGCCGCAAATCGATGTGTTCATGGAAAACGGGTATACCAAGGAAGAGATGAAAATGGTATGGGAGACCCGGAAGATCATGGAGGACGATACCATTCTGGTCAATCCGACTGCGGTGCGCGTACCGGTGTTTTACGGACATTCCGAGGCGGTGCATATCGAGACACGCAGGAAGATCACTGCCGACCAGGCGCGCGCGCTACTGGAGAAGGCTCCGGGTGTGATCGTTATGGACAAGCACGAGCCGGGAGGTTATCCCACCCCTGTAGAAGCTGCTGGTAACGATGCGACCTACGTTGGTCGCATCCGCGAGGATGTCTCGCACCCACTGGGCTTGAATCTGTGGATAGTCAGCGACAATGTACGCAAAGGCGCTGCGTTAAATAGCGTACAGATTGCGGAAATTCTTATAGCGAAATATCTCAGTTGAAGGAAGTGTGCGAAACGGTCATTCCCATCATAAAAGTAGGGTTTATTTGTTTTAAAGTAATTTTTAGCTTGTGCTTATAACTCTATGATGTTATTTTGTATTGTCTAATGAAATTAGGTGAAGGTGATGGTGTGCGAAAATCACTGCTGAAACTGATTGGGATTGTTGCCGGTTTGACACTGTCCGCAACTATTTCCGCCGTGGGTATGGGTGGAATACGCGTGACTACCGGTCTGGGTCAGCCACTTAATGCAGAAATTGAATTAGTGGCAATTAGCAAGGCTGAGAAGGCCAGTCTTGTTGCACGCCTCGCAACTCCGGAAGTCTATAAAAGCACCGGCCTGGATTATCCCTATGGCAGCAAATTCAAATTTCAGATCGAGAGCCGCGCGGATGGTGAGCCATACCTCAAGGTAACCAGCGTTCAGCCGATCAATGATCCTTTCGTGGTAATGCTGGTGGAATTGACGTGGTCGTCAGGGAAGTTGTTGCGCGAATATACTTTTCTGTTGGATCCTCCGGGCTACGTTGCTGAACTTCCGGTGCAGTCTGAAGTTCAACCCGTCGCACCGGCAGTTCAATCTGTGCCTGCAGGTATGGAATTATTGCCAGGTGAGCCACCTGCACCGCCTGCAGTAGTTCAGTCGATTCAACAAGGACTGCCGTCAGTTTCGTCTTCACCTGTGCCTATTGCTGCGCCTGCGGCTGAAGGTGTAGCTGTGCCATCTGTGGAGCAAGGCACCCCGGTGGAGACAACGGCTGTGCCAGAAAATATTGCGGTAGGCGGCATACTGGTTCCGAACGAAGAGTGGCTTGAAGTTCATCGCGGCGACACTTTGAGCAAGATATCGGCGCAGTACAAACTGGCAGATGTCAGTCTGGAACGCATGTTGGTCGCGCTGTACCGAGCCAATTTTGATGAGTTCGACGGAAAAAACATGAACCGGATCAAGGCCGGCAAGATTTTGCGCTTACCCAATCAGAAAGAAGTCGAAGAGGTGGGTCATTATGAAGCAATAAAGGAAATCCGTGCCCATGTTGCCGATTGGAATGCCTACCGGCAAAAATTGGCTGGAGCCGCATCAAGGAGCAGCAAGCAGCAAGTGGCCGAGCAGATTGCCACAGGCAAGCTTGCCAGTTCTGTTGAAGATAAAGCACCGGTTGCCAAAGATTCCGCCAAGGAAGTGCTCAGGCTATCCAGGGGAGAAGCTCCAGGCGATAAGGCGGCGACAGGTGGCGGCAAAGATTTGACTGCGCAGGACAAGAAAGGCGCAGCCCAAGAGGATGCAATCGCAGCAGCCAAGGCTGCCAAAGAAGATCAAGCCCGCATTGCTATGCTGGAAAAGAATATTCAGGAGATGCAGCGGCTGCTTGAGTTGAAATCCCAGGCTGCGGCACTAGCGCAACAACCTCCGGTTGCTGCTACTGCGGTGGCACCAGCGAGCTCGGTCAAGCCGGCGCCTGTGACACAGCCCAAATCGGCACCAATCAAGCAGGAGCCGACACTGATAGATCAGATGCTGGATATGTTAGAGCAGGTTCTGGGCGAGCCCCTCTACCTTGCCTGGGGTGTTGGATTACTGATTGTTTTGGGCGGTTTAGGTTGGTTTGTAAAGCAGCTAAAAAAAAAACCGTTCCTTAAGTTCCTAAGCAAATTTTCCGAGAATTCCGGTACTCAATCCACGCATATCGCAACACCGGCCGTTTCTTCTCCGGAGACAGGCGATTTCACTGGTATGGCAGCATCCCAAGGCAATGCGAGTGATCAATCGCTAGACGCCGATCCTATAAGTGAGGCGGACCTGTTTCTTAATTTCGGACGCGATGCGCAGGCTGAGGAAATTCTTAAAGACGCGTTGCAAAGCACACCTAATAATCACCTGATACATCTCAAACTGTTGGAAATTTATGCCAATCGCAAGGACCTGAGTTCCTTCGAGAACATTACGCGCCAGTTGCAGGATTCAGGTGATGAAGATGCAACTCATAAGGCGATTTCAATGGGCAGGGAACTGGATCCAAGCAACCCCTTATATGGAGGTTCTGGAGCCAAGGAAAACACCGGGATGCAGGCTCCGGTCTTCGATTCCATGCCTAGATTGGTATCGGGAGATGCATCAACATCAAAGGCAGCATCTGTTGATTTTAATCTGGATGTGCCCGCAAAGAAACCGGCCTTGCCTTCGGGGCAGGATTTTATGGCTGACGCGGGCCAGACAGTAGTCATGTTGTCCCCTGAAGCGGCTGCCAAGCAAGGTGGGGAAATGGATTTTGATGTTACTTCTGCCCCTCCAACAGCCGTGCCTGATCAAGCTGGCGAGAATTCAAATTCTGTCTTGCCCGATTTGGGCGATTTGATTTTTGATGTGACGGGTAGTCGTCCTACGATACCTGCAACTGGAGGGGAGACGGAAGCCGCGCTGCCCAAAATTGACGGTATGTCTTTCGACGTGGCGACCAGTTCGCCATCCGCGTCGGCGGCGCAACCGGAGACCCACAATTCTGAGCAGGCTGCTGACGGAATGATGGAATTCACACTGGATTTCCCAGTTGAAGATAAAGCCAATAAAGTCTCTCCAGCGGCTCAGCAAGCCGAAGTCGCTTTGGCGGGGATAAGCCTGAATTTTGATGATGCTGCACCTACGGCCCCGGTATCTGGAAATAAAGACGAACACTGGCAGGAGGTTGCCACCAAGCTTGATTTGGCCAAAGCTTATCAGGAAATGGGTGACGCCAGTGGTGCTCGCGAGATACTTGAGGAAGTTTTGCGTGAAGGGGATGATGGTCAGCGCGAAATTGCCCAATCCCTTATTGCCCAACTAGCCTGAACGTAAATTCCAAATGCGAGGTTAATTCGCTGTCTGGTAAACTGGGCTGCTGATATCCTGCGGCTGAATTCACTGTGCTTTGGGTGACTTCGCCGATTGTCAGCGTATAGCCTTTGGGGGTCCAATGAAATTTCATCCTGCCGCGATAATTCTGGCTTGGTGCCTGCTGATTGCGCTCATGCAGGTTTTAGATTCAGGTGCCATGCTCGTGATGGCCGGTTCTGTCTTTCTGTTTGCAGTTATCTTTTCCCGGCATAAATTCATACAGCTAGTGCGCCGCACGCGCTGGATTGTGTTGTCGTTGTTGCTGGTATTTTCCTACAGCACACCCGGATTGCCGCTTTTTGACTCGTTCGGCATGTTCAGCCCGAGCTATGAGGGACTGGAAGAGGGTTTGTTGCAGCTCACCCGATTTCTGGCCACTTTGGCGAGTCTGGCGATGGTGCTGGATCGCCTGCATAGGCAGCAACTGATGGCCGGACTGTATACCCTGCTTGCGCCATTACTATGGCTTGGCCTGTCGCGCGAGCGACTCGCGGTACGTCTGGCGCTTACACTTCATTATGCCGAGGTAGCGATGTTGCGTGACACGAATATCTGGCAAGAAGATTTGCGCAGCCTGTTTGATCATCAGGGAGGTACAGATCATCGACTACAGATGGAATTGTCATTGTGCCGGTTCACGGTCAGGGACGCATTGTTGCTGGGCAGCACGTTAATATTGCTGATAGTTGCGATTCGATGAGGATTGCGCAGTGAGGATAGCCATAGGCGTCGAATATGACGGCCGCCCGTATTGCGGCTGGCAAAGCCAGTCGGAGGGCCAGACCGTGCAGGATGCGCTGCAACATGCCATGGGGCTTATTGCCGGCGAGCCGATATCGGTTGTCGCGGCGGGGCGTACCGATACCGGCGTGCATGCACTGGAGCAGGTGGTGCATTTCGATACTCCGGTTGAGCGGCCGCTTACCGCATGGGTTCGCGGCGTGAATTCCCTGCTACCGGACAGCATCGCAGTGCTCTGGGCGCATCCGGTTCCAAATGATTTCCACGCGCGATTTTCAGCGCATGGGCGCAGTTACCGTTATGTGTTGATCAATCGCGCTACGCGCTTGGCTATCCATGCCGGCAGGGCCGGCTGGTATCATGCGCCGCTGGACGTGGCGGCAATGCAGGCCGCAGCGAATTTCCTGTTGGGCGAACATGATTTCAACGCGTTTCGTGCGGCAGAGTGCCAAGCCAAATCTCCGGTCAAGCATTTGCGCCAGATTGATATTCTTCGTGAAGGGGAGATGCTGGTTTTTGACGTGAGCGCCGATGCGTTCCTGCATCACATGGTGCGCAATATTGTCGGTTGCCTGGTGTATGTCGGCAAAGGGAAACATCCGCCAGAGTGGATTTTGGAAGTCCTTGAAAGCCGATCCAGGGAGGTTGCAGCGCCGACCTTTGCGCCGGATGGTTTGTACCTGCGGCACATCACCTACGATGCTAAATGGGGATTGCCGCAGTTGATGTAGTCAGGTCTGGGCGAGGCAACGCACAAAACCTCGCCCATGATCTTCGGCTGAATATTATCCTGAATTATTTTACGCTCTGGAACATGCTGGTTTCTTTTCCAGCCAATGTGTCGTCCAGGCGGGCCAGCAATACATCCACTGCCTTGCTGCCAATTTCGACAGCGGAGGGGTGGAATTTCTCGAAATTTGTATCATTAAAAGCGGTGGGATCAATAAGGATAATTGCTTTGGTATCTCCGGGTTCCGCCTCTTTCATTGTCGTGTCTTTCCAGATAATTTGACCCTCTCTGTTGTAGGCGACTGCAGCTATGGATACTGTAGAGCTATAGCTTTTTTTGCCAAACCCAGCGACGTGCCATCCGGAAGTGACAATCCTAAAATCCATGCGAATGTCGATTACGCCGTCTACACCCAAATCCTTGGCAAGCTTAGCGAACTTCTTTTCATCTGAAAAATCAAGGTATTTGTAATTATTCGCGACGTTCATAGTGACCGGAATAAACAAAATCTTGAATGTCTTTTCATCTTCTTGAAGATTTTTGTATGCCTTGCTAGCCCACACGGTTTCTTCTGGCATCAGGTTGAAGTGTCGCGATTTCCCCAGAGCGTTGATGATCTTTGGGCTAAGCTTGTTGATAATTGGCTGGGTATCCACTCCCGGGATTTTGTCATTACTGGTGAACTGTTGCGAAATACTTTGCTCACCTTGAAATGTTTTTGTCGAGTTGATTGATACGACAGCAAATTTTTTCTTGGCACCGAAGGCTTTCTTGTCGACATCGGCAGAGCCGGTAATGGCTATGGTGGCGCATCCTGAAACCATCAGGCCAATGATTATTATCAAGGCCATTCTGCTTATATTTAATATCCGCATGTTATCTCCCATGATATGCAAGTTATGTATCAGCAAGTTCCGTTGCCAGATTCATCCTTTGGCCGTTGAATTTGCTCGCTTGGCTTTAAGTAAGCTTGTCAGGCAAATGCAGATTATTGAATTGCCCGGATAGCAGTCAATGCATAAGTGATGAAAGGTCAATTAACCGGATGACCGGTAATTGGCGCGTCCAGGGCTAATTCCTTGGGCCACTACCGGGTGCCGGATGGCTTATACTTGCAAAAAAACACGAACAAACTCAAGGTAAATTTAGCGTCGGATGGAAAATGTGATTGTGCAGGGAGGGATACAGTGACGCGAGTCAAGATATGCGGCATAACTCGTTCAGAGGATGCGCTGGTTGCGGCGCATTGCGGTGCGGATGCCATCGGACTGGTGTTTTATCAATTCAGCCCGCGCCACGTCAGCATTGAACAGGCAGCGCAGCTGGCTGCCTCTTTGCCGCCGTTCGTGTCCGTGGTTGGGTTGTTCGTCAATGCCGAAGCGGCTTTCGTGCGTGATGTGCTAACACATGTGCCGCTCGATCTGCTGCAATTTCATGGTGAGGAAACGCCAGAATATTGCATGCAATTCGGCAAACCTTATCTCAAAGCGATTCGCGTCAAGGGCGGGGTAGATTTGCTACAATGCGCGACGCGTTTTTATACCGCCAAGGGATTATTGCTGGATGCTCATGTGGATGGTGTGCCAGGCGGCACCGGAACATGTTTCGATTGGGCATTGATCCCTGGTCAATTGCCGTTGCCGGTGATCCTCTCCGGGGGATTGCATGCGGGGAATGTGGCAGAAGCCATCAACAAGGTAAGACCCTACGCGGTGGATGTGTCCAGCGGCGTTGAGTCAGCCAAGGGAATTAAAGAAGAGGCGAAGATCGCCCGTTTCATGCAAGAGGTCAAGCGAGCAGATGTATAACTATCCAGACAGCAGTGGTCATTTCGGCCCATATGGCGGCATCTACGTCGCTGAAACCCTGATGGGCGCGTTGGAAGAGCTGAGTCAAGCCTATGAGCGATATCGCGAGGATCCTGAATTTATCGCCGACCTATATTGCGACCTGAAATATTTCGTCGGTCGCCCCAGCCCAATCTATCATGCCAAACGCTGGTCGGAGCAACTCGGCGGGGCACAAATATATCTTAAGCGCGAAGATCTTAATCATACCGGGGCGCACAAGGTCAACAATACCGTCGGGCAAGCTTTGCTGGCCAAGCGTATGGGCAAGCCGCGCGTAATTGCCGAGACCGGCGCAGGTCAGCATGGCGTGGCAACAGCGACTGTGGCGGCGCGCCATGGTATGGAGTGCGTGGTATACATGGGTTCGGAAGATGTGAAACGCCAAGCTCAGAACGTTTACCGGATGAAACTGCTCGGTGCGACGGTGGTACCGGTTGAAAGCGGCTCCAGGACGCTCAAGGATGCGCTCAATGAAGCGATGCGTGACTGGGTGACCAACATCGAAAACACCTTTTATATCATCGGTACGGTGGCCGGACCACATCCTTACCCGATGATGGTGCGCGATTTTAATGCCATCGTTGGCAAGGAATGCATGGCGCAGATGCCGGAACTGGCGGGCTGCCAGCCGGATGTGGTAATTGCCTGCGTAGGCGGCGGATCGAATGCGATGGGGGTGTTCTACTCGTACATCGATATTCCGGGTGTGACGCTGATTGGCGTGGAGGCAGGCGGACATGGCATTGCCAGCGGACATCATGCCGCTCCGCTGACTACCAACAGTCCGGTAGGTGTGCTGCACGGCAACCGGACTTATCTGATGCAGGATGCGGACGGGCAGATCATCGAAACGCATTCCATTTCCGCCGGGCTGGACTACCCCGGTGTCGGTCCGGAGCATAGCTGGCTGAAAGACAGCGGGCGTGCAGAATATGTGGCGATCAACGATGACGAGGCGTTGCGCGCTTTTCACGATCTGTGTCACTTTGAAGGTATCATCCCTGCCTTGGAATCCAGCCACGCGCTGGCCCATGCCGCGAAGATCGCGCCGGGCATGAGCAAAGACAAGGTGCTGCTGGTGAATTTGTCAGGTCGAGGTGACAAAGATATGGCGACAGTGGCAAGCGCATCGGGCATACAGCTATAGGAATATTCATGTCGCGCCTACAGTCTACATTTGATATTCTCAAGCAACACAAGCGCAAGGCGTTGATCCCGTTCTTTACCGCCGGCGATCCACATCCGAAATTCACGGTACCCTTGCTGCATGCAATGGTGGAATCGGGTGCTGATGTGATTGAACTTGGTATACCGTTCTCCGATCCGATGGCGGACGGCCCGACCATACAGCGTGCTTCCGAACGCGCACTCAAGCACCATGTCGGGCTGCATCATGTGCTGGACATGGTGGCCGAATTTCGCCGCACCAATAGCTCGACCCCGCTGGTGCTGATGGGCTACGGAAATCCGATCGAAGCGATGGGCTGGGAGACATTTTCCAAGCGCTGCGCCGAAGCAGGCGTGGACGGTGTGCTGACCGTGGATTTTCCTCCTGAAGAGGGGCGCGAGGCGTTTGCACATCTGGAGAAGCGCGGCATCGATCCGATCTTCCTGCTTGCGCCGACCAGCAGCGATGCGCGTGTTGAGTGCGTCGCCAAGCAGGCGCGTGGTTATGTATATTATGTCTCCCTGAAGGGGGTGACAGGGGCGGGGCACCTGGATCTTTCCGCGATAGGACAAAAGATTCCGGAACTGCGCAAGCACATCCGGCTACCCATTGGTGTCGGTTTCGGCATACACGATGCTGCTACCGCATTGGAGGTGGCAAAGCTGTGTGATGGCGTGGTAGTGGGCAGTCGAATTGTGCAGGAGATAGAGAATTCGTCAGAGCAGAACATCGTTGTAAACGTAAGTAAGCTGGTTAAAGAATTGAGACAGGCTGTAGACAAGGCCTAGAGGAGAGAACAACATGAGCTGGTTTCAAAAGCTATTGCCGCCAAAAATCAAGCGCCGTCTGGGAGATGCCAAGAAGAATGTTCCAGAGGGTTTATGGCACAAGTGCCCATCTTGTCAGGCGGTGCTGTATCACTCGGATCTTGAAAAGAACCAGAGCGTCTGCCCCAAGTGCAACCATCATCACCGCATTACGGCTCGCATTCGCCTGGACATGCTGCTGGATGGGGAGGGGAGGTTCGAAATTGGTGCGGAAGTACTGCCGGTGGACACCCTCAAGTTCAAGGATAGCAGGAAGTATTCGGAGCGCCTGATCGATTCAAAGAAAAACACTGATGAGGACGATGCGCTGGTGGTGATGCAGGGCAGCATCCATGCCCAAGCCGTGGTGGTGGCTGTTTTCGAATTCGGATTCATGGGCGGATCGATGGGCTCGGTGGTCGGCGAGCGTTTTGTGCGCGGCGTGCAAGTCGCGCTGGAACAGAAATGCCCGTTCATCTGTTTTGCCGCCAGCGGCGGCGCGCGCATGCAAGAGGGGTTGTTGTCGCTGATGCAAATGGCCAAGACCTGCGCCGCGCTGACCCAGCTTAGCGAGGCCCGGTTGCCGTTCATCTCGGTTTTGACCGACCCGACCATGGGCGGCGTCTCCGCCAGCTTCGCCTTTATGGGAGATGTGGTGATTGCCGAGCCTGGCGCACTCATTGGCTTTGCCGGTGCGCGAGTTATTCAGCAGACAGTGCGCGAGACTTTGCCGGATGGTTTTCAGCGTGCGGAATTCCTTCTTGAGCATGGCGCCATCGACATGATCATAGATCGGCGGGAGATGAAAAACCAGCTATCAACTCTGATAGCGTTGCTGACCAAACAATCTGCCGCTGCGGAAATCGAGGCGGCCTGAAGTAAAATTGGCTGGAGTGTGATTTTGGCGGTACATTTACTTTGGACAAGCATGCCAAAAATTCATTACATGCTTTTGAAAGCCTGAGTTTGTACGTTTATGACTATGGCTGTTGCTGAATGCTTGCTTACTGACGTGTGTAGAGCAGAGATTCTGCTGGGCGATTTTCAATATGCGAAAGTTTCAGCTATATCATTGCGCGGCCGTCATGATCATGGGCCGGATGTACTTGATATATCCAGCAGGCGGCGTTGGCAAAATTAAAGGGAGTCTGGCGGTGAAAGTTGGTTGGAAAAACGCTGTACCGTTATTGCTGCTGGTTACCAACTTGACCGGATGTGCGGGATATTATATTTCCAAAACTTCTGGGCCTGTCGAGAAAGACCTCTCTGCGGCGTTATTGCGCGTTCCCAAGGGAGAACTGAAAGCTTTGGCAGACAAGTCGGATGAAGACAATAAGGCCAGAATATATAACGATGAAAGGGCGATATTTCTTGCGCAGAAGGATGGGCGGAAAGATTCGATTGGAAAAGAGACTAAAAAAGATGATACCGCTTTGTGTGTGGAAAGCATCGCGGCAGGGGTTTGCCCTCCCCCTGGCGTCTTTGTTGCCGTCACTACCGGAGATAACACTGTCTACAGTTGCGTCACTTCAGGTGTTGCTGCGGCTGCCTGTACTGATCCTAATGTGTTTGATGCTTCTACATCTGAATGCAAAGTGCAGATAACCAGATGCACTGGGACTGCACCCGGAAAAATCGGCGTAAGCAAAGATACTCGAGCTATATACAGAGAAATTAGGGTCTATAACGAAGAGAGCCGCTGGTGCGGTCGTACAATTTGGGCTATTTTCCCCATCCCGCTGTGGCGGCCTGATTGTAGATCATATACTGAGCTGACTTTTGAAAATGGCAGGCCTATAAGTGCCCGTGAACAATTTATTGAAGGTTCAGGATTTATATGTGGCCCATTTGTGCCGTGGATGGGAATTACCAATGAACCGTTGCCGGATGGATTTTGCGGGACGATCAAGACAAAAATTCCCGCAGAGCCCTCTGAAAAAACCATGGCAACAAGACGTGAACACCTAATACCAAAGCCAGCGCCAATGCCCGGGCGATGAGTTGAGTCATGGCCATGCGATCCACTGACGCTGCAAATGGAAACAACACGGTGTTAGGGATGGTCCGAAAGATGCGAATGATCTCTTCGAGTAGCTGCACCTGCCATATGGCACTAGTCGCTGCAATCTGGCTGCGAGCAGAAAATTTTGTCGGTTCGAATTCCGTCTTGCATGATGTTCAGGTGGCATAACGTATAATTCCGATTCACTTTAGAAACGAACACTGCGTTGGCTTCGTCTTCGGCTCCTGGCTGCACAAAGTGTGCAGTCTTTGTCGCCTTGTTCTCGCCGCCTAGCGCTTCTTCCCAATGCAAATCGGAATAACATGTGAACGTGAGTTCCGCGAACCATGGCATGCATGGCTGCCCCCACCTAAAATGACAATGCCCAATACGTTAACCGGCTGGCTTGCCTATCTTGAATCACTCCATCCCAAGACCATCGAGCTTGGGCTTGAGCGCGTCGCGCAAGTCAAACGCAGGCTGAATCTTGATCCTGACTTTCCGGTCATCGTGGTCGGTGGCACCAATGGCAAAGGTTCGGTGTGCGCGATGTTGGAAGCCATCCTGCATGCAGCCGGTTATCGGGTCGGCTGCTATACGTCCCCTCATCTGTTGAGCTACAACGAGCGCGTACGCATCGCCAGGCAACAGGCGAGTGATGCGGAGTTGTGTGAGTCGTTCGAGCTGATCGAGCAGGCGCGTGGAGCCACATCACTAACTTACTTTGAATTCGGTACGCTGGCCGCGATGCACTGTTTCATCGAACACAAGGTGGATGTTGTCATCATGGAAGTAGGTCTGGGGGGCAGGCTGGATGCGGTGAATGTGTTCGATGGCGATTGCGCGGTGATCGCCAGCGTAGATATCGATCACACCGATTATCTGGGCGACACACGCGAACAGATCGCGTTCGAAAAGGCAGGTATCTTCCGAAAAGGCCGTGTGGCGATTTGCGCGGATGAAGATGTACCCAAGGCAATCCGAACTCGGGCGCAACAGATCGGTGCAGATCTGTGGTGCATAGACGGCGATTTCGGTTTCACCGCCCACCGGGGGCAGTGGGACTATCGCAGCAAGGTTGGTTCGCGTAATGCGATGCCATATCCGGCATTGCGCGGTGCGTTTCAACTGCGCAATGCCAGCGCCGCGCTGGCAGCGCTCGACATCCTGAAAAACAGATTGCCTGTAAGCATGGAATCAGTGAGACGCGGGTTGGTGGAGGTACAGCTGGCTGGGCGCTTCCAGTTGGTGCCGGGTAAGCCGACTTTGATCCTGGACGTGGCGCATAATCCCCATGCGGCGCGATCTTTGGCGCAGAATCTTGCTGGCCTGCCGCCGTGTCCGCACACCTATGCGGTGTTCGCGATGCTCAGGGACAAGGATATTGCGGGGGTGGCATCGGCCATGAATCAGCACATCGATACATGGCTGGTGGCGGGCATAGATATAGAGCGCGGTGCGGCGGCCAGGGATATGGAAAAAGTGCTGCAACAATGCCCTGTACGCGGCGAAATCAAAACCTTTGGCTGTATCGCGGAAGCGTTGCGTAATGCCTATAACGCGGCAGGCGAAGATGATAGAATTATCGCCTTCGGATCGTTCCATACGGTGGCAGAAGTGATACAAGCTCGAGGACTTTGTGTCACCTAGCAGGAATCAAACAGGCGAGATTTGGAAAATGGCAAAACAATTATCAGGCGAAGAGCAGATTATCAAGCGCAAAGCACGTCGCAGGTTTATCGGTGCCTTTGCGCTTACGCTGGCGGTAGTGGTGATATTGCCGATGGTGTTGGATAGCGAACCCAGACCGTCTGGACAAGATATTGAATTGCGCATCCCGCCTGCAGATGAGGCTGGTGAATTCGTGCCGAAAATTCCAGTGTCCAGTGTGCCAGCGGTTTTACCATCAAGCGAACTCAGGACCATGCCTGCCATGACGCCACCCTCCACGACTGGTATTGCGCCAGTCGGATCTGGAAATTCAGGCGAGGCTATGAGCAAGGGGCAGCCAGTTGCAAGTCAAAAGGCCAATTCCAAGAGTACGGACAAGCCTGTTGCTGAGGGTTTTGTTGTGCAGGTTGGGGCATTTTCGAATGCCGATACAGCCAAACAGGAATTGGAAAAGTTGAAGAGCTGGGATTTCAAGGCATATACCGAAAAGGCCGGTGGAATGATACGCGTGCGCGTTGGCCCGTACCCTGATCGCGAAAAGGCCGAAAAGGTGCGTCAACTACTCGAGAAACATGGAATGCAACCGGTAGTAATGAATGCCAAGGGTACGTAAGTGAAGGCAAATACTCCCTTTACGAGTTTTAGATGACTGGATTTGATATTGTTGTCATCGCAATATTGTTGATTTCACTATTGTTCGGTTTGTGGCGTGGTTTGCTTTATGAAGTGTTATCGTTGTTGGGCTGGCCGCTTGCGTTTATGTCCAGCAATATGTACGCAGATGGTTTTGCGCAACAGATGCCGATCAAACAGGAACTGTTACGTACTACAGTGGCTTATGTGCTGCTGTTTGTCGCAGTGCTGATTGTATGGGGCGTGCTGGTCTGGGGACTGACCAAGCTGCTGCGGGCGATAGGGCTGGGCAAGCTGGACAGGACGCTGGGGGGATTATTTGGGGTGCTGCGTGGCTTGCTGGTGGTGCTGGCCATGGTGTGGTTGGCGGGAGTGACGGATATTCCAGAACGGCCTTTCTGGCGTGATGCATACATGAGCAAACCGGCCGAGGATGTCGCCTTGCTGACGAAAGCATGGTTGCCGGAAAGTATCGCGCAGCGCATTCATTACCGGGCGCGAAACTGATTTCTGGGCAGTTAATTTTTGGGGTTGAAGATCATGTGCGGTATTCTCGGAGTGATTTCGCAAGGGCCGGTCAATCAGCTGTTGTATGACGGCTTGCAAGTCTTGCAGCATCGCGGACAGGATGCTGCCGGAATCGCGACACTGGAAAACCATACCTTTCACCTGCACAAGGACAATGGCCTGGTGCGCGACGTGTTCCGCACCCGTAACATGCGCGCGCTACTGGGCAATGCCGGGATAGCGCATGTGCGTTATCCCACTGCCGGTTCCGCAGTGGATCATAACGAGGCGCAGCCGTTCTATGTGAATTCGCCGTTCGGCATCGTGCTCGGACACAACGGCAATCTGACCAACACCGAAGAATTGAAGGAGCAGCTGTTCGTGGAGGACCTGCGCCATGTCAACACCAATTCCGATTCGGAAGTGTTGCTCAACGTGCTGGCGCACGAATTGCAGATCAAATCCAGGCAATACCGCCTCGATCCAAAAACGATCTTTGATGCAGTGACCGGCGTACACCAGCGCTGCCATGGCGCGTATGCAGTGGTGGCGATGATCGCGGGATATGGCCTGCTGGCGTTCCGCGACATTTACGGCATCCGCCCGCTGGTGATCGGCGTGAACGAAACGGAGCTGGGCAAAGAATATCTGGTCGCATCGGAGAGCGTGGCGCTCGATACGCTGGGCTTCAAATTCCTGCGCGATATCGCCCCGGGAGAAGCGGTATTCGTGGATTTCAAGGGCAGGCTGCACAGCCAGCAATGCAGCGACAAGGCCAGCCTGAACCCCTGCATCTTCGAATATGTCTATCTGGCGCGTCCGGACTCGGTGATCGACGGTATCTCGGTGTATGAGACGCGCTTGTACATGGGTGAATATCTGGCCGACAAGATCAAGCGCACCTGGAGCGAGATCGATATCGACGTGGTGATCCCGATCCCGGACTCGAGCCGCCCCAGCGCCTTGCAATTGGCCAATCGGCTAAAAATCCCGTTCCGCGAGGGATTCGTGAAGAACCGCTACATCGGCCGGACCTTCATCATGCCGGGACAGGCGATGCGCAAAAAATCGGTGCGCCAGAAGTTGAATGCCATCGGCGTCGAATTCAAGGGCAAGAACGTATTGCTGGTGGACGATTCCATCGTGCGCGGCACTACCAGCCGGGAGATCGTGCAGATGGCGCGCGATGCAGGCGCGCTGAAAGTGTATTTCGCCTCAGCCGCGCCGCCGGTGCGCTTCCCGAATGTGTATGGCATCGACATGCCCAGTCCGAAGGAGCTGATCGCGACCGGGCGCAACGATGATGAGATATGCCGCGAGATTGGAGCAGACCGCATCATCTATCAGGATCTCGTCGATCTCAAGGCCGCCGTGAGCAAGGCCAATCCGCATATCAACAGCTTCGATGCATCGTGTTTCGATGGCCGCTATATCACCGGCGACATTACCGCGGCATACCTTAACCAGCTTGAGGCGCGGCGCGGCAAAGGTAAAACCGCGCAGAGCGATGCCGTCAACCAGATGGCGCTCGACCTGGCGACGAGCACATCCTTGATGTAGGTTGACGGCATGAAGGCAGAGTGGTAATTTCCATCTGCGCCGATTTGATTGGGAACCTCTGAATCGATCCCTCATGAAGCGCGTTGCTACCAAATTTGTGATGGATGCTAGAAACGAGCCGCGTCGAATAGCAATTGCATATTCGCAAGGCGAGTGACAACGCAGACGCGCAAATTGGGTGCAACCCGAAGGGCGTTCACTTTGCGGGCAACTGGCTGTGTTGCTCGGCTTGTGAAGGGAATGACCATTCACATCGCCTCGCGCCTTGCCATTTATACCGCAAAGTGTACGCGCGATCATGCTGGATCAATTCAGAGGTTCCTAGAGCTTGCGGGCGCATTATAAATACAGCTAAAGCGAGGGAAACCCGGTTTAGCGCTAAGCTTTCCGGGTTTTTTGCTTTCCGGGGTTTCTCCAGAGAGCTATACAGGGGACACACATGCCAGACCATACATACCAGCCGGAAACGCTTGCGGTGCATGCCGGTACGGCGCGCAGCCAGTTCGGCGAGCACAGCGAGGCGTTGTTTCTGACTTCCAGCTTCGTGTTCGAGAATGCCGCACAAGCCGCCGCGCGCTTCATCGGCGAACAGCCGGGCAACATCTATTCGCGCTTCACCAATCCCACCGTCACGATGTTCGAGGAACGCCTTGCGGCGCTGGAAGGCGCGGAGCAATGCATCGCCACGGCCTCCGGCATGTCGGCGATACTGGCGTGCGTGATGGGCGTGCTCAAGGCGGGTGACCATGTGGTCGCGTCGCGCAGTTTGTTCGGCGCATCGGTCAACCTGTTCAACAACATCATCAAAAAGTTCGGTGTCGAGACGACTTATGTTTCCGCCGCCGATGTTGCGGAATGGAAAGCCGCCGTGCGTCCGAACACGAGATTGTTTTTTCTCGAGACACCGTCCAATCCGCTCACCGAGATCTCCGACATCGCGGCCATCGCAGCGGTGGCGAAGCAGTGCGGCGCGCTGCTGGCGGTGGACAACTGCTTCTGCACGCCGATATTGCAGCGCCCGCTGGAGCTTGGTGCGGACATCGTGATCCATTCCGCGACCAAGTACATAGACGGGCAGGGCCGCGCGCTGGGCGGCGCGGTGCTGGGCAGCAGGAAGAACCTGGAAAATGTGTACGGCTTCTTGCGCACGGCGGGACCGACGATGAGCGCGTTCAATGCCTGGGTATTCCTCAAAGGGCTGGAGACGCTCAAGCTGCGCATGGAAGCGCACAGCGCCAATGCCTTGCAACTGGCAAGCTGGCTGGAAGCGCAGCCGAATGTGTCACGCGTGTACTATCCCGGATTGCCGTCGCATTCGCAGCACAAGCTGGCGATGAAGCAACAAAAGACCGGCGGCGGCATCGTGTCATTTGAAGTGAAGGGCGGAAAAGATACCGCATGGCGCGTGATCGACAGCACCAGGTTGTTGTCCATCACCGCAAACCTGGGCGACACCAAGACCACCATCACCCATCCGGCCACCACCACGCATGCACGCATCACCCCCGAGGCGCGCGCGGCGGCGGGCATCACCGATGGCCTGATCCGCATCGCGGTGGGACTGGAAGCGGTGGTCGATATCCAGAACGATCTAGTACGGGGCTTGGAGAGGTAGGATGGGTGGAGCGCAGCGATACCCATCAATGCCATCCCATCATTTCATTCTATCGCTCCATGACCAATTACCGCCGCGCCAACGTTGCCGGGGCTACGTATTTCTTCACGGCCAACCTGCTGGATCGGCGCTCGGCCCTGCTGGTCGAACATATCGGGCTGTTGCATGAAGCACTTCGATACGTGCAAACACGCCACCCCTATACCACGGATGCGATGGTTGTCCTGCCGGAGCATTTGCATGTCATCTGGACTTTGCCTCCGGGCGATGCGGATTTTTCCACGCGCTGGCGGCTGAACAAAACCGAATTCACGCGCGGCCTGCCGCAAGACGAGCAACGGTCGGCGAGCCGAATATCCAAAGGAGAGCGCGGTATATGGCAGCGCCGCTATTGGGAACACATGATCCGCGACGAAGAAGATTTTGCGAGGCACGTGGATTACATCCACATCAACCCCGTCAAACATGGATGGGTGAAGCAAGTGGCGGATTGGCCGCATTCGTCGTTTCACAGGTTTGTTGCGGCAGGAGTCTTGCCGCAGGATTGGGCAGGCTCGCCGGAAATGCAAACAGGGTGTGGCGAACGGGAAGATTGGTGAATAATGGGTTTGTTGATTGATGGGGATGATGGGTATCGCTGCGCTCCACCCATCCTACGCTGGTTATTTGAAAAGGGGATGGCATGAGAGAAATCATCGGGTTGGCGGTATTGTCATGGCCTTTGGTGCTGCTGAGCGTCATCGGGCTGGCTTTTGTGGTGGCGATACCGCTGGCTGTGCGCTATGCCAAACGCACCGGGAGCAGCAAATGGCGCTGGGGCATAGCCGCGTTCCTGCTGGTGTTCCTGCCGATCTTCTGGGACTGGATACCAACGGTGGCGGTGCATCAATACTACTGCGCAAAGGAATCAGGCTTCTGGGTATACAAAACACTCGACCAATGGAAGGCCGAGAATCCGGGGGTGATGGAGACGCTGGTGGCGAATAAGGTCGCGCCTCAAACTCAGGAGCGATTTGATGATGGACATGGAGTAACGGACACCTACCTGCTCAATGATCGTTTCAACTGGATCATCATAAAGCAAGACATCTCCAGCCTACTGCCGATCATGCGCTTCGAACAGCAGGTGAAGGATGTCAAGAAAAATGAAGTGTTGGCGCGTTACGTGGATTTTGCAACGGGCAATTCAATCAAGAACACAGTTGGGCCACCGGGGCCGCTGAAGTTTTGGTTGCATAGTGGGCATTGCATTGGTGGTGAGATGAACGATAGCAAACTTGCGCATTTTTTTATTGCTGCAAAAAATATCAACGAAAAGGGGACTAGCAAATGAACACAATTACTGATCTGTTTCAACAAGCGCAGTTGGCAGAAGCTGCATATGCTAATTTCATTGATCCACAAACAGCAAGCGTAGGATGGGTGGAGCGCAGCGATACCCATCGTGTTTTTCGGCGCACTTGTTGGGCATCGCTGCGCCTGTCCTGAGCATATCGAAGGGCTCCACCCAACCTGCATGCTGTTGATAGAATATCTCCCTTATGGACACACTCGCTGCTCAAGTCGGAGCACTGCTCAAATCCCACGGCCTGATGCTGTCCACGGCCGAATCTTGCACCGGCGGCGGCGTCGCGCAGGCGATCACCGAGGTGGCGGGCAGTTCCGCGTGGTTCGAGCGCGGCTTCGTCACTTACTCCAATCTGTCCAAGCAGCAGATGCTGGGCGTGCGTGCAGAGACGCTCGAGCAACACGGCGCGGTGTCCGAGTTGACGGTGCGCGAGATGGTGGCGGGTGCGCTGCTACACAGCGATGCCCAGGTGGCATTGGCAGTCAGCGGCATCGCCGGGCCGGACGGCGGCACGGCGGACAAGCCGGTCGGCACGGTGTGGTTCGCATGGGGAATCAAGCACGGCGAGACTAACGCGCAACGTCACCAGCTCAAGGGGAATCGTGCCGAAATTCGCGCCCAGGCGGTGCGAATCGCCCTGCAGGGGGTGGCTAACCTATTGAATCGTAAAACAAGAGCGGGCTAAAACAACAAAAAGAACGAACGTTCTGTACAAATGCAAGTTGATGTGCCACAATTCCACATCACTTTTGCCAACATCATTCTGAAGGAGAGCCGAAATGGACGACAACAAATCAAAAGCACTGGCAGCGGCACTGGGCCAAATCGAAAAACAGTTCGGCAAAGGCTCGATCATGCGCCTCGGCGAACACGATGTGGCGCGCGACATACAGGTCGTGTCCACCGGCTCGCTGGGTCTGGACATCGCGCTTGGCGTGGGCGGTTTGCCGCGCGGCCGCGTGATCGAGATCTACGGCCCGGAATCCTCCGGCAAGACCACGCTCACGCTGCAAGTGATCGCCGAGATGCAGAAGCTGGGCGGCACGGCGGCCTTCATCGACGCGGAACACGCGCTCGATCCGCAGTATGCACAGAAGCTCGGAGTGAAGGTGGAAGACCTGCTGATCTCGCAGCCGGACAACGGCGAGCAGGCACTGGAGATCACCGACATGCTGGTGCGCTCCGGAAGTGTGGATGTGGTGGTGGTGGATTCCGTTGCCGCACTGACGCCCAAGGCCGAGATCGAAGGCGAGATGGGCGATGCGCAAATGGGCCTGCATGCGCGCCTGATGTCGCAAGCGTTGCGCAAGCTCACGGCCAATATCAACCGCAGCAACACCATGGTCATCTTCATCAACCAGATACGCATGAAGATCGGCGTGATGTTCGGCAATCCGGAAACCACCACCGGCGGAAACGCGCTCAAGTTCTACGCCTCGGTGCGCCTCGACATCCGCCGCATCGGCGCGATCAAGAAGGGCGACGAAGTGGTCGGCAACGAGACGCGCGTCAAGATCGTGAAGAACAAGGTCGCCCCGCCGTTCCGCGAGGCGATGTTCGACATCCTGTACGGCGAAGGCATTTCGCGCGAAGGCGAGATCATCGACCTTGGCGTGCAGCACAAGCTGGTCGAGAAATCCGGCGCGTGGTACGCCTACAAGGGCGAGAAGATCGGGCAGGGCAAGGACAATGCGCGCGAATATCTGAAGGAACATCCCGAGGTTGCGCGAGAGATCGAGAACAAGGTGCGCGAAGCAGTCGGCGTTGCGCTGCTCGAGCCGGTTGCAAAACCTGCTGCCAAGGCAGCCGACAAGGCCGCCGAGAAAGCTGTTGAAAAAACCGGAGAAAAAACTGCTGCAAAAGCGAGCGTGAGAGCCATTGAGGAAAAAGTCTGATTACATGACTTATGCCGTACGCACTGAGCCTTCAGTCAGGGCTCAGGACAGGCTTGCCGAAGGGGAGCGCAGGACTGCGATACGCACAACGCGAACGGAATCTGGATCGGCCAAGCCGAAGATAAGCTTGCGCGCACGCGCCTTGCAATATCTGGCGCGCCGCGAATACAGCCGCGCCGAATTGCACGCCAAGCTGTTGCCGCATGTGCAAGCTGACGCGGAATTCGAACAGGCACAGCCTGTCAGCCTTGACGCGTTGCTGGACGACTTTACCGCGCGCGGCTGGTTATCCGATGCACGAGCCGCCACGCAACTGGTGCAGGCCAAACGCAGCCGGTTCGGTGCCCAGCGCATCACCCATGAGTTGCGCGAGAAGGGCATATCCGAAAGCCTGATCGGCGAAGCTTTGCCGCAACTGAAAGAAACCGAGCTGGCAGCGGCGCGCGAGGTGTGGAAAAAGAAATTTGCTGCGGCTCCTCAGGACGAAAAAGAAAAAGCCCGGCAAGTCCACTTCCTGCAATCGCGCGGCTTCACGCTTGAGGTTATATTCAAGGTGCTGCGCTTTGATGATTAAGGAAATCGATTTTTGTCAGCCAATCCGGCAACCACGGGTCTGCTGAGCCCGCCAGTCTAGAAATGACCTTCACCAAAGCGCAAACGGATTTCCATAATCTGATGGATATTTTTAACGCCGCGCTGGCGGCAGTTGATCCATATAACGCCGTGCTCGGCGCAGTCAGGGTAGATGGCGGGCAACTGCATCTGGCTGGCGCGAAGTACGACCTGTCCGCATTTGAACGCATCGTCGTGGTTGGCGCCGGCAAAGCCACGGCTCGAATGGCGCTGGCGATCGAATCGCTGCTTGGCACAAAAGTCAGCGCAGGGATCATTGTCGTCAAGGATGGACACACGGCACCGCTCTCGATTATCCAGCAGGTGGAATCCTCCCATCCCGTTCCCGGTGAGGCTGGAGTGTCGGGTACTGTGCACATACTGGACATGGCGCGTGCTGCCGATGAAAAGACACTGTTCATTTGCCTGATCTCCGGTGGCGCCTCCGCGCTGCTGGTTGCGCCTGTCGCATGGGTCACCTTGCACGACAAGCAGGAATCGACCCGGTTGCTACTGAATGCGGGGGCATCCATCAACGAATTGAACGCAGTGCGCAAACATCTTTCTGGGGTGAAGGGCGGCAGGTTGGCGCAGGAAGCCTATCCGGCACAGGTGGTGACGCTGGTCGTTTCAGATGTTATCGGAGATCCGCTGGATGTGGTTGCTTCGGGGCCGACAGCGCCGGACAATTCTACGTTCGCTGAAGCATGGGCTGTGATCGCGAAATATGGATTGCAGGAAAAACTGCCTGCCCATGCTGCGGAGCATCTGCAACGCGGTATCGCCGGGCAGGCGGCGGAAACGGTCAAGAAGAACGATCCCTGCTGGAATAACACACGCAACGTCATAGTCGCCAGCATCCGCCAGGCAATGGCTGCGGCGCAGGAAAAATCGGCGCAGCTCGGTTTTTCAACAAAAATCATCTCGGAAACACTGCAAGGCGAGGCGCGAGATGCGGCGCGTTTTCTGGCACGAGCCGCGCGTGCCGAATTGGCCGCGATGCAGCCTGATGAGCGCCGTTGCCTGCTGTGCGGCGGCGAGACCACGGTCACGGTGCGTGGCACCGGCATGGGCGGCCGGAATCAGGAGCTCGCGCTGGCCTTTGCTTTGGATATCGAAGGATGCCACGGTATACATTTGCTCTCCGCAGGGACGGATGGCACGGATGGCCCGAACGATGCCGCCGGTGCGATGGTCGATGGCGGGACAGCAGCGCGGGCGCGCAACCTGGGGATGGATCCGGTGAGTTATCTGGATAACAACGACTCTTATTCATTCTTTCAGCAGCTCGATGCCGTGACTGGCACACACAGTCATTTCAAGTCCGGGGCGACCGGCACGAATGTCATGGACATACAGATCGTGCTGCTGCATAAAACTAAATAATCCATTTTCAGCGCCGTTGCCGCGCAGACTGGGGTGATGGTGCCGTCCGATCTTCGCCGAATATCCTCCTGTCACGTTTCGTGGTACAGCCGCCCAAGCCGCCCGTGGTATGATGCGCGCCTTGTTTAATAGAGCATTTGATACGCAAGGTGCGCAATGAAAAGCAGTGAGATACGCCAGAAATTCCTGGATTACTTCGCCTCAAAAGGCCACACCGTGGTCGCATCCAGCTCGCTGGTCCCGCATGAAGACCCGACGCTGTTGTTCACCAACGCGGGCATGAACCAGTTCAAGGACGTGTTCCTTGGTTTCGACAAGCGCCCCTATACCCGCGCGGCCTCGTCGCAAAAGTGCGTGCGCGCCGGCGGCAAGCACAACGACCTTGAGAACGTCGGCTACACCGCGCGCCACCACACTTTCTTCGAGATGCTGGGCAACTTCAGCTTCGGCGATTACTTCAAGCGCGACGCGATCAAGTACGCATGGGAACTGCTGACCGTGGTGTTCAAGCTACCCAAGGACAAGCTCACCGTCACCGTGTATGCCGAGGATGATGAGGCATACGACATCTGGGCCAACGAGATCGGCGTGCCGAAGGAGCGCATCATCCGCATCGGCGACAACAAGGGCGCGCGCTACGCGTCGGACAATTTCTGGATGATGGGCGACACTGGCCCGTGCGGCCCGTGCACCGAGATCTTCTACGACCATGGTGCACACATCCCAGGCGGCCCGCCCGGTTCGCCCGGCGAAGACGGCGACCGCTACATCGAGATATGGAACAACGTGTTCATGCAGTTCAACCGAGACGAGGCGGGCGTGATGCATCCTTTGCCCAAGCCCTCGGTGGACACCGGCATGGGGCTGGAACGCATTTCGGCGGTGTTGCAGCATGTGCATTCCAACTACGAGATCGACCTGTTCCAGGCATTGATCCGCGCGGCGGCGCGCGAGACAAGATCCGCCGACCTGGATTCGCCATCACTCAGGGTGCTGGCCGACCACATCCGCGCCTGCTCCTTCCTGATCGCCGACGGCGTGATCCCCGGCAACGAAGGGCGCGGCTATGTGCTGCGCCGCATCATCCGCCGCGCGATACGCCACGGTTACAAGCTGGGCGCGCGCGCCGCGTTCTTCCACAAGATGGTGCCGGACCTGGTCGAACAGATGGGCGTGGCATTCCCGGAACTAGTGGCCGCTCAAGTGCGCGTGATGGAGATACTCAAGCAGGAAGAAGAGCGTTTCTTCACCACCATCGAACACGGCATGGCCATCCTCGAGGCCGATCTGGCCGAGATGGATAGGCAGGGCATCTCGATCTTCAACGGCGACACCGCATTCAAGCTGCATGACACATTCGGTTTCCCGCTCGACCTGACCGCGGACATCTGCCGCGAGCGCGGCGTCAAGGTGGATGAGGCGGGCTTCAACGCGGCGATGGCGCAGCAGAAGGAGCAGGCGCGCGCGGCCGGCAAGTTCAAGATGGCGGCCAACCTGGAATACAGCGGCCCGGCCACCCACTTCCACGGCTACGACATGCTGGAACACAAGGGCAACATCCTCGCGCTATACAAGGAAGGCGTGTCGGTCAACGAATTGAATGAGGGTGACATGGGTGTGGCGGTACTCGACGACACGCCGTTCTACGCCGAGTCCGGCGGGCAGGTCGGTGACCGGGGTGTGTTACACAGCGTGCATGGCATCTTTGCGGTGGAAGATACGCAAAAGATACAGGCCAGCGTGTTCGGTCATCATGGCGTGGTGACGACCGGCAAGCTGACCGTGGGCAACAGCGTCAATGCCCGTGTCGATGTGCCGGCGCGCAACCGTACCATGCGCAATCATTCGGCGACGCATTTGATGCACAAGGCCTTGCGCGAGGTGCTGGGCAACCACGTGCAACAGAAAGGCTCTCAGGTCGACCCGGACAAGACCCGTTTCGACTTCGTGCACATCCAGCCGATGACCGATGCCGAGATCATGAAAGTGGAAGCCATCGTCAATGCCGAGATCCTCGCCAATGCGGCGACGCAGGCGCGCGTGATGGGCATCGAGGATGCGCAGAAGACCGGCGCGATGATGCTTTTCGGCGAGAAATACGGCGACGAAGTGCGCGTGCTGACCATCGGCAGTTCCAAGGAACTGTGCGGCGGTACGCACGTGAAACGTACTGGTGACATCGGCCTGTTCAAGATCCTGGCCGAGAGCGGCGTGGCAGCCGGTGTGCGCCGTGTCGAAGCAGTGACCGGTGAAGGTGCGCTGGCATTGGTGCAGCAACAGAACCGGCAATTGCAGCAGGTCGCCGATGCGATGAAAGCGCAACCCCACGAAGCCGCCTCGCGCATCGCGCAGATACTCGACAACGTGAAGTCGCTGGAAAAAGAACTGGCCACATTGAAATCCAAACTGGCTTCCGCGCAGGGCGATGAGTTGCTCGCGCAGGCGCGGGACATCAATGGCGTGAAAGTGCTGGCCGCGAAGCTGGATGGCGCCGATGCCGCAGTGTTGCGCGAGACGCTGGACAAGCTGAAAGACAAACTCAAGACCGCCGCCATCGTGCTGGCCTCGGTGAGCGATGGCAAGGTCGCGTTGATCGCGGGTGTGACGGCGGATGCGACGGCCAAAGTGAAGGCGGGCGAGCTGGTGAACTTCGTCGCGCAACAGGTCGGCGGAAAAGGCGGCGGCAGGCCGGATATGGCGCAGGCGGGCGGTACGCAGCCGGAGCATTTGGCGAAGGCGCTGGCGGGGGTGGCGGAGTGGGTGAAGGGTAAACTTTAACCTCGCCCCGTTCGTGTTGATAGCCTAGTCGAATGGCTAGCTGTTCCACCAGCCTGTCGAAGGATCGCCGCGAAACGGCGGCTGCTCTGTTATGTAGCTGGTAGGTTGGGTGGAGCGTAGCGATACCCAACATCAAAACCAAAATCAACTTCGCCGGGGGTTGCCCGGCAGCAAGTTACCTTTCTTGTCTTGCCAAGAAAGGTAACCCAAAGAAATCGCCCCCGGTTTACCGCCGCTACGCGGTACCCTCGATCAGATGCAAACGAGCGGGGCTGCGCAACTCGCACGATCCGCTACGCGGCCACGTGCTCAAACAGTGCTCGCCCAACCCCACCGCTCGCTTGTGTCTGATCGAGGCGGCGCTCAGGGGATGAAAAAGCACATTTCATTAAAAATTAGTCGAATGGTGGGCGTTGCCCACCATTCTTGGTTTATGTAGGCAATGAATGGCACAAATTGTTGACATATTATTTCCCAAAGCAACCATGCTGTGCATTGAAGCACATTGATACGCCAGCAAGCAGCCCAACTGGAATGCCAACAATAAGCAAGGCCCCAGTTGCAGCAACCGCAACTGGCGTAAGAAGCAATTTTGCAGCTTTCTTTCCTGACGACGGTTCGACGCTCACGAAAACTTTATATGTTTTGTTTAACCGTTGTGTCTCGACGTTCGCCTGTATTCCCCCAGAAGAGTATCGGATACCATTCAAGTTTCCGCTGAATATCAGTTCACCTCCGGATTTCACAAACCCTAGGGTAATAGCTTCTGCTTTCTCTTGTTCTGTTGCTTCTTTCCCTAGTGTAAGGAGATATTGTCCTGATATTGCTTCTGACTTATCAACACGAAATTGATCTAAATATCCTTTCATATATTTATGATATGAAGAAGATAAAGTGCTCACCAAAACATCCGGCGCATCAAAAATATAGTGATATTCCTTACCAATAACGACAATTTTCTTGTGGTCTTGTGAGATCAATATTGAAGATACGGCTTCAAAGTAATATTTATCATCAAAAAGCTTTGTGACGCAACCAGATAACAATGCCGCCACACCCAATCCCCCTGACAACATGAAAAGCCTTCGTTTCTTATTCATATCTTCGTTCCTCTTGTGATTACCAGCAATAGTTCAATGACTGGAGTCTAATTGATTTGCCTATCGGCCTCTACATGGAAGATTCCAGTGTACCGAAGTTGAATTGTTTTGCCTAACAACTTCCATATGGTGGGCAAATTGTTGCCCGCCCGGTTTTAAGGTTTCGCTTTTCATCCCCTGTACGCCGCCTCGATCAGATGCAAGGAAGCGGAGGTTTAGGCGAGCACTGTTCGAGTCCCGCAGTGGGGCGCGGGGTGTGCGCCCCGCCAGGTCGAGTCGCGCAGCCCCGCTTGCTTGCGGCTGATCGAGGGAACCCCGTAGGGGCGGCAAACCGGGGTCGCCTTTTCTTTGGCTACTTTATTTTGGCGATGCAAAAGAAAGTAGCTTGCTGCCGGGCAACCCCCGGCGGTTTTGATTTGTTTTTTGTCATTCACCCTTCGACTTCGCTGCGCTACGCTCAGGGCGAACGGCTATATGTTCAGCCCCTCTCCCCAACCCTCTCCCACGAGGGGAGAGGGAGTCATAGTCAAAACGGCAGTTTCAGATGCGGCGCAGCTTCGTGAAATATCCTGCGGAAATCGTCCTTGATACGCTGCAAACCCTTCTCGCTATCCGCCTCGAAGCGCAGCACGATCACCGGCGTGGTGTTGCTCGGACGTGCCAATCCAAAACCATCCGCGTATTCCACCCGCAATCCATCCAGCGTGATGATCTCTTTTGCGCCGGTGAACTTTGCGGTCTTTTGCAGCTGTGCCAGCAGCGCATGGTTCTCGCCTTCGGCGGTGTGGATGTGCAGCTCCGGGGTGCAGACCGCATCGGGCAGGGCGTTCAGCGTGGCGCTGGGGTCTTGCACCTTGCTCAGGATCTCCAGCAGCCGCGCGCCGGTATACAGCCCGTCGTCGAAGCCGTACCAGCGTTCCTTGAAGAACACGTGGCCGCTCATCTCGCCGGCGAGCAGCGCGCCGGTCTCGCGCATCTTGGCTTTCACCAGCGAATGCCCGGTCTTCCATAGCGTGGGCTTGCCGCCGTGCTTGCGTATCCAGTCGAACAGGTTGCGTGTGGACTTGACGTCGAAGATGATCTCCGCACCCGGATTGCGGCTCAGCACATCGGCGGAGTACAGCA